>Ga0070662_100002898_pt1 | contig 10654 bp, 6 predicted proteins | sample KBSC53metaG_FD_65648 | JGI IMG/M metagenome (GOLD analysis project Ga0070662, IMG submission 65648) | Corn rhizosphere microbial communities from Kellogg Biological Station, Michigan, USA - KBS C5-3 metaG | ecosystem: Host-associated > Plants > Roots > Rhizosphere > Soil ...
GGGCTCCCTACGGTCCTGGCTCGACTACCTCCACTTCCAGGAGCCGGAGTTCGCGAACGCTCCGAAGCTGCGCGCGCGTTCGCTGTCCAACCTTCCCGCGGCGCTTCGCGAACCGACAGAGAAAGCCGCCGCATCGCCCGAGTTCCGAGCCTCGCTCGCGGCGATGATTCGAATGGTCGAGCGGTCTCTTCCCGTGCAGGAGCCGGCGCGTGCCCTACTCGCCGCGGAGCGGCCCGACGCACTGGTGGTCTGTCCGCTGATCGAACGGCGCTCGCCGCAGGTGGCGTATCTCCGTGCCGCGCACGAGCTGGGAATCCCGAGCGCCGTCTGCGTGGCGAGCTGGGACAACCTCACGACCTCATCCTTGATACACGGAGAGCCCGACCTCGTGACTGTGTGGAACCAGGCCCAGCGCACGGAGGCGGTGGACATACACGGAATCGCCTCGGAGCAGGTCGCGGTCACCGGGGCGCCCCTGTACGACCGCTGGTTCGAGCAGCGGCCAAGCACCTCCCGGGACGACTTCTGCCAGCGGGTCGGGCTGCCGGCCGACCGGCCGTTCGTCCTCTATGTCTGCTCATCGGGGTTCATCGCTCCGGACGAGGCCGGGTGGATCCTGGACTGGATCGAGGCGGTCCGCGAAAGTCGCAATCCCGAGCTTGCGGAGCTGGCGGTGCTGATTCGCCCCCATCCTCAGCACCGCCTGCTGGGGGACGGATCCAGTGCCGCGCGGCTGGCGCGAACACCCGGCGTCGTGATCCACCCGCGTGAGGGTGAGCTGTCGCTCTCGGGATCGGAGGTCGCCGACTACTACGACTCGATCTATCACTCCGCAGCGGTGGTCGGCGTGAACACCAGCGCGATGATCGAATCTGCGATCGTCGGCCGGGGCGTGCACGTGCTGCTCACGAAGCGCTACCGCGACACGCAGGAAGGCCTGCCCCACTTCGCCCACCTGCGCTCCTCGGGGGGTGGGCTGATCGAGGCGACGCGCAAGGAGCGGCAGCATGCCGCGCGGCTTGCCCGGGCGGTGCGGGGCGAGGACCGAGACCTGGTCGCCGAGCGCAGCCGGCGGTTCCTGGAGGCGTTCGTCCGTCCACAGGGTCTGCACCAGCCCTCCACGCCGCTGATGGTCGACCAGCTCGAGGGGCTTGCTGAGCGCACGCCGACACCGGTCGCGCCCCCCAACCCCCCGGACGAACGGCTACGGGCGGCGATCGAGGCGCTCGAGGCGACATTCCGCCTTCGGAATCGCCCCGATAACCGCGGTTAGCACGGATTACCGGGCGCGATTCGTGCAGACGCGCACCCGGCGCTGTCGCACGTGTCACGTGATCGTAGGCTGATCGGAGTGGGCGTGATCGAGCACCGCGAGCCCGCACCGGGCGAGGACGTCCCCCAGGGTCCCGGTCAGAAGCTGCCCCGGCGCGCGCGGCGGTCGGACGGCACCGGGGAGGCGATCGACGAGACCGGCGCAGCGCTCTTCCCCCAGCTCGTCTGGGCGCACTACCAGTGGGAGCGGAAGCTCCACTCAGATGGAAGCGCGGATCAGGCGCTGGAGCAGGCGTACCGCCAGAAGCTGACGGAGTTCCAGCGGAAGGAGGGTCGGGTGGAGCAGGTCTACTGGTCCACCCGCGACGCCTCGGCCGTGGCGATGACCGTGCAGCCCGGGAAGCCCGCGCGCCTGAACGGCCTTGGCCTGCGCGACGAGGACGACGTCGTCCGGCTCCACCGCGTGACGGACTGGGCCACGCGAGGCGCTCCACGCATCGCCGACCTGCTCCACGAATGTGACCTACTCGCCATGAGGATCTCGCAGGTCCTCCTCGGGACGACCGAGCAGATCGCGCTTCGCTGGATCCTCGGGATCGAGATGCACCTCCTCGGCTTCCTCGAGCGCGACGGCACCCCCGACGAGAAGGCCGAGGCGGAGTTCGTCACCGTCCAGAGGCGCAAGCTTGCCGAGTGCGAGACGTACTATCACCGCGCCGCCAGCAAGTCCGGGCGGATCGTCTACGTCTCCGGGATGCTCATCGGCGTCTGGCTCGCGGCGCTCTTCGGCCTGGTGGTCGGGTTCCTGTTGTGGGCGGCGGGCTTGGGAGACGACCGCCAGACCATCCTGATCTGCTACGGCGCTGGAGCGATCGGCGCCCTGGTGAGTGCCCTGTCGCGGATGAGCAGGGCCGAGCACGGCCGGTTCAACATCGACTTCGAGCTGGGGCGCCCGCTTCTGCGGAGGCTGGGCGCGTACCGCCCGTTCCTGGGAGGCGCCATCGGCGTGGCGCTGTTCTTCCTCCTCGCCAGCGGCCTTCTCGACATCCAGGTCGACGACCAGCAGAAGCCGTATTACTACGGCTTCTTCGCCTTCCTCGCCGGCTTCAGCGAGCGCTTCGCCGCCGTGGTCCTGGGTGCCGCTGAGCATCGGCTCGCGCCGGCCGATCAGGGAACGCAGACCGGCTCGGCCAGATCGCATCGATCCGAGACCGCTGACGGTCCCTAGCGCCTGACCGGGCCGTGCGGCGCAGCTTCTGAGCGCGAAGCCTCCGCTGAGCGCACGCGGATACGCACGCTGAAGCAGCCCGCAGATACCGCTTCCGCCCTATATTCCGCGGCCCTCTCGTGTAAGCACGGCTGCCTTTTGAGCGGGGTTCGAACCCACGGTTCGCTCGATGGGTGCCCACCCGTCTCCTGCTCACGACGATGCTTCTCGTGCTCGCGCTCGCCGTGCCCGCGACCGCGGATGCCGCCCAGAGGTCGTCGCTGTTCGGGATCAACAGCTGGGCGCTCCTCGAGGAGGACGCGCAGATCGCGCAGCTGCGCGACATGCCGATCGGCGGTTACCGCATGCCCTTCTCCTGGGCCTACGCGGAGCGGGAGGCGGGTGCGCCGTACGACTTCTGGAGCCACGATCGCGTCGTCGCGGGCGCCGCGCGCCTGGGTGTTCGCGTGCTGCCGATCCTGAGCGACTCGCCCCAGTGGGTTCGCGGGAGCTCGACGCGGGTTGGAGAGCCGCCCGAGCCCGGTTACGAGATGAGCCGCTTCGAGGCGTTCGCCGCGGCAGCGGCGGAGCGCTATGGGGCCGGCGGGAGCTTCTGGCGCGAGCACCCGGAGCTGCCGTATCTCCCGATCCGGGACTGGGAGGTCTGGAACGAGCCCAACTTTCCGTCCTTCTGGTACGACGGCCGGCGGCCGAGCGCATCCGACTACCGGCTGCTGCTCACCGCCGCCCGGCGTGGCCTGACGGCGGGCGACTCGCACGCGCGCGTCGTCTTCGGCGGCCTGTCCTACGGGGGCTCCGCCGTGCCGCCCGTTCGCTATCTGCGCGAGTTCCTTCGCGTACGAGGCTCCGAGTGCCTCTTCGACGAGATGGCGATTCACCCGTACAGCCACACCCCGCGCCAGGTGCTCCGCAGGTCGCTCCGCATGCGAGCCGTCCTCGACGCCGCCGGCCGGACGGACGCGCGACTGTGGCTCACCGAGTACGGCTGGAGCACTGGCGGTGCGCACCGCCACCGTTTCCACGTATCCGAGGAGGGGCAGCAGAGGAACCTCGTGCGGACGACCCGCGCGCTCCTGCGGCTCCGCTCCAAGCTTCGCCTTGGAGGGCTGTACTGGTTCGCCCTGCGCGATGCGGCCCCGGGCACAGGGGACCAGAGCTGGTGGGGCTGGGGCACGGGCCTCCTGCGTGAGGACGGGAGCGCGAAGCCGGCGTTTGCGTCCTACCAGCGGCTCGCCTCCACCGCGCCGAGGGCGGTGCCGTCCGGCCACTCGGCCTGCGGCGTCAGTCCGTGATCTCGATCCGGCCGGTCCTGAAGGTGGGCACGCGGTTGCCGTCCTCGTCCCTGTGCCAGGCCGACGACGGGAGGAGCCGCACCCGAACCGACGCGGTGTCGGCCCCGTCGAGCGCGCCGGCTACGCGCTCGGGCGGGACCTGTACGGCGCCCCTCCAGACGGTCGTGCGAGGGAGGAGGAGCGCGACGCCATCGCCGCCGGCGAGCTGGGTCGCCTGCCTCCTGAGCCGCTTCGGCACGTTGCAGACCTCCTCGATCGAGATCGGTAGCTCGGCGCCGTCGGCTCCGTCGAGCGAGACCTCGAGCACCAGCAGGCGCCTGTAGAAGGCCGGCGTGAACCGGGGCGGACCGCCGTCCTCGCCGGAGGCGTGCACGACCGCCTCCTCGGCGCCGACGCAGTGGCCGACGGCCGGCGCGGGGGAGGGGGAGAGGCCCGCGCCGACCGCCAGGGCCGCGCCGAGGGCGATGAGCCCTGATGTGGCGCGGCGCTTCATCCCGGCGACCGTATCCGCGCCACGGCTCCGTTCGAGCGCGTTTTCCGATCACGCGCTCGGTGCCTGCTCTCGGACTCGTTGTGCCCGCGCCGTACCGTTCTCGGATGGCCTACGACTGGACGCCCACAGCGTCCCGAAGCGTCACGACAGGCGCGACCCCCGTGGTGGTGCCGCCCACTGCCGTGACAATGGCCGCCGCGATCGAGGACTTCATCGATGCGGCCGAGCAGGGGCGAGCGGTCAACCGGAGCGGCAGGCGCTACCGGCCGAGCGCGCTCCGTGACGTCAAGGGCATTCTCCGCTACCACGTGGCTCCCGCGCTGGGCGAGCGGCCCGTGAACGAGGTGCGCCGCGCCGACATCCAGGCGTTCGTCGACTCGCTGCGCCGGGAGCGGCTGTCCGAGAGCCGCATCCGGTCGGTGATCAGCGCGCTCCGTGCCCTGTACGCGTACGCGATCGACCAGCGCTACGTCGAGTACAACCCCGCCGACAGCCTCACGATGCCGGCGATCCCCGAGGACGATCCTCCGGAGGACGACATAGCGCCTCCCACCGGCGATACGGAGGAGTACAGGCCGATCGCGGTGTTGCCGGAGCGGCTGCTTTCGCTCGCGCTCCGGGCGGCGCTCGTGGTGTTCGCCATCGTGGCGATCGTCTCGCTGGTCCAGCCGGCCTAGAGCTTGCCGGCCTCCTGCGCGCGGACCGCCTCGAAGAGCAGCGTGCCGGGGCGCTGGACCTCCGCGGCGTCGCGGAGCAGTGCCTCCTCCGCCGCCCGCACCGCGGCGGCGTCCACCGCCGGGCTCGCCTGCGCCTCGCCGCCGGCCGAGGCGGCCGCGGCCGACGCAACCCTCGGGGCGCTCATGTCGAAGCGGCGTGCACCCGTGTACTGCTGCGCGTAGTACGGCTCCTTCAGGCTCGAGATCTTGACGACGTCGCCGGTGTGCGGGGCCTGGATGAACCTGTCTCCTCCCAGCGACATGCCCACGTGGTGCACGTCGCCGCTCGAGTCGCGGAAGAAGACGAGATCGCCCGGCTCCAGCTTGTTGCGCGCGACCGGCGTCGCGTTGCCCGCGAGGATCTGCATCTCCGACGTGCGCGGGATCTGGATGCCGGCCTTGGCGTACGCCCACTGCATCAGGCCGGAGCAGTCGAAGCCGGTCTCAGGAGTGGAGCCGCCCCACTGGTACGGCGTGCCGAGCTGCGCCCTCGCCTGGCGCACAGCCGCGAGCGCCCGCGGTCCTCCCCCAGCGCCGCTGCCATCCGACACGGGCTCGAGCTGGGCGCCGTCGTCGCCGCCACCTCCGCCGCTCCGGTCCGAGTGACGCAGCAAATCGCGCGCCTCGTCCAGCTGGAGCTGATAGCGGCCGCGGTACTGAACGGCCGGGCGCTCGATGTCCGCGATCCAGTCGCCGTAGCTGCCTGGATCGTCGACCGGCTTGCCCGCCGCGACCCGCTGTCGCTTGACGGCATCGGCCTGGTCGAGGAACCACTTCAGCTGCAGCTCCGGGCGGCCCGGGTAGCCGGCGTAGTCGCCGCTGTTCCAGATCCCGAGCCGCATCTGGAAGAACCCGACCGAGTCGGCGTCCCCGTAGTTCAGGTTCGTGAGGTGCGACTCGACCAGAGCGGCCATCACGGGCAGCTCCGCGGGCAGGCCGCGCTTCTGTGCGGCGGCGCCCATCCAGGCGGCGATCTGGGCCTGCGAGGCGTCGTCGCCCGGGTAGCTTCCCGACGCCCCGCCGAGATCGCCGAGGTCGACCGGGTCGCTTACAGGCTCGGCTGTGACGCTGCCGTCGTCTTCACCGCCGTCGCTCCCGTCGCTGTCGTCGGTGTCGTCGCTGCCCTGGTCGCTGCTGTCGTCGTGGTCGCCATCCGCGCCGCCATCGTCTCCGTCGTCTCCGTCGCTCTCGTCGCTCTCCTGCTCGTCGCTCGCGTCATCAGACACAGAATCGTTGTCACCAGAGCCGTCGCCGTCGCTCTCGGCATCAGCCTCCGCGTCGGTGTCGCCGCCGGGATCCTCGAGCCCCCCGGGCTCGGGAGCGTCCTCGGAATCGGGCGGGTCGTCGTCGAGCTGCACTGCGGGGATCGCGGCCGCAGCGGGCGGTCCGTCTGCAGCGGGCGGGCCGGCCGCCTCCGGCGGAGCCGCGAGCCCGCCGGGCGGCTGCCAACCGCCTGCGATCGGATCGTCGAAGCCGATATGCACGTGGTTCTGATGGGCGCCGTCCGTGAAGTACGCCGCTCCGGGAAGCGCCCAGGGCGAACCGATCTCGGACGGCCGGATGCTCTCCGGGAGCTTCGAGAGCGACTCCGCGAGCGACCGCGCGGCGGCGTTCCCCGGCCCCACAGGCTGCCCGTCGACCACAGCGATATCGACCGCGCGGCCGACGTAGTGGTTCGAGACCGAGCCGCCGGCCGTGAACTGGTCGTGGTCCGAGGCCATCGCCGAGATGCTGATCGTGTGGTGCCGGGAGACCGCCGCGAGCAAGGACACGACGCGGGGGTCGATCCTCCCTGCCTTCAGGTCGGCGATGCCGTCCGCGTCGAGCGACACGCGCTTGTCGTGAAGCAGGGCGTCCGTTCCCGGCACCTCGGGACCCCCCCTGCCCGCACGACCGAACTGCGCCGGGTCGAGGTGCGCTGCCGCACCGTGCGCTGCCACCTGGTCGGGCGTGATGGCCGCGAACTGACCCGCGACGGGCTCCACGCCGGCGGACTGCGGGGTGGCCGCCTGCGCCGTCGCGATCCCCGGCAACTGCAGGCCTGCCAGGACGTCGCTCACCGCCCGCGGCACCTCCTCCAGATGCGGCAGCACGTCTTGGGAGAAATCGACGATTGCGGCGCCCTCGAGCGCGGCGGCCATCAGCACGCCGGCCAGGCTCGAGCGCGACTCGCGCCCGTCGAGCGTCTGCATCACCTTTCCTCCGCCGGCCGACATCTCCGCGGCGACGCCGTCGAGGCCGGCGGCGCGGCTCGCGGCCACCGGGTCGGCACGGAAGGCGGCTCGGTAGGCGGGATCGCCGAGGAGTCGCTCGAGCAGCTGTGCGGCGGCGTCCTCCTCCCGTCGAGTCACGTGACCGTCACGCCCTCGCGCCTCCGTGCCCGCATCGGCCCGACGAGGGCGACCGCCACCGGCACGAAGAGAGCGAGCCACACGACGGACATGCAGGCCCACACCACGGGGGCGGGCGCGATCGCGGCGAGCCGCGGCTCATAGCGGAGCGACATTCCCACGGCGAAGCAGGCCGCGAGCGCTGACCACGCGACGCCGAAGGCCGCGTAGCGCGTCAACGCCCTCGAGTCGCCGGCCTCGCGCCGACCGCTGAGGCGGCGAGTGAGCTGCGCGCGGGCGCGCCGCCGCAGCCCCGGCTCCCGGAGCACGTCGACCAGGATCTGGTAGCCGTCCCGCTCGACGAACGGGTTGAGGTTGAAGAAGGCACCGAGGTAGGCGGCGAAGGCAAGCTGGAAGAAGATGTCGCGGCCGGTGCCCGAGGGGAGCGCGAGGCACGTCAGTGCGAACAGAGCCCCCATCGACAGGTCCGAGATCGGTCCCGCGGCGCTGATGCCCACTCGCCGCCGGCGCGGCTCGAACCAGGCCTCGGAGGTGTCGACGTACACATAGGGGAAGCCGAACACCAGCTTGAGCCCGGCGCTTCGCACGCGGCGTCCCACCCTGGCCATCGCCAGCCCGTGGGCGGTCTCGTGGACGGCCGCGACAGCCAGGCGCCCCAACAGGAAGATCAGCGCCCCGAAGCCGATCTTCTGAGCGACGACGAACGGCGTCCCGTACCGCCCGATCACGAGATAGGGGAAGGCGACGAGCCCGGCCACCGCGAGGAGCGCGATCAGGGTCAGGGCAGGCGCGCTGAAGAGCCGCCGCCCCCCGTGCTCGTAGACGCGCTGGAAGAAGGCGCCGGCGCCCTGCCATTCCCACCGTCGCGGCGAGGCCAGCCTCCCGAGCAGCGCGGTGGGCCGCTCGCGTGACTCCGGGCCCCCCTCGACCCCGGCCAGGAGCCCGCGATCGGCGAGCTCGGCCAGCAGGCGTACGAGCCGCACCGCCCCCGCCGGGCCCTGGAGCCGCTTCGCGTCGTGCACCAGCTCGGACAGCGACCGGTTGCCGTCCAACAGCTCGAACAGACGGGCGTCCGCATCGGACATCCGCAGGAAGCGGTTCGAGCTCAGGTCGCGCAGCACCCAGCGCTCGTCGCCCTCCGAAGCCTCGAGCCGTTTCAGGGCATAGCCCGACCGCGGCCTCGGCCGCTCCCCGAAGCGGCCGCCGGGCGAGGCGCCCGAGCGGCCGGCCGCCGGCATGAGGAGCGACGCGCCCGGCTCCACGACCAGCGTGCGCCCGGCCTCGTGCTCCTCGCGGCGGCGCTCCACCATCAGCTCGTGGTTGCCCACGCGGATGCGCGAGCCGTCCCGCAGCTCCTCTCGTCCGCTCACGCGATGACCGTCCAGCCACGTGCCGTAGGTCGAGCCCGCATCCTCGATCACCGCTGTCCCGTCCTCCGGCGCGACGAGCACGCGTGCCTGACTGCGCGAGACTGCCGCGTCGTCGAAGCGAACCGTGCTACCGAGCGCTCGGCCGATCGTGATGTCCTCCGCGAGCGGAAGGCGGGTGCGATCCGGCAGGACTAACTCCAACATCTAGAACAGACAACACCTCGGAACGCGCGCCTCAAGATCGAACGCCGATCGCGTGAGCGCCCCGCGCTGTTGAAGCGCGCCTACCGCGCGCGAGGATCTGTGCGGCAGATGCCGACGCTCACCGCCCAACCGAGTCCGGTCGCGCGGCCCAGCGACCGCTGGTGGCGGCGTCCACGGATCCGCTCGGCCGTTCTCATCGTCGTGCTTGCCGTCATCACGGTCCTCGCGCGAGCGGCGGCGCACCTCGAGACGGACTGGCTCTGGTTCAACGAGCTCGGACAGGAGCGCGTGTTCTGGAAGCTGCTGACCATGCGCTGGGTGGCCGGCGGCGCCACCGGAGTCGCGACCACGATCGTGCTCCTCGTCAACTTCTGGGTGATCGCGCGCAGCATGCCGGACGACGCGGGCCTGTCGCTCGGCGACTCACGCGACCGCCAGCTGCGGAACGTGATCCGCTGGGGTTGCGTCGCCGTCGCGGTCGGCGTCGGGATCGTGGTCGGCCGCAGCGTGCTCCAGGGGCAGTGGCAGCAGCTTGCCCTCTGGACTCATCGGCAGGAGTTCGGCGCGGTAGACCCGCTGTTCCACAGGGACATCGGCTTCTTCGTGTTCTCGCTGCCGCTCTACGAGAGGCTCGCTCAGTGGCTGTTCGTGACGCTGGGGGTGGCGCTCGTGACCGCGATCCTCGCGCACGTCGCGACGGGGGCGATCCGACTCAAGCCGGCGCCCGTGTCGGCCACACGCGCCGCTCACGCACACGTGCTCGCGCTCGCAGCGGCACTGCTGGTCGCGCTCGCGTGGAAGCACTGGCTTGGCCAGTACGAGCTCGAGCTCACGCGCGGCAACCGGACCGTGCCCGGCGCCGGCTACACCGAGGTCCACGTGATGTTGCCCTACCTGCGGGTGCTGGTCCTGGTGGCGCTCGTGGGGGCGCTAATGATGGCGGTCGCCGCGATCCGCCGGTCCTGGACGCTGCCCGCGATCGCGCTCGTGATCGTCGCCGCCGCGGAGCTCGTGAATCCGTCGGTCGTGCCGTCGGTCGTGCAGCGCCTCTTCGTCGACCCGCAGACGCTGTCGCGGGAGCGTCCCTACCTGGCCGACTCCGTGAAAATGACCCAGCTCGCCTACGGACTCGACAGGGTGGGCGAGCGCCCACTCCCGGCCAACGCCGAGATCACTCCCGCGGAGCTGCGGGCGAACCGCGACGTCCTGCGCAACATCCAGCTGTGGGACACGGACGTCCTCCGGCCCCAGATCGACCAGCAGCAGTCGATCGGCTCCTACTACTCGTTTCCCAGCACCACCGTCGACCGCTACCGGCAGGGAAAGCGCGTCCGGGCGATGATCCTCGCCCAGCGTGAGCTCGACGTGTCGCGGCTCGAACCCTCCGGACGGACGTGGGCGAACGACCGCCTCGCCTACACCCACGGCTACGGGCTGGTGGCCGTTCCGGCGGGCGCGGTCGGTCCTGCGGGGCAGCCGAAGTTCGTGACGTCCGAGTTCGGCGCCGGCCGGGCGCCCACGCAGGTGAGGCAGCCGAGGATCTACTACGGCGTGCAGCCCAGAGGCGCACAGCCCTGGGTGGTGGTCGACTCCCACCGGCGCGAGATCGAGAAGCCGCTGCCCGGCAATGCACCCGAGCCCGACTACCACTACGACGGCAGCGGCGGCATCCCACTCGGCGGCCTGTTCAGCCGCGCCGTGTTCGCGCTGCGCTTCGGCCAGCTGAAC
>Ga0070662_100002927_pt1 | contig 10619 bp, 8 predicted proteins | sample KBSC53metaG_FD_65648 | JGI IMG/M metagenome (GOLD analysis project Ga0070662, IMG submission 65648) | Corn rhizosphere microbial communities from Kellogg Biological Station, Michigan, USA - KBS C5-3 metaG | ecosystem: Host-associated > Plants > Roots > Rhizosphere > Soil ...
CCGGTCTGCAGCCCCATCGCCCGGAAGAAGGTGTTGGCCATCGCCCCGCCGATCAGCAGCCGGTCCACCTTCGGCAGCAGGTGGTTGATCACGTCGATCTTCCCCGAGATCTTGGCGCCGCCCAGGATGGCCACGAACGGCCGCCGCGGGTTCTCCAGCGCGCCGCCCAGGTATTCCAGCTCCCTGGCCATCAGGAACCCCGCGACCGCGGGCTTCCCCTCGCCCTTCATCACTTCAGCCACGCCGGCGGTGGACGAGTGGGCCCGGTGCGCGGCGCCGAACGCGTCGTTCACGTACACGTCGCCCAGCTCGGCCATCCGCCGCGCCAGCTCCGGATCGTTCTTCTCCTCGCCCGCGTGGAAGCGGGTGTTCTCCAGCAGGAGCACGTCGCCGTCGTGCAACTCGTTCGTCGCCGCGACGGCATCCGGACCGACGGACTGGTCCAGGAAGCGCACCGGGCGTCCCAGCAGCTCGCCCAGCCGTGCGGCCGCGGGGCGCAGCGACATCTCCGGCACCACCTTCCCCCTGGGCCGCCCGAAGTGCGACAGGAGGACGATGCGCGCCCCGGCGCCGATCAGATGCTTCAGGGTGGGCACCGTCGCGGCGATGCGGGTGTCGTCGGTGATGGTCCCGTCCGCGTCCAGCGGCACGTTGTAGTCCACGCGCACCAGCACGCGCCTGCCGCGCAGCGCGTCGGCGGGAAGGTCGTTCAGCGTGAGCTTGTTCATCGTCGTCTCCAAAAGTCCGGATCGGCATCCATCACCCGCGAACGACCGTGCGCTCCGGCGATGGGCCCTCACGCTGGCAAACCGGCGGGCCCGTCGCGCCCGGTTTGCCTGTCCCTCTCCCAAACCGCTGGGAGAGAGACCCGGGGGCGCGTCGCGCGGCTACTTCGACCGCGCGGCGACGTTCGCTCCGTGCGCGATCATCCCGGCGGCGCGAGTGCCGGTAGTCCGCGAAGGCGGACTTCGTGTGGTGGTTGCAGCGAATTCAATTCATTCGCCCGGCGAACCGGCCGAGGTGGTGAATCCACGCAATACGAAGGGCACCGGCGCACTCGCCCCGATGCCCTTCCATCCGTCCGGTGCTCAGCTGTTCTGCAGGCGCTCGCCCATGTAGCGGGCCAGGTCCACGCAGCGGTTGCTGTAGCCCCACTCGTTGTCGTACCACGCCATCACCTTCACCAGCCCGCCGATCACGTTGGTGGTGGGCGCGTCCACGATGGACGAGTGCGGGTTGCCGGTGAAGTCGATGGAGACCAGCTCCTCTTCCTCGTAGCCGAGGATCCCCTTCAGCTTCCCCTCGGCGGCGGCGCGCAGCGCGTCGTTCACCTGCTGCGCGGTCACCTCCCGCTCCAGCTCGGCGACGAGGTCGACCACCGACACGTCGGCGGTGGGCACGCGCATGGCGATGCCGTCGATCTTCCCCTTCACCTCGGGGATCACCAGCGAGGTGGCCTTGGCGGCGCCGGTGGTGGTGGGGATGATCGACATCCCGGCGGCGCGGGCGCGGCGCAGGTCCTTGTGCGGCAGGTCCAGGATGTTCTGGTCGTTGGTGTAGGCGTGCACGGTGGTCATCACGCCGCGGCGGAAGCCGAACTCGTCGAGCAGCACCTTCACCACCGGCGCCAGGCAGTTCGTCGTGCAGCTGGCGTTGGAGACCACGTGGTGGGTGGCCGGGTCGTACCTGTCCTCGTTCACGCCCAGCACGATGGTGATGTCCTCGTCCTTGCCGGGGGCGGAGATGATCACCTTCTTCGCCCCGCCCTGGATGTGCTTGGCGGCGTCGGCCTTCCTGGTGAAGCGGCCGGTGCTCTCGATCACGATGTCCACGCCCAGGTCGCCCCAGGGGAGCGCGGCGGGGTCCTTCTCGGCGAACACGCGCACCTCGTCGCCGTCCACGATCAGCGCGTTCTCGCGCGTCTCCACGGTGCCCGGGTAGTCGCGGTGCACCGAGTCGTGGCGCAGGAGGTGGGCGAGGGTCTTCGTATCCGTCAGGTCGTTCACCGCCACGAAGTCGATGTCGGTGGCGCCGGCCTGCTTGGCGGCGCGCAGCACGTTGCGCCCGATGCGGCCGAAGCCGTTGATGGCGATGCGGATGGCCATGGCTTCCCCTTTAGAGATCAGTCGAAAGAAAGAACGGTTCACGGGCCCGGAAGCACGCCCGGAGCCGGGGCGGCGGGCCGCTCCAGCTCCGGCGATACGCGCGCGACGCCTGCGACCAGCTTCGCGCGCGCTAGGTTATAGCCGCCGCCTGTGGCGGATGCAAGATCGCCTTCGCATCATGCCGGGGCTCCGCTGATGGCATCGGGGGGTGAACCACCCTGCCGCGGTCCGGGTCCCTTCCGGCCTGCGGCCGTTTTCGGGCAGAGTCGAAGTGTACGAGCAGGCGGGAATGCCCGTCGAACACCCATCGAATGTACAGGCACCGGCGGTAACGCCAGAACAGGGCCGCCAGGGACATGACCGCGCCGGTGAACCCGCCCGAGATCATCCATTCCGGAAGATGTGCTGCGATCATCGTCCCCCTCCTGAGCATTCGATGCCCGGCTCGCGATCGATCCGTTTCGAACGATGCTCAACGCCCCCGCGGCATGCCCGGGGCCGGAGCAACCTGCCGTTCCAGCTCCGGCACCACCCGCGCGAAGGTCACCACGCTCGCCACGCGGGCACCGGCCTCCAGCAGCGCGCTCACGCAGGCGAGGCTGGTGGCGCCGGTGGTCCACACGTCGTCCACCACGATCACGTGCTCGCCGCGCAGTTCCGCCGCGCGTCCCGGAAGCACGGCGAAAGCGCGCGCTACGTTAGCCCGCCGCTCGGTGGGATGCAACGTCGTTTGGGAACCCGCCTGGCGCGTTCGCCGGAGCAGGTCGGAAGCCAGCGTGCGCCCCGAAAAACGTGCCACGCCGCGTGCCAGCAGCTCGGCCTGGTTGTAGCCGCGCTCCCGCAGCCGGGCCGCGCTGGCGGGCACGGGGATGACGAGGTCGGCCTCGCTCGCCACGTCGCCCGGCAGCTCCAGCGCGGCCATGCGCGCCGCCATCGGCGCCGCGACGGCGGTCCAGCCGCGGTACTTGAGCGCGTGCACCAGCGCCCGCGGCACCTGCCCGATGGCGTACGCCGAGCGGACGGCGCGCACCGACGGCGGCCAGCCGCGGCAGGTGCGGCAGACCGGCGACGGCTCGCGGTCCGGCGGCACCGGGCTCCAGCAGCGCGGGCAGCGCGGGACCGGCAGCGGCCGGCACTTGAGCCAGCACACGCCGCACACCAGCCGCTCGGGGTCGCCGGTGGAAATGGGTTGATGGCACGCCACGCACACCGGCGCGAACACCAGGTCCAGCGCCCCCTCCCACACGTCGCGCGCGAGGCCGAGGACGGTGGATGCGGCGGAGGTGATCGATGACATGGGGCAAGCAAATATGCGAGTAAACTCGCCGCTACAACGGCACGAAGCCCGCCTGCGCGGGCTACGAACGGGGCGTGCACGGCACGCCGCCGAGCCGGTCCACGCGCGGCGAGATGCACAACGTGAACGGAGATGATAATGGTCCATGACCCGTTCGTCACGCCCAGGGATCACCCGCTACACCGTACCACGCAGTCGAAGTCCGCGAAGGTGGACTGCGTGCCGTTGTAGCGGCGAGCGGCGAGTTTACTCGCATACTCGCGCCCAAACCCCGTCCATCGATTTCGATTCGATCTCCCATCCCCCCAAAACATCGGCGCGCGGACCCAGCCCCGGTCCGCGCGCCATCGAGATTGAATGTTGCTCCCGCTAATTTCCCGAGTGAGCGATCGATCGCAGAATGCAGTCTTTCACATCTGCACGACGGTGAAGTGCCTCCTGCCCTCCGAATCGTGAACAGGCACTGAGCCCCCGGTTCGTTGCCGACTATACTCGCACCGCCATCAGCGTTGCAAATACGGCTACTGCCAAAACACCTGCAGCAGCCCACAAAACTGCTGAAGCAACACCCACGTTCGCAGTTGCAAATCCTTGTCGCATCCCATCATAGATCATGCTTTGAAGCCCAGGAACTGTTGGGCGACAAAGCTTGATACAAATCCATTTATGATCGCTGTCGAACAAAACGAAACATTTGAAATTTCCATTCCGGTACGTACCGAGATGGAAGTTAAACCACGTTTTGTGCTTATTGATATCCGCCAGAGTACGACCTACTTGAACGTGAAAATGCGTGACCGGGGAGTTAACACATGGGCTGAGCGCGTGCCAATCCCACCTACCGATGAATACCGCGAAACCAGGGAATTGCTTCGAGACATCTCGGCGGATCCCGGGATTAGTAGCGGGGACAACCTCCTCAAACTCAAATCCCAGGTTTAGTTCGTCCCCAGCCTTGTATTCTCTTGTGGGCTGAAGAGCAACGCCACCGTGATACAATCTCCCCGTTGAGTTGTCGATGAGTTCAGTAGACGTATCACTTATACGAACTCGAAACGTAGTAGGCTGTAACGGCTCAGATTCCTGAACCGCGCCTGTAATCACTTCAGGCCCATTATCGCAACTCTCGAGTGCTCCGACCAGCGGAATCCCAAGGAGTCCTCCGCCAACGAGGCGCGCACTATCTGAAATGAATTGCCGGCGAGATCGGTCAGACATGAGCCACCTCCTTCTCCGAACCCTGTGAACGGGGTGAGCTGCTACTATCAAGTGTAGCAACAAAGCACGCAGTGGTCAATTCTTGAATTCCCTTGGACGTTTTAGTATCATTAAGGGATCCTGAATGAAGGGTGATTGCACTTCGCCGAGCCGTTCGGATCGAAGAACATCTGGCAAGCATAACCTCGTACGACGGCGCGCGGACCGAGCCCCCGGTCCGCGCGCCGTTCATCCCCCGTCATCGACCTCGCCGCCGTCCGTCATCCCGCCGACCCTACCACCCGCCGCCTCCGCCGCCGCCCGAGCCGCCGCCGCTCGATCCGCCGCCGCTGCTGCCGCTGGGCGAGCTCGACATGGTGCTCGCCGCGGACGAGGTGAAGCCGCTCATGTGGCTGGTGAAGTTCGTCGCGCTGAAGCTGTGGTAGTGCGAGCCGCTGTACCAGTCGGGCGGCTCGCGGTACAGGTCCTCGAAGGCGCGCGCCCAGCGGGCTTCCACCCCGAACGCCATCGCGTGCGGCAGGTAGCGCTCGAACAGCTCGGGCGAGGTGATCATCCGCCGGTAGCGGTCGCTCTCCACCTTCTCCAGGAACTCCCTGAACCCCAGCGCCGCCTCGCGGGCCCGCGCCCCCTTCAGCGTGCGCGCCGCCATCGCCAGCCCGAAGCCCAGGATGATCACGCCCGCCGCGATCCCGCCCACCGCCAGCGGGCCGGTGGAGAAGAGCGGGCTCCCCAGGTCGCCCAGGAACCCGGCGCCGATCCCGCTCAGGATCATCACCACGATCCCCAGCGCCACCCATGCGCCCTTCACCTTGTCGGGCCGCTTCAGGTAGTAGCCGCGCTCCACCAGCCGGTCGAAGATGTCGTCCTTGATCCCCGGGATCGACTTGTAGAACTTGTTCTTCAGCTCCGACATCCGGATGTACGGCTGCGTCCGCACGTCGACCCCGACGGTGCCGTCGCCTTCCACGGGGTATTCCTCGCCCCCTCGCGCCCGCCGCGCGCGCAGCTCTTCCCACCTGGGTCCGTCGTCCGCGCCGGAGAAGAGGGCGGCCAGGAACGCGCGCTCGTGCTCCTGCAGCCCCTCGGTAGACTCGTTGCGGCGGTGGAAGACCCACTCGTTGGTGTGGAAGAGGCCGAACACGTGCTTCTCCTCCACCTCCTCGATCCCGATCCACCCGCGCACCGACAGGTCGATCAGCGTGCTGGTGATGTCCTTCAGGTCGGCGCTGTTGTCGATCAGCGTGCCCAGCTCGGCCGGCGACATCCCGTCGGGCGGCTCGTACTGCACGACCACGGGGAGCGCGCGGGGGTCGCGGCCCACGCGGTGCCAGCGCCGGAACATCAGCCCGAACGCCAGGAAGGGCAGCAGCACGGGCCAGAAGGTCATCGTCTGCTCGCGCCTGAGCTGCGCCTGGGTGGGCCGCGGCAGCACGCCGGCCGGGAAGCCCACCGCCAGCGTGAGCCCCTCGCCCGAGGACAGGGGCCGCGTGGTCTCGGCGGTCACCGCGCTTCCCTGCACGCGGATGGTGGCGTCGCTCGAGGTGCTCCCCGCGTAGCCGGTGTAAGCCGCCTGCGAGGTGGGGTACACCCCGTCGGGGAGGACGAAGTGGGCCACCGCGTGCTCGATGGGGAACGCCCACCCGTTGCCGGTGGCGTTCCAGTACAGCTCGTCGTGCTCGCCGCCCGCGTCCTGCGAGAAGAAGTGGCGGATGGCGTTCGTCACCCGGTAGCGGATCCACACCGTGCGCGTGGCGTCGCTGGCGCCGGGCACGCGGATGCGGATGCGGCGCTCGCCGTGCTCGCCCTTCTCCTTCCAGAACTCCAGCGGCTGCCCCTGCGCGTCGGTCACGCGCACGTCGTCGATGTGCAGCCGGGCCTTGCGCCCCTGCCCGGTCTCGTGCTTGAGCGAAATGTCGCGGAAGATGCCGTTCCAGGTGCCGTCGAAGCGCGCGGTGATCACCTCGGTCACGTCGGCGGTGCCGTCGCGGTTCACCACCACGTCCACCGTGTAGTCGCGCAGCGTGATCGACCGCCCCTGCGCCGCCGCGGGGAGCGCGGCGACCAGGAGGGTGGCGAGAACGGCCAGCGTTCGGCGCATCTGCATCCGGGGAAAAGGTGCTGTTCTAGAAGCTGACCTTGGGCGTTTCGCGCTCGGCCTCGGCGGCCTCGAAGAACTCGCGCGGGTGCACGCCGAACATCCCCGCCGCCAGGTTGGTGGGGAAGGTCATGATCTTCGCGTTGAGATCACGAACGACCGCGTTGTAGTAGCGCCGCGCCTGGGTGAGCGCCTCTTCGAGCCCGGCCAGCTGCTGCTGCAGGTCGCGGAAGCCGCCGCTGGCCTGGAGCTGCGGATACGCCTCGGCGGTGGCCACCAGCGCGTGCACGGCGGTGGTGAGCTGCGCCTCGGCCTGGGCGCGGGCGGCGGGGCCGGCGGTGGCGGCGGTCAGCGCCTGGGTGCGCGCCTGCGTCACGCTGTCGAGGGTGGTGCGCTCGTGCGCGGCGTAGCCCTTCACCGTCTCCACCAGGTTGGGGATCAGGTCGTAGCGCCGCTTGAGCTGCACGTCGATGTCGCTCCAGGCGTTCTGCGCCTGCAAGCGGAGGCGCACCAGCGAGTTGTACGCGACGATCAGGAACAGCACGACGACCGCGACGATCACGACCAGGGCGATCAGCATCTGCGGTACTCTCTGCCGTGGGGAGACAACGGCCGCGCGGGGCGGCCCGGGAGCACTACTACGTCCTGCGGAGTGCGAAAGTTACAGCGGGGGATGGAGATAGGGAAAGATGCGAGGGGTGGACGCGGGCCCGGCGGACCCTCACCGCGTGGCGTCCAGGCGCGACTGCGTCGCGTCCTGGACGCCTGTCCCTCTCCCAAAACTGCCTGGGCGAGAGACCTGGGGCGCTTCGCGCGGCTACTTCGTAGCCGAAGCGAAGTGATGTGCTCCCCCTCCCCCAGGGTAGTTTTTTGGGGGAGGGGGCCGGGGGGCGGGCCGGGGGGAGAGGGCCGGCCGCGGCCGCGCCGATGCCTGTCACCCGCCGATCAATCCCCCGCCGTCCCCACCGGCTCGGCGACGGACGCGGGCTCGGACTGGGCCTCCGGCGCGATCTCCACCACCATCCCCTCCGCCACGCGGCGCAGCAGCGACGGGTCGCGGGCCAGGTACTGGAAGACGGTGAGCGCGCGCTCCTGCGGGATCCCGTTCGGGCGCAGGTGGTTGCGGGCCGTGCGGACGTCGCGCTCCAGCGCCGCGTTGCGCTGCTTGAAGTGCCGGATGATGGTGCGCTCGCTCTTCGCCACCTCCAGCAGCGCCCGGTTGCGCCGCGCGCCCACGGCGGGATCGAGATTCACATCGATTCCACTCGCCACATCCATCACCCCCCCGAAGCCGTCCACCAGCGCGCGACGCAGCGCATCGAGCCGCTCCCACAGCTCCGCGGGCATGTGGCGGCGGGCGACGCGTTCCCACAGCTCGTGCGCGGGGAGGCGCAGCTCGTCGTCGGGGATGCCGGCGCGGGCGCGGGCGTCGGCCACTTCGGCGGGGACGATGGTGGCGCCGAAGCGCGGGAACGCCACCGGCGCGCGGATGCCGAACGCCGCGAACAGCGGCCGCACCTGCGCGAAGTACGCCGTCTCCGCCGGCCCGCCGACGTAAGACAGCGTCGGGAAGACGGCGGATTCCACCACCGGGCGCAGGAAGACGTTGGGGCTCAGCGCCCGCGGATCGTCGGCGAGGATGGCACGCAGTTCGTCCAGCGTGAAGCGGCGGCGGGCGTCCTTCGCCTCGAATCCCCCGCCGCCGTCGCGGTACAGGCGCTCGCGGCCGGCGGGGCCGTGCCAGAAGACGTTGGTGGCGCCCTCCACCAGCGTGACCTGCGTGGTGTACCCCGCCCCACCGAGCGCCGCCGTCTGCTGCGCGATCAGCCGTTCGTGCTCGGCCGCGTTCGCCAGCTCGCCCAGCAGCACGTCCGCGGACGCGGCCTTGAGCGCAGGGTCCGCCGCGTCGGTCACGAACAGGTCGAAGTCGCCGAAGAGCGAGACGATCGCCGCCTTGAACGCATCCGCCACCGTCACGCCGGGGCGATAGGCACCACGCAGCAGCGCCATCCCCGGGGAGGCATCGCCATCGCCCCCGACCGTGCGGCCGAAGGCGTCCAGCGCGGCGGTGACGTCGTCGTCCAGCCGCATCTCGCTCATCGGCACGGCGATGCGGCTCGTGGCGGAGACGGAGACGCGGCGCAGTTCGCCCGTGGGATCCACGGCGTACGCGTGGTTCACCTCGGCGAAGTCGTGGTCTTCGCTGGCGGCCCAGAAGACGGGGAGGACGACCGTGCCGAGCCGGCGTTCGAGCGCGGCGGCCAGGCGGATGGCGGAGAGGATCTTGTGGACGGTGTAGAGCGGGCCGGTGAAGAGGCCGGCCTGCTGGCCGGTGGTCACCATCGCGCCGCCCTCGTCCACGAAGCGGCGGAGGCGCTCGGCGGCGTGAGGATTCGTCGGCGTGAGCGCGGCGGCGGCGCGCTCGCGTTCGGCGCGGCCGAAGCGGGCGCGCACCTCGGCGAGCTTGGCGCGCCAGGCGCGCGGGTCGGCGGGGTTGCCCTCGTAGAAGGCCGCGGCGGCGGGCGAGCCGGACAGGTACTCCTGCACCAGCCGCGTGCCGCGGACGCGTTCGACCTGGATCTGCAGGCTCAGCGTGCCCTCCCCATCAGGATCACGCGCGGCGCGCGAGGCCCCAGCGGCCCGCCGGAATAGTCGCCGAAGGCGGCGAACGGCTCGATCTGCGCCCGTTCCATCATCCCCTGAAGCTCGCCGGCCCCGTACAGCCGCACCCGCTCGTAGAACACGCGCGGCTGGCGGCGCCCCGGTTCGTAGATCTCGATCGTCTTCTGCACCACGCGTCCCTCCTCCACCAGGCAGCGCGTCTGCACCACGCGCCGCCGCCCGATCTCCACCTCGTCGCGGCGGCGCAGCCCGGCGCGCACCCGGTCGGCGTTCAGGAAGTCCACCGCGAACAGCCCGCCCGGCGCCAGCACCCGCCGGATCTCGCCCAGCACCCGTTCGTCGTCGTGCGCGTCGGGAAAGTAGCCGAACGAGGTGAAGAAGCTGGTGACCATCGCCACCGCCCCGCCGCGCACCGGCAGCTCGCGCATGTCGCCGCGCACCACCGGCAGCCCGTCACCCCGCGCCACGCGCAGCAGGTCGTGCGACAGGTCCAGCCCGAATGCGCGGTAGCCGTGTTCGCGCAGGTGCTCCACGTGCCGCCCGGCGCCGCACGCCAGGTCCAGCACCGCGGCGCCGGCGGGGAGGGATGCGTGCCCCGCGATCAGGGCGACGGCGTGCTCGGCCTCGGCGTCGTCGCGGTGCGGATAGATCTGCAGGTACTCGGCGCCGAACCACTCCTCGAACCAGTCGTGCTCCGGTGCCGCGGGCGTGTTCATGTCCACAGGTTACACCCCGCCAGCCGCCCCCGGCAACCGCCGCCGACGAATCGGTACACCACTGAACCAATTTCGGATCGCGGGGGTGAAATGGCAAACCCGCCGTCGACGGTGCAGGGGGAATTGGGCGACTAAAACGTGGTTGTTGCAGCGAATTCAATTCATTCGCCCGGCCGTGCCGGGTTTGCGGTGACGGACAGGCCTGCGCCCGGTCAATCCCGCCCCTTGTGATACGGCTCGCCGCGCTGGATGGTGCCGGCGCGGTAGAGCTGCTCGGCCAGGATCAGCCGCGCCAGTTCGTGCGGCAGGGTGAAGGCGCCGAGCGAAAGCTGGTGCCGCGCGCGCTGCAGGATCTCGTCCGACAGCCCGTACGCTCCGCCCACGACGAACGCCGCGCCCGGGCTGCCGCTCACCGCCAGATCGGCCAGGTAGTCCGCCAGCTTCTGACTCGTCCACGCCTTCCCGGACTCGTGCAGCGCCACGATCTCCACGCCGGCGGGGACGCGCGCCAGCAGCCGCTTTCCCTCCTCGCCGCGCACGCGCGCGGCGTCGCCGGGGCGGCGGAA
>Ga0070662_100002939_pt1 | contig 10601 bp, 10 predicted proteins | sample KBSC53metaG_FD_65648 | JGI IMG/M metagenome (GOLD analysis project Ga0070662, IMG submission 65648) | Corn rhizosphere microbial communities from Kellogg Biological Station, Michigan, USA - KBS C5-3 metaG | ecosystem: Host-associated > Plants > Roots > Rhizosphere > Soil ...
TCGACCGGATCGAGATCGGCAGCGGCGCGCGCGGCCCGATCACCGAAAAGATCCAGAGCGCGTTCTTCGACATCGTCAACGGCCGCAACGCGAAGTACGCCGAGTGGCTCTCCGAGGTCTGACCATGGCGCACGACGGATCGCGGCCGGCGGTCGAGCTGAGCGCAGCGGAGCTGCAGGGTCCCGGCGTCGTCTTCTGCCCGAATCCGCGCATGCCGCTCTGGAGCAACCATCCGCGCGTCTTCATCGACGTCGCGACGGTCGGCGTCGGCAAGTGCCCGTACTGCGGGACCGAGTACCGCCTGAAGCCGGGCGAGACGGTCCGCGCGCATTGAGCGACGGCGCGCCGGGCGCGCGCGGCACGACGCGCTCGCTCGTCGTCGCGCCGCAATGGATTGGCGACGCCGTCATGGCCGAGCCGCTGCTCGCGACGCTCGCCGAGCGCGGCGAGTCGATCACCGTTGCCGCGCTGCCCTGGGTCGCGCCGGTGTTCGCTGCGATCCCCGAGGTCGAGGCGACGATCGAGCTGCCGTTCGCGCACGGCAGGCTCGACTGGGACGCGCGGCGTCGCCTCGCGGCGCAGCTGCGCGATCGTTTCGATGTCGCCTACGTGATGCCGAACTCGTTCAAGGCGGCGCTCGTGCCGTGGCTCGCGCGCATACCCCGCCGGGTCGGCTATCGCGGCGAGTTGCGCGGCGCTCTGCTCACCGAGGCGCTCGAGCGTCCGCGCGGCCGGCCTCCGATGGTGCCGTTCTATGGCGCACTCGGCGGTGGGGCGTTCGACGTCGCGCGGCGTCCTCGTCTTTCGCTGGCGCCAGCGCAGATCGACGCCGCGACGTCGGCGCAGGCGCTCGTGCCATCGTCGTACTGGACGTTCGCACCCGGCGCCGAATACGGACCGGCGAAGCGCTGGCCGGCGGAGCATTGGGCGGCGCTCGCACGCGCGCTCCATGCGCGCGACGGCGCACCGATCGCCTTGCTCGGCTCGCCGGGCGAGGCCGCGCTCTGCGAAGAGATCGCCGCGCAATCGAACGGTGCGTGCCGCGTCGTCGCGGGCCGCGCGTCGCTGATCGATTCGATTGCGCTCATCGCCGGCTCGCGCGGCCTGGCCAGCAACGACTCGGGCCTGATGCACGTCGCCGCCGGCTTCGGCATCGCGCAAGTCGCGGTGTTCGGCTCGACGAGCCCGCTGCACACGCCGCCGCTCAACGAGCGCGCGCGCGTCCTCTGGCTGAAGGACGAGCTCGACCTCGACTGCATGCCGTGCTTCGACCGCACCTGCCGCTTCGGCCACTACCGCTGCCTGACCGCGGTGACGCCCGAGCGAGCGCTGGCCGCGCTCGACTCGGCGCACTCCTAGAGCGAGAACTTGCCGGCGTAGACGATCGGCCCCGTGGGTTTGCCGGTCGGCGAGCCTCCGGGTGGCTCGACGCTGACGGCGAGCGTATCGACTCCCGCCAGCACCTTGCCGCGCAGCGCCACGGTCGCGCCCGCGCCCGTCGGCAGCACACCGAGCGAGCGCGGTCCGGTGCCGTCGGTCGGCACCGCCCAGAGCTCGAGCGCGCGGTTGGGCTGCGCAGCGACCGGAACGATCGGACGGGTGACGAGGGTCGCGCCGTCGCCGCTGATGCTCGCGACGATCGGTGCGGCCCCGGGCGCACTCGCCGCCGCGCCGGTCGGCGCGAGCACGACGACGATCGGCGGCGCCCCCGGCCGCGGGCTCGCGAGCAGCACGGCGAGACCGATCGCGGCGACGCTGGCGAGCGCGGCGAAGCCGCGCCAGAACGAGAGCCGCTGCCAGGCGCCGGTGACGACCGACTTTCTGCGGTCGAGCCGGTCGGAGATCTTTCGCCAGACTTCGCCGGGCGGCTCGACCGGATCGATCGCCGCGGTGAGCGGCAGCAGCCGTTCCTGCCACGCCGCCGTCGCGCGGCGCAGCGCGACGTGCGCGGGAAGGAGCGCCTCGAAACGGCGGCGCGCGCCGCCGTGCATCGTGCCGAGCACGTACTCGGCAGCCAGCGCGTCGGCGAGGTCGCTCTTGCCGTAGTCCATGTCGCTTGCTCAGCGCCCGCTCGAGTCGCGTTGCACCGCGGTGTCGAGGCAGCTCTTCAGCGCGACCAGCGCGCGGCGCACCCACGACTTGATCGTTCCCAGCGGCTGGCGCATCTGTGCTGCGACCTCGCCGTGGCTGAGGCCCTGGAAGAACGCGAGCGCGAGGCTTTGCCGCTGCGTCGCCGCGAGCTGGTCCATGCACGCCGCGAGCGAGCGTGCGTCGGCGGCCCGGCTCAGCAGCTCGAGCGGCCCGGGTGCATCGTCGGCCACGGTCTCGTACACGTCATCGTCCTCGCTCTCGCCGCCGTCGGCGAAAGCGCTGGCGGCGCGCATCCGGGGCTGCGTCTGCTGGCGCCGCAGGCTGTCGATCGCGCGGTTGCGGGCAATGCTCGTGAGCCAGGTAAGCGGCTGGCTCTGGGCCGCGTCGAAGCTGCTGGCGGCGCGCCAGACGTTGACGTACACCTCCTGGAGGATGTCTTCCGCCTGCGCCCGGTCCCGGTTGATACGCAACACCACCGCGAACAGATGCGAGCTGGTCCGCTCGTAAAGCGTGGCAAATGCCGCACGATCGCCGAGCCCTGCGCGCGCAAGCAGGCGCGACAAGTCGTGGCTGCGCTCGGACCAATCGGCGGTGGCTTTGACCATGCGTGCCGGCGCGAGGCCTGCGTGCCTTCCTACAATTCCAGCGCCCGGAAGGTTAACCGAAGAGCTCCATGGCGCGACCGAAGCCTCCTGCACCGACGACCGCATCCGCCGACGACATCGAGATCGCGCTGTACGAAGCGATGCGCCGCGGCGACCTCGACGGCCTGATGGCGCTGTGGTCCGACGACGACGAGATCTGCTGCATCCATCCGGGCGGCAAGCGCCTCGTCGGCGCGGCCGCGATCCGCGCCTCGTTCGAGGCGATCTTCGGCAACGGTGCGATCGATGCCGAGCCGCACCGTGTCCGCCGTCTCGAGTCGCATTCGAGCGCGGTGCACAGCGTGCTCGAGCGGATCCGCGTGCGCTCGGCAAAGGGCGAGCAGTTCGCGTGGGTCGTCGCGACCAACGTCTATCTGAAGTCGGCCGACGGCTGGAAGCTCGTCGCGCACCACGCCAGCCCGGGCACCGCGGTCGAGATGCAGGACACCGGCGAGCCGGCGTCGACGCTGCACTGACGACAGACCGTTCCGCAGTCGATGGACGACTTCCGCGCTCCGCGGTGGCTTCCCGGCGGCCACGTGCAGACGATCTGGCCGGTCTTCTTCAGCCGCCGCTTCGACGGCGAGCGCCCGCACTTTCGGCGCGAGCGCTGGACGACTCCCGACCGCGACTTCGTCGACGTCGACTGGCTCGGCGAGGATGCGGCGGTGCCGCTGCTCGTGCTCTTTCATGGTCTCGAGGGCTCTTCGCGCAGCCACTACGCCGAAGCGTTCGCCGCGGATGCGCGGCGGCGCGGCTGGCGTTACGCAGTGCCGCACTTTCGCGGTTGCTCGGGCGAGCTCAACCTCGCGCCGCGCGCGTACCACTCGGGCGACCATGAGGAGATCGGCTGGATGCTCGCGCGCTTTCGCGCGCTGCACGGTGGCCCGATCGTTGCGGTCGGCATCTCGCTCGGCGGCAATGCGCTCTTGCGCTTCGCCGAAGAGGCCGGCGAGGGGGCGGCAGGGCGCGTCTGTGCGATCGCCGCGGTGTCGGCGCCGCTCGACCTCGCCGCCGGTGGCCGCGCGATCGGGCGCGGCTTCGGCCGCCAGGTCTACACGCGCATGTTCCTGCGCACGATGAAGAAGAAGGCGCTGCTCAAGCTCCACCAGCATCCCGGGCTGTTCGATGCGAACGCGATGCGCCGCGCGCGCGACCTGCGCGACTTCGACGACGTCTTCACGAGCCGGCTGCACGGCTTCGCAAACGCCGACGACTACTACGCGCGCAGCTCGGCGAAGGACCGGCTGGCGCGCATCCGCATCCCGGCGCTGGTGCTGAACGCCCGCAACGATCCGTTCCTGCCGGCTTCGGCGCTGCCACGCCCGGGCGAGGTCGGGCCGTGCGTGACGCTCTGGCAGCCGGCACACGGCGGCCACGTCGGCTTTGCCGGCGGGCCGTGGCCGGGGAATCTGCGGCGGTTTCCCGAGGCGGTCGCAGGGTGGCTTGCCGAGCGCCTCGGATGAGCGCTCAGAATCGTGCCCGATGGACGAGATCGTTGCCGCTGCGCTCAAGAAGTGGCCGAACGTGCCACATTGCTACGCTTGGCTCGCGCTCGACGCGCGCGGCGACTGGTACATGCGCGACGACCGCATCCAGGCGGCCGGGCCGTTTCCGCGCGTCAAGGGCAGCCGCATCGACCACGAGAAGCTGCGCGAGTTCATCGGCCGCAACTACGCAGCCGATTCCGACGGTGCATGGTTCTTCCAGAACGGCCCGCAGCGTGTCTATGTCGAGCTTGAGGCGGCGCCGTGGGTCTGGCGCATCCAGCCAGACCCGACCGCGTGCGTCGTCGTCACGAGCCACACCGGGCGACCTGCAGCGCCCGGTGGCGAAGCGTTCGTCGACGAGAGCGGCCGGCTGTTCCTGGCGACCGATCTGGGTCTGGGCATCGTCCACTCGCTCGACATGGGGACAGCGAGCGACGCGATCGAACGCGCGCTGTGGCAACCGCAGGAGGTCGCGTTCGACGCGCTCGTCGAGCGCTTCGGCTTTCGCCTGAGCCCGGCCGCCGATCGCGGCTAGACGCCGGAAACGAAGAAGCCGGCGCAAGGCCGGCTTCGCTTGCGACTTCGAGGCACGCTACTTCGACGCGCTCACCATGTACGCGACGACGCCCTTGATCTCGGCGTCGCTCGCGCTCGAGCCGCCCTTGGGCGGCATCGCGCCCTTGCCCTTGATCGCGCTCGCGGTGAGCGCGTCGACGCCTTGCCCGGCGCGCGGCGTCCACGCCGCCTTGTCGCCGACCTTCGGCGCGCCGGCGACGCCGGTCGCGTGGCAGGCGCTGCAGACCTGGTTGTAGAGCGCGGGGGGACCGGAGTTCGTCGTCGCGTTCGTCGCTGCTGCCACGGTCGTCGTCGCCTCCGCGCGCGGTGCGGCTGCGGGTGCCGGCGTTGCGGGTGCCGGCGTTGCGGGTGCCGGCGTTGCGGGTGCCGGCGTTGCGGGCGCGGCGGCCGCGGTCGTCGTCGCGGCGGCGGCGCTCGCTGCCGCCGCCGGCAGCGCAGGCTCGGGGAACGTGCCGCCGGCCTTGTCCGCCATGTAGACGACGGCGCGTGCGATCTCGAAATCGCTGAAGTCGCCGCCGCCTTGCGGCGGCATCTGGCCCTTGCCGGCGAGCGCCGAATGCAGGAGTGCGTCGAAGCCGGATTTGATGCGCGGCCCCCAAGCGGCGACGTCGCCGAGCTTGGGTGCGCCGAGCGCACCGGTCGCGTGGCAGGCGGTGCATTGCGCGCCGAACACCTGCTCGCCGGTCTTCATCGATGCGACGTCGGAAGCGTCCTTGATCTCGACGACACCGACCGGGCGGATCCGCTCGGCGATCGCTTCGGGGGTCATCGCGCCGCTGCCTGCCGCGGGCCGCTTGTCCGCAGTCACGAACATGACGAGCAGCACGATGCCGAAGATCGGCACCAGGAAGGCGAAGAGAACGGTGAGGATCAGCTGCTTGGGAGTCTTGATCGGGCCTTCGTGCGGGCCGTCCAGTTCTTCGGGTTCGTGCACTGCGCTCATCCGGTCCTCGAAGGAAGTCGACGACGCGACGAGACGGCATGCGTCTGAAGAAACCGATTCGCGTCGAGCCGGAAATTATAGGGGCGCGAATGTGCGTGGCCGCCTGCGCGCGACCGCGCTGGTAGACTGCGAGCGCGCTTGCGCCCGTAGCTCAATGGATAGAGTACTGCCCTCCGAAGGCAGGGGTTGCAGGTTCGATCCCTGCCGGGCGCGCCAATCGACAATGTCGGAGTGGCTGCGGTGGTGTGTCGCGCGGGAGACAGCATGGCATCTGTTCTCGAGCCGAGTCGTGATGTCGGACAACTGCTACACAGCTTCCGCGCCCGCACCGATGGTCGGCGAGCGAGCGGCGAGAGAAACTGATCGGATTCAAGCCATCCGATCGCTCTCATGACCTCCGCAACCGCAACCCTGCAACGCCACCCCGCCCCGAAGCTCCACCGTCCGCCATCGCGCCTCCTCCAGTGGCTGGAGCTGCGCGCGTTCGGTGAGCTCTCCGCCTCGCTGGCGCTGATGCCGCTGCTGCAGCGCGCACCGCGCGGAGACGGCCATCCCGTTCTCGTCCTGCCCGGCCTGATCGCGAGCGACGTCTCGACGCAGCTGCTGCGCTCGTATCTCTCGGGGCGCGGCTACAACGTCCGCGGCTGGGGCCTTGGCCGCAACATGGGCCTGAAGGAAGGCCTGCGCGACAAGATGCTCGCCTCGGTGCGCGAACTCCACGAAGAGACCGGCCGCAAGGTCAGCCTGGTCGGCTGGAGCCTCGGCGGCGTCTACGCGCGGGACATCGCCGCCGAGCTGCCCGACGCGGTGCGCAACTGCATCATGCTCGGCTCGCCGATCCACGGCCACCCGCGCTCGACCAACGCCTGGCGCATCTACGAGCTCGCGAGCGGCCAGAGCGTCGACGATCCGAAGCTGCAGCTGCCCGATCCGGCGCTGCCGCCGGTGCCGACGACGGCGATCTTCAGCCGCAGCGACGGCGTCGTCGCATGGCAATGCAGCGTCGAGCCGAAGACGGCGACGAGCGAGAGCATCGAGGTCGACGGCAGCCACTGCGGCCTCGGCGCGCATCCGGCAGTGCTGTACGCGATTGCCGAGCGGCTCGCGCAGCCAGAAGGCGGATGGCGGCCGTTCGATCGCTCGGGGCTGCGCGCGCTCGTCTATCCCGATCCCTACCGCGGCTGATCTCTCGCTGCCGCCGCGAGCGAAAAAAGGCCCCGCAGTGCGGGGCCTTCGTTCGTTCGTCGGTCGACGATCAGAGCGGGACCGAGGTCGGCGCCGGCGGCAGCGGAACGCCGCCCGGGCCGGCCGCGAACGTCAGCGGCGACGTCGGATCCTGCTGGCTGACGCCTGGCTTGGACCAGTCGCAGACACCGTTCGGGAACAGTGTGTTGAGGCGCGCCTGCTGCCCGGCGGTGAAGGTGATGCCGGTGTAGTCGGTGAAGACGAGCGGCTTCAGCTGGCACTTCATGATGTTCTCGACGATCGGGCCGCCGGCGACCTGGCGCGGCGACGTGTTGGCCTTCAGCTTCGGGTCGGTGTCGCACGTCGCGAAGTTGGTGACCTTGTTCGAGAACGTCGTGTCGCTCGTCAGGTAGCAGAAGTCGAACGCCGTGGCGGGCTTCGCGGCGACGACCTGGTCGTGGCTGTGCTCGTCGTTGAGGAACGCCTTCGGCGCGGTCGCAACGAGGCTGGAGAGCCACGTGTCCATCACCGTGAGCGAGTTCTGCATGATCCCCGATGCGAGCGGCGGCGTCAGCCCGGTGCCGAAGCGCCACATCACCTGGTTGTTGTGGTCGCCGTTCGACGCGTCGAGGCGCGCGCGCTCGGAGAAGCTCCGCCAGATGTAGTGGATGCCCTGCTCGTCGTAGCCGCGCCAGTCGATGATCGCGACCTTGCCGAGGTTCTTGCCGCTGGAGATGATGCCGGAGCGGTAGGCGATGTCGAGCGCCGGCGCGTCGGCGACCGAGCGCGCCGCCATCCGGTTCGCATCGCCGTCGATGCCGCCCATCTTCTCGTTGAGCGTCACGAACTCCTCGGGCGAGATCGTGCCCGCGAGCAGCGCCTTCAGGCCGTACTGGATGCCGACGTTGTCGAACGGCTGCACCGCGCGCGTGCTGCCGGCGGGGATGCCCGCCGTCGTTCCCCAGACGGCGACGGCGAGGTCGGGTTGGCCGCAGCGCGTGCCGTTCGGGTTCGTCACCGGGTCGTAGACCTGCGACGCGGGTAGCAGGCAGTTGTTGCGCGGCGCCCCGGTCGGCGCGAGGGCGCCGGTGCTCTGGTCGACGACGAGCAACGGCACGTAGTTGCCGGGCTTGTTGATGAAGCCGAACGAGTTGTTCCAAGACTGGCAGCCGACCTGGTCGAGGTGGCCGTTGATCGCCGCCTTCTTGGCGTTGATCTGCGCCTGCGTCAGCCCGGTCTGCAGCGCCAGCCACTCGGGCGTCTGGTAGGCGTTGACGAGCAGCACGCAATCGGCGACCTCGAGCAGCGTCGTCACGGCGTCGGGGTAGTCGCACTCGACTTGGATGCCGTCGAGCAGACCGGGGTAGATCGAAGCCGTCTGGTTCTGCAGGATCGAGCCGCCCGAGCAACCGTTGCCCACGGTGTACTTGATCTCGCCGTAACGCTCGGCGATGTACTCCTTCATCATCATCGTCGTCTCGGCGACGAGGACGGCGTTGGCGTTGTAGAGCTGATCGGTCAGGCTGTTGTCAGCAACGATGAAGCCCATGCGCAGGGCAGAGTCGTCAAACACGCCGGTGATCCCGTTGACCACCCAGTTCTGCTCGCTGCGAAACTGCAGCCGCGGCTGCCCGGCGCTCGCGCCGTAGGTGTAGCTGAGCTTGCCGTTCCACTGCGGCTGCGGGGAGTTCGCCGTCCACGGCTTGGCCGGATCGAAGAGCACCGCGATGTCGTAGATGCCGCGGTTGATCGTGCCGCGTTCGACGCGCACGATGTACGGCACCGTGACGCCGTTCGTGGTCGTCGTCGAGGCGACCGAAGCCGCCGGCGTCGTGCCGACCACATACGGCTGCAGGCAGGAGTTCGCCGGCGTCGTCGGGTTCGGGTTGGCGATCGTCGGCGACGGATCGGGAACCACGAACGAGCAGCCGCCGTCGCCCGCGGTCACCGTGACCGGCGTCAGCGTGCGGTAGAAGAACTTGGTCTCGGTCGCGATGGTGCACTGCGCGTCGGTCGCTGCCGTCGTCAGGCCGCTCGCGTTGGTCGCCGGCGAGCTCGCGGTCGCAGCCGTCGGCACCGGCGTCGCACAGATCCACGGCGACGACTGCGAGCCGAGCAGGATCGGGCCGCCCTTCGGATGGTTGGTGACAACGATGCGGGCGCTGTTGAAGCCGCCGTTCGTCGAGCTCGCGGTGATGTTGTTCGCCCCGTTCTTGAGGCCGGTCACGAGGCCGACGGTGCGGCCGTCCGAGCGCGTCGTGAATGCCGAGGTGACGTCGACGCCGTCGACGTCGACCTTCAGGCTCGACGCCGCGCCGATCGGCGGCAGCTTGACTTCGACGAGAACGTCGCCGCCCGAGACGAGGTCGGCGCGGGTCGACAACGTGGTGATCGTCGGCGCGTTGCTGGTGCCTCCGCCGCCTCCTCCTCCGCACGCGGCGAGGACGGCAGAAACGACAACGGCGGCAAATGCTGCCGGTAGAGATCGACACCGCTTCACATGAGTCTCCTGAGTGCGCGCCGTGCGCGGCGCTTGTCGTGACGGAAAGTGCGCGTCGCGTAGCAACGCGCGCTCCCAATTTCGACGCGAGGACTCAGGACTTTCCTAGGGTCGCAGCTTCACGTTTCTTCACGTGCGTCGCGCGCGATCGATCGCGGCACCTCGATCGGCATGTCGAGCAGGATCTGCGCCATCCCCTTGCCGAGCGGGTCGAGCCGGCGCGACGACATGCCGCCGCCGTCGAGCGCCTGGTGGAGAACGAAGTTGATCGCCGCGATCCCGGGCAGATGGAAGCGCTCGACCTCGCCGAGGACGAGATGACCGAGCCAGGTCTTGACGCGCAGCGGTGTCAGCCGATCCCATAGCAGCGGCAGCCATTCGGCGCGCCGCGCGACGACGCCGACGTTCGAGAGGTCGCCCTTGTCGCCGCTCCTCGCCCACGCGAGCAGAACGAGCGGGACGCGCTCGGCCGTCTCGACGACGAGCGACGTGGTCTCGAGCGGCGCGACGACCGGCGTCGACGGTCGCGGCACGCTGCCGCCGGCGAGCGGAACCGCGACGTCCACGCGTCGATCGCCGATCGCGAACGACGCCGGCACCGCGCCCTTGTCGAGCAGAAACGAGAACGGCTTGACGTGCGGCGAGACCGACGGCCGTCCGCCGGCGCCGGTCGTCCCCGGCGACCACGAGGTGCCTGCCGGCGCGATCTCGCGCGCGAAGATGTCGAGCGCGCGCCGGTCGGCGTGGTCGGCGACGACGCGCAGCATCACCTCGCGATTCGCTCGCGTGCGCGAATGCGGGCCGTACGACGTCTCTGCGCCGAGCACCTCGACGTGGGTCGCCGTGTAGTCGGCGAAGCCGGCATTGCGCAGCAGCCACCGCGTCCGTTCGACGATCGCTTCGCCGGTGCGCTCGGCCTTCCTGACGGCGTCGATGCCGACGATGACGAGCGAGCCGGTGCAGCGATAGCCGTCGACCGTGGTCGCCGAGACCTTGTAGGTGTCGGTCGGCGCGAGCCCGCGCGCGCCGTGCACGCGAACGTGGCGCGCGTCGTCCTGTTCGATGACGACGTCGCGGAAGTCGCAGATCACGTCGGGCAGGACGTACGCGCCGGGATCGCCGATCTCGTAGAGCAGTTGCTCGCAGACCGCGGCGCGCGCGATCACCCCGCC
>Ga0070662_100002940_pt1 | contig 10595 bp, 8 predicted proteins | sample KBSC53metaG_FD_65648 | JGI IMG/M metagenome (GOLD analysis project Ga0070662, IMG submission 65648) | Corn rhizosphere microbial communities from Kellogg Biological Station, Michigan, USA - KBS C5-3 metaG | ecosystem: Host-associated > Plants > Roots > Rhizosphere > Soil ...
ACGGCAAGAAGGGCAATTGCTAAGCGAAGCAGCGATGGAGATGGGAGGTCCGTCGTGGCCTTCTGTCCTCCTGAACAGTCATGCCGGTCGCTCTCGCAACTAAAGCATCTCAGCCTTCGCTTTTTTCCGCAGAAGCAACTTTCCGATTTCCAAGGATTACGGGGATGGTAGGTAGGATCGCCCTGAAGCCGGGCTGGCCTGCTTCGCTGCCGTGCCCGATTTTACCGGCTTTTTGATTATCGTTTTTACCAGGCGGGCCGCATCCTTCCCATGGGGAGAAGGATATGGTGATCACCGCGCTTGCGATGAAATTCATCGGTGCGGTCGGGGGCGCGTTGCGACACACGCCGCTGGTCCGCTGGGCATGGCTGGGCAAGCTGCACGCGGGGATCGTCTGGAAGCTGCGGGGAAAGCGGGACTCGTTCCAGGTCGGGGAGTTCAAGGTCTTCGTCGATCCGCGCGACCGTGTCATCGCCAGCCGGCTCGCGCTCTATGGCGGGTTCGAGCAGCGGGAAATCTCGCTGCTCTGTTCGCTGGTGACGACCGGGGACTGCGTGCTGGATATCGGCGCCAACATCGGCCTTTATGCGCTCGCCCTCTCCCGCGCCGTCGGCCCACTGGGCCGCGTCATCGCGGTGGAGCCGGACAAGGATAATCACGACCTCCTTTCCCGGAACCTCGAGGTCAATGGCTGCACCAACGTCACGATCGTCAACGAAGCGATGGGGGACCGGGACGGCACCGTGAACCTCTATCAGACCGACGAAAATCGCGGCGCGTTGAGCACGAGCGATATCCTCGGGGTCGGCGAGGAACGGGCCACCAAGGTACGGATGCGCCGGGGTGACGCGATCCTGGCCGAGCTTGGCGCCAGACCCCGGATCGCCAAGATCGACGTCGAGGGCGCGGAGCCCTCGGTGATGCAGGGTCTTGGCGACCATGTTCCTCCGATCCTGCTGTTCGAGATGGTGCCGTGGCAGCTGAGGGCGGCTGGGCATGACCCGCTCGGAATGCTCCAGTGGCTCGATGCGCAAGGCTATCGGCTCGATCTGGTCGATCCCGACACGGGCGGACATCGGACCTATGCGCCGGAGGCGTTGCTGGCCGAGATCGAATCGATCCGGGGCGATCGCAACGTTCTCGCGCGACGCGACCTGCCCGCCTGATCAGGTTTTCGCCGCGGCAATCATCTGATCGATCGCCGTCGGCAGGACCGAGAGAGGCACGCCGCCGGTCTTCACCACCGCATCGTTGAACGTCGCGAGGTCGAACTTCGCGCCCAGCGCCGTCTTGGCCCGCTCGCGTTCCGCCAGAATCTTGTTGTGGCCGATCTTGTAGCCGCAGGCCTGACCCGGCCAGACGCAGTAGCGGTCGACCTCGCTGGTCATCGCCGCCACGTTGCGGCCGGTATGCTGGACCATGAACTGGATCGCCTGATCGCGGGTCCAGCGCTTGGCGTGGAGGCCTGTGTCGACCACGAGGCGGCAGGCGCGATATTGCTGGGCCTGCAGATAGCCGAGGCGGCTCAGCGGATCCTTGTCGAACAGCCCGGCCTCGTCGCAGAGCTGCTCGGCATAGAGCGCCCAGCCCTCGATGAAGGCGTTGAAGCCCATTTCCGAGAAGATCAGCGGGATCTCGGCATGATGCTCGGCGAGATAGGCGCCCTGCCAGGCATGGCCGGGAATGCCCTCATGGGTGGTGAGCGTGGTGAGCTGATATTTGGGCCACAGCGCGGTGGTGCGCAGGTTGATGTAGTAGATGGCGGGACGGGAGCCATCGAGCGACGCGAAGTTCATGTAGCCGAGCGGGGCGCCGTCCTGAATGTCTACCGGCACGCGCTTGATCTGGACGGGGGCCTTGAGCGGCATGTGCGAGAGGCGCGGCATCAGCGCGCGGGCAGCCTCCAGCCGATCGTTGAGATAGGCGATCAATGCGTCGCGACCCTGATCGTCATTGGCGAAGAGCTGCTTCGGGTCCTTGGTCAGCGCCTGCAGGCGGTCGCCGACGCTGCCCTGGGTCATGCCCTGATCCTTGAGGATCGCATCGAGCCGGGTCTCGATCTCGCGATTCTGTTCGAGGCCGATCTTGTGGACCTCCTCGGCGGTCATGTCGGTGGTGGTGCCGAGCTTGAGTGCCCAGCGGTAGAAGGCCTCACCGTCGGGTAGGCGGTGGACGCCGGCGACATCGGAGGCGTTGGCGGCAGCCTTGGTGAGCGCGGCGATCTGACGATCGAGCGCGGGATAGACTTTCTGTTCGACCAGCGCGGTGGTTTGCGCGGCCCAGTTGCCGGGGAGACCGAGCCTGGTGGTGCGCTCGGAGAGCGAGGTGACCAGCGTCTGCTCGGTGGCGGGTCGCTTGCGATATTCGGAAAGGATGCCGAGCGCGTTCTTCGCGATGAAGGAGGGCGGGATGACGCCTTGGGCGGCATCGCTGGCGATGCGGGCGGTTTCCTGATCGAGCGCAGTCGCCATCGCCTCGACGCGGGCGAGATAGGCGTCGGCATCGGCCTTGGTCGTGACGATGTGCTGCGAATTGAGGAATTCGGGGAGATTGCCCAGCGTCCCATCCTGCTGGCTGACGACATAGGGGATGGCGCGGCCGAAGAAGCCGTTGGCGCCGCCCCCGTAGAAATATCTGTCGCCGTCGACGCCCATCTGCGCGGCGTAGCGGACGGTGTCATAGCGGATCTGGTCGGTCTGACCGAGCGCGGCGCGGTCTATCGACGCGAGATCGGACAGCATGCCCTTGAGATGCTTTACCCATGCGGCGTTGCCGGCGGGGGAGATGTCCGACAGCGTCGATTTGAGGCCGGCATTGGCGTCCTTGTCGAGGCCGAGCGATGTGGCGGTCTCCGGGCTGAGGACGAGGATGTCCTGCGCGTAGCGGACGAGCGCAGCGGTGAACTTGTCTGATGCCGGGGTGGCGGCCCTGGCGAAGGCACGCGTTCCGGCGGGGAGGGCGGCGGCGGTGGCGAGCAGCGATAGCAGGGTCTGGCGCCGGTCGAACTGGAGGCTGGTCGGGTTCATGTCTTGGCCCCTTTCGATGTCGCTGCGGAACGAGCATGCGGTGGTTTCGATCCGTTTGGGCTTGCGGGTGGCAAAGGTAACGAAGGTAACGTGCGGTCGGGCGAAATTCGGTCGAAGCGTTGTCTCGGAGCGATCAGATGATGAAGAGTCGTCCGTCTTAGCCTCACATTGACGTCGCATCGTCGCGCCCTGCGGATAAGCCCGACTGGACTGTTGGGCCTGTCGGCCTCATAATCGAACGATTGGAGCAGGAGTAACGCGATGCTTGGCATGGGTGACGGCAGCTGCCCGTTCGAATTCAACTTCGATCCGGCAACCTTCAAGGTCGGCGATCTGGTCAGCTACCGGGTGACGGGTAGCCTGTCGGACTTTCCCTTCATGGGGACGCTGATGGAAGTGCATGATGATCACGTCGTCATATCGAGCGAGCCGGGGAATCCTACCGATCGCATGCGCGGCACGCGTGAGAGCCGGCCGGTGGTGGACGAGTCGGAGATCGGCTGAGAGACCGACGCGCAGTCAACGCGTGCCATATACGCGGCTCTATCCAGCGGCCGGAGTTTGAATCGCTTCGGCGATTGCGCGTGCGAGCTGAACCTGATTGAACGGCTTTGCAAGTCGCACCACTCTGCGCCCGCTGACTTCCACACCCTCGCCGTAGCCGCTCGCAATGATCGCCGGCATTCCGGGACGTATGGCATCCACCGCCGTGATAAGATCCACTCCGGTCATCTTCGGCATCGCCTGATCGGTGACAAGCAAGTCGATATCGTCGCGCGCACGCAAGACCTCATGCGCATCAGCCGCAGAGTCCGCCTCGATCACGTCATGACCAAGATCCTCCAGCAAGGCTGCCGTGTTGATCAGCACCAGCACATCGTCGTCAACCGCAAGGATCCTGAGTCGCGATGTTTCGGGAGGTGCCTTCTCGGCCGGCAAAGCTCCGGGCGCCTCGGCCACCTCCTCGGCGACCGGCAGCCACATCACCGCACTGGTCCCTTCGCCCAGTTTGCTCTGAAGCTCGAACATACCCCCGATCTGCTGCGCCATGCCATGAACCATAGGCAGCCCTAGCCCGGTCCCCTTGCCGATGCCCTTGGTGGTGAAGAAGGGTTCGGTCGCGCGCCGCAAACTCTCGGCGTCCATGCCGGTCCCGCGGTCCCTGACTACCAGCCGGACATAGCGTCCGCCCGGCAGTGGCGCGACCTCGCCATCCGTTCGATCCTCGCAGGAAGCCGATATCAGGATCGGCCCGCCCGAAGGCGTCGCGTCGCGCGCGTTCACGATAAGATTCAAGAGCGCCATCTCAAGCTGATTGGCGTCAGCGCGAATTGCGGGGAGCTTGAGTGGAAAGCTGGTCGAGATCGGCCACTCGGGTCCGATCGAGCGCTGGACGAGATCGTTCATGCCCGACAGTAACTGGGGCAGATCTACACGATCGACGTTCAGTTCCTGCCGGCGAGCAAAGGCGAGCATACGTTGGGTGAGGGTCGCGCCGCGCTGGGCGCCCTCAAGCGCATTGTTCAACAACCGCCGGGAGACAGGATCGTCTCCCAACCTGCGTCCCAGCAGCTCAAGGCTGCTCGAGACCGCCATAAGGAGATTGTTGAAGTCGTGCGCGATGCCGCCGGTCAATTGCCCGATCGCATCCATTTTCTGTGACTGGAACAGCGCCTCGCGCGCGACCTCAAGCTCTCGCTGGGTTTTTTCACGCTCCGTAATGTCGCGGGTGATCTTGGCAAATCCGATCGGTTTCCCGGCATCATCGCGGATCGCGTCGATAACGACGCTGGCGCGGAAGCGCTCGCCACTCTTGCGAATCCGCCAGCCTTCCGCAAGGAACCTGCCCTCCTTGCGCGCGCTCTCCAGTGCTCGCTGCGGTTCGCCGCGCTCGCGATCCTCCGTCGTGTAGAACTTTGAGAAATGCTGGCCCATGATTTCATCGGGCTCATAGCCCTTGATGCGGCGCGCGCCCTCGTTCCAGCTCGAAACATGGCCCTCAAGGTCGATCATGTAGATGGCGTAGTCGGTGACGCCTTGAACGAGGTGGCGGAACTGTTCCTCGCTGTCGGTGAGCTTTTCTTCGACCAGCCGCCGCTCCGTGACATCGCGGCCATAGGCATAGACCAGTCCACCCTCGAGCGTGGTATGCCATTCGATGCTATGGTAGCTGCCGTCAGTCGCGCGGCAGCGGGTCTCATAATTGTTGAGTTCGATCCCGGACAGCGAGTCGGCAAACGCCTGATTGCTGGGCATCACATCGTCTGGGTGCATGAAATCCGCAAAGGCATGTCCCACCAGCGCATCGACCGGGTGGCCGAGTATCCGCGTCCACGACGGGCTGACCGAGCGTAAAATGCCGTTTGCATCGACCACGACCATAAGATCGCGCGAGACCTGCCACATGCGGTCGCCGCGGCGGCGCTCGGCTTCCAAAGCCGCGACATTGGCAAGTGCACCGCCGATCTGCGCCGCGATCAGCCGTACGACATCGAGAATCTCGGAATCTTCGCCGCTATAGGGGTTGAGCGCAAGCAAGAGGGTGCCTGCGCTATCCTTGCCGCCCACGCCAGGGATGTCGATCGCGATCGCTTGACCAGGAGAACGGTCCCAATCGCCGGTGGGCCAATTGCCGTTTTCCGGCAGCGTCATGATTGCGCCGCTTTCGCTTGCCCGACACCGCAGCACTTCGTCCAACTGCGCGAGCATCCCGGCGTCTTCCCGATCAGTGTCTGGCGTATCCGTCTCGCCCCCTGACTGATCGCTGCCGGCCAGCCGCAATGCGACGAATGGAAAGTCGCGCCGGTTTGCGCCGAACGCGGCCTTGACCGCGGCGCGAACCGCTTGCCGGCTGGTTGCGCCGGTCAGTTCGAAGCCCAGCCGGCGCAAGGTCTCGAGGCGACGCTCACCGATGACCCGCGCTGTTTCTTCGTTGACGATGCACAGAAGTCCGCCGACCGAGCCGTCGGCCTCATGGAGCGGACTGTAGGAAAAGCTGTGATATGTCTCTTCCGGAAATCCGCTGCGCTCCAGCAGCAGCAGTAGCGCCTTGTTCCATGTCGCCTCGCCCGCGCGCACATGAGCAACCTGATCGGCAACCTCGTCATAGACTTCGGACCACACTTCACGGAACGGACGGCCCAGCATTACCGGGTGCTTGATGCCGAGCGTCGGGATGTAAGCATCATTGTAGAAGAAATTGAGCTCCGGACCCCAGCCCAACCACATCTCGAAGCGGGTGGTGAGCAGCATGCGCATCGGAATCTTGAGGGCGTCCGGCCAGCCTCGCGGATCGCCGAGCGGCGTCGACTCCCAGTCATGTTCACGCATGACGCGCGCCATTTCACTCGTGCCGGGAAAAATATCGGCAAGTTCGGTACTCACGTAATCGAGCATCCCTTTCCCACTCCTAAGCCTCCAGAACGTCTGGCCCGCCGATTTGGATGCTTCAAACTCTTCCGCTTCGTTTTTTCCGGGTTTCGGGCTCATAATGGCACATTCCGCGACGCGGGGGCTTCAACGCAACGCGGGCACGTCCCGAGCGGACGAGGCTTTTGCGATCCAATTTTCCTTGGCGGTCATGCGTGAAGATTGCCGGGGGATATGATGTGCTGGCTGCGGCCGAGTACGAGGGCAGGCCCGTCAGATTTGAGGCTTCCGCTATCCGTTTCACTTCGCTATCGGCTTTCGCCAAGTGATCAAGGAACAGACATGGCCGAGTTCAGCCTCCCCGCCAACAGCAAGATCAAGAGCAAGGGCAAGAAGCACAAGGCGCCCGACGGCGCGAAGAATGTGCGGACGTTCAAGATCTATCGCTACGATCCGGATTCGGGCGAGAATCCGCGCTACGACAAGTTCGAGATCGATCTCGACGATTGCGGCCCGATGGTCCTCGACGCGCTCATCAAGATCAAGAACGAGGTCGATCCCTCGCTGACCTTCCGCCGCTCCTGCCGCGAGGGCATCTGCGGCTCCTGCTCGATGAACATGGACGGCCGCAACGGCCTCGCCTGCACCACTGCGATCGAGGATCTCGACAAGGAAGTCAGCATCACGCCGCTGCCGCATATGGACGTGATCAAGGACCTCGTTCCCGACTTCACCCATTTCTACGCGCAATATGCCTCGATCCAGCCCTGGCTGAAGACGGTGACTCCGCCGCCTTCGGGTAAGGAGCGGCTGCAGTCGCCCGAGGATCGCAACAAGCTCGACGGGCTTTATGAGTGCATCCTGTGCGCCTGCTGCTCAACCAGCTGTCCGAGCTACTGGTGGAACAGCGACAAGTTCCTGGGCCCCGCCATCCTGCTCCAGGCCTATCGCTGGCTGGCCGACAGCCGCGACGAGATGACCGGCGAGCGGCTCGACGAGCTGGAGGATCCGTTCCGGCTCTATCGCTGCCACACCATCATGAACTGCGCCAATGTCTGCCCCAAGGGGCTGAGCCCGGCGCGCGCGATCGCCGAGGTCAAGAAGATGGTGGTCGAGCGGCAGATCTGATCCGGGGATGTCCGACCATTTCGGTTATCGTCCCGATCCCGAAAATCCCGGCTGGCTGAGCAGGCCGCAGACAGAAGAGAACCGCTTCCTCGACGTCTATGGTGACATGCGCGTGCGGGCGGAAAGCCCCACCGTTTCGCGTATCCAGCTTGTCCCGCGTGCCATGCACCGGAACCTTATCGAGACCATCCATGGTGGCTTCCTCCTCGCCGTGGTCGATCACGCCCTGTTCATTGGCCCGGCCGTGCAAGGCCGAACCCAGGCGGGAGGTGGCAGCACCATCGACGTCAGCACGCAATTCCTCGCGCCGGTCGTGCCCGAGGTCATGATCGATGTCGTGCTCGAAACGCTGCGCGAGACTCATCGGATGATCTTCATGCGGGGTACGATCGAGCAGGACGGCGCGGTGAAGCTGGCTTTCTCGGGCACCATCAAGAAAGCCCGCGCTGTATCATGAGCAGTGTCATCGACCGCTACGACGCACTGGTCGCGGCGGGCGAATTGCGGCCGGATCCCGACCAGCGCCGGACCGCCGAGCGGCTGAACGCGCTTGCCCTTCAGCTTGAGGAACGGCCCGCGCGGGGCAGCGTACTGTGGCGGATGCTCCGCAAGGCGCCGGAAGCACCGCGCGGCATCTATATGTGGGGCGGGGTCGGGCGCGGCAAATCCATGCTGATGGACCTGTTCTTCGGCTGCGTGAAGGTCCCGGCCAAGCGGCGCGTCCACTTCCACGAATTCATGCTCGAGGTACATGATCGCCTGCGCGTCGAGCGCGCGAAGGAGAAGGGCGATCCGATTTTGCCGGTCGCGGAAGCGTTGGCGGAGGAAGCAAAGCTGCTCGCCTTTGACGAGATGGTCGTCAACAACACTGCCGACGCGATGATCCTCTCGCGGCTGTTCACGGCGCTGATCGATGCGGGCGTGACCGTCGTGACGACGTCCAACCGCCCACCGAAGGATCTCTATAAGGACGGGCTCAATCGCGAGCATTTCCTGCCCTTCATCGCACTGATCGAGCAAAGGCTGGACGTGCTCTCGCTCAACGGCCCGGTGGATTACCGGCTGGAGCGATTGGGCGGCCATCCCACCTGGTATTCGCCGACCGGGCCCGAAGCGACCGACGCGGTGCGCGCTGCCTTTTTCCGCCTGACCGACTATCCCCCCGAGGACAGCATCCATGTGCCGTCCGAAGAGCTGGCCATCCCCGGCGGGCGATCGATCCATGTGCCGAAGAGCCTCAAGGGTGTCGCGGTCTTCTCGTTCAAACGGCTATGCTCGGAAGCGCGCGGCGCGGTGGATTATCTGGCGATCGCGCGCCATTTCCACACGGTGATCATCGTCGGCATCCCGATCCTCGAGCCGGAGAAGCGCAACGAGGCGGCCCGCTTCAAGACGCTGATCGACGCGCTCTACGAACATAAGGTCAAGCTGCTGGCGACCGCCGATGCCGAACCGATCAACCTCTACCCCGACGGCGACGGTGCCTTTGAGTTCGAGCGCACCGTCTCCCGCCTGATGGAAATGCAGAGCCGCGATTATCTCGCGCTCGGCCATGGCGAGGACTGAACCGGGTCAAAAAAGTCATCCCGAAGGTTGCCGCATCGCGCGAATCGGCTTAAGCGGGCGCCGTTCTCGGGATGCTGCAACGCCGCAGCGTCCTTTTCAGGCTTTTGGTTCGAACGAGGGGAGTCGGATGGCTCGGAAGAAGATTGCGCTCATCGGTGCCGGCAATATCGGCGGTACGCTTGCCCATCTCGCGGCGATCAAGGAACTGGGCGACATCGTCCTGTTCGACGTGGTCGAAGGCGTGCCCCAGGGCAAGGCGCTTGACCTCAGCCAGTGCGGCCCGATCGACGGCTTCGACGCGAAGATCACCGGCACCAACGATTATGCCGACATCAAGGGCGCGGACGTGATCATCGTCACCGCCGGTGTCGCCCGCAAGCCCGGCATGAGCCGCGACGACCTGCTCGGCATCAACCTCAAGGTGATGAAGGCCGTCGGCGAGGGCATCAAGAACAACGCCCCCGATGCGTTCGTGATCTGCATCACCAACCCGCTCGACGCGATGGTGTGGGCGCTGCGCGAATTCTCCGGCCTGCCGCACAACAAGGTGGTCGGCATGGCGGGCGTGCTTGATTCGGGCCGCTTCTCGACCTTCCTCGCGCAGGAATTCGACGTCTCGGTGCGCGACGTTAACACCTTCGTACTCGGCGGCCATGGCGACACCATGGTCCCGGTGGTCCAGTATTCGACCGTCGCCGGCATTCCGGTTCCGGACCTCATCAAGCAGGGCCGTTCCACCAAGGAGCGCATCGATGCCATTGTGCAGCGCACCCGTTCGGGCGGCGGCGAGATCGTCGCGCTGCTCAAGACCGGCTCGGCCTATTACGCGCCAGCCACCAGCGGTATTGCGATGGCCGAAGCCTATCTGAATGACCAGAAGCGGCTGCTCCCCTGCGCCGCCTATGTCGAGGGCAAGTACGGCCTCGATGGCCTCTATGTCGGCGTACCGGTGATCATCGGCGCGGGCGGCGTGGAGCAGATCATCGAGATCGAACTGGACAGCGAAGCCAAGGCCAACCTTCAGGTCTCGGTCGACGCGGTCAAGGAACTGCTGGTCGCCTGCAAGGGCATCGACGGCAGCCTGGCCTGATCCACCCCTCCTCCCTTCGGAAAAGAGAGACAGCACCCAGCCATGTCGATCCTCGTCAACAAGAACACCAAGGTCATCACCCAGGGTATGACCGGCAACACCGGCACCTTCCATACTGAGCAGGCGCTCGCCTACGGCACGCAGATGGTCGCCGGCGTGACCCCCGGGAAGGGCGGCACAACCCATATCGGCCTGCCCAACTATGACACGGTGCACGAAGCCGTCGCCGCCACGGGCGCGACCGCGAGCGTCGTCTATGTGCCGCCGCCCTTCGCAGCGGATTCGATCTGCGAGGCGATCGATGCCGAAGTGCCGCTGATCGTTTGCATCACCGAGGGCATTCCGGTGCTCGATATGGTGCGCGTGAAGCGCGCGCTGTCGGGCTCCAAGTCGCGGCTGATCGGGCCGAACTGCCC
>Ga0070662_100002944_pt1 | contig 10585 bp, 8 predicted proteins | sample KBSC53metaG_FD_65648 | JGI IMG/M metagenome (GOLD analysis project Ga0070662, IMG submission 65648) | Corn rhizosphere microbial communities from Kellogg Biological Station, Michigan, USA - KBS C5-3 metaG | ecosystem: Host-associated > Plants > Roots > Rhizosphere > Soil ...
TCGGAGAGCAGCTCGGACGAAGCGACCAGAAAGAATTTGCGCGAGTTCATGAAAATGGCCATCCCGGCCAGCGCGATCGCGAGAGCGATCGCCTACGCAATCGAGCAGCCGGCCGAGGTGGAAGTCGATGAGATGGTGATCCGCCCAACGGTCCAGGACTTCTAACACGTAGATGAACGCGAAGCATGGGCCGGCTCGAGGTGGTGAAAGCGCAAGATTTTACGGGAGACCTTATGGAAGATTGTATGGATAAAAAACTGGCACTACTGGCAATTCGCCTGCTGGCGTCGGTGAACCTTCTGTATGCCGCCATTTTTCTCAAGTTTGCCGGCGCGCCAGGTTCGGTGGCCCTGTTCACGCACATGTCGCAAGCGGCCCACGGAGCTGTATCTCAGCCAGTATTCCGGCTTGGGTCAGGAATGTTCGAGACTGTGATGGCGGTTCTGCTCCTGATTTCGAAGACAGCCAGATTGGGAATGGCATTGATTGTTGTGTGGATGACTGCAGTGATTCTCAGTCACATTTTCGTGTTGGGATATGGCTGGTTTTTTGTCGATGGTCTCGTGCTGATGGTACTGGGTGTCATTTATCTTCTGCTGACGGGCAGGCAATCCCATTGGGGCGAACCCGAAAGTGTGGGAACGGTGGCTGCCTTACAAACGCACAAAAAATAGTCGGGCGAACAGTTGGAAGAGGAGCCACAAGATGCTGATAAATAGTGCGCTCAGCATGATGCCCGTTTAGTTAAACAGTTGTCCAGAAATCGGAGTCTCCGATCAATTGATCAGGTGGGCGCTCGTTAGGATTGGTTGACAAGATGCGGCGCAGTTCAGTTGGTTAGAACGCCTGCCTGTCATGCAGGAGGCCGTGGTATGGCTGTTTGTGAAAGCCGCCAGATTCAGACGGCGGTCCGCGCATCAAACGTGGACTGGCATGGAGCCGCTCAATTCTCCTCCATCAGCGCGGCAGCGCGCTTACCGACTCTCTTGAGCTTCACTTTAAAGCCTCGAAGTTCCTCCGGGCTTAGTTCGGAGAACACTTTCTTCATCTGCCCGGAATGCTTTCGAAAGGCGGAAACAATGAGATCCTTGCCACGTGGTGTGAGGGCAACGATCCGAACGCGTCGGTCTTCGGCGCTTTCGACCCGGCTGACTAGGCCCTTCGCAGTTGCTGTCCCTGAGTTTCTCGACGATCGACTCTCTAACTCTTCGTTGATTGTGGCCGATCAAATGGAAACGGTTCCCGCAAAAAACGTAGGAACGGGCAGCTTCGTAATTGGTACTACGAAAGTGCGGCCACGTGTTGCAGCCGCGGACGGAAAGCCTATCATCTTCAAGCGCAATCAGAAGGTGAATTTCTGGATGCAGGTTTATGGGCTGTCTGTCGACCAGAAGACAAACAAGCCCTCGGCTACGGTCGAATACAACGTAACTGACATCGCAACCAACAAGCAGGTGATCCACACGGTCGAATCGACGGAACAGATGGGAAATATCGGAGATCAGGTGACCTTGCAGAAGACGCTTTCAGCGGCGAATCTGCAGCCCGGTCTTTACAAAATACAGATCAAAGTGAACGACAACATCTCGAAGCAGACTGTCGACCCGACGGCAACTTTTAGCGTCGAGTAGGTTTGGCGTGGTTCTGAGGGTGGGTAAGAATGTCCCGTAAGATCGGGTTACTCGTGCTGGTGATAGCGCTGGTGATTCCTGCCGCTGCCGCGGGAAAGCCAGGCGCGATCTCCGGATACGTGCGGGATGCCACCGGCGTTCCCCAGATGGGGGCGATCGTGGAAGTTCTGAACAGCAGCGCGACAACGCTGCGGGTTCTAACAGACGATCACGGATTCTACTCAGCTGATGGACTTCTCCCTGGCATCTATGCCGTCAAGGTTTCTGCCCCTTCATTTCTACCTTCCATCCGCGAGAAGCTCGGCCTGCGTCCGGGCGCAAGTCTCCTTGTGAATGTCACCCTGACTACGCTATTCGAGGCCATACAGCTGGGGCCGCTGCGTGGTCCTGCGGATGACGACGATTGGAAGTGGACGCTGCGATCCGTTTCGAACCGACCGGTTTTGCGTCTGAAAGACGACGGAACGCAGATCCTCGTTGCCAACAAGGAAGGGGCCGATGATCACGCACTCAAAGGAACCCTATCTTTTGTAGCCGGATCCGAGTCCGCCGGATATGGCAGTTCTTCTGAGATGAGCACCGGTTTTTCCGTCGAGCACTCAGTGTTTTCCACCGGTACCGTCGCTCTTGAAGGTAACCTCGGATACACGCAGGGCTCACCGACGGCAGTTTTGCGAACTTCTTATTCTCACAAGATGGCCAACGGTTCTGAGCCAGAGGTTGCATTTACTCTTCGACGGCTCGCCGCGCCTGATGCCAACCTACGCAATGCTTCCATGCAAGCGCTCTCGTTAAGAACGTCTGATCGTTTCACATTCGGAAACATTGTGGAATTGCAGTTCGGCAGCGAGCTGCAGACGATTCAATTTATGGGCCGCGTGAACGCATTCCGGCCTTTTGGTTCAGCCAGCGTCCACCTCAATCCTGACACCGTCGTTGAATACCAGTTCGCGAGCTCGCTGCCTGATGCGCGGCTCGAAAAAGGTTTCGACACAGCTCCAGCCGATTTGAGCGAATCCGAGCCCAGGGTGAGTATGGCCGGATACAGGCCGGGAGTGCAGCGAGCTCATCACCAAGAAGTCTCCGTATCGCGGCGCCAAGGGAATACCAATATCCAAGTTGCGGCGTTTTTTGATCGAGTGACTGATCCCGCCGTGACAGGTCTTGGAGACGTCTCGTCCGAGGGCGGCGATGTGCTACCTGACGTCTATTCGAGTTCATTTACGTATCAGGGCCGAGATTTGGATACGAGCGGTATGCGGGTAGTGCTTCAGCGAAAGCTGCTGTCCGACCTCACCGCGACACTGGATTATTCTTACGGTGGAGTGCTGGATCTGGCGCATCCCGACATTGAACTGCAGGACGCGCGACAATGGATGCGCGTCGAACGCCGCCATTCCGTTGCAGCCAAGCTCTCCGGCACCGTGCCTCGCTCGAAAACGCGCTGGATCGCGTCTTATCGTTGGGTGAATGGTAGTGGTCTGACGCCGGTGGATATGTTCAATGCCTCGGCGGGCCGAACGGATCCTTATCTCAACATCTTTCTACGCCAGCCGATTCCAGGGACAAGCTTCCTCCCCGGAAAAATGGAAGCAATCGTCGATTTACGAAATCTCTTGGCTGAGGGCTATGTTCCTGTGATGGGACAGGACGGACACACCGTCTATCTCGTGCAGTCGGCGCGCGCCGTACGCGGCGGCGTGGCCTTTACCTTCTAAAGTTTCTCCTACAATCTTCGTTTAACGACAACGCGGCAGACCTGCGCTTCGCGGATTTCTCATGGAGAGTATCGGGGTTGTTATGCGGTGTGTCGGCGCCACCAAGACTTTTTGGGGGCAGGGGACTGGCTTGTCGGGCGAACCGACTGAACTGTGAATGGTTTCATTGGCTCAGCCGCACTTTTCGGTGACGTGAATGACGTGACTCTCGCCAGCAACACTCGCTCGGGAGACGTTGACGGATAGATCAGGATATTGGCTTCGTCGTGGCGTAATGAGGAATCAAGGACATCGCCTTCGCGAATTTCTGCGGCACCACGTTTGAACTTTCCAACCAGCGCATCGGCTGTGTCGTCATCGAAGGCAATCCATCGAACCATGTGAACCTCGGGAGTGCGGGATGCTGCGACCAGTAAGGACGCTTATTGTACCGTGCATAGTGGGGAGACAAGAAGCCAATATTCAAGGCTGGACCTGTGTACCAAACGAATTCACATATCAAGCAGCACTCTGCATACGGCTCCGAGCGCCAGTTTCTGATGAGGGGTTGATGGTCAGGGTCAACCGCCCGTTTTGATGTTCACTTTCAATGGTTTAAGCATTAAACTCCCTTCTAATAGCTCCGAAAGTTGGAATTGAATGCCTTCGCACAGACTTTCTGCGCGAGTGCGTCATTTTCAAACCGTTGGGTACAAGGAGAATCGTCTTATGAGAGTGCGCCTACTCCCGGTAGTTGTTTTGGTTCTTGCGACCTGTCTACTTGGCCAGACGTTCCGTGGCACGATTCTCGGCACAGTAACTGACCAGAGCGGAGCCGTTGTGGCAGGTGCCACGATCACGGTGAAAAACACTGCGACCGGCCTGGAACGAGCAGCGCAGACCAGTGCAGACGGAAGCTACTCGATTCCCGAGTTGCCCATTGGGGCATACACGGTGACCGTAACTCAGGCAGGTTTCCAGACGTCGATTACGCGAGAAGTGACAGTCAACGTTGCCACGGAGCGGCGCGTTGACTCGCAACTGCATACCGGCCAGGTTTCGGAAAAAGTTGAAGTGTCCGGTGATCTTTTGCCCCAGGTGGATACGACGTCCGCGGTCATCGGTGGCGTGCTGACGAGCGAGACAATTGCTGATATCCCCATCAACGGGCGCGACTATACCAAACTCATCTATTTGAACCCCGGAATTTCGGGTTCTCCAGACCAGATCTCAGACTCAGCGGGATCGTTCGGTACATTCTCGATGAATGGCTCGCGCGGCCGTGCGAATAACTTTCTGCTCGACGGCACCGATATGAACGACGGATACCGGAACGATCCAGCCATCAATGAACCAGGAGTGTTCGGCGATCCAGCAACGATTCTCCCGATAGATGCGGTTGCAGAACTTCGAGTGCTTTCGAACGGCGAAGCGGAGTATGGCCGCAACAGTGGCGCGATCATCAACATCGTTACGAAAAGTGGAACGAATCAATTGCATGGATCGTTGCTCGAATACTGGCGGAGCGGACAATTAGGAGCACGGAACTACTTCAACTTCGAACCGAATCCAAAAAATTCCTTCTTGAACAACCAGTTTGGCGGTTCGCTGGGTGGCCCGATCATCAAGGACAAAACATTCTTTTACCTGAATTATGAAGGTCAACGAGAGTCGGGGAAACAATCGGGAACAAGTTGTGTGCCTGACCCGAGCTTCATCGCCACCACCGAACAAAGCATCATCGATGCCGGTGGTGCACTCAACCCGGTAACACAAGCATTGCTCGCAAGGAATCCCTGGCCGGTACCCAATGTGGCCGGAGCAACCAGTGACGGAACCAGTTGCTCTTCGTCCTTGGACCCAAACATCGACTATGACCTATCAACGGCAACCCCTTTTAAGAACCGCGTCGACAGCATGATTGCGAAGATTGACCACAACTTCACGCCGAATAATCTCCTGACGGGCCGCTACTACTTCGGAGACAGCGATCAGAGCTTTCCATTCGCTCAACTGGCTGCAGGTTTGCTGCCAGGCTTCAATACCGTTACGCCTACGCGCGTACAACTCGTTTCGCTCTCCTATGTAAAGGTTGTGAATACATCACAGGTCAACGAAGCGCGATTGGGGTGGAATCGATTCGCCGAAGGTTTCTTTCCAGAGGACCAATCTTTTAATCCGGCGGACATTGGCTTGAACACCGGTGTGGGTGCATATGAAGGTGGATTGCCGGCAATCAACGTTGGCTCTTTTTCTCAAATCGGAGCTACCAACGGTGTCCCGCGCAATCGCGTAGATTCCAACTGGCATTTCGTGGACAACTATTCGTGGAAAGCCGGGAAACACGACATGAAGTTCGGGTACGAGTTCCGGCGTACCACGATTATGCAAGTGATCGAGAACACTTTTCGCGGCAAGCTGAGCTTCAACGAAATCTCAGATCCGGATAACGAGGGTGTAAAGATTTCGCCTCTCGAAGCATTCCTTCGGGGCTTGCCTGATGGGGGCAGCCAGCGTCGCGGCAACACGCGCCGACACACGTATGAAAATAGCCACGGGTTCTACTTTCAGGACACCTTCCGCTGGACACCGCGCCTGACATTGAATCTGGGCATGCGGTGGGACTACTTTGGAGTCGTCGGCGAGAAAGATAACCTCTTCTACCGGTTCGATCCGTCCGTGCAGGATACGGTCAATGCAGGACAGCTTTACGACAAAGACTTCAATAACTTTGCCCCACGCGTATCGTTTGCCTACGACGTTACCGGTAAGGGACGAACAGTAATTCGCGCCGGATGGGGTGTTTTCTACGACGCATTCGCTCAAGATATCTTCCTAGGCCACTTTCCATGGAATTGCGGATTCTGTCCCGGACCCGCCTATACGGGGCACGGGCCTGGCACCATCGTCGGGTTGGGTTTACTGGGCGGCTCGTTGAGCCCGGATGCGCCTGTGTTTGATGAGAGCCCTGACGCAGTGGCGCCTCTAGGCGAATTTTTTGGCGCCAGCAAAAATCTTCCAACCCCCTACGTCCAGAACTTCAACGTTAATGTGCAGCAAGCGCTGGGCAGCAGGGCCGTTCTTCAGGTTGGATACGTTGGAACGAAGGGAACGAAATTGTTCCGTTTCCGAGACATTAACCAGCCGAGCCTGGCCCAGATCACCGCGGCGGACCTCGCTTGTGTGCCCCACCCCGAGAACGAATCCTTCTGTCCGTCCGGCTACGGGGTTCCCCGAGCATTTCCGGACGCGCCGCAGTTCTACATCAACCAGGAGGAATCCGCTGCAAGCTCTATTTACCACTCGTTGCAAACCACTTTGAGGATGAACAACTGGCGCGGGATTACTTCACAACTCAACTTTGTGTGGTCGCACGCGATTGACGACGCCAGCGACAGTGAGGATTTCATTCCGAATCAGGCTCAGCCCACCGACAGCCTGAATCCGGCGGGCGAGCGTGGAAATTCGAGTTTTGATATCAGGCGTCGGCTTACCTGGAACTTGGCCTATGAGCTTCCTAGGTTCGGCGGATCTCTCTCAAAACTTAAGAATGGCTGGGGCGTTGATAGTGTACTGAGTATGCAGGATGGCCAGCCATTTCACTTGAACTACTTCTTCGAAGGGGACTACTCCGGGGCAGGCCAAGGATTTGATCGTCCCGACGTGGTAGGGCCGATTACCTATGGCGGTCTTCCTACGAATTTCCTTGATTTAAGTTCCTTTGCCGCTCCGTGCACGTGGGGCAACACACCGAATGACGACACGACCGACGAAACAAACTGTGTGCCCGGTACACGCCACTTCGGCAACCTGGGCCGTAACTCTTTGCGAGGGCCTGCGTTCAAGGAGTTTAACTTTTCTATCTTCAAGAACACAGCCATTACGGAGAAAGTCAGTCTTCAGATCAGAGCCGAGTTCTTTAACATCCTCAATCATCCGAACTTCTCAAGCCCTATTCTGCCGAACTTCATTGCTGACCCGGGTGAACCGGATCCGGTGACTGGCCGACATACGGGCTCTTATTCACTCGCCGCCACTGGGGACGTGGGTATCGGCAACCCGTTCCTCGGAGGCGGTGGGCCGCGTGGCGTTCAGTTCGCCGCGAAGATCGTGTTCTAGAACTGAGCCAGTGCGTGCGAGACCTCCCACTAGCGGGGAGGCCTTTGGCGACGCCTGTTGCCCCACTTGCCTGATCGCTCGTCCATGGCCCCTGGTACTCTGGGTGCCTCTTGGTCTGCGTGGTAACCTCGAACTTCCTCCCCGAGTCGTTGTTTTCGTGAGATGGGTACTGATGCTCCGTCACCTGACGATCCTGCTTGTTCTCTGCTGCTCTGTCATCGCGGCTGACAGCAAGTCGGCGAAAATAAAGCCCGGAACTGTCCTCACCGTTACCACCAAATTAGTGGTAGCGCGCGACCTCTTCGAACGCGCGATGGTGGACTACGAAAATATGCACATTGAGCGTGCCATCGTGGGGTGGCGCGCAGCTGCGAACGCCGACCCGGACCTCGCGCTTGCCTACACGATGGTTGCGCTGAACATCGGCGATCCGCAGGACGCTCTCAGCGCACGGGAAAAAGGCAAATTGCTAATGTCAAAGGTGAGCCCCGGCGAGCGGCTCATGATCTCTTGGATTTCGAGTGTGCAGGAAGGGAACTTCATACAGGGGATTGCAGCAATGAATGACTTGCTCGCAATGTATCCCAAAGACAAACGGCTTCACTACGTGGCAGGAAATTGGCTGATGTATGTCGATGGCTATGAACAGTCCCAAAGAGTATTAGAGAAAGCACTCGCCATTGATAAGAACTATCCGGCGGCCCTGAATGACTTGGCTTACGTTTATGCACACGAGCGCGAGTTCGACAAAGTTTTTGCCGCCATGGATCGCTACGTAGCTCTATTGCCAAACGAACCCAACCCGCAAGATTCATATGGGGAACTGAGCCGGATGGCAGGTAATTTTGATGCTGCCCTTGAACACTATCGCGCCGCACTAAAGCTCGATCCTCAGTTTGTTTACTCGCAGCTTGGGGTCGCTGATACCTACGCTTTGATGGGGCAGTATGAGCAGGCCCGGGTCGAATATGACAAAGCTATAAAAGGCGCTGAAAATCCAGCCGACCGACTTGAGTACCGCATGCAGCGCGCAACGACGTGGGTGAGAGAAGGGCGTCTGCTCGAAGCGAATAAAGAGTTCCTGCGCATCGCTGATGAAGCCCATTCCCAGAACTTTGATTTTCATGAGGCTGAAGCTCAACGCCGTGTTGCGGAGTATCAGACTGACGATGCTGAAGCCTTGAAGTATCTTGAAGCAGCCGAGCAAGCGCTCGGACACAATGCATCCATTGCGCAGTTGGATCGCGAACAGGAGTTGTCTAGAATTCTCCGATTTCGCGCAGTACGAGCCGCTCGAGCGGGCCAACGGGAACTATCAGCCAAAGCTCTCACTCAGCTCGACAGTCTCGCTTCCAGGACGCGTGACGGGGTCGTTCAGAGCTCGTGGCATGGAGCAGCTGGCGCACTCCTTTTTGAAGCCGGAAAATACAAAGAGTCGATCGCTCACCTCACTGAAGATCGCGACAATCCGTATTCGATGGCACTCCTGTCGCAAGCTTACTCGGAAGAAGGAGCTTTCGATGAAATGCATGCGGTTGAAGCGCGTCTCCGAAGTATGAACATGCCGACCATTGAACAGGCATTGGTAGTCCCCGCTGCACGCGCTAAACGTCCACAGCTTTAACTGCAATATTCCACGAGACGCGTTCCACCGGGTCTGATTCCGATTCGAAAATCTGCTTCCCACGTGATAGGCTCTCCGTCGCGTATGGAAAAGGGCAATCCAGAGCGGCGTAGTTCTGCGCGGATCCCGGTTAGTGTGCCGGTCGTAGTGCGGGCGGGCGATGGCGAACCAGAAATCAGCGCTACCACGCGCGATTTGAGTTCCAATGGAATCTTTCTCTATGTGAACAAGGCAATGCAACCGGGGTCTAAGATCGAGATGGTGTTGATTCTGCCGCCGGAAGTGGCTGGAGGAGAACGCCGGTGGGCGTGCTGTCAGGCATCGATCGTAAGAATCGAGAACGGAGCGGACGCTCGCTTCGGGGTTGCCGCAACCATCGATAGCATGGATCTTCTTCCTGAACTTGAAGTGTAACTTGTCGCGGTTGCACCATTTTCGGTGCAAAATGAAGCGCGCCAATTTTCTCCTATTCGCAGCGTCAATCAGCATGGTCTGTGCAATAATGACCGCCTTTGATCGAAGCGTTGCTTCGTCGCATCGTATTTATAAGGTAGGCAGTGCTATGTGGATCGACAAACTATCAGCGGGCGTGTTGCGCGTTCAAACAACCATCGGGCCACGATACATCGGGCCTTCGTTTCGCGACCGCATCTTTCTTCTTTGGATCTTCCGCCACTTTGACAATTTGCCGCAACAGGTTTTGACAGGCTGGCAAGGGCGTTTCATCGATCGGCTGTGTGTTGAACATCACTTCATCACCATGCCGCAACAGAATTTGACGGAAGCACCGGTGATCGGAACGATCGAACGTCGTCCGGTGGGGGGCTCAGAAACGTTACCCTCCAACCGGCCTGCCGGCGCGGTGACGGACAGCGCAAGCTCCACCCCAATCGCAGCCGACGCGAGACAACGGAGTTAATCGGTGGAGACTGCCGCCTGAGAGCTTGAACGTGTTGGCAGGGGATTGCCGATGTGTAGCGGAATCGCCGCGCCACGTTCATTCCTGGCGAGGGTTCTGCCTCGTTTTCGATCGGGTCCAACTGACGGGCCGGCACGCATACGAATTGCTCTCAAACGTAGTTCAGACAGGCTTACATAGCTTGCGAGCAAGTGCTGACGTGCGTTAGTATCGATAGTCGCCTGTTCTGAAAACGATTCCACGGAACGGTCGCTCGGCCGGTCCGAAACGGCCATCGCCGAATCTTCCAGTAAGGTCTCACCCATCAGGGCGCGTAGCTCAATTGGCAGAGCAACTGACTCTTAATCAGTAGGTTGAAGGTTCGATTCCTTCCGCGCTCACCACTTAATCTGGACTGGCAGAAGCGCTTGGCGCCAATCCTCTCATCTCTCCGACAGCTCGAGTTTTTGCCCTGTGCCTAGAATTGTGCCCACTCAGGCGCGAAAGCGCATTGAGTACTGCGTCCTCTGACGGATGTACATATCGCTGGGAGATGCTGATATTCGAGTGGCCCGCGATCCGTGCGAGAGTCCAGGCATCACAGCCGCTCTCGCCA
>Ga0070662_100002945_pt1 | contig 10584 bp, 5 predicted proteins | sample KBSC53metaG_FD_65648 | JGI IMG/M metagenome (GOLD analysis project Ga0070662, IMG submission 65648) | Corn rhizosphere microbial communities from Kellogg Biological Station, Michigan, USA - KBS C5-3 metaG | ecosystem: Host-associated > Plants > Roots > Rhizosphere > Soil ...
ATCACCGCTATAGTCCCTAATTTATATTCCGCTAACCCTGGCGATGGGCGAAATGTAACTTCTATCAGGGGTATTACTTCTTCCTCATATGATCCGGCAGTAACGACTTATATCGATGGCGTGAACCAATTTACCCTGGATACTTATATACCGCAACTTTTCGACGTAGAACGCATTGAGGTGCTAAGGGGTCCGCAAGGAACTTTGTATGGAAGGAACGCCATGGGCGGTGTGATTAATATTATTACCAGGCAACCCACAAATAAACCAAATGGTTTTCTCGAGGTCAGCGCCGGCAATTATGGCGAACAGCGTTACACAGGAGCGATCCGGACACCTATCAAAAAAGACAAATTATTTTTCGGTGCTGCTTTTTTGTATGATAGGCTTAATGGTTATTATACAAATGAGTATGACAATTCAAACTTTGACAAACAACATAGCGTTGGCGGAAATTATTATTTAAAATACCTGGTAAATGATCAATGGTCGGTAGCATTCAATGCAAAGCACCTTGCCAACAGGAATTACGGTTCTTTTCCGCTGGCACCAAGTGCCGACGCAGCTTTTGCAGATCCGTTTAAGGTGAATCAAAATGCAGTGGCCAAATTAGTGGATAATACCTTCAATACTTCATTGACAGCTAACTATTCTGGCCCGGATTTCAATTTTAGTACTCAAACCTCTTACCAATCAAATTACAGGTATTATGCTACGCCGATTGACGGAGACTTTTCACCGGCCGATGCCGTAACGATTGTAAACAATTATGGAAATAAGTGGAACAACATAAAGGTCGTGACCGAAGAGCTCAGGTTTACCTCGCCCGCGTCCACAACGTCACGATTGAAATGGACGGCGGGCAGTTATTTATTTTATCAAAACGTTCCAAACAAGCAGGCTACCCATTTTGGGAAAGATGCTTCACTGGTTGGATCGCCCGATTCGAATTACGCCATTATCAATACAACAAAAGCCAGATCATCAGGAGCTGCCCTCTATGCACAGTCTGAATATGCAATAACAAAAAGGATCAAGGTCGTATTTGGTATTCGCTACGATTATCAGCATTCAAAAGAAGAGGTGCTTGGAGAATATCAACCAGATGCATCACCAGTTCCTGTTTTTGAAACTCAGCCCGATACGTCGGCAAACGTTTCCTACAATGCGTTTTCTCCCAAATTGAGTGTTGCTTACCATCCATTGACAAATGTTGATCTGTTTGCGAGCTATAGCCGTGGTTATCGCACAGGTGGGTTGACGCAACTGGGTGCTGATCCGTCACAACCCCCTTTGTATGCTTACAAGCCGGAATACAGCGACAATTTTGAGCTCGGCGTCAAAAACACTTTTCTTGAAAATCGACTGAGAGCTAACGTCTCATTTTTCTATACAACCATTACGGACGCACAAGTACCCACGCTGGTATTGCCAGCCGCTATCACTGTTACCAAAAACGCAGGTAGCCTTGCAAGTAAGGGTATGGATGCTGAGTTGGCTGCGACTGTTTTAAAGGGATTAGAAGCGACCTATAATTTCGGCTATACTGACGCCAAATACACGAAGCTGAAGCTATCACAGAATGGGTCCGAAATCGATCTTTCCGGGAATCGCCAGATCTTTACACCAGACGTAACATCATTGCTCGCTTTGCAATACAATATTTCATTGATCCCATCAAGCAGGCTTCAATTGATCATCCGCGGCGAATGGATCTATTTGGGAAAACAATATTTTGATCTTACCAACAGCATCGCTCAATCTCCCTACAATTTATTGAACACAAGATTGGGATTAAAAATAAAACATGCCGAATTGTATTTCTGGGAACGAAACATGGCGAATGTGAAATATATTGCTTACGGATATGATTTTGGTGCGGCGCATTTAGGCAATCCACGGACCTTTGGTTTTACTTTTAAAGCATCGATGTAATGTAAGCAGCAGAAAAATATCGAATGAAACATAAAAAAATACCAATCCCTAAATCAACGAATATGAAATACGTGTTCCTGCCATTGCTTGTTATAAGTGTTATTCTTTTGTCTTGTTCGCATAAGCGTTCCGGGAAACCAAAGATCCTTGTATTCAGTAAAACGATGGGTTTTCATCATGAATCGATCGCTGATGGTAATGCCGCCATACAAAAATTAGGAAGTCAGAATAATTTTGAGGTTGATACAACTACCAATGCTGAGCTATTTAACGATGATAGTCTGAAACAATACTCGGCGGTTGTCTTTCTGAGCACCACGGGTGATGTGCTGGACAATTTACAGGAAACCGCATTTGAACGATATATACAGGCTGGTGGCGGATATATGGGCATTCATGCGGCGGCGGATTGCGAATATGACTGGGGATGGTATGGCCGCTTGGTCGGAGCTTATTTTTTAAGTCATCCCGGAATTAATGATACATTTCCAAACATACAAACCGGTGTGTTGAATGTAGTTGACCCGGGCAATAGTTCGACTAAACATTTACCAAAAGAATGGAAAAAGACGGACGAGTTTTATAGTTTCAAAAAAATGAACAAAGATGTTCACGTACTAATAAAGGTGGATGAAAAAACTTATCATGGTGGTGTGAATGGGGAGGACCATCCAATGGCCTGGTATCATGACTATGACGGTGGCCGCGCTTTTTATACCAACATGGGTCATACCAAAGAATCCTTTTCCGATGAGCTTTACCTGAAACATATATTAGGTGGCATTCAATATGCCATTGGCGATAATAAAGAGCTGGATTATGCAAAGGCAAAAACGCAAATGCCACCCGATGACAACCGGTTTACTAAAACACAATTGGTGCAGGGAGTGTTTTTTGAGCCAACCGAAATGACGATCCTTCCCAATCTTGATGTGCTCATTATTCAAAGACGGGGTGAGATCATGCTGTACAAAAATGCCACGAAGCAAACGAAACAGGTTGGCTTTTTCAATGTCTATTATAAAACGCTGCATACGCCCGACGTAAATGCGGAAGAAGGAATGTTGGGATTGGCAAAGGATCCTGATTTTGCGAAGAATAATTACATCTATATTTATTACAGTCCTGCGGATAGTGCGGTTAATCGTTTGTCACGGTTCACTTTTAAAAATGACACGGTTGATAAAGCAACAGAAAAAGTAATACTCGAAGTAAGGTCGCAAAGGGAAATATGCTGTCACACGGGTGGTTCTATCGCTTTTGGTCCCGACAAGCTTTTGTATTTTTCTGCCGGAGATAACTCAACTCCGTTTGATGAAAAAGGCGCGAAATATGTGAATAGCGGATTTGCTCCGCTTAATGATCTTCCCGGTCATGAGCAATACGATGCAAGAAGATCAGCAGGAAATACCAATGACCTGCGCGGAAAAATTATGCGTATCAAAATAAATGAAGATGGGAGTTATAGTATTCCCGGGGGTAATCTTTTCCCGCAGGGAACGGCGAAAACGAGACCCGAGATCTATGTAATGGGCGATCGTAATCCCTATCGCATTTCTGTCGATCAGAAAAATAGTTATTTGTATTGGGGAGAAGTTGGGCCTGATGCGCAGGATGATAGCTTCGCAACACGAGGTCCGCGTGGCTACGATGAAGTAAACCAGGCACGCAAAGCTGGTTTCTTTGGGTGGCCTTTGTTTGTAGGGAACAACTATGCTTATCATGAGTATGATTATGCAACGGGTAAAACCGGTCCTGCTTTCGATCCTAACAAGCCGATCAATGATTCTCGCAACAATACTGGTTTAACAGACCTGCCTCCCGCGCAACCTGCATTCATCTGGTATCCCTATGCAGCATCGCCTGATTTTCCACAGGTGGGCACCGGTGGCAGAAACGCAATGGCTGGCCCGGTGTATTATACAGACATGTTTCCAAAAGAAACAAGATTGCCTGATTACTACAATGGCAAACTGTTTATTTACGAATGGATACGTGGGTGGATAAAAGTGGTGAGCCTGCTGCCCAATGGTGATTTTGACAAAATGGAACCTTTCTTCAGTACTATCAAATTAAATTCTTTGATCGATATGGAAGTGGGACCGGACGGAAAACTGTACCTGCTTGAATATGGTACCGGCTGGTTCACGAAAAATCCTGACGCAGGTCTATCGCGCATTGATTATAACGGTGGCAATCGTCCGCCAATGATCACGGGCATTCATGTCGATAAAACATCGGGCATACTTCCGTTTACCGTGAAAGCAAGTGTAGATGCAAAAGACCTGGAAAAAGACAAGATCACTTACACGTGGAATTTTGGAAATGGAAAAACACAGGAAACAACAACGCCCGAAGTCTCCTACACCTATGAAGTTCCCGGCGACTATAATATTTCTGTTGAAGCAAAGGATGACAAAGGCGAAGCTGCCAAAAGCAGTTTCGTAAATGTGTATGCAGGCAATGAAGCACCCACGGTGAATATAGCTCTCAACGGAGGTAATAGATCATTCTATCTGCCAGGCACGCCGGTGAAATATGATGTATCGGTGACTGATAAAAATGATACGGCAAAATTTGATGCAGGTAATCTTTATGTTTCTGTTGATTATGTTGCTGATTTTGATCAGGCCGGTAAAGTAGGTCACCAGCAGGGACAGGCGAATATCAGCGGTCGGATCTTAACGCAGACGATGGATTGCAAAAGCTGCCATAAGGAAACAGAAAAATCAATTGGTCCGTCCTTTATGCAGGTATCGGAGAAATACATGAATGATCCAAAAGCACACACCTATTTAACTGAAAAAATAATAAAAGGAGGAAGCGGAGTATGGGGTGACGTAGCGATGGCCGCTCACCCAAACATTTCGCAAACGGACCTGCAGCAGATCGTGTCATGGGTATTATCTCTGGCTACTAAGACTACAGCAAAGAAATCTTTGCCACAATCCGGTTCGGTTGTTCCTCCTGCTCCGGCAAAAGCAAAAGGTGGAGGTTCTATCGCAGCACTGTTTGGTCAGAAGCCAGCGGGTGTCATGGTGTTATCAGCCAGCTATACAGATAAAGGCAGTAACAATACAAAAGCCTTGACAGGCAACTCTTCCGTTTCGCTTCGAAGTAATAACTGGACGTTTACCGGGAGCGAAAAAATGAACAAGTTCACGACGTTTAAATTCAATGGAACTAATATTTTAATTTTTCCTCCTGATGAAGGCTGGTTTGCGATCGATAGTATCGATCTCACAGGTGTGAGATCCCTGAATGTGATAGCCGGCTGGCAAACTCCACCGACGAAGGAATTCAGTTTTGAACTTAGATTGGACAAACCGGATGGAGCAATTTTAGGCCAGGGAAAATTGCCTCCACCAGGAAAAGGCCAGCAGTATGGTGTTGTAAATATGCCAGTGACGGGCGTTGCCGACAATAACTTCCACTCGCTTTATTTTATCTATAAAGGAAGTGAACCTATTTCAGGTGGCGTTGTGTCGGTTCAATTCAATGCGAAGTAATGGATAATGGCAAACGTGAACTTATCGGAGGACTCCTTAGGAGAAATGTGAGAGAGACTGCGGCTATCTAAGCAGTTTTACCATTTGACGTTTCACGTTTAACCCAAGGAATTCTTTGCAATAAATATTAGCAGCATGCAGGTCATATTAGGCGTTATCTTTCATTTTATCGGCGGCTTTGCGTCCGGCAGTTTTTATGTTCCGTTCAAAAAAGTAAAAGGCTGGAGCTGGGAAAGCTACTGGATCATTGGCGGATTATTTTCGTGGCTGATTATTCCGCCTATCGCCGCATGGCTGACCATCCCAAATTTTTCAACGATCATTTCGCAGACATCTTCATCCACTTTTTGGTGGACATATTTCTGGGGATTGCTATGGGGTGTTGGGGGATTAATGTATGGTTTGGGGATGAGATATCTCGGAATGTCTTTGGGTAATTCGGTGTTGCTTGGATTTACTTCCGCATTCGGCGCATTGGTGCCTTCGATCTATTACAATTTTCATCCGGCAGAAGGCAAAACAACTTTCAATGACCTGCTTACGACTTCCTGGGGACGAATCGTTCTCTCAGGCGTTGTGCTTTGTTTAATTGGAATTTATATCTGTGGCAGGGCGGGAGTTTTAAAAGAGCGCGAGTTACCTGAAGAAAAAAAGAAAGAAAGTGTAAAAGAATTCAATCTCGCAAAGGGCCTGGTGGTGTGCATCATCTCCGGCATTCTCAGTGCCTGTTTTAATTATGGTATTGAAGCAGGTTCACCCATGGCAGAAACAGCGAATCAATTATGGAAATCCGCACATCCAAATGAAACAATAAATTTTTTATACCGAAACAATGTAACCTATATAGTCCTGTTATGGGGCGGGCTTACAACGAATCTTGCCTGGTGTTTGATCCTGAATACACGCAACAAAACCTTTCATGATTATACCAATGCTAAGGTAAACCTGGCGAACAATTATTTTTTTGCGGCATTGGCAGGCACCACCTGGTTCCTGCAATTCTTTTTTTACGGAATGGGTGAAAGTAAATTGGGCAATGGTGCAAGCTCATGGATATTACACATGGCCTTTATCATATTGGTTGCAAACCTTTGGGGCTTTGCGCTCAAAGAATGGAAAGGAGTTTCACAAAAAACAAAAACCACGATCATTATAGGCGTTATTACAATTATATTATCTGTAATGCTGGTTGGCTATGGAAATGCTATAAAGTGATGGCCCAATCCGCTAAAGCTCGTGCCTCCGCTATAGGTTCGCCGATGATAGCGTCGGCGCAAAGGATTATAAAATTGAACATTGATCATTGCGTATTGAATATGAAAATTGAAAATTTGAAGTAATGAGCACGATGACAAAGGACTTTAAACACGTTTCATACCTCTGGGATAATGCCACTGCTGCGTCTATGAAACATGATGAAGTTGCATTGCTGATCTATCGTTCCAACTTATTGGGAGCCGATCTTCGTTTAACGAATTATGGTGGCGGGAACACTTCATGCAAAGCAACGGCGAAGGATCCTTTGACGGGAAAAGATGTAGAGGTGATGTGGGTAAAAGGAAGTGGTGGAGATCTGGGAACGCTGAAAAAATCTGGACTTGCCGCTTTATACATGGATCGCTTGCTTAATTTAAAAAAAGTATATCGCGGAATAGAACACGAAGACGAGATGGTGGAGTTATTCAATCATTGCATTTATGACCTCAGTTCAAAAGCCCCTTCCATTGATACGGCACTTCATGCTTTTCTTCCTTTCAAACATATTGATCATTTACATCCCGATGCCGCGATCGCCATTGCTGCCGCAAAAGATGGAAAGAGGATAACACAGGAACTGTTTAGCGGAAGCATTGGTTGGGTAGATTGGCAAAGACCGGGTTTTGATCTTGGATTGAAACTCAAAAAATGTTTGGATGAGAACCCTGGTATTCGTGGTATCATGCTCGGTTCGCATGGATTGTTTACCTGGGGGGATACGGCGTATGAGAGTTATATCAATACACTTGAAGTGATTGAGAAATGCGCATCATTCCTTGAAGATAACTACGGAAAGAAACGGTCAATTTTTGGCGGTCAAAAAATAAAATCGCTATCAAAAGAGGATCGGTTCAAAAAAGCTTCACGATTAATGCCCGTCTTAAGAGGCTTTTGTTCCAACAGTGATGTTTCAATAAACTCCACATCCGCGGGTAGGGGGGCCATTGGTCACTTCACCGATGATGAAAGAGTTCTTGAATTCATCAATTCAAATGATCTTTCCAAACTGGCACCGATGGGGACCAGTTGCCCCGATCATTTTCTCCGTACAAAAATTTCTCCGCTTGTTTTGGATCTCGCTCCGGATGAAGATGTAAATAACGTTGCATCAGTAAAAGAAAGACTCACGCAACAATTCGAAGCATACAGGAAAATGTATGCTAACTATTACAATAGCTGCAAACATCCCGACAGCCCGGCTATGCGTGATGCAAATCCTGTTGTTCTTCTTTATCCTGGCATAGGAATGTTCACATTTGCCAAAGACAAACAAACGGCAAGGGTGGCCGCGGAGTTTTACATCAATGCGATCAATGTAATGAAAGGTGCTGAAGCCATCAGCGAATACACCGCGTTGCCAAAGCAGGAAGCATTTAATATCGAATACTGGTTGCTTGAAGAAGCAAAGCTCCAGCGAATGCCGAAACCAAAACCACTGAGCGGGAGAATTGCGCTGATCACGGGAAGTGCCGGGGGTATCGGCAAAGCCATAGCAAAAAAATTTGCAGAAGAAGGCGCCTGTATCATGATCAATGATGTCAACGAAGAAAGAATGAAAGGCGCCGTGGAAGAATTTCAAAAACAATTTGGAAAAGACATAGTTGCTTCTGCAACACTTGATGTGACAAAGGAAGAAACGATCGACAAGACATTTGACGCGATCGCTCTCGCTTTTGGAGGAGTTGATATAATCATCAACAATGCAGGCATCAGTATTTCCAAATCGGTCATTGATCATTCAATTGACGATTGGGATAAACTGTATGACATCCTCGTAAAAGGGCAATTTCTTGTTTCAAAGAGGGGAGTAGAGATCATGCGCAAACAAAATAGGGGTGGAGATATTATTAATATTGTATCAAAGAATTCGATAGTAGCGGGTCCGAACAATGCAGGTTACGGTTCGGCAAAAGCAGCCCAGGCACATCTTTCCCGATTGCTGGCAGCGGAATTGGGAGCTGATAAGATCAGGGTGAATACTGTGAATCCTGATGCCGTTATTGCCGATTCAAATATCTGGGCTGGCGGATGGGCAGAAGGAAGAGCAAAGGCTTATGGTATTAGCATTGAAGAGCTGCCTGCTTATTATGCAAAACGTACATTACTGAACGAAACTATTTTACCTGTCGATATTGCCAACGCCTGTTTCGCGTTTGTAAGCGGGTTACTTGACAAGTCAACAGGGAATACATTGAATGTGGATGGGGGAGTAGCCGCAGCGTTTTTGAGATAATTCAGAGCCGGGATTTTTTGGATTGAAAGGATTATGTGAAGTGTTACTTAACGAGCGACTAGTTCTTTATTCATCGGCGGTTGTGTCTCCAAAGGAGTCCGTTGGACACTCCCTTGTGCGGTTTGTAATTCTATTCAGCGCAGATGTGACTTTAGTGATTAGGTTTCTGGATGATGGATGGGGAATTGGAGCCGATGTGGAACCTAGAAGGTTTATTAAAGACATAAAGTACCACTCCCTCTCCTGGAGGAGAGGGACAAGGAGGGCAGGCCATGCAACGACTAGCCTTTAAAATGAAATTATTCCCGGGACAAAAAGAGGAATACAAAAGAAGACACGATGCCATTTGGCCAGAATTAAAGAGCCTGTTAAAAACCACAGGTATCGAAGAATATTCAATTTTTTTAGATGAAGAGACAAACATTTTGGTTGGGGTTTTAAAAATTAAGGATCCGATGAAGCTGGATGAACTGCCCAATCATCCTGTCATGAAGAAATGGTGGAATTATATGAAGGATATTATGGAAACAAACGATGATGAATCACCGGTAAGTATAAGAATGAACGAGGTTTTTTATTTGTCATAGAACTAAAATTCTTCGATTTTTCATGTGATCCATTGGCCTGAGTAAAGAAATATGTCATGGTTAAAAAACTAATTGCTGGTATAGCGCTCTGCATTACATGTACGAACATTTTTGCGCAAAAAAATAATACGCGGGTTTTTCCCGATAGCGTGGTTAAGCCAAGAATGCGTGTAATTATTGATAATGATTTTGGCGGTGACCCCGATGGCTTGTTTGAGTTGGTGCATCACCTTTTATCTCCTTCTATTGAGATCCGCGCCATCATCGGATCACATTTAAGACCGGGAGATGGTTTTGATCGTTCAACGGAAACTGCCATGCATGCAAAGCAAAAAATAGAAGAGGTTTTAGGCATCATGAATATGAGCGGCAAATACCCCGTTTACCAGGGCTCAAATAATCCATTGGAAAATGATAGTGTGCCACAACAGTCGGAGGCGGCAAAGGCCATTATAAAAGAAGCAATGCGTGATGATACAAACCTGCCTCTATATGTAGTCTGCGGAGCAGGCCTTACGGACCTGGCAAGCGCTTATCTTTTTGAACCTAAAATAGCCAGCCGTCTAACATTGATATGGATCGGTGGCCCTGAGTATACTGATCTGGCTCCGCCTCCCCCCGGTTATACGAGTCTTGAATATAATTTAGGGATTGACATAAAAGCGGGACAGGTTATTTTCAATAAGTCAGCCATTCCTGTCTGGCAGGTACCAAGAAGCAGTTACAGGCAGGTGATGATGCCTTATTCTTCCTTATTGCTCAAGGTAAAAACACAGGGAAAAATTGGCGAATATCTTACAGCCGCACTTGAGCGTGTTATGAAAATGGGAGTGAAATATAATTTCAACCTGGGAGAGATTTATATTGTTGGTGACAGCCCGTTGGTATTGTTGACAGCCTTACAATCTTCATTTGAAGCGGATCCTTCTTCAAGTAAATATGTATTGCGGCCATCACCCTTTATCAATAGCCAGGGATTGTATGAAGTGAACCACCAGGGAAGAAATATAAGAGTCTATACACAACTGGATGTGCATTTACTATTGGATGATTTTTATTCAAA
>Ga0070662_100002961_pt1 | contig 10550 bp, 9 predicted proteins | sample KBSC53metaG_FD_65648 | JGI IMG/M metagenome (GOLD analysis project Ga0070662, IMG submission 65648) | Corn rhizosphere microbial communities from Kellogg Biological Station, Michigan, USA - KBS C5-3 metaG | ecosystem: Host-associated > Plants > Roots > Rhizosphere > Soil ...
CTCGATGAAGCACTTCCGGTAATGCGGGCACCCGGCATAGACGCATTCGCCGCGCTGGTCGGTAAGGCTGCGGATCGCGCGGTTGCGGAACAGCGTGCCGAGCCAGCCGGGCAGGTCGCCCCCGATCATGTCGCCGTCCTGCGAATAGGCCGCCCATCGCGCCACCAGCTGCGCCAGCACCGCCGCGCGCCCACCGAAACCGCCTTGCAGCGCGTCCTCCAGGTTGAGCAGGCATAAATAGTTCTCGCGCCCCTTGCGCACCACCACCGGCTTGCTGCCGTCGGTGCGCACTTCCGGCCAGGCACGCTTGCTTTCGCGGCGCAGCTGACGCTGCAGGTTCTTGGTGAAGGTGCTGACCCAAACGGTGCCTTGCGATTTCTCGGTCCACACGGAAGCGGGGGCTAGGTAGCCGAGCGTCTTGCCGATACCGGTGCCCGCTTGCGCCAGCAGAATATGCGGCGCGTGACGCTTCTCGCGCGGGGCGAACACGCGGCCGGCCTCGCGGGCATAGACCCGCTGGCCTTCGCGCCATTCGGCCCCGTCGCCGGTCAGGCGCGCCAGGCGCGTTTCGATCTCGGTTTCGTCGAGCGCGACTTGCGCCGCCTGCGGCCGCTCGGGCGCTTCTTCCCACTCGGGCAGACGGGCGAACAGCCACTTCTCAGCCTTGTCGGGCTGGCGCACGTGCGGGGCGAGCACGCCGGCCCACGGCCAGCGCAACTTGGCAAGCGACTGCAGGGCAGACCACGCGCCTTCGCGCTCGGGCCAGTCCTCTCGCGCGCAGTCGGCCAGGAGCGCGGCGGCGGCGCGCTGGAGCAAAGCGGGCACGGCGTCGTCGCTCGCCGGCTCTTCAAGCCCGAGGGCATGCGCCAACCCCTTGGGAGTCGGGACCGCGAAGCGTGCCGGGTGGACGAAGGCGAACAGCTCGAGCAGATCGAGGCCCGAAAGATCGGGATAGCCCAGCCGGCTGGCAACCAGCGGCGCGTTGAGCAGCAGCAGCGGGGTGTCCGCGGCGGCCATGATCGCATCGCCTTTCGAGGTAGCCCGCGTCGCTCCGTCGCCGCTGCGAATCCAGCTTCCGGCGTGGCTGGCGTGGAGCGCGGGGAGGGGCAGTGAGTCCATTGCCCGGACGATGCTGCGGGGAGAACGAAAAGTAAACGACGAGGGCATCGGCCGGCGCAGTTTTTGAGTCGGTCAATCTTCGAGTCGGGTGAGCCGTCCAAACTCCGTTGACCCCAAAAACGGGTCCGCCCGTCGTCCGATCAAGTTAGAAAAAACATTAAAAATCAACGCAGCATTTCGAATCTTACCGACTCTGGCCGGGAACTCCGGGCAAACGCGGCAGGTTTTTTGCTTGCTATGAAACATCAAAAACACACCTTCCTGAGCGCCACCGCCGCGATTGCCGCGGCGCTCGCGCTATCCCCAATCCCACTCGCCGCGCAGAGCGTCGATACAACGGCACCGGCCGCCCAACCGGTCGAGACGGCTCCGCCGGTCGCGGCCAGCCCGGCGCCGACCGTCGACGTCCCCGACGTTGCCGTCCCGACGGTTTCCGAACCGGCTCCGGAGCCTGCGGCAACCGTCAAGACGACCACCACCACCAAGAAGACTTCTACCGCTCCGGCGACGCGCAGCACCACGCGCACGACGGCCAGCCGCACGGTTTCGCGAACGGCACCGGCCGCCGTCGTCGCGGCGCCGGTGGCTGCCGTCCCCGTTCCGGCGAACGACGTTGCGCCCCTGCCTCCGGAGGCGATCGACACGGCGCCGGTCGCCGCTGCGCCGATGCCCGCGGCGCAGCCGACGCCCGTCCAGAACAACAATGTCATCGGCACGATGGGGGTGGTCCTGCTCGGCCTCCTCGCGTTGGCGATCCTGGCCGCCGGCCTGCTGTTCTTCCGCCGGCGCAATCCCATCGTGACTCAGACGGTCGAGGAAGAGCCCGTCGCGGCCGAACCTGTGATCGAGACGCCGGTCGCAGAGCCCGTCAGTACGGTCGCCCCGATGGCCACCTCGGCGGCAGCCTACCGTCGTCGCGAGCTCAACCCGGTCGCCGGAGCACTGCCGAGCGACGGCGCCGCGGTCGACCTGCCGGCGGAGGCGCCTCAGGACTACGAAGCCCGCAACGCGCTGTTCGAGCGGATGGTCGACGCCCGACCCGACAAGGCCAACCCGTTCACCGACCGCCGTCAGCGGATGAAGCGCGCACGGCTGATTATGCAGTCGCTCGGCACGACCTTCGAGCGCGAGCCGCGCATCGACCTCAGCCAGTACCCGAACAATTGGCCGGAGCTGAGGCGGCAATACCACAAGGCGGCGTAACGTTTCTACGCCGTAACAGGGAAGGGTGGCCCCGTCCGGCCACCCTTTCTTTATGTCAGCCCCGCTCGCCCGGAGAGACGGAGTTGCCGTCTTCTGACCGCGCGACGCACTTCCAGTTCGAGGGAACGTTCGGATCGCCGCCGCCGGCGTAGTGCGCGACCTTGGGCCAGGCGCAGTCGAGCCGGGTGAGCGACTTGTCGCGTTTGCTGGCTACCACGCTCTCCGGTGCCGTGCCGGTGTGGACCCAGGCGTCGATCGTCTCGGCCAGCGGCAGCACGTCCGCGCCGGGCCCGCCACCGCAGTGGCCGACGCCGGGGGCGAGGAACACGCGGAACTGCTGCGCCGCGCGTGGGTTCTGCGCCATCAACTGAGTGGCATAGTCGAGCGTGCCGGTCGGGCTCGGGCCGGGGTCGCTCTCGCCGTGCCACACCAGCAGCTTGCCCCCCCGCGCGAAGAATTTCGCCAGGTTGGGATCCTTCGCCTCATACATTCGCGCAAAGGCACTACTTCTCACCACGGGCGCGTCGGTCACCGCCGAGAAGTGCGCCCAATCGACTTCGCGGTCCGGGAAGATCAGCGGCTTAAGCCCGAGCAGGCCCCCGCCGCCGGTGGTGTCGGGCTTGCCGTTGGTGCCGATGAAGAAGCTCCAGCCAGTCTCGCCGCCCCGGCTGATCGGCCACATCGCCCATTGACCGTCGGGCGACTTGATCCCGTCGTAGAGCGATTTGAGCGCGGTGACCTGCGGCGCGGCAAGGCAGCTGGCGGTCTTGGTGCCGGAGCACTGGACCGTCGCCGGGTCCCAGTGGCACGAGCGCGGGTCGTTGATCAGCCCGTCCTTGAGCCCGTCGTTGGCATCGCACTGGGCAAGGGCCGAATCCTGCGCCAGCTTGAGGTCATCGGCGCTGAACGCAGCGCCGGGCGCGCCGAACATGTTGGTGCGCATCAGCCCGGTGGTCTGGGTCTGCAGGGTATAGACCGGTGCGCCGGCGACGATCGCGTCGTAATCGTCGGGGAAGCGCTGCGCTTCCATCAGCCCCATGCGCCCGCCGGTCGAGCAGCCGACGTAATAGGCGTTGTCGAGCCTGCGTCCGTAATAGCTGGCGGCGACCTGTTTGCCGGCGACGGTCATCTCATGGATTGCGCGGTAGCTGAAGTCCTTGGCCTTGTCGGGATCGGCCGCCCAGGCGTTGTCCCACACGTTGCCGATCGGGTGGCCGCCGTCCGTCTGCATGCTGGCATAGCCCTGCTGCAGCGCGTCGGTCGCGCCCTGGAGCGACACGTTGCCGATCCAGCCGCCTCCGCCGATGCCATAGACCTTGCCGTTCCAGTCGTCCGGCAGGCGATAGACTACCCCGACGTTGGAGGCGGGCACGGGATGCAGCGTGCCCGTGACCTCGCAATGGCCCGGCAGGTTCTTGCTTGGGTCCGCGGCCTTGTAGCTCGCGGCCGCGCCGGCCAGGCCGAGCTTCGAGGCATCGAACGCCATGCACGACGCGGCACCGGCCGAGGCGGCGGCACCGGTGGCGGCGCTGCTGCTGGGGGTGGTCGTTGTGCAACCGCAAGCCAGCAGCGCCAGCCCGGCGATCAGTGCGTAACGCATAATCTGTCTCCCTATTGCGACCTCAAACCAGGCGCAGGCTCTCGATGGCCCAACCGTCCTCGCCCTTTACGTATTCGGCGACCAGCACCCGTGGCTCGTCGTGGCGATGCATCCCCTGGCCCTGCAGCCGGTGCATCTGTTCGAGCGTCGTGGTGCCGATGAAATCGGTGCGGAAGCTCGCCATGCAGGCGCGGCGGCATGTGGCGCGCTTCCCATCCTCGGCGAAGGCGATCTGCAGCTCGTGCGCCGGATCGTCGGCGAGGCCGGTGAGGCCCTCCGCCAGATTGCGCTCGCGGCGATTGACCTGCCGCACCACGTCGCGGTGCAGCGCCTGGATCGCCTTCTCGTCCTCGAGCCGCACTAGCCTCGTCTTGCTGCCGTCGTCCGCGACCGCCGTGGCCGGGCCGAGGGCGACGAATGGCGCCGCGACGATGGCCCCGGTCTTGAGGAAGCTCCTGCGGTCGGTTGAAGCCTTGCTCATCGTCATCTCCCCTCGCGCTTCGGGAAGAAGCGCTCGACGTCGAACTTGCCCGCGTGGCGCGAAGGGGCGCCCACCGCGCTCATGCTCAGGCCGCCCTGCTTGCCGCAGTGGTAGCCGATGCCCGCATCGTGCATCGTGCGCATGTTGATCAGCACGGTGCCGAGCGTACCGTTGCACGCCTCCTCCTGCCAGCGGCCGAAATAGAGCTGGTCGCGGATCTTCACGAAATCGCCGCTGCCGCACCATTCGGTGGCGAAATGGCCGTCGGGCGTCGGGATAATCCAGGAAGTGGTCCAGGGCGTCGAGTACAAGTGCATCGAGTTCAGCCCGGGCGAATATTCCCAGGTGAACGCCCGCCCCAGCATGTCGCGGGTGCGTTCGTGACGCTTCCGGCCGGGATCGGGAATTCCCTGGCCGACCACCCTGCCGAACAGCGTCTCGCACCCCGCCTCGTTGGCGAAATAGGGCGTGTTGAGATAGCCGTGGTAGTTCGTGGCCATGCCGTTCTGCAGGTCGACGACGACAATGTGCCCGTCGTGGTTCGGCGTGCCTTCGAGCAGGTGCCCGAAGATGAACGCGCCCGGCATCATCTCCCACGCGTTGTAGCGCGCGGGCACGACGTCTCCGCCGTTGATCGACCATTGCAGCGTGTCGGGCCCGGTGAAGCGGTATTCCATCCGCGGCCCGCCGTCGTATTCGATCGCGAACTTCTTCCCGGCGAGCGCCCCGCTCGGTGCCGTGCCATTGCCGGCCATCGGGCTCGGCCTGTCGAACACGTGGACACCCTTCGCCACCACCGCGTCGACCTCTTCGCGGGTCATCTTGTCCATCGTCGCCAGCGGACGGTAGACGCGCCGCTCGCCCTTCTTGCCATTGGGGATCGGCAACGGGTCGGCCGAGAAATCGCCGAGCTTCTCGAACCGGGCGATCTGGCCGAGCCATTCGCCGGTGCCCCGGAACATGTAGAATTCGAGCGCATCGGCGCCGTTGAAGCCGAAGCGCAGCCCCACCTGCTGCAGCCGGTTCACGTCGGTGAGGTACATCTGCAGCAGCCCGGAGAACTCGGCCTCGATTCGCGCGACGGCGTAGACCTCCTCGGTCAGCTGGACGTAGTCGGTCGGCGCGGAATAGCCGCGGTAGTCCTTCAGCCGGTCTAGCTCGACCCAATGGCTGTAGGTCGAGCTGGGATAGTACTCGATCGTGCGATTGCCCGTGTCTTCCTGCCACTGGAAGGCGCGTCCCTCGAGCCGCAGCGTGCGCCGGTGCGGCTCCTTCGTCGCGTGATCCAGCCCGGCCATCGTGCCGAAATGGACGTCGCGGTTGAGTTCGCGCGCCCGCGGGGCGGGGCCGCCGCCGAACCAAAGTTCGAACACCGTCGCCGCGCTGCTGAGGCGATCCCACGCAACCGCATAGGCCGTGGTGGTGCCGGGCACGATGTGCGCGAACAGCGTCAGGTGATCGAGATCGAGCGAGCCGTAGCCGGCTTCCTTGCCCGCGAAGGTCACCCGATTGCCCGCGCCGAAGGTCCACGAAAGCTTGCCGCCGTTGTCTCCGGCGAAACTGAGCACCTTGCCCGATAGATTATTGTCGAGGCTCTTGCCTGCAGGTCCCACCCGCGCTGCAACCGCAAGCTTGGCGGCGATCTGCGCGTGCCGGAGATCGGTGTACGGGTACCGGAACAGCGGCACATCCGGATAGGCCTGCAAGGCCATGGCTCCCCCCTTGCGTCTATCGTTGACTTTATCCTGCCACAGCGAGGGACGAGTGCAAGGGCGGAGTTGGCCCATGGTGGGGCTTAGTGCGGGACAGCGTCCGCCGGAGGGTGTATGCTGCGCCAGGGTCGTGCGCGTTCTCTGGGGGAGAACCAATCATGACGCGCTTCGTCTTCGGCTTGGCCGCGGGCTGCATCCTCGGTGCCGCCGTGCCCGCTTTCGCCACCAATACGCTTGCAGAACACCTGACCGGCTGGACGGTCTGGGAAGGCCGCGTCCTCTTGTGCAAGGACCCGGTGGCACGGCAAGGGGTAAATGAAATCCGCTGCCCGTCAAACGACTCGGCCGGTGATTGAGCGACGGGAGCGACGCGGGACCGCGCTGGCACTGGCCCTTGTCCTCGTCACAATGCCCGCCGCCGCGGCAATTGCGGGCACCCCGGCGCCGGACGACGACCGTCGCATCGCCGCCGGGCCGGGCGACAGCGGCCGAAGGGCCGACCCCCAGCGAGGCGATTCGCGCGCTTCCGCTCCGCAGCGCCTTGCTTACGTGAGCAGCGAAGGGAAACGCAGAACCGCGGACCCATCTGAGGCCGGCGCGGCCGAACAAAGGGATTCGCCGCAGGGCGACACCGGGAAGCGCGAGGGCCGCGGCGACTCGGGTGGGTGACGGCTGGGGCGTTGCTTCTCCGACCAGCTACCCGGAATGACCCGTCATCGCTTTCATCGAAGCCAGCCACCAAGTCTGGTGGAACAGCCAATCGGCAAGCGCTTCGTTGGCGAAGATCCACAGGGCGGCGGCGATATACGCCGGGTGCAGCCGGCGCCGCGTGGCGAGGTCGTAGGCCCCGACCGCGATCACCAGCATCAAGGTGCCGAGGTAAGTCGAGAAGTAGAAGGGCACGTAACCTTCGCCCAGGTGCGCCTCGAGAAAAGGCGCCCAGATGCGGCCGAAACCCGGCTCCGTCAGCGCGATCGTGCCCATCAACATCAGCCGTTTGTGGGCTGGGGGATCGCGCCGCATCACGAAACCGGCGCCAAGGAGAACGATGGAGCCGGCCGCGTTGGTATAGTTTACGCTGAGCCAGGAAATCCATTTATCCGGCATGTAGGGGTTATTGGCGACGCCGTAGAAGGCCGTCGCCGGCCCGAGCACCAGCATAACCGGCAGTAGGAAAAGCGCCGCGAAGCCCAGGCGCCGGTGCACGGCCGCGCGCCCGCTCCGCACCAGCCAGACCTGTGCCGTTAGCAACACGAGCCAGCCGGTGTAGGCAACTGCGTGCAGATGGACGATCAGCGGGAAATTCAGCGCATCGATTTGGGCGCGCCGGACGATATCGAGGCCGAAGCCTACCACGATCGTCAGCCAGACCGCGAAAACCGCCGCCGCAATCATCGTTCGGTCGCGCCGGTGATGCGGCGCGAAGGCGCCGGCTGCCGGTGTCCTGCTGGCCATGCTTGGTCCCCCTTGTCGTCCCCGCACTGGGACCGGTTACGGCGCCGATTGTCAACGTCCGGTCGTAGTCCTCCGGCTGGATTTGAACGGCAAAACGACTCGGCGCTTGCGCGCGCGCGCCGCATCCGCAAGAGCGCGCGCGATGATTGACGAGACTCTGATTGCCGCCGCCCGCGTGTCCAAGGCCTGGCCGTTCCAGGAGGCGATGAAGCTCGTCAAACGCTATCCCGACGGCAAGCCCGGCGGAGTCCCGGTGCTGTTCGAGACCGGCTATGGCCCCTCGGGCCTGCCGCATATTGGCACGTTCCAGGAAGTGCTGCGCACCACTCTCGTCCGCCGTGCCTACGAGGTCGTTTCGGGCGGCGCGCCGACGCGGCTGGTGGCGTTCAGCGACGACATGGACGGGCTGCGCAAGGTGCCCGACAACGTGCCCAATCATGAGCTGCTGGCCGCGAACCTCGGCAAGCCCCTGACGCGCATCCCCGACCCGTTCAACGCCGGGTTCGAAAGCTTCGCGCATCACAACAACGCGATGCTGCGCAGCTTCCTCGACCGGTTCGATTTCGACTACGAGTTCGTCTCGGCCAGCGACCGCTACAACTCCGGCGCCTTCGACGCAGCCTTGCGCAACGTGCTGCGGCACTTCGACGCGATCATGGAGATCATGCTGCCGACGCTGCGCGAAGAGCGTCGAAAGACCTATTCGCCGGTGCTGCCGGTCAGCCCGACGAGCGGCGTGGTGCTGCAGGTCCCGGTCGAGGTGATCGATGCCGACGCGGGCACAATCCGTTTTGAGGACGAGAATGGCAGCGTGGTCGAGCAATCGGCCTTCGGTGGGCAATCCAAGCTGCAATGGAAGGTCGACTGGGCGATGCGCTGGTACGCGCTAGGCGTCGATTACGAAATGTGCGGCAAGGACCTCACCGACAGCGTCACCCAGTCGGCCCGGATCGTCAAAGTGCTCGGCGGCCGCCGCCCGGAAGGACTGATCTACGAGCTTTTCCTCGACGAGAAGGGCGAGAAGATTTCCAAATCGAAGGGCAACGGCCTGACGATCGAGGAATGGCTGACCTATGGCACCGAGGAAAGCCTGGGCTTTTACATCTTTCGCGAGCCGAAGAGCGCCAAGAGCCTGCACATCGGGGTGATCCCCAAGGCGGTTGACGAATACTGGCAGTTCCGCGCGAAGATTCCCGAGCAGCCGCTCGAGCAGCAACTCGGCAACCCCGCCTGGCACTTGCTGCGCGCTAACGGCTATCATGGCGGCGACGGCGATACCCTGCCGGTGACCTTCGGCCTGCTGCTCAACCTTGTCGGCGTGCTCGGCACCCATGCCACGTACGAGCAGGTGTGGACCTATCTCGGCAATTACGTTCCCGAGCTCGATCCGGCGCATCGCCCGGCGCTCGAAGCGCTGATCGATCGCGCTCTGGCTTATAACCGCGATTTCGTCGCCCCGACGCTGCACCGCCGCGCGCCGGAACCCGATGAGATGCAAGCGCTTATGGCTCTTGACGCAATGCTTGCCGATGTTTCCCACGATGCGCCCGCCGAGGTGCTGCAAACGGCGATCTACGAGATCGGCAAGAACGAGGCCTATGGCTTCGAAAGCCTGCGCGACTGGTTCCGAGCGCTTTACGAAACGCTTCTCGGCAGCTCGCAGGGGCCGCGCATGGGCAGTTTCATTGCGCTCTACGGCGTGGCCAACACCCGCAAGTTGATCGCCGAGGCGCTGGCCCGGTGATCCGCCCGAGCGATCCGGCCAACCTAGCGCGCGAGCTGCTTGGCCGCGACCTCGACGAGCTGGATTGCGAAGAGCAGACGGTGCTCGAACACGTCGCGGCCGGCAGGTACATCGGCATCGACGCAGCGGAAGCGGCGCAGCTGAACATGAGCTTCGGCGACCGCCTGGCCGACAGGGTCGCGGCGGTGGGCGGCAGCTGGGGCTTCATAATCGCTTTCGGCGTGGTGCTGTTCGGCTGGATGCTGCTTAACAGTGGTGTCTTGCAGGCCGCCGGCGTGAAGCCGTTCGATGCCTATCCGTTCATTTTCCTCAACCTGATGCTGTCCATGCTCGCCGCGATCCAGGCGCCCGTGATCATGATGAGCCAGAACCGCCAGGCCAAGAAGGATCGGGTGACCGCGCGGCACGATTACGAAGTCAATTTGCGCACCCAGTTGGAGATTCTGCGCCTTTCTCGCCGGCTCGACCGCTTCACCCACATGATGCTGCGCGCCACGCGCAAGGGCGAGGAGGACGCGCAGCTGGCCGAGGACCTCCAGGCGCTGATCCGCGAACTGGGCGATTAAGGAGGGGCGCGGTGACGCTCCCGGAGCAAGGCTCCGCAACGGGAAGCGAGCCTACGCTCAACCACGCGGCGGTTCGGGCGAAGCGTACCATTCAGCTGGGTATCGGCCGTCTCGGCCCGGGTCTGATCACGGGCGCGGCCGATGACGATCCCAGCGGGATCGCCACCTACTCGCAGGCCGGGGCACAGTTCGGCATCAACATGCTTTGGACGCTGGTGATCACCTATCCGCTGATGGTGGCGGTGCAGATGATCAGCGCCCGCATCGGACGGGTGACCGGCAAGGGGCTTGCCGCGAACCTCTTGGAGATGATGCCGCAATCGGTGGTTGTCACGCTGACGCTGCTGCTGTTCGCAGCCAACGCGATCAATATCGGCGCCGACGTCGCCGCGATGGGCGCCGCTGCGCAGCTGCTTGCGGGAGGGGGCGCGGTGCCGTTCACGATCGCCGCGGCAGCGATCTCGCTGCTGCTCCAGGTTTGGATTCCCTATCACCGCTACGTTCGCTACCTGAAGTGGTGCACGCTTGTGCTGTTCACTTATGTCGGCGTGGTCTTTTCGGTGCAGATCGACTGGCTCGACGTGGCACAGCGGGTGGTCAGGCCAAAGGTCGACTTCTCGGCCGCGTGGATCACCGTCGTCGTCGCCATCTTCGGCACCACGATCAGCCC
>Ga0070662_100002963_pt1 | contig 10548 bp, 9 predicted proteins | sample KBSC53metaG_FD_65648 | JGI IMG/M metagenome (GOLD analysis project Ga0070662, IMG submission 65648) | Corn rhizosphere microbial communities from Kellogg Biological Station, Michigan, USA - KBS C5-3 metaG | ecosystem: Host-associated > Plants > Roots > Rhizosphere > Soil ...
CTGAAATAATTCAATTCCCTGATGCCAACACAAATCGGTCGAAGGACATCATTTCGTCCATCACCATCGGGCGTAAACGCACTTGGAACAAAAATGTCAGTTCCAGTTTTAAAAAGTTTAACCGTGATCGTGTCCTGGCCAAAACAACCGAAAGAATTTGTTGCACGAACGATATAAGTGACCGACCCACCGACCTGGTCTGCAGTGAATATAGCAACGGGGTTTTGAACTGCGGTAAAGTTTAATCCCGTCGGCGGTGACCAGTTAAATTGATTGGCAGTTGGATCATTGACCGTCGCATTCAATTGGAGCGGTTGATTAGCGACGATGGATGTGTCATTTCCTGCAAAGACAACAATGGGTTGCGTAACATTGATATGAAACGTGTCTGTTAAGGAATTCGGACAACCTTCATTGTTGACAGTAAGAACATAATCCGTGGTCTGTTTTGGGGACGCGGTTGCATGGAGCGTCAGGGGAAGGGAACTAACATTTCCATTTCCCTGGTTGGTCAATGTGTTTGCGTTGCTCCAGGTATACGAGGTGCCTTTCGAAATGGTCGCATTTAACTGAATCGACGTACCATAGCAAATGCCTGCGGCATTGGGATCCGTTATCGCAGCAGGAAACGGGACATTGATAAAGTCCACAGAAGCAACTGAACTTGTATCGGCCGGGCAAACACCACTCTTTGTGATAACGCGGTATTGCACGTCAGCATTGATCCCATTCACACTGTAAGTCGCGTCAGTTTTTGTTGGTGAAAAATTAGACCAGTTAGTATTGTCGTTTGATTGCTGCCAGTTGACAATACTGCCTGTACTTCCTGTCAAACTAAACACGGTATTTGTACTTTGCCCCAGGCAAACGCTCATATTATCGGGTGTTAAGACTCCGCCGACTGACTTCGGATCAACAACAATTGTGGCTGCCGCACTGGTATCAATGCTACACGCATCGCCATTTTGCACCAGTGCCCTATATTGAGTCGTGGCGATTAAGTTCTGCGCAGTATAATTCGCACCCGTTGCCGGAATGGCAGTCCAATTAATTCCGTCAGTAGACGATAGCCAACCCAAAACATTTCCAACGGATCCATTTAACGTCAGTCCTGTACTGTTTAGACCCGAGCAAACAGTGGCATTGCTCAACACCTGGCCGGCAACAGTCGGTGGAGTTACAGAAACAGTAATTGTGTCCTTGAGATCCGCACAGCTGTTTCTCTCCCTAACAGATATCGTTCCCGCACTCAGGCCCGGAGTGACATTAATGATGTTTGAATTTGAGCCAGAATTGATCGTCCACCCCGCCGGCACTGTCCAATCATATGTGGCGCCTGCAAGTGCAGGCACTGAATAGTCTGAACTTGTGTTGGCACATGCAACAGGTTTACCGCTGATCTCTAAGCCTGCACAACTATTTCGAAGGGCCACATACGCGTAAGCAAAATGGGCACCGGGAACACAGTTATCTGCTTCAAACGTCAGCGTCACCGTTTGCCCCCGGTATGGCGACAGATCAAAAGTAACTTCTCTCCAACCTTTTGTCCAGACATCGTACAACAGTGTTCCTGTAGTATTATTTGTGCCTGCATGAGATAGAAAGGGTACAGGGCTATTTACAAAACCGTTTGCAAGAGCTCCCGCAGTGTCCAGGGTCGCTCCGGTGTTGCCTGATCCACTGCCCGCATCGTTTAATGTAGGAAGATAGTACTGCGGACTGGCGCACATTATCACTGCCCCATTTGCAACCAGGGTGGCTTTAAATAAAGGTTGTTCGTTGGAATTATGTGTACCATTTTCCAGTACCATTGCGTAAGCATATGTCATTGTGTAAGGAACTGTAGCAGGGCCGGCAGGAACACTAATATTATAAGTGATCGACCTGATAAAACCGCCGGGGTTAGTGTCAGGTGACCGAAGGTCGTAAGAATTCGTAGTAGACCCCAATTGTACAGAATACCCATACGAATATCCATTGATCACAGGGATTGTTTGAAAACCTCCATAGGGATCAGCGCTTGAACTGGTGATCACTCTGATGCCAATAGGTCTAATGCTATATTCAGAAATCGTTGAAACCCCGTTGTTAGGTGCAGGATAATTTGTGAAATTATGGCCCAGCAGCCCTGTCTTTGCGGACCAGGAAGATATATCTCCGGCCGAAAAATTAATATTAATCGGGCAAGATTGAAGCTGGGGATAAAGGGGCGAAAAAATAAGAACTGCCGCAAAACTTGTAAGCCAGACCTTCAATTTGTGATACATAATCAGGAGTTGGAGCTTGTTTCATATAGAGTACAAATAGCGCCGCTCGTTTAAAACCGCAATATTAAAAACGCTATGCCGATTTACTTATTGCCATTAGCTGATTGCGGTGCCAACTTAGCTAAAATTTTACATTTAGTGTCAACCACTTATACGAAATATGGGAGTATTAACAAAAATGATATACAGGTAATCAATTTAGCCAAAAAGTTCCCCAATTGAAGGGGTTTATAACAAAGCGCGTCTCACAATTAGGCTAGAGATCCTTCCTTCTCGTGCCAATCCGGGCTCTCCTGCTCAACGCGAGGTAGATCGGCACGCCCGCCAGCATTAGCACCATTCCAATAGCTGCTTCTCGGGGGCTGGCGTAAATTGAATACAAAAAAAGTGCCGCGCTGAATAAAACAACAACGGCAGGTACGACGGGGTAACCCCATACTTTATATGGCCGGGGAGCGTCTGGCATTTTTTTGCGAAGGATAAAAACACCCAGCGCTGTAGCTCCGTAATAAATAAAGACCGCAAAAATGATCATATCGGTCAATTGATCAAAGGTGCCCGATAACACAAGGATGCAGGCCCAGGCACCCTGGAGCCACATTGAATTAGCAGGCGCTTGTGCTTTGTTGAGTTTATTCACGAAGGGAAAAAACATGCCTTGCTTAGCCATAGCGAAATAAGTTCGGCAGCTTACCAGAATTGTTGCATGTGTACATCCCAGGGTGGTAACAGCTATTAATGTTGAAATAAATAAACCTCCATTTTCTCCCCAAAAGACTTTCACCGCTTCAATGGCTGCGACCATGTTTTGCGACTTGTAAATATGTTCAAGCGTGTCGACTGGTAATAGAGAAAGGTATGCGGTATTAACCAATAAATATGTAGTGATAATAATGAATACACCGATCGTGATACCTCTTGGGATATTTTTATATTGATCCTTTACTTCTCCCCCGATGTAACCAACCGTTGCCCAACCCTGGTATGCCCAGAATGCGGCCAGCATACTTGTAAATACCGCACTGAAAGTAATCGGGGTGTTGTTCGTTGTTTGCATCTCAAGCACATGGCTGATGTGCGACTGAGAACTGCCTAACCCAAAAATGATAATGGTCAAAATGCCTGCAAAAACGAGGATGAGGACCACAGCGCTGAATCGCGCGCCAATCTTTATTCCTTTACTATTAAGCCATGTCAGCAGGAGAATAAGAATAATGGCTGTGATCTTGATATTAAAATTCTCAAATGGATAAAACACGCCGCCAATGCTAAAATGCTGCCATGAAGAAAGGACCGGTGGCAAATGCACAATGCTATTTAGTGATTGAGAAAAAACGTAGGCCAGGGCTGAAATGGATGCGGTTTGAATTACAATAAAAAGTGACCAGCCAAAAATAAAAGCAAAAAACCGGTTATATATTTTTTGATAATAAACATACTCTCCGCCGGTATCGGCCATCATGCTTGCGATTTCAGCATTGCTCAGCGCGCCAAATAAACTGATTATACCGCCAAGTACCCAGCATATCAACACCCATCCTGAAGAGTGAAGTTCGGCGGCCATCGGAGCCACCTTTTTGTAAACGCCTGAACCGACAATGTTACCCACCACCACAACTACGACAAGTGCCAATCCTAATGATCGGTTTAATTGCTGCGATTTATTCATGCATGATTTTTTACCCTATCATTTTTCATCCGCGCTTGGACCATACATACCCGGCACAGGCACATCCAACAAACGGAGATAAACTGACAACTGACCACGGTGATGAATGAGATGACTAAATCCCCAGGCCCGGATAGCGACCTTCTTTGGCAGCTCGCGCCTCATCTGGTCACCCCGGCGCACGATCCATGTCTTATTAAAATCTTCATCGCTCATCGACTCAAGGTCAGCAATGGCCTGGTTTAATTTATCCTGGAAAGTTTTCATTAATTCTTCTTTACTATCCGCACTGTGCGAGCTAAAGCCCTGCACTACAAAATCCCAGTCATCAATTGAAATGATGCGGGATATCCAGTGTGGTATCTCAGCAACGTGAGTAGCAAGTCTTCCGAGCGTCATCGATTTATCATGCGGCCGCCATGAGCCTTTTTCAACAGGAACTCTCTCGAGCATTTTCTTTGTTAGATCCGATTCAAATTTCAACTCAGCAATTAAAGCGTCCTTATAAGCCATAGTTTTAGTTTTTATAAATTATTGAGAATGGTCCTTTCGCAAACCGGCATATTTTTTTTCCAGTCTTTGCGCTACTTCATCGGGATGTTCTAAATTATGAACGGCATCTTTCTTTGTAACCATTCTCCAAATTTGTATCACCGCCGTTACCGAAAATATCCCGCCGATCACCCAATTTAAAATATTCTGGTTTGATTTTAATTTTTCTGCGATCAACTGTCCCCCAAAAATGAAGACACAGTTACCAACAAATGTTCCGATCCCGATCCCAAGAATGTAGAAATTATAGTGACTGTTTTTTGGCAGCAAAACTCCCTTCGTAAACAGGACCGTACTCCATCCAAACCAAAAGGGTATCTGCACCGGGTTGACGGCGCACATAGTCGCGCCTAAAACAAATCGCGGCAAAGTACTGCTAAGAATGATATTCTTTCCCGTTTTGGGGTGAAGAGCTGCATGAAAACTTGAAATGGCGAGAGCAAGGACTATCACAAGCGTAACCCATTCGAGGATCTTAAAAATCCTTTCCTGCTTCCTGATCCAATCCATTCCAACCAGGGAAACCCTTACATAGATCATTTCGACCAACAGGGAACCGAGAGAAAATAAGATAGCTGCTGTATACCCATCAGTGATGCCGATTTGCATCGCGGCAACGTTCAAAGTCCCCAATGGCAGTGAGCCCAGAAAACTGATGAACATCCCGGTAAAAAAAATTTTCGCCAATGGGTGCATCGAACGAAAATAACAAAAGAGATGGAAACTATTTCGGTGCTGAATAGGAAATAGACCGCGGTCTAGCCGGCCTTTGCAACAATCGAAAGTGTAATAGTAACGTTGTCCGACAGAGAAAGACTGCTGCCGCCCACGCCAAAATCGCGGCGATTTAATTTAAAACTTCCCTCGAAAAGATACCCTCCATTCTGTGCTGTCGCAGTAAAAGGGAAATTGACCTCCTTAGTAACTCCTTTGATGGTGATGTTGCCAAACATATAGAGGTACCCGTCTTTGCTAGCCTTTGTAATCTTGGTGGACTTAAATGATATTTTGGGATAATTCTTCACATCAAAATACTCCGTCCTACGCAAGTGGTTATCTCTTGACTCAATATCCGTGTCAATTGTATTTGCATCCACACTCACGTCAAAATTTGCGTCAGTGGGCTGGGCGGGATCGAATTTGATAATACCAGTCAGCCCTTTAAAATCTCCCCCGGTAGCAATCCCAAAATTGTCAACAACAAAGTGAACTTTAGAGCCTTGGTCAATCGGCGTATATTGGCCAAATACCAGGGCCGAAAAAACAAAAAGGGAAAAAGTAAGAAGCCGTTCTTTCATAACTCTAACATTTTGTGGTCCCATATATAAAATACAAGAACGTTTTAGGCGTTTTAATGGTTGCTTTCAAAAAACGATTATTGATTTTTTTAGAACTATTATTACCTGGCGAGTAATAAATTTTTACAATTTTAACTTTTCAATCAAATTTTTCCAGCATCTTGAAATGCCGTTGTGCATCTTTCAAAAACCTACGACCTCTTTTAAACGACCAGTATGGAGTCCCGTTTTCATGATTGTACTTGCTTATTTCATATAGCACTTTCCAGTGTTTCAATATCTCGCGATACGCCTTTCCAAGTTTCATGTTAGCATCATATATATGATTAGGCTCCGCACCACAGCCATTGAACTCAAGAATAGAATAATTTTTCCCATCCTTCAGGCCTTCGATTGACATACATTTTATGTCGTATCGGCCGTAATAGAATTTATCGGTATAATGACTGAGGTCATCAAATACTTTCAGGAGACGATCATCGATTTCTTTCTCCAGGTTTATAAATCGTGCGCCGCGATTGTGATTGCCGGCATACGACAGATAAAAATGCTGTCCCTCCGACAAAACCCGGTCAAGGCGGTGTTCATGGCGATGCTGCATTTCCTCGAGCCTGTATTTTGCCCGGGGATGACTGCAGATTAATTCCCATAATGTACTTTTCCCGTCTCCATACACCTCAAGTAATTCTTTCTGAATAAAACCAGTGATCACACCTTTCATGTCCGTAGGGTACCGATAGTAAAAGACACTTACTTCAACCGGCATATCAACGAGGTCCTGTACAATATATTCTACAGGTATGCGATGGTGATATTTTTCCAACTGGTCTTCGCTTTCAATTTTCCGGAATAAGATACCCTTCATTCCAACATCAGGCTTGACAATAAATGGATAATCGAATCCTGCCTCGCAGACCTTCTTCTTAACATTCTCGAAGGAAAGATCATGCAGTATATAGATCGTTTTGGGATGGGAATCGGGGGGCAGTTGTTCATACATTTCCCGTTTGCTCTCGCCTTCAAAACCTCCAAAAGTTATGGTGGGATTTGACGAGCTGAAGAACCAAAATGAGCGGGATCGAAAACAATACCAGAACCACATGGGACCTATGGGCGCATATAAAACGTAAAACGGCCAGAGCTCCCAGTTAAACACCCGCTGAAAAAAACCTTTGACCTTCATAGTGTGGCGGCAAAAATATAGATTGGTTCCATCATTTGCAGATATAAAATCTTAATCTTTAAATTCAGTATCATTGTAGCTAATTGCACCTGAAGATGAACGTTCCAACCATGGCTGAGTTTTTTGCAAAAGGTGAATCACCTGAAATATTATTTTGGGTTGGTTGCTCAGGAAGTTTTGACCAGCGGGCACAAAAAATCACAAGGGCGTTTGCTACCATTCTTGAAAAAGTTGGAATTAAGTACGCCATTCTTGGCAAGGAAGAAATGTGTAATGGAGATCCTGCACGCAGAGCGGGTAACGAGTTTTTATTCCAAATGATGGCGTATCAGAATATCCAGGTATTAAATAATTACGGCGTAAAAAAGATCGTGACCGCGTGCCCGCACTGCTTTAATATTTTAAAGAATGAATATCCTGCCTTAGGCGGCAACTATGAGGTCATTCATCATTCAGTATTCCTGCAGCAACTGATCGATGAAGGAAAAATAAAGCTAAAAGAAGGCGGATCATTTAAGGGCAAAAAAATCACCTTTCATGACAGTTGTTACCTGGGCAGAGCTAATAATATTTATGAAGCTCCCCGTAAAGTTCTCGAAGCGTTAGATGCTGAATTGATCGAAATGAAACGGTGCCGAAGTAATGGATTGTGCTGTGGCGCAGGCGGTGCTCAAATGTTCAAGGAAGAAGAAAAGGGAACCACGAGGGTGAACTTTGAACGAACAAATGAAGCCATTTCGACCGGCGCGCAAGTTATCGCGGCCGCCTGTCCTTTTTGCAACACGATGCTCACCGATGGAGTAAAGAATGCGGAAAAGGAATCAGAAACACGGGTGATGGACATAGCGGAACTTATTGCTGATAATTTATAATTTCATTCATTTCCGAATAAACTTTGTGTTTGTACTTTTGTAACATGAATTTTGAATATAAACGTCTCCTCGATGATGATTTTGATCCTGCGTCAAAAGTGTGGGTATACCAGTCAAGCAGGTTGTTTACAATAAGGGAAGCCTTGCAGATCGAAGAGATGATCAACCAATTTGCACAAAGTTGGCTGTCGCATGGAGTACCTGTAAAAGGTGCCGCTTATTTATTCTTTGGGCAATTTGTTGTTTTGATGGCTGACGAAACAGCTACCGGAGTTAGTGGCTGCAGTACCGATAGTTCAGTGAGACTGATCAAAGAAATTGAAAAAACGTTTGGAGTAAATATGTTTGACAGATTGGCGCTGGCATTTATCGTAAAAGACGAAGTGCAAATATTACCGATGCCTCAATTAAAGTATGCCGTTGAACAGGGATTTATTACAGCCGATACATTGTTCTTTAATAATGTTGTACTGACAAAAGAAGATTTAGAAAATAACTGGATCATTCCGGCAAAGGATAGTTGGCTGGCGAAAAAAATTTCATTCCCAAATACAGTTGTGTAAATTGAAATGACAAGCGGAAGTAGCTCACCTGGTAGAGCGAAAGCTTCCCAAGCTTTAGGTAGCGGGTTCGAGTCCCGTCTTCCGCTCAGTTGCTAGTCCGCCTGGCGCAGATCCCAGGTTTAGATAGTCCCTAATTTTCAGGAACTGTTGTCTTCTCAGTTAGTGTCTCAAGTTTGAGTTTTTTCACAATAGCTAAGCATCCGATTTCCTTCAGGCATCTTTTTCTTATTACAACTGACCTTCTCTTATTTCCATTCAATCCATATAAATCCTTATAATCTTGGTTCTATTCCTGCCAGACTGTCACAACTGAAGCGTTTTGACTATCTTTGCCGTCCAATAAAATTGAACATAATTCTTTTGACTGATGCTTGATCTGGTAGGAAATAAGAGCCATGATGAGAGTCGCCAGGGAGAGGCGTTTGCTCCGTTTGGCGGCGACCCCAATCCATATCACAAGCGGTTTTATATAGAGAGCTATGGCTGCCAGATGAATTTCTCTGACAGCGAGATCGTCGCCTCTATCTTAAACGGTGCAGGTTTCGGCGCCACTCGTAATTATGAAGAGGCTGACCTTGTTTTGATAAACACCTGTTCCATCCGCGAAAAGGCAGAGCAGACGGTTCGCAAAAGACTGACTGAATTCAAAAAGATAAAGCAAAATAAACCGGGTTTACTAGTGGGTGTTTTGGGATGTATGGCCGAGAGATTGAAATCAAAGTTTCTCGAAGAAGAGCACCTGGTTGATATAGTGGTTGGACCGGATGCTTATCGCTCCCTGCCCGTTTTGGTGGAAGAGGCTGAGACCGGCCAGAAGGCGGTCAATGTTTTGCTGAGCCGCGACGAGACCTACGCCGATATTTCGCCGGTTCGTTTGGACAGTAACGGCGTAACAGCATTTGTGAGCATTATGCGGGGCTGTAACAATATGTGTTCTTTTTGTGTGGTCCCATTCACACGCGGAAGGGAAAGAAGTCGCGATGCCGGATCCATTGTAAAGGAGTGCAAACAGCTTTTTGATAATGGATTCAGGGAAGTCACATTACTTGGCCAGAACGTCGACAGCTATTATGCCCCCCAACCCAGCGAAATGGGAGAGGAAAAACCTCCAATAACATTTGCAAAGTTGCTCGCAATGGTGGCTCAAATTTCTCCGCTATTGAGGGTTCGTTTTTCTACTTCGCATCCAAAAGATATTACGGATGATGTCTTGCATACAATCGCGAAATATGAAAACATCTGCAAGTATATTCATTTACCCGTGCAGAGTGGGTCGACGAGGATCCTCCAATTGATGAACCGCACTTATACAAAAGAATGGTACCTGGCTAAAGTGGATCGCATCCGTGAGATCATACCCGACTGCGGAATAAGTTCTGATGTGATCGCCGGGTTTTGCACGGAAGCAGAAGACGACCACCAGGAAACGCTCAGGGTGATGCAGTACAGCAAATATGATATGAGCTACATGTTCATTTATAGTGAAAGGCCGGGCACACTGGCTCAAAGGAGATACGCGGATGATGTGGCTGAAGACATAAAAAAAAGAAGGCTCACTGAAATAGTTGGGCTTCAGAATCGTCTTTCATCTGAGAGTAACAGAAAAGATATCGGAAAAACATTTAAGGTTTTAATTGAAGGAGATAGCAAACGAAGTGCGGACGACTGGATGGGCCGAAACACGCAAAATAAAGTAGTTGTATTTCCAAAAGGGAATTCAAACCTTAAGAAAGGCGATTATGTTATGGTTAAGGTAACTGACAGCACGCAAGCGACATTATTAGGAAAACAGACGAATAAGTAAGAGACAATGGCAGATATTCAAACTATAAAAAACAGGTTTGGAATAATTGGCAACGCACAGGAATTAAATTATGCTCTGCAGGTAGCAGCACAGGTTGCCAATACGGATCTCACGGTATTGATATTTGGAGAAAGTGGAGTTGGGAAGGAGGCCTTCTCCATGATCATTCACTCGCTTTCAGCAAGAAAACATAATCCATTTATCGCTGTTAACTGCGGAGCTATTCCGGAAGGGACGATCGATTCCGAGTTGTTTGGTCATGAAAAAGGATCATTTACTGGTGCCGTAGATAGCCGGAAAGGCTATTTTGAAACGGTAAACGGCGGTACCATTTTTCTTG
>Ga0070662_100002965_pt1 | contig 10548 bp, 9 predicted proteins | sample KBSC53metaG_FD_65648 | JGI IMG/M metagenome (GOLD analysis project Ga0070662, IMG submission 65648) | Corn rhizosphere microbial communities from Kellogg Biological Station, Michigan, USA - KBS C5-3 metaG | ecosystem: Host-associated > Plants > Roots > Rhizosphere > Soil ...
TCGCTGTGGACGACGACGCTCGACCACTCGCCGCTCGATGTCGTCTCCTGGCACGGCAATTACGCGCCTTATCGCTACGATCTCTCGCGCTTCAACGTCATCGGCAGCATCAGCTTCGATCATCCGGACCCGTCGATCTTCACGGTGCTGACCTCGCCCAGCAACGTGCCGGGCAGGGCTAATGCGGATTTCGTCATCTTCCCGCCGCGTTGGATGGTTGGCGAGGACACATTTCGACCGCCCTGGTTCCACCGCAACGTGATGAGCGAGGCGATGGGTCTCATTCACGGCGCCTATGATGCGAAGGCGGAAGGGTTCGCGCCGGGCGGGCTCTCGCTCCACAACCTCATGAGCGGCCACGGCCCGGACGTCGACAGTTGGCGCAAGGCGAGCGAAGCCGAGCTTGAGCCGGTGAAGATCGAAGGCACGATGGCATTCATGGTCGAGACCTGCTGGCCGTATCGGCCGACCGCCTGGGCGCTCGAGCGTTCCCAGCCTGATTACGATCAGGCATGGACGGGCTTCCCCAAGGCGAAGCTCCCGTGATCGACGAAAGCCATGATCCGTCGCTGACCAGCTGGTGCGAGAGCGCCCAGGGAAGCGACTTCCCGATCCAGAACCTGCCGCTCGGGATCTTTTCGGTCGGCCAGCGTCGGCGCCGCGCGGGCGTCGCCATCGGTGACTTTGTCCTCGACCTTAATGCCATCGCGGACCTGCTCGACGAGGACTGGCGCGAAGACCTTGCACAGCCAGTGCTCAATGCCTGGCTCGCGCGGGGCCATGAAGCGCAGCGAGCGTTGCGACATCGGCTCATCGAATTACTTTCAGACGACAGATATCGAGACGATGTCGAGCAGCAGCTTGTGGGCCAATCCGAGGTCCGGCTGCATGTTCCTTGCCTCGTCGGGGATTACACCGACTTCTACGTCGGCATTCATCACGCGACCAACGTCGGCAAGCAGTTCAGGCCGGACAACCCGCTGCTTCCCAATTACAAATATGTGCCGATCGGCTACCACGGGCGGGCCAGCTCCGTGCGCTCATCTGGCGAGCCCGTCGTGCGTCCCAATGGCCAGCGCAAGGCTCCCGACGCCGATGCGCCAGAGTTTGGGCCGACCCGTCGCCTGGATTACGAGCTGGAACTCGGCATGTGGATCGGCTCCGGAAACGACCTTGGCCAGTCCATTCCAATCGCGGAGGCGGCGGATCATATCGCCGGCTATTGCCTCCTGAACGACTGGTCCGCCCGCGACCTGCAGGCTTGGGAATATCAGCCGCTCGGGCCGTTTCTTGCAAAGAATTTCCTCACGAGCGTGAGCCCGTGGGTTGTGAGCCCGATCGCGCTTGCGCCGTTTCGCAGACCTATGCCGGCTCGCCCGGCCGGCGATCCGGATCCGCTCCCGTATCTCAGCGATCGGAGCGACCGCGAAATCGGTGGGCTCGGCATCCAGCTGGAAGTCACGCTGACGACCGCGAAGATGCGCGCCTCGGGTCTCGCGCCCCATATCCTGTCGCATGGCTCCGCTGATGCCGCCATGTACTGGAGCGCCGCGCAGATCATCGCTCACCACAGCTGCAACGGATGCAATCTGCAGCCCGGCGACCTGATCGGTACGGGGACGCTCTCGACAGACAGCACGGGCGGGCTCGGCTCGCTCCTGGAGATCAGCCAGGGCGGCAAGAAGCCGCTCGATCTAGCGAGCGGTGAAAGCCGCAGCTTCCTCGAGGACGGCGACGAGATCACGCTGAGAGCATGGTGTGAAGCCGACGGAGCGGTCCGAATTGGATTTGGCGAATGTGTCGGACGGGTGGTGTCCGCCTCGTAGGGTCACTAAAAGCGCGGAGCCGGGCAAGGGGTCGCCATATGCTGTTCCGCCAGCTGTTTGAGCCGGGGTCGTCAACCTACACCTACCTTCTCGGCTGCGAGGAGACGGGCGAGGCGGCGCTGATCGATCCAGTCCTGGAGACGGTCGAGCGCGATCTCGATCTGATCCGAACGCTTGGCCTCAAGCTCGCCTGCACGCTTGAGACACACATTCATGCCGATCACGTAACGGGTGCCGGCCGCCTCCGCGCGCTTGCGGGGTCGAGAGCGGGCTTCCCGGGGGCAAGTGGCGCGGACTTTGTCGACTTCACAATCCAGGAAGGCGAGCCGGTCCGCATAGGTGGAATGCAGCTGCGGCCGCTCTACACGCCCGGTCATACCGACGACCATCATGCCTATCTGCTGGAGAGCGAAAGCGCTGCGCGCGTGTTTACCGGTGATGCGCTGTTGATCGAGGGATGCGGGCGCACCGACTTCCAGAACGGCGACGCTGCGACCTTGTACCGGTCCGTGCACGACAAGATCTTCGGGCTTGCCAGCGAGACGCTCGTCTACCCGGCACATGACTACAACCAGCGGTTCGTCAGCAGCGTCGGCCAGGAAAAGGCACGCAACCCGCGGCTGGGCGGCGACAAGAGCGCCGACGAGTTCGTTGCCATCATGGCCGGTCTCAACCTGCCGCGGCCGAAGAAAATGGATCTCGCGGTTCCGGCGAACCGCGCCTGCGGCGAAGTCAGTGAGCGGCTCCCGGCGAGCGAATAGCTAGCGCTCGTTGTCCCAGATCATGTGGATGATGCGCCAGCCCAGGTCCGGGTCCTTGAACAGCTGGATGGAATTGATCCCGCGCCGCTCCGGCCGGTGATCGTCCGGCGATGTGCGCGCTTCGTAGTTGCTCCAGACGTGCGCCATGTTGCCGAAGACGTCGATGCGCCGTCCGGTCTCGACCTCGTAAAATGGGTTCGCCGCGAAGAAGGGGGTCGTGTCGCGCGAATAGTCATCGAGGCTCATGGACTTCTTGGCGGCGCGGCCATCTGCCTCGACCCAGGTCCGCACCTGACGCGCTTCCGGGAGGAAGCATTTCTCCTGGCGCGACCAGTCGCGCGGGCCGGCCGGCCCTGAGATCATCGCGTACATCTCATCGATAGCCGCGCCGATCGCCTCTTCGTCGCTCACGGCTGGATGCCGGAGTGCATGGCCTCGGCCCGTTTCTGGAAGTCGGCGGCGAGGCTAAGGTGCCGCTGGCGCGCCGCCTCAGTCAAGGCGCGCTGGGCAGCGAGCTTCTCGCGCGCCGCCTGCCGATGCAGATAATGAACGCTAGGATACACCCGAACCCTCCCTTTCGAGCCTAAGTCCATGTTCCACCGTGAAAACCGGTTTGAGGCAAGCTTTATTGTGGGTTGAATCGGCATCGGAGAAGCGCCTGTAAATGAACGGCTTAGCTTGAATCACTCCTCAGTGCGGATGAGGACGGTCTCGCCGATCAGCAGGAAGAGGAGAAAAGGCGCCCAAGCCGCGACGAGCGGAGGGTAGGTGCCTGCGTTACCCATCGCGAGGCTGAAATTGTCGACGACGAAATAGGCGAAGCCCAGCGCCATTCCGATCACTGCGCGCAGCAACACCTGGCCGGACCTCGCCAGGCCGAATGCCGCAATCGCCGCGAGAAGGGGCATGAGGAGGGTCGAAAGCGGCCCCGATATCTTGTGCGCGAGGCCCGCGCGGGCTTCGTCCGCGGGCCGACCGGCTGCCTCAAGCTCCGCGATTCGCAGCTTCAAGGTCCAATAGTCGAGTTCGGTCGGGTCGACCTTCGCGAGAGTCAGCTGATTGGGCGTGACGCCCTGCATGCTCGCCATGGCGGGCACGCGCCGGATCACGTTCATGTTCGCATCGTAGATACGGACGTCCTGGAGAATCCAATCGCCCGAAGCGGGTCGAGAGTAAGCCCGGGCTGCCTCGATCTCTCGCTGGAGAATGCCACCCGAGCGGTCATAAATGGTGATCCGCTGGGCATTCTCGCCGCCCCGACCGACGGTTCCGGCGCGAATGAGGTCGTCGCCGTTCAACACCCACACATTGCCCTGGATGCCGCTCGTCGGGGGTATTGGCTTGTAGTCATTGTCGCTCCACGCCGTGACCACGCGGGTCGAGTTGACGACGACACCTTCGTTGAAGGCGAAGAGGGCGGCAGAAATGCCGATGCTCGCGACGACCAGCGGAGCGAGGATCTGGTGCGCGGAGAGGCCGGCTGCCTTCATGGCGACCACCTCGCTGTTCTGGTTGAGGCCGACGAACGCGATCAGCGTTCCGAGAAGGACCGAGAAGGGGAGGAAGCGCGACACCAGCATCGGGATCCGGAACGAGACATATCGCCAGAGATCGGCGTCGCTGTTGCCGGGCACTGCGAGGATCTTGCCGGACTCGCCGAGTAGGTCGAGCGTCATCAGGATCAGCACGAGCGCCAGCAGCACCGCGAGGCTTCGCGTGAGGAACAGCCGCACCATGTAAAATGCGAGCCGCCGCGACGGGAAGAAGCTGAGGTTGATCATGCTTCTTTGGGCTTCGGCATCATGCCGCGGACGCGCTTGGCCATGGTGGCGAAGAACCATTCGAGCGCCCCGATCGGCTGGCCGCCCGGCTTGTGCGCCAGCACGTGGTACATCCAGTAGACCAGCGCGGAGAGGAGCAGCAGCGGCCCCCACAGTCCGAGCGTCGGATCGAGCTTGCCGCGCGTCGCTGCCGCTTCCGCATATTGGTTCACCTTATGATAGGCGACGACGATCAGGATCGCGACGAAGATGCCGAGACCTGAACTGCTTCGCTTCGGCGGAACGGCCAGTGCGATTGCCAGAAGCGGAAGCATCAGCATCATCACAACTTCCACCATCCGGAAGTTGAAGTGCGCTTCGGCGGCGATGCGCTCGGCGTGAGTCTTTCCGCCGCCGCCATAACCCAGGCGCCAGAGCTCGTGGAGGTAAAGCTCGTCCGTTTCGCCCGCGGCTCGACGGCGGAACTGATCGATGACGGGAAGGCTCACCGGCAGGTCGTAGCTGTCGAAGGCCAAAGTGCGCGGCGTCGTGAATTTCGGCGAATCCTGGACGAGCCGGCCCTTGGTCAGCCGGAAGATGATCTTGTCCGGATCGTCCGTCGCCAGGAAACGACCCTGTTCCGCGGTCGCGGCGACGACCATGCCCTTGCTGTCTTCGCTCTGGACGAAGATGCCGTGCAATTGCGTGCCCTTGTTCTCGCTTCGGTCGATCCGCAGCGTCAGATGCTTGCCCAGCCGATTAAACTCACCGACCTTGATCGCCGCTCCCAGCGCGCCGGACTTGAGGTCGAACCGGAGGCCTTCGTAGCGATAGTGGGTAAAGGGCTCGAGGTAGCCGACGATGAACAGGTTGATGATCGCGAGCGGGATCGCAAAAGCAAAAGGCACGCGGAGGAGCCGGGAATAACCGATGCCGATCCCGCGCAATGCATCGAGCTCCGACGATAGCGCCAGCTTCCGGAATGCGAGCAGGATGCCAAGCATCAGGCCGATCGGAATGCCGAGCGCCAGATATTCGGGCAGCAGATTGGCGAGCATTCGCCATACCACGCTGACCGGTCCGCCTGCGTCGACCACATATTGGAACAGGCGGAGCATCTTATCGAGAACGAGCAACATCGCCGCGAGAATCAGCGATCCAAGCAGCGGCACCGCGATGGAGCGGGCGAGGTAGCGATCGATAAGACCCAGTTGGGGCAAATTTGGTCGTCCCAGCACCATGATTTGGCCGCAAAGGCAGCCGAGATTGCGAAACGTACGGATGTACCCGGCGTGCCGGCACCTCCGTTCGTTGAGGCCCCTATAGCGGAACGGTTCGCGGATTCATGTCGAAAGTGGCGCCCATTGACGATGCAACTGTTCCCACGGAACAGCTATGCGCGCACGCCGCGCCCAAGCAACGTATCAGGATCGCGCTGCTGTCCAATCCGAAGTCGACCGGCAATATCGCGCAGCTACCGCGCATTCGCGAATATTGCGCCGAGCACCCCGACGTCTTCCACTACGAGGTCGAGCATGCCAGCCAGATAGGCGAGGCGATGACCTCCATCGCTCGGGTTCGCCCGAGTGTTCTTGCCATCAACGGCGGCGACGGGACGGTGCAGGCTGCGCTGACGGAGCTCTATAATGGTGCGCATTTTGAGGAAGGGCCGCCGCCGGTCGCGGTGCTGCCGAGCGGAAAGACCAATCTCATCGCACTCGACCTCGGCGCGCGGGGCGATCCGGTAGAGACGCTCGAGCGGTTGATCGAGCTGGCCCGGACGGACGACCTCGCCCGCTATACCGTTGCGCGTGAGCTGATCGCACTGCGCCACGGTGGTCGCGAGGAGCCGGTCATTGGCATGTTCCTGGGTGGTGCCGGGCTCGCCGACACGATGATCTATTGCCGTGACAAGATTTACCCGCTCGGCCTTCCGAACGGCATCGCGCACGGCATCACGGCCTTCGCGCTTTTCATGAAGATTCTTCTCCGCATCAAGGGCAATTTCCTGCCGCCCGATCCGCAGCCGCTCAACGTGTCCCTTCACGAAGAGGGGAGCAACATCACGGGCCGCTTCTCGCTGCTCGCGGTCACGACTCTCGAAAAGCTGCTGTTGGCGAGTGAGCTTGGCGGTCGCCGCGAGGGCGTTCTCAAGTTGCTCGCCGTCGAGGAGCGGCCGTCATCGATCATTCGCGGGATGATCGCGAGCCTCGCCGGCAAGCTCGGCCGCGAAAGCGTGCGCGGCGTTCACTTCGAGGAGGCGGCCGAGATCACGATCGAGGGCGAGAACAGCAACGTGATCCTCGACGGCGAAATGTTTCGCGCCGTCAGCGGCAGTCCGATCAACCTGAAACCTGCGCAGCCATTGGCGTTCGTGAAGCTGGCGGCTTAAGCCCCAGCCGTAATGCCCGAACTGCGTGAGTTAGTCGCGAAGGAGCTTAAGCTGCCCGTCGATGCGCGGGTCAGCGCAATGGCCGCCGCGATCGCCGCCAGACATGATTCGGCATCGCGAGCTGTACTCTTCTATGGGTCCTGTCTTCGGGAGCAGCAGCTCGATGGCCTGATGCTGGATTTCTACCTGATCGTGTCGAATTATCGCGCGGCATACGGCAATGGTTGGCTAGCTGCGGCGAACCGGGTCATTCCGCCGAACGTCTTCTACTTCGAGCATGGCGGCCTGGTATCTAAATATGCCGTTCTGAGCGAAGCGGACTTCCACCGCCTGTGCGGGCCGGAAACCAGCAACGTCTCGGTCTGGGCGCGGTTCGCGCAGCCTTCTCGCCTGGTCTGGGCCGCTGACCCTGAGGCAGCGCAAGTGTCTGTTGAAGCCGTAGCGCGCGCCGCTCCAACCCTCCTGGCGGCCGCTGGGCCGCTAGAGCATGAGAAGCCGCTTGATCTCTGGCGCCGCGCCTTTGCGCTGACCTATTCGGCCGAGCTTCGGGCTGAACGCAAGGCGCGCTCCAGTTCGGTCGTCGATCTCGATCCCAAACGATACCAGCTCTTCACTGACCCGGCGCTGAAGGTGGCGCGCGGCCTGCGGCCTCATGGCAGCTGGGCACGGCGGCGCTTCGAGGGGAAGGCACTGACAATATTACGCCTGGCCAAGGCGAGCCTGACCTTTGCAGGAGGTGCCGAATATATCGCGTGGAAGATCAACCGGCATGCCGGGACGGACATCGAGCTCAAGCCCTGGCAGCGGCGGCATCCGCTCCTTGCGGGGATCAGCCTTTTGCCCCGGCTGCTGAAGAGCGGGGCGGTTCGTTAGTTCGGGCGAGGGCGGCCGCAACGGCGCTCGCTAGCGCACCGACCGTGAAGGGCTTTCGCAGCAACTCGTAACCGCGCAGGTCGTCGGTTTCGCCTTCCCCGACATAACCGGTCACGAACAGCACCGCGAAGTCGTGCGGGCTGTTCGACTTGAGAAAGCGGATCAGCTCGGGGCCGGTCATCTCCGGCATGATGACGTCCGTGATGACGAGATCGAACATCTGCGAATTGAACAGCTCGATCGCCTCGGCGCCGCTGCCGCAGGCGATCGGATCATAATCCAGATCCTCGAGCGCCCCGACAGTTGCCGTCCGTACCCGCGGGTCGTCCTCGACCAGCAGGATCCGCGCACCGGAAACGTGGATGTCGCGGTCGCCTCGTTGCTGCAAGGCCGGATGCAGGCGCACCGGCGCGGCCATCTCCGTGCGCGGCAGATAGATCGAGACGATCGTCCCCTTCCCGACGGTGCTCTCAATGCCGACCTCGCCGCCAGATTCGTGAGCGAAGCCGAAAATCTGGCTGAGACCGAGCCCGGTACCCTTGCCGACAGGCTTGGTGGTGAAGAAAGGCTCGAATGCCCGCTCCAGCACATCGGGCGTCATGCCGCAGCCCGTGTCGCTGACGCTGATCTTCACATAGTCGCCGGCACGAATATCTCCCACCTGATTGGCGGCGAGCGGCACGTTTTCGGTCCTGATCTGCATCAGCCCGCGTCCTTCCATCGCATCGCGTGCATTGACGGAGAGATTGACGATCGCATTCTCGAGCTGGTGCGGATCGACATAGATCGGCCAGCTCCCCGAGGCCAATTCGACGTCGATCTGGATCTGCTCGCCGAGCGTTCGATCGAGAAGGTCGGACATGCCCTGGATCAGTTCATTGCTGTCGACCCGCTCGGGCAGCAGCGGCTCCGAACGGGCAAAGGAGAGCAGCCGCCGGGTAAGCGCTGCCGCGCGGGTCGCGCCCTCCATCGCATTGTTGAGATGCATCATGACTTCCCTGCGCGGCCCGCTGAGCCGGCGCAGAGCAAGGTCGATGCCGCCGACGACGACCGCGAGCATATTGTTGAAGTCGTGCGCGATGCCGCCGGTTAGCTGCCCGACCGCTTCCATTTTCTGGACCTGACGCAGCTGCGCCTCGGCGGCTTCGCGCTCCGCAGCCTCCTCCTTCAGCGCCTGGTTTGCCTCCCAGAGTTCCTGCGTCCTCTCACGAACTGCCTCCTCCAACACTTCGGCGCGTTGGGTTTCGGTCTCGGCCTGGCGTCGCGAAGCGGCGTTCTGGCGAAGGGCCTGGACCGCTACAACGCCAAGGAACACGGCGCCGAGACCGACTATGATACCAAGCAAGCTTAGGTAGTTGGTGAACTGGTCTGCTTGCGCGGAGAAGAACTGGCTCTGCTCTATTCGGCCGCGCAGGGACTGGCGTTCGGCGCGGATGATGTCTTCGAGCGCATCGTCGAGCGCCTTCCCCGTCTTAGATTTGGCGGAGGCATAGAAATAGCTGATCCCGATATCGCCTTGCTTAGCCAGCGCTGCGCGAGCCGCGAGGGCAAGCTCCGCACCGTGCTTCGCGTAGAGACGCTCCACCTCCGCAACGCGGCGAAGCTGGGCCGGGTTACCGCGCTCCATCGTCTGCAACTGCTTGATCTGATAGCCGGCGAGTTGCCAGGCACTCGCGTAGACGTTCCCGCTGCTGTCAAACTTCGCCACGTCCTCGTCCAGGGTGAAACGAGCAAGAGCGGCATCGGCCTTGGAGACGTTTGCGCTGACATTGCGGACGACCAGCGCGACCTGGTTCGCCTGCCGTTCGGCGTCGATCGCCTTTTCACGGGCATCGTTGGCGAATTTTACCAGGAAAACCATGGCGACCAAGACGAGGGCCGCAACGAGACCCGCCGCCGCGGCACCGCCGCGTCGCCAATCGAACCGGACGTCCTCCCCGTCGCCCCTCATGCCGTCTTTGTAGCGACGTTAACCTTTTGGCGAAAGCCGCGAACCGCGCTGGTTCCAGCCCGATTCCTCAGCTGATGCAACCTGTTGCACGGCCCGCCGCACCGAACATGCCGAGAATCTCACTGACCTGCTCGGAACTGTGGAGGGCGCAGAGCGAGCAACGAAGCAAGGTCATCCCCGCCGGCGTCGCTGGCGGCCGCGCCAGGTTCACATAGAGACCCTCGTGGAGAAGGGCCTCCCACATGGCTGCACCCGTCTCCAGGTCGGGCATCATGACGGCGATGATCGCGGACTGAGGCTCGTCTGTCCCGAGCTTGAAGCCGAGCTGCCGAAGGCCCGCATGGAGGCGCTTCGAATTTTCCCAAAGATGCTGACGCTTGTCGGCCGAATTCATCAGCTTGCGGATCGAGGTCGCGGCTGTGGCCACCACCGAAGGCGGAAGCGACGCGGTGAAGACATAAGGGCGGCAAACGAGCCGCAGAATCTCGAACTTGGGATGGTTCGAGACGCAGAAGCCGCCGACCGTTCCGACCGACTTGGAAAAGGTGCCGATGATGAAGTCGACGTCGTCGATGATGCCCTGGGCTTCGGCGACGCCGCGGCCGTTCTCCCCGATGAAACCCATCGAATGGGCTTCGTCGACCAGGACCATCGCCCCGTTCGCCTTCGAGACCGCCACCATCTCCTTCAGGGGAGCGATGTCGCCCATCATGGAATAGACGCCTTCGAGCACGACGAGCTTGCCGGCGCCTTCGGGGATCCGCTTCAGCCGCTTTTCGAGCGCATCGATATCGTTGTGGCGGAAGGGGACGATCTGGGCATTGCCGAGCGCGCAGCCGTCGTAGATCGACGCGTGGCTGTCGATGTCCAGGATGATGTAGTCATCCTTGCCCGCGATCGTGGAAATGACGCCGAGGTTCGCCTGGTAGCCGGTCGAAAAGACCATGGCGTGATCCATGGCGTAGAAATCCTTGAGCGCGTCCTC
>Ga0070662_100002967_pt1 | contig 10542 bp, 10 predicted proteins | sample KBSC53metaG_FD_65648 | JGI IMG/M metagenome (GOLD analysis project Ga0070662, IMG submission 65648) | Corn rhizosphere microbial communities from Kellogg Biological Station, Michigan, USA - KBS C5-3 metaG | ecosystem: Host-associated > Plants > Roots > Rhizosphere > Soil ...
GAGTTCGAGGTCGTCCAGGAGGACGTGCGCTTCATGCTCCCCAAGGAGATTAGGAAGGCGCTGGCGGCACAGGCGTGAACTGCACGCCGTGCAGGCGGAGGCCCGGCGATTCCGCCTCGACCGTGCCCTCCACCTCGTGGAGCCCCGGCTCCACGCCGCCCTCTGACAGCACCGCGTAGGCCGCGCCGGCCGTGTAGGTGAAGCTCGCCGCGGCGCCCGCGTCGGCGGCGGCGATCCAGTCCTCGCCGTCGGTCCAGTCGCGTACCAGCTCGAGCCGCTCGCGGTCGACCGGCAGGGCGATGTCCGCGGTCTGGGGCTCCAGCAGGACGCCGGGCTCGTCCTCCGGCCGTATCGGCGCGACGGGGTCGACGTCGACGCCGAGCACCTCGCCGATGGCGCGCTCGGTGTCCTCGTACTCGCCCTCGCCGTAGTGGATGAAGGCGAGCCTGCCGGCGCGGTCGAAGAGATAGCGGCCCGGCCAGCCCTTGTTCCCGTACTCGCGCCAGACCACGTAGTCGGCGTCGAGCGCCACCGCGTACGGGATCTCGAGCCGCTCCACCGCGCCGGCCACGGTGTCGCGGTCACGCCCGAACGAGTAGCCCGGCGTGTGGACCCCGATGACGCGCAGCCCCTCGTCGGCGTAGCGCGCGTGCCACTCCTTCAGGTAGGGCAGCGTCCGCAGCGAGTTGATGCGCGCGAAGTCCCAGAACTCCACGAGCACCGCGCCGCGGCCCATCAGAGTGTTCATCCGGAGGAACGCGACGTTCAGCCAGTCGAGCTCGCGGGGGAACTCGGGCGCGTAGATCTCGGCTTCCGCGGGCGGGCGCACGCCAACAAGAATGCCGCAACATTGGGCCCTCCAACCTGTTGTAGGCTGGCACCGCCGTCAAGTCTCAGTACCCGTTTCACCCTCTAGGAGGAGGAATGCGAAAGCTTTTGATCGCCGTTGTGGCGCTCGTTGCCGCGGTTGCCGTGGCCAGCGTTGCGTACGCGGCGAACGTCTACAAGGTCCACCTCGGGTCCACCACGGTCCCGGGCAAGGGCTCGAAGACAAAGCCCATCCCGACCGGCCTGAAGTTCGGCTTCCAGGTCGAGGAGTCCGATCCGAGCAAGCGCGCGACCGTGATCGAGCAGTACGCGATCGGGTCCGAAGGCCTCGTGACGAACCCCAAGAACTTCCCGAAGTGCTCGTTCAGTGATCTGGCCACCGGGCCGTCAGCGCCCGCGAAGTGCAAGCCCGCGCTCGTCGGCACCGGCCTCGTGAAGAACGCAGCTGGCCCGAGCGGCGACCAGAGCCTGGCGTCGAGCACCCCGTGCAACCTCTCGCTGAAGCTCTACAACAGCGGCAGCGGCATGATCCTCCGCCTCGACGGTGGTCCGCCGATCCCGCCGTCGTTCGAGTCGGACACCATCGGCTGCGCGCTCCCGATCCACACCGCGATCAACGGCAAGTTCGTGAAGCGGAAGATCGGCGGCGTGGCCGCGAGCGACTTCGTGTTCACGGTGCCGCAGAACCTGAAGCACCCGCTGACCGGGGTCGACAACTCCGTGCGACGCTCGGACAACATCATCAAGCTCAGGACCAAGAAGGTGCGCGGCAAGAAGCGCGGCTTCTACGAGAAGGTCGGCTGCAAGGGCGGCAAGCGCCTCGTGCGGGCGACCTTCAAGACGGAGGCCACCGCGAGCCAGCCGTCGCAGACGTTCACCGCCAAGAAGAACGGCAAGTGCTAGCCACTGCCTAGCGGCGGTCTTCTTAACGGGGCGGCCTTCGGGCCGCCCCGTTTGCTTTCAGCTGCCGAGCCCGTGCAGGAGCTGAGGCGAGACCCACACCTCGACCGCGCCGGCGGCGAGGAGGATGGGCACCGCGATGGCAACCGTCACGAAGGTCGCCGCGAGCAGCTCGTGCCAGTCGTCGTTGCGGCTCGCGATCATCCACGCCGCCAGCGGGAGGAAGAGCGCGAACAGCTCGGGGACGGCGTGCGGAAGGCGCGCCAACACGAGCGGCCCGGGTGTCGTCCCGACCTGGCCGGCCAGGGCGGCGGTGTCGCCGCCGAGGATGTACGCCTGAGTGCCGAGCGAGAAGAGCGTCGCGCAGACGACGAACCCGATCGCCAGCGGGCCGGCCTTCTCGTGCACCCACCTCGAGAGGCCGGTCCGGTGCGAGGCCGACAGCGGGAGCGAGCTGCCCGCCATGAAGCCGGCGACGCATGCGAGCGCGTGCAGGGCCAGCACGAGCGAGTTCCGAAACAGCACGTGCCCGTAGTCGGCGAGCGTCGCCTTGACGTTGTAGCCGGGGATGTCGTAGATCGTCTGGTCCGGCGTGGAGAACTTCGCGACGGCGTACACGGCGAACAGCAGCGCCACGGCGATCGCCAGGCTGAGGATGCACCAGGGGCGGAGGGCGCCGAAGGGATTTCGGTTCCAGCGCGCCAGCGCGAGCTTCGTGTCGCGCATGCCCTGGACGAGGACGAGGTCGTTGACGTTCACCTCATGGGCATCGGCATGTCGTCTCGAACAATTTAGGAGCGACATACATACCTTTGAGATCGTGCCCCGGTCGGGCCGGCGGAACTGCCGGCCCTCTCCATTCTCAGATCAACGGAAGGCACTGAAATGACACGGAAGATCATCGGGGGCCTGCTGCTCGGCTCCCTCTTACTCGCCGTCCCCGCCGTGGCGTTTGCGGCTGATCACGGCGACACGCACATGGACCTCACGTTCAAGACAACCGCGAAGTCGAAGAAGGCCGGCACGGCGCGCCACCCGCGCCCCGTGAGCCTTTCACTCGGCATCACGCAGCACACCATCTCCGGCACCGGTCAGCCGGCCACCTCGAAGGCGCTCAACATCACTCTTCCCAAGCAGTTCCGCTTCCAGGGCAAGAGCTGGCCGAAGAAGCTCCGCTGTGACCCCATCAAGGCGAACTCGGCCAAGTCGAACAGCGCATGCCCCAAGGGCTCGGCCATCGGCAAGGGTCATGTGACCGCCACGGCCGGCGACGGCGGCATCAAGTCCGAGATCGACGTCACGCCGTACGTCACGAAGAGCGGCGACCTCGGCCTCTGGCTCGCCACAAGCGCGCCGCTCCCGATTCATCAGATGCTGATCGGCAAGGTCTCGAACAGCCGCGTCGTCAAGGTCGCGATCCCCAGCAACATCCAGCAGCCCCTGGTCGGCGTGAAGAGCGCCATCTCCTCGATGAACTTCTCGCTCACGCGCGGAGTCGTGTCCACGGCCTGCGGAGCCGGGAACAAGTGGGCGCTCAAGTTCCAGAACGTCTACGACGACGGCGGCAGCGCCACGGCGAGCGCCAAGGCGCCCTGCCGCAAGTAGGCAACGTTGTAGAACGGGCTCAGGCGATCGACTCGTCGGGTAGCTCGTACCAGCGCTTCCGCCTGCCGATCTTCGCGCGCAGGTTGAAGGCTCGCGATTTCGGCGCGTCCGCCGCCGCCCTGCGGAGCTCCTCCGCGGCGGCGGCGACGTGCCGCCCGAGCTCCGGATCCAGCGCTGACACCAGACCCGGCAGTTGCTCGAGATTGTCGGTCGCGGTGGTGTAGAAGCCCCAGTCGCTCGACAGGACCTCGACGATGCGGCCACGGTCGATCAGGCCGGGCTCATCCCCTTCGCCGATGGTGTGCGTGGTGAGCAGAGCGGCCACATCCGTCACGTCCTTTTGATTGAGCTCCACGACCTGAAGCTTCGTGAGGAGAAGGTCGGCTGCGGGGAGTGCGGGGTGGTCGACGTCGAGCCGCCCGTCGAGATCCAGGCGGTGGCACATCCGGAACTCGCCGAGGAAGACGTCCACGTGCGCACTCCGGTCGGGCGTCCACCAGATCTGCCTGCGCGCTCCCTGTAGAGCGTTGAACTCCGGCTCTCCGGTGAGTGCGGCCGCCTGCATGACGTCCTCGACCTCCCGTCGCGCCCGCTTCGGCGCGGCTAGGTCGACGTCCCCGTAGTCGCGTCGGAGCCGCGGATCGGCCCCCGTCGCGCGCAGCTCGATGCCGATCCCGCCAAGCGCCCGCACGCGCGTGCCGCGCTCGTCCGCGAGGCGGACGAGGTCGCGGGCCAGGTCTACGAGTGGGGGGGACATTTCGGTCGCTCTATTGACACGGGGAGGCTGTCAGGTGACACTCTATGGACTTCGACGGAGGCCTTTAAAGAGGGGGAGCAAGATGAGCACCGAAGCTACGAGCCCTGGCGAGCTGACGCCCGGCGACGGCTCCACCCAGACAACCGCGAGCGGCTTGTTCCTGAGGCGCTCGTCGGGCCTCGTCCGCGAGTTCGGCGGCTGGGATGTGTTCGTCTTCAACACGGTCGGCTACGCCCTCGGCCTGGTGCTGGCGATCATCCCGCTGCTGATGGCGGGCGCCGTGCCCGAGGCCAACGTGCTCCTCACAGTTGTGGTCGGAACGGTCTTCACGGTCGCGAACGCGCTGACCTACGGCTACCTCTCGGCAGCGATGCCGCGCTCCGGCGGTGAGTACGTGTTCCTCGGCCGCGTCGTGCATCCGGCCGTGGGCTTCACCGCGAACTGGGGCTTTACGTGGTCGCAGCTGCTCGGCATGGCGCTGTACGCGTCGTTCACCGTGAACTTCGGCGTCGCGATCGCGTTCCTGACGCTCGGCAACGTCGTCGACTCGAGCTGGCTCGTCACGGCGGGCGAGGACGTGTCCAAGGAGTGGCCCACCTTCCTGCTCGGGACGGCCATGATCGTCCTGGTCGCGGTGATCCTCTCGCTCGGCCCCAGGGTCGTCCGCCGCTTCCTGAACATCCTGTTCATCCCGGCGATGCTGGGCTCGTTCGTGACGCTGATCGTGCTGCTGGTGACGAGCAAGGCCGAGTTCATCGCCAACTTCAACAGCTTCATGGCCGACCGCGCCGATGGCCAGACGTACGCCGGGATCATCTCGGCCGCGCACAAGGCGGGCTACGTGGACAAGCCGAGCACGCTCAGCGCGCTGATCCTCGCGGTGCCGATCGGCTACTACATCTACATCGGGTTCACCTACTCCTCGTACATCGGAGGCGAGGTGAAGGAGCCCGGCCGGACGCAGCCGCGGATCATCATGGCGACGCTCGCCTTCGCCGCCGCGATGTATCTGGTCTGCCTGTGGCGTTTCTACGACATCGTCGGCAAGGAGTTCGTCAACTCCGTCGTCTACCTGAACAACAACACGGACTCCGGCTCCGGGCTGCCGGTGGACCCGGTGCTCAACCTGTTCGTCGGGATCATGACCCCCAACACGCTGCTCAACGTGATCATGTCCCTGAGCTTCTTCCTCTGGAACTTCCTGCTCCTGTTCGTGATCGCGACGGTGATCACCCGCAACCTGTTCGCGTGGTCCGTGGACCGGATCCTTCCCGACGCCGTCACGAACGTCGACCGGAGGTTCCACTCGCCCTGGGTGGCGACGCTGATCGTGATCGCCGCCTCGGAGATCCTGCTGGTGCTCTACGTCTTCACCACGTTCTTCCAGCAGGTGTCGAACTACATCGTGCTGTACTCGATCGCCTTCTGGGTGGCCAGCTTCGCCGCGATCCTCCTGCCGTACCGGCGGCCCGAGATCTACAACGCGGCCCCGGACTTCGTGCGGCGCAAGATCGGCGGCGTGCCCGTCCTGCTGCTGTTCGGCATCGGCAACCTCGTCCTGTTCTCGCTCGTCCTCTACTCGGCCTTCAAGCTGCCGGCCTTCAGCGGCCCGACCGGGACCGACGCGGTGCTGTTCGTGATCGGCATCTACGTGGCCGGCGCGGTCGTCTACTTCGCGGCCAGGGAGATCCAGCGGCGCCGGGGTGTCAACATCGACCTGGCCTACAGGGAGATTCCACCCGACTAAGATGCGCATCTTCTACGCCAGCGACGTACACGGCTCGAATCGCTGCTTCAAGAAGTTCCTGAACGCCGGCAGGTTCTACGACTGCGACGCGCTCGTCCTCGGCGGCGACATCACCGGGAAGGCGATCGTGCCGTTCGTGGAGGTGGCGCCGGGCGAGGTCCACGTGACCTTCCTCGGCAAGGAGCACGTGCTGCGAGGCGCGGAGGAGGTCGCCGCGCTCGAGCAGCGGGTGGGCGACACGGGCTACTACCCGCACCGCTGCACCCGCGAGGAGCACGACGCGCTGAGCGCGGACAGCCCCCGCCTGCACGCGCTGTTCGTCGAGAAGATCGTCGGTCGCGTCGAGGAGTGGATGTCGCTCGCGGAGGAACGGCTGAATGGCGACGGAGCGATCCCCTGTTTCGTCAACGCGGGCAATGACGACCCGGCGGAGATCGACGCGGTGATCGAGTCCGCGGCGCGCGTGGAGTTCCTCGAGGGCCGCGTGGTGGAGCTGCCGGACGGGGTGGAGCTGGCCAGCTGCGGCTACGCGAACATGACTCCCTGGCACTGCCCGCGGGACGTCGAGGAGCCTGAGCTCGAGACGCGCCTTGAGGCCGTGGCGTCGCAGGTGCGCGACGCGAGCTGGGCCATCTTCAACTTCCACTGCCCGCCCCACGACACCCAGATCGACCAGGGGCCCGTGCTCGGCGAGGACATGAGGATGCGCTCGACGGCCGGCGGCGTGGAGATGCACCCCGTGGGCAGCACCGCCTGCCGGTCGGTGATCGAGCGCTACCAGCCGCTGCTCGGCTTCCACGGCCACCTGCACGAGTCGCGCGGCACCTTCAAGCTGGGCCGCACGGTGTGCATCAACCCCGGCAGCGAGTACTCGGAGGGCATCCTGCGAGCCGCGCTCGTCGAGGTCAACCCGAAGAAGCGCAAGCTGAAGAGCACGCAGCTCATCTCCGGGTAGCCCGTGCGAGCTCGCGACCTGGGCATCGAGGTGGGCCGGGGCCGGCCGGGCGCGCTGAACGCGATCACGGACGTCGCCGGGGTGCGCGTGGGCTTCACGACGCTCGTCGCGGGCGAGGCGGTCAGGACCGGCGTGACCGTGATCGTGCCGCACGACGGCAACGTCTGGGAGGAGCCGCTGTTCGCGGGCGCGCACAGGCTGAACGGCAACGGCGAGCTCACTGGCCTCGAGTGGATCCGCGAAGCGGGGATGCTCATGTCGCCGATCGGGCTCACGAACACCCACAGCGTCGGGGTCGTGCGCGACGCGCTGGCCGAGCTGGACGTGCGCGACCGCACCCATCCGGAGCGTCCCTTCTGGGCGCTTCCCGTCGTCGGCGAGACGTGGGACGGGGTGCTGAACGACGTGAACGGGATGCACGTCCGCCGCGAGCACGTGTTCGAGGCTTACGACGCCGCGTCGGCCGGGCCGGTCGCCGAGGGGAACGTGGGCAGCGGCACGGGGATGATCTGCCACGAGTTCAAGGGAGGGATCGGGAGCGCGTCGCGCGTGCTCGCCGCGGACGCCGGCGGATACACGCTCGGCGTGCTAGTCCAGGCGAACCACGGGCGGCGCGAGCGGCTCGCGGTCAACGGCGCTCCCGTCGGGGCCGAGATCCCCGTGAGCGAGGTGCCCGCGCCCGGTCCGGCGGCCGCGGGGGCGGGCTCGATCATCGTCGTCGTGGCGACCGACGCCCCGCTGCTGCCGGGGCAGTGCAGGCGGGTGGCGCAGCGCGCCAGCTTCGGGATCGCTCGCACGGGTGGGGTGGGGGAGCACTGGAGCGGCGACCTGCTCCTGGCGTTCTCGACGGCCAACCGCGGGCTGCCGGCGAGCGAGATCGACGCGCCGACTCCTCTTACAGTGTCCCTTGAGATGCTGGCCGACGCGCACATCGACGCGCTGTTCGACGCCGCAGTCGAGGCGACCGAGGAGGCGATCCTGGGCGCGCTGCTCGGCGCGGAGACGCTCACCGGGCGCGCCGGCCTGACCGCTCATGCGATCGACCCCGACCGTCTGCTCGCGGCGCTCGACCGCCACGGCGCGAGGACGGGGTGACGTCGCCATGCCGCGGTCCGCGCGCGAGCCGGTGCAGTTCGAGCGGCTCGAGCAGCCGCGGGCGCACGAGTACGTCGCGGAGCAGATCCGGCGCCAGATCGTCCTCCGGGTGATCCCTGCCGGCCAGGCGCTCCCGCCGGAGCGCGAGCTCGCGGCGATGTTCGGCGTCGGCCGCGCGACCGTCCAGCAGGCGATCCGGATGCTCGTCGACGACCGCATGGTCGAGAGCCGGCGCGGTCGCCACGGGGGCGGGAACTTCGTGGTGGGGCCCGACGAGAGCGGCGCGGGAATGGACTCCGTCCTCGCGCACCTGCGGCGCCACTCGGATCAGGTGAGGGAGGCGCTCGAGTACCGCCGCGCGGTCGAGCCTGCCGCGGCGGGCCTCGCCGCCGAGCGACGGTCGCGCGACGACCTTCGCAGGCTGGTGGAGGCGGACGGAGCGGCGTCCGCGGCTGACACCGACGCCGGGTTCATGCAGTGGGACACCGATTTTCATCTCGCCGTCGCCGAGGCTGCCGGGAATCACCTCTACCGCCAAGCCATCATGGTGATCCGGCTGGAGCTGAACGACGCGCTGATCGCGCTGCCGGAGTCGCCGGTCTGGCGCGAGCGGAGCGGGCTCGAGCACGAGGCGATCATCGACGCGATCAGGGCTCGGGACGGCGGCGCCGCCACGGAGGCGATGGCCGCGCACGTGGAGAGCACCGCACGGAGCGTCGAGGCGCTGCTCGCCGCGCTCGCGCGGCGTACGAAGCGTGCTCGGCTCCGCGGTTGACCTCCAGCGGAGGCGCAGATAGTCTATGGACCTGTAGCAAGTCCTTTGGATTCGAAAAGGCCGCCTGGTGACCAATCGCCCGCTGATCTCCTCCGACGAGACCAATGTCTTCCCGCGCGAGCTGGACCGCCGCTATCCGCTGATCGCGCGTGCGGAGGGCGTCCGCCTGTGGGACACCGCGGGGAACGAGTACCTCGACGCGATCTCGGGCGGGGCGATGGTCACGAGTCTCGGCCACGGCGTGACCGAGCTGGTGGACGCCGCGGCTCGGCAGGCGCGCAAGGTGTCGTACCTCTACAGCCAGCAGTTCACGAGCCACCCCCAGGAGGAGCTGGCCACGCTGCTCTGCGAGCTCGCGCCGCCGGGGTTCGCCCGCGTGCACTTCACCGCGGGCGGCGCCGAGGCGAACGAGACGGCGTTGCGGCTCGCGTGCAGCTATCACGCGGAACGAGGCCGGCCAGAGCGCTGGCGCGTCATCTCGCCCGCGCAGGCGTACCACGGGCCGACGGTCGCCACCCTCGCGCTCACCGGCAGGCCCGGGCTGAAGGGCCCGTTCGGCCGCTACGGCGCGGAACAGCTCCACATCCCGCCGGCCACCTGGCGCTTCGACCCGACGGGCGAGGCCTCGCTCGCGGCGCTGGACGACGTCCTGGAGCAGGTCGGCCCGGACAGCGTCGCGGCGTTCTTCTGCGAGCCGGTCAGCGCCGCGGCCCTGCCGGCCTACTCGCCCCCGGACGCGTTCTGGCGCGGGCTCGACGAGCGCCGGCGCGACCACGGCTTCCTGATCTGCTTCGACGAGGTCGTGACGGGGATCGGCCGGACGGGAGCCTGGTTCGCGGCCGAGCGCCTCCCGCTGCGGCCGGACGTCATCGCGACCGCGAAGGGGTTGGGGGCCGGCCACGTGCCCGTCGGAGCCATGCTCTGCACCGACGCGGTGTACCAGGCCGTGGCCGAGGGCTCGCGCGCGTTCGAGCTCGGCCACACCTGGGGCGGAGCGCCGCTCCAGTGCGCGGTGGGACTCGCCGTGATCGAGTACCTGCGCTCGCACCGGCTCGTCGAGCGCGTGGCCGAGCGCGGTCCCGCCCTCCTGGATCAGCTGCGCGACGCGCTCGAGAACAGCGACATGGTGCGCGAGGTGCGCGGGCGCGGCTTCCTCCTCGGCATCGACTACGTGGACCCCCGCGACGGCGAGTCGTTCCTCGATCCGGACCTGGGGGTGGCGCGCCGGATCGACATGGTCGCCCTCGACAGGGGCCTCCTCGTGTACTCGACCCAACCGACGGTCGACGGCTACGCCGGCGACCAGACGCTGCTCGCACCGGCGTTCACCAGCACCGACGCGGAGCTGGCCGAGATGGTCGAGCGGATGGCGAGCGTGGTCCGAGCGGTGGAGCAGCAGGTCAAGGACCAGATTGGAGCGCGCATCGGATGAGCATCCAGGACGCGGGCCTTGTGGAGGCCCTGGACTCGTACATCGAGGAGCGAACAGACGAGCTCGTGGACCTCCTCCGGGCTATGGTCGGCTGCAACACCGTGTCGGTGGACCTGTCGCCGGGCTCCGAGCACCGCGAGAACGAGGAGAGTCGCATCCAGGAGCTGATGGGGGATCGGCTCAGCGGGCTCGGCGCCGACATCGACCAGTTCGAGCCCGACGCCGCCGCTCTTCTGAACCACCCGATGATGCCGCCCTGGCATCACTGGAAGGGGCGCCCGATCACCGTGGCCACGCTTCGGGGCGCGGGCGAAGGGCGCTCACTGATCGTCAACGGTCACATCGACGTGGTCAGCCCCGGCGACCTTGGGCGCTGGACGAGCCCGCCGTTCGAGGCCGACGTGCGCGACGGCAGGATCTACGGGCGCGGCGCCGTCGACATGAAGGG
>Ga0070662_100002974_pt1 | contig 10530 bp, 1 predicted proteins | sample KBSC53metaG_FD_65648 | JGI IMG/M metagenome (GOLD analysis project Ga0070662, IMG submission 65648) | Corn rhizosphere microbial communities from Kellogg Biological Station, Michigan, USA - KBS C5-3 metaG | ecosystem: Host-associated > Plants > Roots > Rhizosphere > Soil ...
CGCTGCTCGCCACGCAGCTGGTGTCGCGCATCCGCCAGGCGTTCGGCGCCGAATTGCCGCTGCGCGCGGTGTTCGAGGCGCCCACGGTGCGGCGCCTGGCCGCGCGGCTCGACACGCTGCGCGGCGCGGGCGACCCCCAGCTTCCGCCCGTCGTCCCGGTCGATCGAACGGGGCCGCTGCCGGTGAGCTTCGCGCAGGAGCGGATGTGGTTCCTGGAGCGGCTGGAGCCCGCGGCCGGCGTCTACAACATGCCGGTCCGCATCCGTCTGCGCGGCCCGCTCGACCCCGAGGCGCTGCGGCGCGCGCTGGAGCTCGTCATCCACCGCCACGAGGCGCTGCGCACCGTGATCCGCGAGGTGGAAGACGGAGTTGTACAGTTGATACACCGGGACGGAGTTGGACGGTTTATACAGGAGGCGGAGGCTGGAGACGAAGAAGGAGTCGGACCATTCGTACAGGATGCAGGACCTGGACGGTTTATACAAAACGAAGATGCTGGCTCTGAGGAAGGAGTTGGACAGTTTATACAAAGGGACAAGAGACTTGGACCGTTCATACGATCGGATGAGGAGGCTGGAGGGTCGATCCCGGACGAAAGAGTTGGACGATTCATACAGGGCGGGAGATCTGGAGGAATCGGACACGACAGCGGAGTTGTACAGTTCGTACAGCCGCCCGCGCGATTCGACCTGCCGCTGATCGCCGCCCACGACGAGGCAGACGCGCGCCGCGTGCTGGACGAAGAGGCGTGGACGCCGGTCGATCTCCAGAACGGCCCCGCCACGCGCGCCATCCTGGTCCGGCTGGGGGATGACGAGCACGTGCTGGCGCTGACCATCCACCACGCGCAGGCGGACGGCTGGGCGCTGGGGATCATCCTGCGCGAGGCGAGCGCGGCGTACGCGGCGTTCGCGAACGGGGACGATCCGGATCTCCCGCCCGTGCGGTTGCAGTACGGCGATTTTGGCGTGTGGCAGCGGGCGCACCTTTCCGGCGAGCGGCTACGGCGCGAGGCGGAGTGGTGGCGCGCGCGGCTCGCCGGCGTCCCGCCGCTGCTGGCGCTGCCCACCGACCGGCCGCGCCCGCCGCGCCAGAGCTATCGCGGCGCCGCGCTCCCCCTGCGGCTGGAGCCCGAGCTGGTGCGCGCGCTGAAAGCGGTGGCCGCGAAGGAGGGCGCCACGGCGTTCATGGCGCTGCTGGCCGGCTTCCAGGCGCTCCTCGCCCGTCTGTCGCGGCACGACGACGTGGTGGTGGGGACGCCGGTGGCGGGGCGCGGCCGCGCCGAGACGGAGGCGATCGTCGGGCTGTTCGTCAACACCCTTGCGCTGCGGGCCGACCTGTCGGGCGACCCGACGTTCCGCGCGCTGCTGCGGCAGGTGCGCGAGACCACGCTGGGCGCCTACGCGCACCAGGACGTGCCCTTCGAGAAGCTGGTGGAGCTGCTGCGGGTGGAGCGCTCGCTCAGCCACGCGCCCGTGTTCCAGGTGATGTTCGCGCTGCAGAGCCAGGAAACGGGCACGCTCCGCATCGCCGGCGCCGAGTCCGGCTACGACGAGCTGGAGCTGCGCGCGGCCAAGTTCGACCTTTCCGTCAGCCTGGAAGAGACGGCGGATGGTGCCGTCGAAGGCTCCATCGAGTACGCCACCGACCTGTTCGACGCGGGGACGGTGGCGCGCATCGGCGAGCGGTACGCGCTGCTGCTGCGGGCGCTGGCGGCCGACCCCGACGCGCGCGTTTGGGCCGCGGACGCGCTGGCCCCCGGCGAGCGCGAGACGCTGGCCGCCTGGAGCGACGGCGGCCCCGCGGCCGCCGAGCCCGCCGCCGGCCACCTCCTGTTCGAGCGCTGGGCGCGGCGGACGCCGGACGCCGCGGCGGTCGTCTTCGCATCCACCGCCCTCACCTACGGCGAGCTGGACCGGCGCGCCAACCGCCTCGCGCGCCACCTGCGCGGGCTGGGCATCGGCCCCGAGTGCGTCGCCGCCATCATGCTGGAGCGCGGGCCGGACCAGGTGGCGGCGGTGCTGGCGATCTGGAAGGCGGGCGGCGCCTACCTCCCCATCGACCCCGTCTACCCCGCCCAGCGCCGCGCCGCCATGCTGGCCGACAGCGGCGCCGCCGTGCTGCTCACCCGCGCGGGGCTGGGGGACAAAACGGACATAAACGAGACGCACGTCGTGGAGCTGGACGAGGCGTGGAAGGCGGCGGAAGCGCTGGACAGCGGGCCGCTCGGCATCGACGTCGATCCGCTGGACCTGGCGTACGTGATCTACACCTCGGGGTCCACGGGGAAGCCGAAGGGGACGATGGTGCCGCACGCGGGGCTGGCGAACCTGGGCGCCGCCTACCGCGAGCCGTTCGGGGTGGAGCCGGGGACGCGGATGCTGCAGTTCCCCTCGTTCTCGTTCGACGCGGCGGTGGCGGACCTGGCCAGCACCTTCGCCAACGGCGGCACGCTGGTGATGGCGCCGCACGAGGCGCTGGCGCCCGGCCGGCCGCTGCTGGAGACGCTGCGCCGCCAGCGGGTGAACACCACCATGCTCCCGCCCAGCCTGTGGGCGCTGCTCCCGGACGACGACCTTCCCGACCTGCGCGTGGCCGTGACCGCCGGCGAGGCGTGCACCCCCGAGGTGGCCGCGCGCTGGAGCCGGGGACGCCGGCTGGTGAACGCCTACGGGCCCACGGAGGCCACCGTCTGCGCCACGCTGGGGATCATCGGCGGCTCGCCGCGCCGCGTGCCGCTGGGCCGGCCGCTGCGGGGGGTCCGCGTGCACGTGCTCGACCGCGGGCTGCGCGAGGCGGGGATCGGCGTGCCGGGGGAGATCTGCGTCGGCGGGATCGGCGTGGGCCGGGGATACCTGGGGCGCCCCGGGCTGACGGCGGAGCGCTTCGTCCCCGACCCCGTGGCGGACGCGCCCGGCGCGCGGATGTACCGCACGGGCGATCTCGGGAGATGGCTGCCGGACGGCACGCTCGACTACCTGGGCCGCCTGGACCACCAGGTGAAGCTGCGCGGCTTCCGGGTGGAGCCCGGCGAGGTGGAGGCCGCGCTGGCGGAGCTCCCCGGGATCCGCGAGGCGCTGGCGCTGGTGCGCACCTCGCCCGCGGGCGATCCGCGCCTCGTCGCCTACGTCATCCCCGCCGGGGGCGCGGCGCCCGAGCCGGCGGCGGTGCGCGCGGCGCTGCGGCGGACCCTCCCCGAGCACATGGTGCCGGCCGAGGTGGTGGCGGTCGGCGCCTGGCCGCTGACGCCGCACGGCAAGGTGGACCGCGCCGCGCTCCCCGAGCCCGCCTGGGGCGGGGGCCACCGCCACGAGCCGCCGCGCACGCAGAGCGAAGCGCTGCTGGCCGCCATCTGGACCGAGGTGCTGGGCGCCCCCCGCGTCGGCCGCCGCGACGGCTTCTTCGCGCTGGGCGGCCACTCGCTCCTGGCCGCGCGCGTCGTCTCGCGCATCCGCTCCCTGATCGGCGTAGATCTGCCGCTGCGCGAGCTGTTCGACGCGGCCACGCTGGAATCGCTCGCCGCGCGCATCGACGCCGAGCGCGCCCGGGCCGGCGGGGTGAGCGACGAACCGATCGCGCCCCAGCCGCGCGACGGGACGCCGCCGCCGCTGTCGCCGGCGCAGGAGCGGCTCTGGTTCGTGCAGCGGATGGCGCCGGAGAGCACCGCGTTCAACATGCCGATGTCGCTGCGGCTGCGCGGCGAGCTGGAGGTGGACGCGCTCCGCCGCGCGCTGGGCGAGATCGTCCGCCGCCACGAGGCGCTGCGCACCACGTTCAGCCGCGGCGAGCACGGCCCCGTGCAGGTGATCCACCCCGCGGGCGAGCTCGATCTCCCCATCACCGACCTCTCGGAGCATCCCGACGCCGCGGACGAACTGCGGCGGACGATGGACGAGCGGGCGCGCGCGCCGTTCGACCTGGAGCGGGGCCCGCTGCTGCGCCTGCACCTGGTGCGCCTCGCGGCCGGCGAGCACGCGCTGCTGGTGGAGATGCACCACGCCGTCAGCGACGGGTGGAGCATGGAGCGCTTCCACGCCGAGCTGGCCGCGCTCTACGCCGCGTTCGCCGCGGGCGAGCCGAGCCCGCTCGCCGATCTGCCGGTGCAGTACGCGGATTACGCCGCGTGGCAGCGCCGCTGGCTGCGCGGAGAGCGGGCGGCCGGCCAGCTCGCGTTCTGGCGGCGGAAGCTGGAGGGCGCGGCCGCCGTGCGCCTGCCGCTGGACCGGCCGCGCCCGGATGCGCCGGTGCTGGAGGGCGACGCGCACGAGTTCACCCTCCCGCGCGCCCTGGCCGAGCGGGTGGAGGAGGTGGGGCGCGAGCTGGGCGCTACGCCGTACATGACCTTCCTGGCCGCCTTCACCGCGCTGGTCCACCGCTGGACCGGGCAGGCGGATCTCGTCCTTGGCACCGCCGTCGCCGGGCGTAATCGTCCCGAGCTGGAGGGGATGATCGGCTTCTTCGTGAACGCGCTGGCGCTGCGGCTGGACGCGGGCGGCGAACCCGGGTTCCGCGAGCTGCTGCGGCGCGTGCGCGCGGCGGCGCTGGAGGCGTACGCGCACCAGGACGTGCCCTTCGAGAAGGTGCTGGAAGAGGTCAAGGTGGAGCGCCGCCTGAACCTGCACCCGCTCACCCAGGTGATGTTCACCCTGCAGCACGAGGCGCCGCTCCCCGCCGCGCCCGGGCTGGCGATCGAGCCCGCGGGCGAGGGCGGCGACACCGGCACCGCCAAGGCCGACCTGATGCTGGGGATCGTCCGCGGCGAGGCGGGGCTGCGCTGCACGCTGGAGTACGCGTCGGCGCTGTTCGAGCGCGCGACCATCGAGCGCATCGCCGGCCACTACCGCGCGCTGCTGGAGCGGATCGCCGCCGAGCCCGACGCGTGCCTCGGCGCGCTGCTGCCGGACCTGGAGGCGCCCCCCGCGTCCGCGTCCGCGTCCGCGCCCGTGACCGCCGAAGCCTCGCAGCCGGCGGAGTACGCACCCGCCGCCGGCGAGCTGGAAGAGTCGGTCGCCGCGATCTGGCGGCAGGTGCTGGGCGCGGCGCGGGTGGGCGTGAACGACAACTTCTTCGAGATCGGCGGCCACTCCCTGCTGCTGGTGACGCTGCAGGAGAAGCTCGAGGCGCTGCTGGGCCGCGAGGTGGCGCTGGTGGAGGTGTTCCGCTACCCCACCGTGCGCTCGTTCGCCGCGGCTGTCTTGAGGGGACAGGGAACAGGGGACAGGGGACGGCAGGACGGGGCGGGGGAGCGGTCCGGTGCCGGTGAGCAAGGCGAGGCTGCTCCGCCGTCCGGCGAGACAAAGGCCGAGGGGGCTCAGCGCGGGGAGGATCGCGGCGCGGCGCGCAGGGCGGCGGCGGTGCGGCGGCGGTAGGGCAGCCGAGGCGCGGAGATCCGGGCGGTGTGCCGGCCCCCGCCCCCGGCTCGCCGAGACTCGCCACCCCCTCCCCCAAAAACTGCCTGGGGGGTGCTGGAGAGGGTTTCGGCGCGGGCGCGGCGCCGACGAAGCGCGCTGAAACCACCCCGCGCGTCACCCTCCCCCCAGGTTGTTTTGGGGGGAGGGCCGGGGAGGGGGGCCGCCGAGGGAGTGCCGCACGGCATCTCCCCACGCCGGCAGATGAATCAACCGACTTTGACCGATGGAGCGATGAGCGAGCAGGAGAGCGTGGAGAGCTTCGAGCAGAACGCAGCGCTGGGGACCGAGGTCGCCGTGATCGGGATGGCGGGGCGGTTCCCCGGCGCCGACACGCTGGACGAGTTTTGGGAGATGATCGCCGCCGCGCGCGAGGGGATCACCACCTTCGGCGACGCCGAGCTGCGCGCCGCCGGCATCCCCCAGGCGCTGCTGGACGACCCCTCGTTCGTGAAGCGGCTGGGCGTGCTGCGCGACGTGGAGGGCTTCGACGCCGCCTTCTTCGGCTATTCGCCGCGCGAGGCCGAGGTGCTGGAGCCGGCCCATCGCCTCTTCCTGGAAGTGGCCTGGGAGGCGCTGGAGAACGCGGGCGCCGACCCTTCGCGCGGGTCGCGCGCGGTGGGCGTCTATGCCGGCTCGGGCGAGGCCAACTACACGCGCGCCAACATCCTGTCGCGCCCCGAGCTGGTGGAGGCGCTGGGGTGGTTCAGCATCAACATCGGCTCCAACAAGGACTTCTTCGCCACCCGCGCGGCGTACAAGCTGGACCTGCGCGGCCCCGCCGTCGGCGTGCAGACGGGGTGCAGCACGTCCCTCGTCGCCGTCCATCTCGCGGTGCAGGCGCTGCTCGGCCGCGAGTGCGACCTGGCGCTGGCGGGCGGCTCGTCCATCGTCGTCCCGCACCGCACCGGCTACCAGTGGGCGCCGGGCGGCATCATGAGCACGGACGGGAGCTGCCGCGCCTTCGACGCCGCGGCCACCGGCACGGCGGGCGGCAACGGGGCGGGCGCCGTGGTCCTCAAGCGGCTGGAGGATGCGCTGGCCGACGGCGACACCATCCGCGCGGTGATCCGCGGCAGCGCGGTGAACAACGACGGCGGGCTGAAGGTGGCCTTCACCGCGCCGTCGGTGGAAGGGCAGGCCGCCGTGATCCGCGAGGCGCTGACGGTGGCGGACGTCGATCCATCCACCATCCGCTACGTGGAGGGCCACGGCAGCGGCACCGAGATGGGCGACCCGATCGAGATCGCCGCGCTGGCCGAGGCGTTCGCGGGCGTCCCGGGCGCGCGGCGCACCGCCGTGGGCAGCGTGAAGAGCAACATCGGCCACGCGGACGCGGCGGCGGGGATCGCGGGGTTCATCAAGACCGTGCTGGCGCTGGAGAACCGGACCGTCCCCCCGACGGCCAACTTCCGCGCGCCCAACCCGCGGATCGATTTCGCCCGCTCGCCCTTCTACGTCAGCGCCGAAGCGGAGCGGTGGGAGCGGGACGGCGCGCCGCGGCGGGCGGGGGTCAGCTCGTTCGGCATCGGCGGGACCAACGCGCACATCGTGCTGGAAGAGGCGCCGGCGCCGCGTCCGTCCACATCGCGCCGCCCCTGGCACCTGCTCACCCTCGGCGCCAGGACGGCCACGGCGCTCGACGCATCGGCCGCGCGGCTGGCGGCGCACCTCCGCGCGCACCCCGAGCTGGCGCTGGCGGACGTGGCGCACACGCTCCAGTCCGGGCGGCGCGAGATGGCGCACCGGCGCGTGCTGGTGGTCCGCGACGGGGAGGACGTGGCATCGCTGCTGGAGGGTGCGCAGCCGGACCGCGTCGTCTCGGGAACGGTGGATGACCGCCTGCGCTCCGTCGCCTTCCTCTTCCCCGGCGTGGGCGACCAGTATCCGCAGATGGCGCGCGGGCTGTACGAGGGCGAGCCCGCCTTCCGCGGCGAGGTGGACCGCTGCGCGGCGCTGCTGCGGGAGCGCTTCGGCATCGACCTGCTCGCCGCCCTCTACCCCGGCGCGGCGCCGGACGAGGCCGCGCCCGGCGCCGGCATCGACCTGCGCCGCATGCTGGCGCGCGATGCGGCGGACCCGGCGGCCGGGGCGCTGAACCAGACCGAGCTGGCCCAGCCCGCCGTGTTCGTGATCGAATACGCGCTGGCCAGGCTGTGGATGAGCTGGGGGATTCGCCCCGCCGCCGTCATCGGCCACTCGCTGGGCGAGTACGCGGCCGCGGTGGTCGCCGGCGTGTTCACGCTGGAGGATGCGCTGGAGCTGGTGACCGCGCGCGGCCGGATGATCCAGCAGCTCCCCGCCGGCGCCATGCTCGCCGTTCCGCTCTCCGCGCACGCCGTGGGGCCGTTCCTGGTGGACGGCGCGGCGGTGTCGACGATCAACGCGCCGGAGCTGTGCGTGGTCGGCGGGTCGCCGGACGCGGTCGAGGCGGTGCGCGCGAAGCTCGAGGCGGCGGGGCACACGGCGCGGTATCTGGCCACCACGCACGCCTTCCACTCGCCGCAGATGGAGCCGCTCGTCCCCGCCGTGCGCGAGATGGTGGGGCGGATGCGGCTGGCCGCGCCGCGGATCCCCTTCGTCGGCAACGTCACGGGGACGTGGATCACGGCGGCGCAGGCGACGGACCCGGCGTACTGGGCGCGCCACATCCGCGAGCCGGTGCAGTTCGAGCGCGGCGTGGCGGAGCTGCTCGGGGACGGCGGCCGCGTGCTGCTGGAGATGGGCCCGGGCCAGACGCTGTCCACCTTCGTGCGCCAGCGGCCGGACTCCGCGGGCGTCCCGGTGATCCCCACCGTCCGCTACCCGTACGACCGCACCGGCGACACCGCGTTCGCGCTGGGCGCGCTGGGCCGCGTCTGGCTCGCGGGCGTCACGCCGGATTGGGCCGCCTTCCACCGCGGGGAGTCGCTGCGCCGCATCCCGCTGCCGACGTATCCGTGGGAGCGCCAGCGCTACTGGATCGACGCTCCCGCCGAGGGCGAAGCGTCCGCCGCGCCGAAGACGGGGAAGCGCGCGGACCCGGCGGAGTGGCTGTACCTCCCCGCCTGGAGGCGCACCCCGGCCGTCCGGCCCGCGGCGGACGACGGCGCGCGCTGGCTCGTCTTCCACGACGCGGGGGTGCAGGGCCACGACATCGCCGCCGCGCTGCGCTCCCACGGCCGCGCGGTGACGATGGTCCGCCCCGGCGATGCGTTCGGCGTGGATGGCGAGGAGGCGACGGTCCGGCCAGGCGAGCGCGGGGACTACCTGGAGCTGATCGATGCGGCGGCGGGGGAATCGGCGGTGAACGCCGTCTACGTCGGGTCCGGCGACGATGGCTTCGTGGCGGTGGGACTGCTGGCGGCGGCACTGGGGCGGAGGGTGGGGATCGGCGCGGGGTCCCCGCCCCCCGCCGCGCGATCGTACGGTGCGCGGCTGGTCGTCGTCACCACGGGGGCGCGGGAGGTGACGGGGGGCGAGGCGATCGATCCACGCGCGGCCGCCCTGCTCGGCGCCTGCGCGGTCGCGGCGGAGGAGCACCCGGGGCTGGCCTGCGTCTCGGTGGACGTAGTGCAGGCGGACCGGGATGCGGCGCGGCTCATCGCGATCGAGGCGCTGTCGGACAAAAGGGACAAGACGGTGGCGATCCGCGGCGGGCGGCGCTGGGCGCTCGGGTTCGAGCGGGTGGAGCCGGCGGGGGAATCCGCCATCGAGCGTGGGTCCGTCTGGCTGCTGGCGGGAGGACTGGACGGGCGCAGCGACGTGCTGGCTCGCCACCTGGCCCGCCATGGCGCGCGCCTGGTGCTGGTGGACGAGCGGATGTCCGACCGCCTGGCGTGGGACCACGTGATCGCCGCGCGCCCGGCGGATGACCCCGTCCGCGCGATGATCGAGACCGCGCGCGAGCTGGAATCCGCGGGCGCCGAGGTGCTCACGCTGCGCGCCCACCTCTACAGCGCGCAGCAGGTGGCGGACGCCTTCGCGGCTGCCGTCGGCCGCTTCGGGCGCGTGGACGCGGTGATCGCATCGCCCGCCCTGGACGAGCTGAGCGGCTTCGAGGCGCTGGGCGACGGGTCCGCGGCCGAGTGGGCGCGCCGCTTCGGCCGGCTGCGGCAGGAGCTGGAGTCCGTGGCCGAGGCGGCGCGGGCGCACGGCGTCGAGCGGGTGCTGGTGGAATCGTCGCTCACGCCCGTGCTGGGCGGCGTGGGGCGGGCGCGGATCGCCGCGGCGCAGGCGTACGTGGACGCGTTCGCGCACGCGCAGTCGGCCGCCGGCGCGCGCTGGACGGCGCTGGGGTGGGACCGCTGGTACGCCGCCGGCGAGGCCGACGGCTACGGGATGACCGCGGACGAAGCCACCGCCGCGTTCGGCCACGCCCTGACGCTGGCCGACGAGCCGCACCTGCTGCTCTCCACCGGCGACGTGGCGGAGCGCATCCGCGAGGGTTCGCGCCCCGCCGCGCCGTCCGCGGCGGCGATGCACGCCCGGCCGGAGCTGGCGACGGAGTATCACGCGCCAGGGAGCGAGTCGGAGCGCGCGGTCGCGGAGATGTGGCAGGACCTGCTGGGGATCGAGCGGATCGGCGTGCACGACGACTTCTTCGGGCTGGGCGGGCACTCGCTCCTGGCCACGCAGATCGTATCCCGCGTGCGCGACCGCTTCGGGCTGGAGCTGCCGCTGAAGAGCGTGTTCGAGGCGCCCACCATCGCGCGCTACGCGGAGCTGATCGAGGCCGCGATCATGGCCGAGATCGAGGCGATGAGCGAGGACGAGATCCTGAGCTACGTCTGATCCTCATCCCCCCGGCCCCCCTTCTCCCGAACTGCAGGAGAAGGGGGTGACGCGGGGAGAGGCGGCGGGGCGTTCCGGCGGCTGGCCCCCGCCCCCGGCTCGCTCAGGCTCGCCACCCCCTCCCCCAAAAACTGCCTGGGGGAGGGGGTGCGGGAGAGGTTTCGGGGCGGGAGATAGGCGCTGTCGCGGCCGCGGCTGGCCCTCTCCCCCCGCCCCCTCCCCGCGCTCCGCGGGGGAGGGGGAGAACAAAGTCCGATTCGCTTCGGAGGGGTCGAAGCGCACAAGCACCGACGGAGCTACCTCTCCCTGTACGGGGGAGGTGCGAGCCTAAGCGAGCGGAGGGGGCGCC
>Ga0070662_100002991_pt1 | contig 10509 bp, 10 predicted proteins | sample KBSC53metaG_FD_65648 | JGI IMG/M metagenome (GOLD analysis project Ga0070662, IMG submission 65648) | Corn rhizosphere microbial communities from Kellogg Biological Station, Michigan, USA - KBS C5-3 metaG | ecosystem: Host-associated > Plants > Roots > Rhizosphere > Soil ...
TGGGAGCAGGTGGAGGCCGCCCGTCAATTGATCGCCGAGCCTGGTCCATTCAAAGTCGAGGATCTTGAGGGACGATTGCCGGCTAAAACTTCCAGCCCAAAACCTGAATCATGAGCAAACAAGCACAGGACATCATGCCGATGAGCCACGAATTCAAAGTCGGCGATCATGTTGAGTGGAACTCGGAAGCGGGCCGTGTTCGGGGAACGATCAAGAAAAAGATCACTTCCGCCATCGAGTTTAAGACGTACACCGTCCGCGCTTCGAAGGAAGAACCCCAGTATTTGATCAAGAGCGACAAGACCGACCATATGGCGATGCATAAAGGTTCGGCTCTCAAGAAGCTCAGCAAAAGTGACCGCGCACCGGGGAAACGGCTAGCGCACCCGAAAAAGAAATGAAGCCGGAGGATTTATAATGAAAGAGAACTCTTTGTTGCAGCTGCAGACCTTTGGCCAAAGCATCTGGATGGATTTCATCCGGCGTGGGACGATTTCGTCGTGAGAACTAAGCAACTCATTGAAGAGGACGGTCTGAGCGGTATGACCTCCAATCCATCCATCTTCGAAAAGGCCATTGCGGGCAGCCACGATTACGACGACGCTATCCGCAAGCTGGCACTGCAAGGCGAGAGTGTTGACCAAATCTACGCGGCCCTCACGGTGGAGGACATTCAACGCTCGGCCGATCTTATGATCGGCTGGACGGATCGGATGGGTTTGTGAGCCTGGAAGTTTCCCCCTACCTCGCGCGTGACACCGACAAGACCATCGCTGAGGCGCGGCGATTGTGGGGTCTGTTGGCACGCCCAAATGTGATGATCAAAGTGCCTGCCACCCTTGAAGGACTGCCGGCCATTCAGCAGCTCATCAGCGATGGGATCAACATCAACATCACTTTGCTTTTTGGGCTGTCCCGATATCCGCAGGTCGCGGAAGCTTACATTGCAGGCCTCGAGAGTCTAGCCGCTAAGAGCAAGCCGCTAAAATCAGTGGCATCCGTCGCAAGCTTTTTCCTCAGTCGTATCGACGTGCTGCTCGATCCGATGCTTGAGAAAACGATGGCGACAGACAAATCGAAACCCGATCTCGCCGCAACTTTCCATGGGGAAGTGGCGATCTTGAGCGCTACAGCAGCCTATCAGATTTACCAAGAAATCTTTGACAGTGAACGTTTCGGCAAACTCAGGGCCCAGGGTGCGAGGACTCAACGGCTCTTGTGGGCAAGCACCAGCACCAAAAACCCGGCCTGGATGCCGAGGTGTACCCCGACGCTCGGATTGAGAGCTTTATCAAAAATAATTTCATTCCGGTCAAGATCCACATCAAAGAGCAGCCAAAAACCTTCGAACGCTTCGGCGCGCAATGGGCGCCAACGATGCAAATCCTGGATCCTGATGGCACCAAGCGCCATCAGTTCGAAGGTTTTCTGCCCGCGGACGATTTTCTTTCACAGCTCAAACTTGGGCTCGCTCATTCGGCGTTCGCGCGGCAGCAATGGAAAGAGGCGGAGAGTGGCTATGAAGATATCGTGAAGACGTTGCCCGACTCGGACGCGGCCCCTGGGGCCCAATATCGGTTGGGCGTGTCGCGTTACAAGAGCAACGGTAAGCCAACCGCGCTGCAGCAGACAGCAGAAGCATTCAAGACCCGCTACAGCGACAGCGCATGGGCGAAAAAGGCTTCGGTATGGGCCAAGTGAGCTTCACTCACGGACGAGAAATGCTTAGGCGCGTTGCGCAGATCTATAGCAATGCCGAAGTCCTGAACATGTGAGCTCTTTGCAATGAGTGGCGAACGAAATCCGACAAGAAAGCGAAGCTCGGTGTGCTTCAGGAAGGCGCCTGCGCTCTTTCGCACGGCGAAGCAGTTACCGTCCTTCTGTTGCTGAACGCTCGCGCACCTTGCATCGATCCACAGGAGAACCGCTATGGAGAGAATTTCGCGACGCTCATTTCTTAAAAGCGCAGGCGCAGCCGCAGCCGTAATCGTCGCGCCGGGATGTGAACGCTCCGGGCGGGAGTCGGCAAGAAAAGGAGCGCGCTATGTCTTTTTCAACGCCGACGAAGCGGCATTTATCGAACCCGCCGTCGCGCGGCTCATTCCTGCGGACGAGACCGGACCGGGCGCGCTCGAAGCAGATGTTCCTGTCTACATCGACAGACAACTTGCTGGTGCGTGGGGCGCTGGCGCCGATTTGTACCGCAGCGGACCATGGCAATCCGGCAAACCAGAGCAGGGCTATCAATTGCGCTTTACACCCGCGGAGCTTTTCCGGACCGCGCTACGCGCGATCACTGAAGATCTGCGCAAAGCGAACCAAGGCGAATTCGCAAAGCTCAAGCCCGAAAAGCAGGACGAATATCTCAGATCGCTTGAAAGCCAATCGCGTGACCTGGGCGGTGTGCCTTCGCAAATTTTTTTCGAGTCGCTGCTGGAAATGACCATTGAAGGGTTTTTTTCCGATCCCGTCTACGGCGGGAACAAAGACATGATTGGCTGGAAGCTGATCGGGTTCCCTGGCGCTTACGCCAACTTCTACGAGTTCGTCGATCAGCATGGTATCGCGTTCAACCGCCCGCCAATGAGTCTTTCGCAGGACGCGAGCGGCATGGTTCATCTGCATCCCACAAATCCGCCTGAGGTCGCGCAGAAAAGGAGGTAAGTCATGGCCGGAGCGCGCGCTGAACTAGACGCGATTTTGATCGGGGTGGGCCTCGTCGGCACCATGCTCGGCCGAGAGCTCACGCGGGCGGGTCTGAGAGTCGTCGGCCTTGAACGTGGCGCGCCGCGCCATACGGTTCCTGATTTCCAGGGACCGCAAATGCACGATGAGCTGCGCTACGCGACGCGGAAGGCTCTCATGCAGGACAACACCAAAGAGACCTACACGTTCCGCCATACGATAAAGGACACTGCGTTGCCGATTCGCCGCTGGGCGAGCTTTCTGCCGGGGACCGGACTTGGCGGCTCCATCGTGCACTGGAACGGGCAGACATTTCGGTTCCAGGATGACGATTTCCAGCAGCACAGCCGTATCGTCGCGCGCTATGGCCGTAAATTCATTCCGGATGATGTGACCATACAAGATTGGGGTGTGACCGCCGCGGAGCTCGAGCCGTACTTCGATCGCTTCGAATACCTGCTCGGCACCAGCGGCAAAGCCGGCAATTTGAAAGGCAAGAAGATTCCAGGCGGCAATGTTTTCGAAGATCCGCGCTCGCGCGAGTATCCCACGCCGCCGCAGAAAGAACCTTACGGCTCGGCAATCTTTCGCAAAGCCGCCGAAGGCCTCGGCTACCACGCCTACCCGCAACCCTCGTGCAACTTGAGCCAGCCTTACACCAACCCCGAGGGCCTCACGCTCAATACGTGCACCTTCTGCGGATACTGCGAGCGCTTCGCATGCGAGCACTTTGCCAAGTCGACGCCCCAGACGATTCTGCTGCCGGTGCTCTTAAAGGATCCCAACTTCGAGCTGCGCACGGGCTGCCAGGTGCTGCGCGTCAACCTCGACAATACCGGGAAAACAGCCACGGGCGTCACTTATGTCGATGCCAGCGGCAAGGAAATCGAGCTCCGCGCAAGCCTGATCATTGTCGGCGCTTACGCAACGAATAACACGCGCCTTCTGCTGCTCTCGAAAATCGGTGCGCCGTACGACCCGGAGACAGGCAAAGGCGTGGTTGGACGCAATTACGCCTACCAAACGATGAGCTATCCCCAGGTGTTCTACGACGAGAGCATCAACATCAATCCGTTCATGCGCTCCGGCGCCAACGGGACGATGATTGCCGATTTCGCCGGCGACAACTTCGATCACGGACCGCTCGGTTTCATCGGCGGTGCCTACATCGGCGAGATCATGACCAATGGTCGCCCCATCGGCTTTCATCCGACGCCGCCCGGCACGCCCTCATGGGGCGCTAAATGGAAACAGGCGGTGGTGCGCCACTACAACCACACGTCCACGATTAACGTCCACGGCAGCTCAGTGGCGACCCGCGGGAACTATCTCGATCTCGATCCCACCTACAAAGATGCCTGGGGCTTGCCGTTGCTGCGCATGACTTTCGATTTCCCCCAGAACGATATCAGGATGTCCGCCTACTGTACGCGGAAGGCGATCGAAATCGGCAAACAGATGGGTGGAAAACTGGTAACCGGAGCCCCGCGCAAAGGCCCGTACGATATCACCGAGTATCAGACGACGCACAATACGGGCGGCACCATCATGGGCACGGATCCGTCGACCAGCGTCGTCAATCGATATCTGCAGAGCTGGGACGTGTCCAACGTGTTTGTCATCGGCGCTTCCAACTTCCCACAGAACGCGTCGTACAATCCGACCGATACGGTCGGCGCGCTTGCTTACCGGACCGCGGACGCGATCGTGACGAAGTATCTCAAGTCGCCGGGGCCCTTGATGAACAAGTGATCAGCCAATGAAAATCGCCGCCTTTGTCCTCGTCTATGTCGTCGCTGTTCTGCCGCACACCGTTTACGCGCAACGCACAAATCAAGACGAACGGCAGGCGCCGCCTGCGGTTCAGGCGTGCGTCGGCTGTCATGGCAGCCGGGGCGAAGGCAATCCGGACGCGGGATCGCCGCGCATTGCCGGGCAATCGGCATACTATCTTTTGAAACAGCTAAATAGTTACGCTAACCAAAGCCGCCGGGATCGCGTCATGGAACCGATTGCGAGAGGCCTGCCGCCGGAAGTCAGGGTGGATATCGCGGCGCATTACGCATCCCTTGATGCACCCTTTGATGAGCGCGCGCGTTCGCAGCGGCCCTCCGAGCGGGGACGCGTGCTGGCAAACGACGGCGATAATGCGCTCGGCGTGCCGGCCTGCCGTAACTGCCATGGGCCCGGCGGTGTCGGCGAGCCGCCGAATATCCCCTACATCGCCGGTCTTGACGCGGCTTATCACACTGCCGAGCTCACTGCCTGGAAGCAGGGAACGCGGACCAATGACGCCGGCCAGCAGATGTTCAGGGTCGCAGCAGCGCTGTCCGCGGAAGACATCAGCGCAGTAGCGCAGTACTACGCGAGCCTCACGCCTCCCAAGCCCGCGCCGCTCAACCTGCTGCAAGCGCCTTCGCCCCCTAAAAAGATGGCTCCCGCGACCACGCCAACGGTGCAACCGGAGGGGCAGCGCGAAAGAAGCGTCGGCGTTGAGCAAGCGGCGCCGATGAAAGGTGGCACTCAGGGAGTCGGTGGGACAGACGCATCAAAAGGTTCGCTAGGGGGACGCGGTAAAGACGCAAGCGAGATCGGCACACCTAATTCGCCGCCAAAGACAGACGGATCCAAAGCTCGGCCGACGACCAGCCGCACAGAGTGGCCTCGGCTGAGTGACGCAGACACATCGTGGGTCTCCTCTCGTGAGCTTGTGCGCGGCGGTGATCCTGCGCGCGGCCGAGCGATCATCGCCGCAGGCGTTCATGGCTGCGCGGCATGTCACACGATACCTGGCATTCCCAGTCCGAACGGCATCGTCGGACCGCGCCTCGACGGCCTGTCCCGGCGCGGCTTCATCGCCGGGCAACTGCCGAACAGACCGGACGTGCTCGTCGCCTTTCTGCAAGACCCGCCCGCGCTCGTGCCGCAAACCGGCATGCCCAACGTCGGGCTTACTGGCGAGCAGGCGCGGGACATTGCGGCCTATCTCTACTCTCTGGAGACGTCCAGTGCGCCGTGATCAAAGTGCTCTGTCTCTCTGCACCGCCGTGCTGCTCTCAGGGTGTTCGGGGCGGCAATCGGCTCTCGATCCCGCCGGTCCCTCTGCGGCGTCAATTCACTTGCTTGGCATCTTCATGTATGTCGGGGCGGCGCTCGTCACCTTATTAGTGACGGTGCTAATGCTCTTACCGTTCCTGCGACGGCGCGAAAGTCCGGTAAATCACAATCTTTTTCTTTGGGGCGGCGGGGTCGCGCTGCCGTTCTTTACTTTGGTCGCGCTCGTTCCGTACGTGATGACCGTTGGCCACGAGACGCGCGCCGCGCCGGCGCCGGACCGGCTCACGATTGACGTGACGGGATCTCTCTGGTGGTGGGAAATGGCGTACCAGCGGACAGGTGGAGTGTCTGCGGTCGCTTCAGCAAACGAGCTGCGGCTGCCTGCCGGCGAGCCTGTCGAGCTATTGCTCCACGCCAATGATGTGATCCACAGCTTCTGGGTGCCAAACCTCGCCGGCAAGACGGATATGATTCCCGGCCGGGTCAATCGGATGGTGATCCAGGCGGACCGTCCCGGCGTTTATCGCGGCCAGTGCGCCGAATACTGCGGCCTGCAGCATTCGCTCATGAGCTTTGACGTAATCGTCCTGCCGCGAGCGGAATTCGATTCCTGGATGGCGCGGCTGGCGCAGCCCATCGGCGACCCCGAGGCCCCAGAGCTACGTCGCGGCCGCGATCTCTTTCTAACCCTCGGCTGTGGCACTTGCCATGCGATCCGGGGTTTTACAGGAGGACGGCTCGGGCCCGATCTCACCCAGCTTGGCGCGCGCCGCACTATCGCTGCCGGAGCTCTGCCGGGCGGAGTCGGCAATATCGCCGCCTGGATTGCCAGCGCCCAACACCTCAAGCCTGGCAATCTCATGCCGTCCTATGATCAGCTCGCCGGCCCTGAGTTGCGCGCGGTTTCCGCATACCTGGAGTCATTGAAATGACAGCCGCGAATCGCGCCGACGCCACTGCAGCCGCCGTCGTGGACTCGCCGGTTTCGCCGCAGGTCCTCTATCCTCAATCAACTGGGCTGGATGGTTTCGAGCGGGTCACCGCCGCATGGGCAAAACCACGGCCCTTTGGATTCTTCACCGAACTCAACAACAACCACATCGGCATTCTCTACATCGCCACGGGGTTTCTTTTCTTTCTCGGCGCGGGCGTGTTGGCGCTGCTCATGCGAATCCAACTCGCTTATCCCGGCAACACTTTCCTGAGTGCCGCCACTTACAATCAGTTCTTCACGATGCACGGTACCGTTATGATGTTCCTGTTCGCAGTTCCCATCGTCGAAGCCTTTGCCGTCCTGCTATTGCCCAGTATGCTCGGGGCGCGCGACATGCCCTTTCCCCGTCTTTCCGCTCTTGGCTATTGGGCGTACGCCATCGGTGGCGCGCTGGTCTTCTCCAGTCTGTTCTTCAAAATTGCGCCGGACGGCGGCTGGTTCATGTACCCGCCGCTCACGGGCCCGCGATTCTCGCCCGGCATCAATACGGATGTCTGGGTGCTCGGGCTTGGTTTTGTAGAAATCGCCGCCGTGGCGGCGGCGGTCGAGCTGATCGTCGGGATCTTGAAGACCCGCGCGCCGGGCATGACGCTCGGGAAGATGCCGATCTTCGCGTGGTACATGCTTGTCACCGCGGCCATGATCATGATCGGCATGCCGGCGGTGATCGCGGCCGACATCCTGCTAGAACTGGAACGGGCCTTCGGCATGCCGTTCTACGATGCCGCCCGAGGCGGCGATGCGATCCTGTGGCAGCATCTCTTCTGGCTGTTCGGCCACCCGGAGGTTTACATCATCTTTCTACCAGCCGCCGGCATGGTTTCGATGATGCTGCCGAGCTTCGCGCGGACGCCGCTGGTCGGCTACGCGTGGGTCGCCCTCGCGGCGATAGCCGTGGGCTTTCTTAGCTTCGGTTTGTGGGTGCACCACATGTTCACGACAGGTTTGCCGCTGTTGTCGCTTTCCTTTTTTTCGGCGGCGAGCTCCGCCATCGCCATTCCAATGGGCATTCAGGTCTTTGCCTGGATTGCGACCTTGTGGGAAGGGAAGCCGGTGCTCCGGGTGCCGATGCTGTTCATTCTCGGTTTCCTTTTCATCTTTACGATCGGTGGGCTTACCGGTGTGATGGTGGCGGCCGTTCCCTATGATTGGCAGGTTCACGACACTCATTTCGTCGTCGCCCACTTTCACTACGTGCTCATTGGCGGCATGGTCTTTCCGATCTTCGCCGCGCTCTACTACTGGATGCCGGTGATGACCGGGCGAATGCTCTCAGAGCGACTGGGGCGCTGGACCTTCTGGCTGATGTTCATCGGTTTCAACGCGGCGTTTTTGCCGATGCACGTTACCGGCCTGCTTGGCATGCCGCGCCGCATCTACACCTATCCCGGCGATCTCGGCTGGAACAGACTTAATCTCGTTACCAGCGTGTTCTCGTTTGTGTTTGCCGCGGGCGTCCTGGTTTTCCTGTTCGACTTCGTCCGGCACCTGCGATCGCGACCGCAGACCGGCTTGAATCCCTGGGAGGCGCCGTCGCTTGAATGGAAGGCCGGCCAGGCGGCGCACGGCTTCCGCAGTTTAATGCCGATCTTTTCCCGCTATCCAGGGTGGGAGCAGAAAGGTCTCAAAGATGATGAGCTTGCGGGTCGCGGCTACCTGCCGGATGCGCCAACCGTCGAGCGCGAGGCGCTGGTCACCTCGCCAATTACGGCTGAGCCAGAGCAGATCATGCGTATGCCGGGGCCCGGTTGGACCGCTTTCCTGGCCGCTGTCGCAACCGCCATCGCCTTTGCCGCAATGACCATCAAGCTCCCGGCTGTTGGATGGATCGCTGGATTCATTGCCGCTGCGCTCTACCTTTACTGGCTATGGTCGCTGGACCCGGCGCTGCCGCGCGAGCCGGCGGACGCCGGTCGCGGCATTGCCCTGCCGCTCTACAGGAATGGCAAACAAAGCGTCGGGTGGTGGGGCATGACGGTGCTCCTGATCTCCGATGCGGTCGTCGCGGCGTCATTTGCTTTCGCCTATCTTTTTTTCTGGACCATCCGTCCGGGGATTTGGCCGCCGGACGGATCGCAGATCTCGGGTTTCAGAGAGCCTATCGGCCTCGCTGCCTTAATCATTGTCGCCTATTTCTTTTTCGAGGCTGCCGACAGGTTCAACCAACGCGATCGTCGGCTTACCGCGACCTGTCTCATCGTGGTCGCACTAGCCGCAGGGGCTGCGTTAGCGCTTGGTTGGATCTGGCTCGATGGCCTCGGCATAGATTCGACGCGGCATGCTTACGGCGCGGCGGTATGGACGCTTCTCGGCTACGTCGCCGTGCACATCGCCATCGGCGCGGCGATGGCGCTCTGGTGTCTCGTACGCAGCGCGCTCGGCATGATCGATCCATGGCGCTGCCTCACGTTGCGCATTTGCCTGCTCTGGTGGCGATTCACAGCGCCGGCGACGGTGCTTACGCTTATTCTGATCGTAGGATTCCCGTTTGTCGTCTCCTAAACTTGATATGGAAAGTGTTGAAACGGGCCCACCGAGTGAGGGTCTTTCTCGGTTGCTCGACGTGGCCTTCGGGTTCTTTGTCTGGGCGGCTCACTTTCTGATTGTCTATATCGCAACAGCGCTCGCCTGTGCGCTCGGTCCCTTAGCCGCGAGCGACGGTGGTGGCCGGGCAGCCTTGCTGACGGCGCTTGTCCTCGTGACGCTGGCCGCGGCTGCGATCGTCATATTGCATGCGCTCCGGCGCTACCGCCAACAGCGCGAACTATCCGATCACGGTTTTCCTCTGTCGGTGACGATCGGCTGCGATGCGATCGCGTTGGTTGCCATCATTTGGCAGCTCTTTCCGATATTGCTGGTGCCGGCATGCGCATAGCCATTGTTGGTTTTGTCATTTCCGTTCTCGCAATCAGGCCGGCCGCAGCGCACGAAATTGGGTCTGTACGAGCCGACACGCTTTGGCACTCGTGGAGCTTCGATCCGTTCGTTGCTATCTCTCTGTTGTTCGCGCTTTGGTTCTACGGGCGGGGTTTGCGGCAGCTTTGGGTGCGGGCCGGATTGGGGCGCGGTGTGACATATGCTCAGAGTTCATCCTTTGCATTGGGCGTGGCGCTGCTATTCATCGCAGTTGTCTCGCCGCTTCATTCCCTCGGCGAAGCGCTGCTCTCGGCGCACATGGCCCAACACGGTCTTTTACTCGCTATCGCGCCACCGCTCCTCCTCTTCGGCAAACCCGGTGTTGTCTTCGCGTGGGCGCTGCCTGTCAGATGGAGAAGAGATTTTCTTCACTACGAAACTTGGCGCGCTTTGACACAAGTGGGAGACAGTCTCTCGCAGCCGCCCATGGCCGCGGTCCTGCACGGGCTGGCGCTCTGGTTCTGGCATGCGCCAGCCGCGTTCAACGCGGCGGTCGCAAGCGATGGACTTCACGCTTTTGAGCACACTTGCTTCTTCGGTACGGCATTGATTTTCTGGCGCGCGATCTTCGGCGTGCGCTCGAGCCGGCGCGCCGGCTCGGCGCTGGGCGCAAGCTTCGGCACCTTGTTACACGGCGCCCTGCTCGGCGCCCTCATTACTTTGGCCCCTTATCCGCTCTATGCGTGGTATCGCGGCCGCACGGAGGTGTGGGGATTGAGCGCGCTAGAAGATCAGCAACTCGCGGGGCTTCTCATGTGGGTGCCGATGGGAATTGTTTATCTGGCCGCCTGCCTCGTGCTGGCTAGCCGGCTGATCGCCGACGAGGGGCGGCCCAGCGAGGCTCCCGTTGAGGCTGT
>Ga0070662_100002994_pt1 | contig 10505 bp, 14 predicted proteins | sample KBSC53metaG_FD_65648 | JGI IMG/M metagenome (GOLD analysis project Ga0070662, IMG submission 65648) | Corn rhizosphere microbial communities from Kellogg Biological Station, Michigan, USA - KBS C5-3 metaG | ecosystem: Host-associated > Plants > Roots > Rhizosphere > Soil ...
AGCACCGCAGTCGCCGCGAACAGGCCCCAGCGGATGTCGGGCAGCCAATGATGGGCGAAGAAGTTGACGTAGATCGCCGTCGCGAGCGCCAGTGTCGCCCATCTTGGCGGGAAGTTGGTGAAGCGGAAATCGAACCCGCGCCAGACACGGGCGATGTAGCTGCCGACCGACGCGTACATGAAGCCGGAGAACAGCGGCACGCCGGCGATGTGAAGCACCGAGTGGCCCGGATAGATCCATGAGCCTGCCGAAGTCTTGAACAGCTCCATCACCGTTCCGACCGCGTGGAACAGGAATATCACGACGGCCTCTCGCCAGGTTTCCAATCGGAATGCGAGCATCCCTGCCTGGATCATGATCGCCCACAGGGTCAGTGCGTCGTAGCGGGCAATCGGCAGGCTGGCGGGCCACCAGAAGCCGGTCACCAGCAGCGCGCCGAGCATCAGAGCGCCGAACAGGCATGCCCATCCTTGCTTGAACACAAACACCGCAAATTCGAACAGGGCGCCACGCCAGCCGGGCGCGACCGCCATATGCTCGAGGCGGTATCGGACGGCGTAGAAGCGGCTATGCGGGGCAGGGACGCTGACTTCCTCGGGCATGCCACCAAACTAGCAGCGGTCCCGGGGCTGTCGATTGCATCCCTCCGCGTGGTTAACGAAGAAGTAGGAGGTTCCCCGTATCCCGGCTCCGGAATTGGTTCGGGAGCTGGGCTGGACGATGGCCACCGCGGGAATTGAGAAGATCACCGAAGATGCGATCCGTGCGGTCGCGCGCGATTGCGGGTCGCTATCGATGGAGTGCAGCGACGTCGCTGGCTACGTGAACGGCGTCGGCAACCGCATCGGAGAGCATCTGAAGATGCTCGACCAGCTCGAGGAAGTGACCACCCGACTGCTTAGCGACCAGGCTCGCGTGTCGGATTCAACGGACGAGGCGCGGCTGTTGTCGGAGCAGGCCAAGGCCAAGCTCGATGCCGGTCGCGAGGCGATCGAAGGCACAATCGACGGCTTTAAGGGTCTGACGGATCTCATTGTGCAGCTCGGCGAGCGTATGGCCGGGTTCGCCTCGGCCATGCACCAGGTGCAGAGCGTCTCCTCAACCATCGAGACGATCGCGCGGAAGACCAACATGCTGGCGCTGAATGCGACCATCGAAGCCGCTCGTGCCGGCGATGCGGGCCGCAGCTTCGCGGTCGTTGCTGCCGAAGTGAAGAAGCTCGCCCACGATACCCGCGCGGCCACCAGCCAGATCGCCTCGACCATCGGCGAGCTGACCCGTGAGGCGGGCGCCGTGACCACCGAGATCAAGACCGGCGTCGAGCGCAGCCGCGACGCCCAGGGAGGCTTCAGCACGATCAGCGAGACGGTCCGCGAAGTCAGCGAGATCGTCGGCATGGTCGACCGCCAGACCGAGGGCATCGCTCACTCGACCAGCATGATCCAGGCCAGCGTCGACCGTGTGAAGGCAGGGCTGACCGATTTCGCCGCCGACGCCCGTGACAACGGGCAAGAGCTGCTCACCGCGCAGAAGCGCCTCGCTCACCTGGAAATGCTGTCGAACACCATGCTCGATACGCTCGCCAACTCGGGCGCCGAGATCGACGACACGCCCTTCATTCTCAAGGCGCAGGAGACCTGTCGTCAGATCTGCGTCGCGATCGAACGCGCGATCGATGAGGGCGAGGTGACGGTCGAAGACGTGTTCGACCGCGACTATCAGCTGATCGAGGGTACCAACCCGGTCCAGTACAACGTCCGCTTCAACGATGCGGCCGACCGCCATGTCCGCCCGATTCTGGACCGCACTAAGTCTGGCGATAACCGCATCATCGGTTCTGCGATCGGCGACATGAACGGCTATCTGCCGACGCACCTTAGCGAGCGCAGCCATCCGCAGGGGCCGGACCCCGTGTGGAACGACGAGCATTGCCGCAACAGGCGGATCCTGATCGACGACACGACACGGATGGCGCTCGCGAGCGACCGCCCTGCCACGCTTGCGACGTACCGGATGGAGCTCGGCGACAAATATATCCCCGTGAAGAACGTCTTCGTTCCGCTGTGGATCAAGGGTCGCCGCTGGGGGAACTTTGAGCTCGCCTACCGCGACGACTGATTTTCCGAACAGGGTTCAGGAAAGCTTACCCGGCCATAAACCTCGTCTTTACGCCCTTGCGTTAGTCACCGTCGGACAAGGCTTCGCCGAGACAAGGACGAGAGGATAGTGATGGCGATCAATCGGTCCGTCGGCCAGCATCAGGTCAGCGTTGCCGAAGCCCAGCTCGCGCGGGTCGCGGGCGATGGGTGCGCTCGCCACAATTACCTCAATTCATTGCTTGAAGCGTCTGGCCGTCATTCGGGCCGCGACCTCGCAGACGCGGTGCACCTGCTGTGCAACCTGCACGGCCGTTATCCGGGACTGATCGAGCTTGCGCTCCAGCGCTGCCCGAAGGGTGCGGCGCAGGATTGGCTGACCCGCGCTTCCGACGCATTCGAGCGCGAGCGGCTCTATGTCGTACGTCTCACCTCAGCGGTTGGACCGATGCCGAGCACTCCCGGTGCCGCCGAGACAGAGGCTAGCCTGGTTTCGGCGCGCCACGCGCTGGAGACCCTGGCGATGTCGGAGCGCGAGGGATGCGCGCTTGGAGCAGCCACTGCTCTCGTTGGCGATTGGTGGCCGATTCGCCGCCTGCTCGACCGCGCTGCAACGCGCGTCGGCATCGAATCGCCGGCGCCGTCGCTTCCGGACGAAGCATCGGTGGTTTCGGTGATCGAGCAGGGTACCGCAACTCCGGCAAGCGCTCGCGCTTTGTCGTTCGGTGGCGAGCAGCTTTTGCTCCAGCACCGCGCGCTTTTCGATCTGCTCGAAGCCCGCGCTGAAGCGCGCGGCGACTACTAAGCCAACTCTTAGGCGGCGTTTGCCAGCTCGGCCTGCTCGTTCGCAGGGCTGAGCACCGGCGCGTCCGACGTCGCCGGGGCCGACTTCGCCCGCGGGAAGATCAACCGCGATGCGAAGACAATCGCACCAAGCGCGAGATAGATCGCTAGCACCATCGTCGGGCTCCACAGCACGGCGGCCGCGAAGGGCACGCGCAGCAGCACGGGGTTGAACCCGAAATCCTCGCCGATCGCTTCGCACACGCCGAGAATCGTGTGGGGCCTCATGGGCAGTGCGACCTGGTTCTGCTGCTTTTCCATTACATCACTCCGTTGGCGAATTGTCCTTGCCCATTACCCAGCAAGAGCCGTGCCAAACCTAGAAGTGCTTGTCTGCCAATCACTTAGCAGACTAGCTGAACTTCCAAGTGGCAAAAGCCGCCACCCTCACGACCTATCAGTTGGGAATTTCCACCTCATGCTGCAAGTGCGATGATGCAGTGCAACATTGAATATCGACGAACGGATGCAAATCTAGTAGGGCGCGCGCCGCTTTAGTCGAGGAGCCGACATCCAGTGATGCGGATCATAATGAAGTCGAAGATCCACCGCGCGACGGTGACTCAGGCCGATCTCCACTATGTGGGTTCGGTGACCATCGACGCTGACCTGATGGACGCCGCCGACCTGCTCGAAGGCGAAAAGGTCGCCATCGTCGACGTCACCAATGGCGCGCGGCTTGAGACCTATGTCATCTCGGGCGAGCGCGGTAGCGGCGTCATCGGCATCAATGGCGCGGCCGCCCGCCTGGTCCATCAGGGCGACCTGGTGATCATCATCAGCTACGGCATGTACGACGATGCCGAGGCGCGAGGGCTGAAGCCCAGCGTCGTCCACGTCGATGAGAAGAACCGGGTCGTGAAGCTCGGCAAGGATGCGGCGGAGCCGGTTCCGGGCACCGATGAGCTCAGGGGCGACCTGGTCGCTTAGGATCTGACGCGACAAGCAGCCGCCAAGGCGGCGGCAGATAGTCGGTCGACATATAATAATAGAACAGGCACTGGCCCGAGGACGCGCGGTTGACGCCCTTGGCGATTCCGAAGGCGATGCCTCCACTGAATACGGGACCGCCGCTGTCGCCGGCGACGCAGTTGGGCCCTTTGACCGTCACCCACATCGGGAAGCAGGGACCGCCGCACAGGTCACCCGACGGCGCATAGTCGGTGAGCTCGACCGTCGAGCAGCTATAGCCCGAGCTCTCGCCATAATGGCAGACGAAGTCTCCCGCCCGCGTGCTTGCCACGTTGCGCCAGCTGATCAGGCTGCGGAGCGTCCCCGCGCCGCGGTTCGAATAGAAAAGGGGCTCGGGCGAGTTGGGACTGCCGTTGATCTGCACGTCGCGATAGGCCGCGCCCCACGACCCGATCAGCGGCAATGTGACGTTGCTCCCGTCGCGGTCGACATAGGTAAGGTCGTCAGGACAATGGGCGGCGGTGGTGATGGCGGTCGTCTCGCCGTTGGTGACGACAAAGCCCGTCGTGCAGAGGTTGCGCCGGTTGGTCTGCAGGTTGAGGCCCTCGACGCGTCCGCCGCCGTCGACACTCATGTTCGCTTCGTCGAGCTGGTTGATCACCACCCTGACCGGGACGCCGCTGACCTGCTCGGCGCGCGATTGAATCGCTTTGAGACCGAATTTGTCGGCATCTGCGCGGGTGACCAGCAGCACGACCTCGCCGGTGCGCTGGTCGTATCCCGCGCCCCGCGCGTTCGGCAGGTCGGAGCGGAGATCGATCAGGTGCTTGCGCAGCGCGTCGAGGGCCTGTGCATGGGTGGCTTTGGCGCCGGGCTTGAAGACGATTGGGACGCCGCCAGCGCTGCGGTCGGCGACCGGCCCAGAGCCGGTGAGCAGAACCACGATGCGATAAGCGGGAACATGCTCGATCGAGATGCCCGCCAACCTGTCGGCGAACTCACTCCTAATGGCATCGGTCGCAGTGACGCTCGCCTGCTGGGCCTTCAGCCGGCGAAGCGCTTCATCAGGGGTGACGGCAAAGGCCGCGGCATATTGAGCGGCATCCTCGACTAGTGCCTCGTCCTGCGCTTGGACCGGCTGTGCCGCAGCGCTGCTCGTGTTAAGGGCCGTCGCAGCCGCAAAGGAGCAGAAGATGAGCCAGGACCTCGCCGCTGACCACGCCACCTTCGACCTCACGCCTCCAACGTCCGAACAGCTCCAGGCTCTAGTGGCTGACCTCGACGACGAAGAGAAGCACGTCCTTCTCGAGCATGGCACCGAGGCGCCGTTTTGCGGCGTGTTCCTCGACGAGAAACGGCCAGGCGTGTTCACCTGCCGGCTGTGCGGGCTGCCGCTGTTCCACGGCGGAACCAAGTTCGAGAGCGGAACCGGCTGGCCGAGCTTCACCCAACCGTTCGCCGAAGGGCACCTCGAATATATTCGGGACACCAGTTACGGCATGGTCCGGACCGAGATCGTGTGCGCGCGCTGCGGATCCCACCAGGGGCACGTATTCGACGACGGCCCGCCGCCGACGGGCCAGCGCTACTGCATCAACTCGGTGAGCCTCGACTTCACTCCAGCCGGAGAAGCCTTGCCAGACAAGCTTGCGCGCGGCGCCCCTGAAGGCGAGCCGGCGGCCTAGGCTCAGTCCTGGCGCACGTCCATTTCGACAAGGATTCGTACCCAGGCGCCGATCAGCTCGCGGCCCCCCTTGCGCGGTGGCCGGACGCGGAACTGCCAGGCTGCCTGGCGAACCGCGGAAGCGAGGTGCGAGCCCTTGGGACTCTGGTCGAGCTCGACGCAATCGTTCACGCGATCATTGGGCACGGTCTTGCAGGCGACCAACCCCCAGCCGCTCGTATTGCGCGGCCAGTAGCCGGCAATCTCCGCATCGCTCGGCTCGCGTGCCCATTCGGCGGCATAGAGCGCTTCACCATTGGGTCCGTGCCCCACGACCTCGCTGTCTCCGGTACCGCCAGCACCAGCCCGTGGAAGCTTGGAGATGTCGGCCGCCGCCAGCTCGTCCTTGCTCATCTCGATCCACGGCTGCTTCGATGGCTGGGGAGGAGCAATCGTTGGCTTAACCGGCAGAGTGATAGGCGGTGGCTTCGGCATCGGTTTGCTTGAACTGACGTGTGACTGCGTTGTGGTCTCCTTGGACGAGGAGCTTCGGCTCTCGGGAAGCAGATCGACCGTGAGGGCCGGCGAACCCTTGGGGTGTGGCGGGGTCACCACGCCGAGCCCGATAAGGAGCAGCAGCAGGCCAAGATTGATCGCCACCGCCAGCGCGAAGCTGGACAGCCGCCGCCGAAGCGGCGCCCGGTCATAGGGCGAGGGGAGGCGATAGGCGGGCAAATCTCAGGGGATATATGTGTCGCGTTGGTAGTGACTTAGCCGGTTTGCTGCTGAACTGGGAGTGAAGTCTTGACCTTGCCCGCAGGTCGGCGGCGATGCGAGTGGCGGATAATGGACGAGATCGCAATCCGCGATGCAAAACCGGAGGACGCCGAGGCGGTCGCGGCGATCTACGGCCATCATGTGCTCCACGGCACCGCTTCGTACGACGTTGCCCCACCGCCCGCCGAGTACCTTCGGGCAAAGATCGAGGGGGTGAGCGCAGAAGGCTGGCCGTTCCTGGTTGCCGAGCGCAACGGTGTCGTGGTCGCCTATGCTTATGCGACCCAGTTTCGCGACCGCGACGCGTATCGATTTACTGCTGAGGACAGCATCTACGTTCACCCGGCCTGGGTCGGTCAGGGCGTCGGTGGCGTGTTGCTCGATGCGCTGATCGCGCGTTCGGTCGCTTACGGATTTCGGACCCTGATCGCGGTTATTGGAGGCGCGGATCCGCGATCGATTGCTCTCCACGCCAAGCACGGCTTCAGCGAGGTTGGCCGCCTGAATGCAGTCGGACGGAAGCATGATCGCTGGCTGGACAGCGTCTACATGCAACTGGAGATGAAGCCCGCGGCTGACTAAGAAGCAGCCATGCCGCTCGACCCGCAACAGGAACAGACGCTGCTGCAGCAAAGCCTTGTCGCGCTTCAGCGGGGCAGGGCAGGCGAAGCACGCACTCTCCTGGAGCCGCTTACGCAAGCAGGCTCGGTAAACCCACTCGTCTGGCTGTTGTTCGCCATCGCTTGCCGAGCACTCGGAGATGGGCGGGCGGAAGAAGTAGCGGTTGATCACTTGCTCCAGCTTGATCCGCGTTCACTTCGAGGCCTGATCATGAAAGCCGATTGCCGCGCGGCCGCCGGGGACGAGGGCGCTGCTCGCCAGTACTACCGCACTGCGATCGGCATTGCGGATACCGCCGGGGTGCCTGCCGACGCCGCTCCGGACGTCGCGCACGCGCGCCAGGCGCTAAGTGAGATCGAGGACGTCTTTCACGCCAAGCGAACGCGACTGATGACAAATCGCGGGTTCCCGGCCGAAAGCTGGAGCCCGCGGTTCCGCCACGCGCTGGAACTCGCTGCGGGCAAGCGTCACCAATACTACCAGCGCCCGACCGTATTCGCTTATCCCGAGCTGCCGCAGATCCAATATTACGACCCCGCAGATTTTGACTGGGCCGCGGAGGTCGAGGCGCAAACCGCCGTCATCCGTGCCGAGCTGGTCGAGCTGCTGAAGCAGGGCACGGACAATTTCCGGCCCTACATCCAGGCCGGCGACGGCAATGTTCGACTGGACGCCAACAAGGCGCTGGTCGAGAACCGCGACTGGAGCGCACTGTTCCTGTGCGAGAACGGCAAAGTGGACGAGGCGCTGATGGAGCGCTGCCCGGCGACCTGGGCTGCGGTCAACGAGGCGCCGCTGACGCGCATCCCGGGATGGGGACCGACCGTCATGTTCTCGCTCTTGAAGGCGGGCGCGCGAATTGAACCGCACACCGGCATGTTCAACACCAGGCTAGTCTGCCATCTGCCGCTGATCGTCCCCCCGAAATGCACCTTCCGCGTCGGCAACGAGGTGCGCGAGTGGAAGGAAGGCAAGCTCTTCATCTTCGACGACACCATTGAGCATGAAGCATGGAACGACAGTGGCGAGGATCGCGTGGTGCTGATCTTCGACATCTGGCGGCCGGAGCTCAGCGAGCAGGAGCGGAGCGAGGTCACCGCACTTCTCTCCAACTGAGTGCTTGGGGGACTAGGTGCCCGCCCCAAATTCAGGTAAGGACCGAGGCCATGAGGGGCGTTCGCAACATCGTCTCTACCCTCGTCGCGGTTGTCGCGATGCTCATGGCGTCCGCTTGGAGCAGTACCGCATCGGCGTGCTTGTTCGAATCGACGGGCAACGTTGCGAACGTCGTCGCCGGTGGACCCGCGACGTTGTCACCATCGAAGACCGCGCACCATCAGTTGCATCAGCAGCATCGGCATACGATCGCACTTCGCCAGAAGATGCCGTCGTCGCCTGGCGGACCGCCTGCACCTCGGCTGGATTGCGCAGCGTGCATGGCCGTGCTTCCCAACTTCCCGTCGATGGGCCCGCCTGAGCTGATGCCGTTCATGCCGAATGCCGAAGCGTTCGAACCCCTTTCCGGGATTGATCCGGCTCTGGATCCACCGCCCCCGCGCCGCGCGAGGCCATAGCTTTTCAAATCAACTCAAAAAGGAATTTTCCATGAGAAAGCTGATTGCAGCGGTCCTGCTGCTGTCTGCCAGCTCGGCGGCATTTGCCGCTGCGCCGGCGGTCATGCAGGCGATGGCCGATTGCACCGGTAGCTGCCCGGATTGCCCGCAAGGCAAGTAAGGCACGCTGGTGAGGGAGGGTGTCCGGTTCGAAAGGGCCGGGCACCCTTTCCTTTGTCGGAAGCAAGGGATCGAAAGAGCTCCCGCGTCGGGGCCATGTCGAAAGATAAGGCCAGCGCTTCAGGGGTTTAGCTAGGTCTCAACCCACCGTTAACCATGTTCGCAAAGATTTGCGAAGAACCTCCCGGCGTAAGGGGATGGTCTGCCCGGCGTGGCAGGGGGCGAACCGCGCCCTGAGACCAAGGAGCGAAGACCATGAGCAAGTTTCTTCAGCTGATTAAGAACAGCAAGGGTGCCACTGCGATCGAGTACGGCCTGATTGCGGCCCTGATCGCCGTTGCCGCCATCGCCGCGATGCAGAGCGTTGGCAACAAGCTGAACACGACCTTCAACAACGTTTCGAACCACCTCGGCTAATAGCCCGAAGGTTCCAAGCAAGGGGCGGCGGCGTCGAAAGGCGCCGCCGCTTTCTTTTTGTGTGTAAGCGCGGGGGGCTCGACGGCCCTCAGCCTACTTGGTGCACTTGATGAACTTGCCCTTGTTGTCGCGGCACTGTTTGGGCTTGGCCGGGCATTTGGTGAACCTGCCCTTGGCGTCCTTGCACGGCGCGGCGAACGAGGGGGCGGAGCCGGCCAGCAGGCTGACGGCTGCGAGAGCGAAAATGGCTTTCTTCATAGAACCCTCCTTCGGCATGAGGTGGGCTTTGGATACCGCAAGCGGCCGTACCGCGAAATGTCGGCGAGGTTACAAGGCGGACACGAACGACCGAGGCTAAATTGGCAGTCCGGTCGAAAACGGCTGACAGCGGTCCCTTTCACTCTGAGGGGGCTCAGGCGCTCTTGTAGAATTGCAGCCCGGCTTCGTCCCCGTTGGTCCAGGCGACGCGGGCGGCGCGGAATTCGTCCCCGCGCTTGAAGATCACGTCCCAGTGCTCCTCAAGCGGATATTCGCACTGGAGCTTCGCGCCGCTCGGTGTGAGATCCTTCACGAAGGCGCGCTGCGGCCCCTCGGCGCTGATGATCGTCGCCTGCATCAGCACGTGCTTGCGGGGGGCGTCGCGCATGTCGAGCGGATCGACCGGGATTGCAACGTGCTTGCTCATGCCATTCTCCGCGAAGCGATGAAGACGCGACACGGAGGAGACGCGACTCTCTCCCGACCCTAACGAAAGTACAGGAATGCGTCTGGTCCGTCTATGATTTCAATCAGTTAGGGCAATGTTTGGTTAAACATATTAGATAGTTATTCGCGGTTGTGAACGTTTGCGTCCGCGGCCGCAGGAACATGTGTCGGCACGCCGACGTTGGGCCGTTCAATGAACGACCAAAACCTGAACCTCTGGCGGCAGATCGAGAGCTGCCGATACTCCGGCAAGAAGCGCCAGTGGCCGACCGTCACCAAGCGGCCGCCCAGGACCGCCGCCAACGACTGACCTGGCACGCCTGCCGAAATATTCGGTGGCGAGGTGCTTCCCATTGGCGGTGAAGCCGCTAGGCTTGCGTCATCGAGCCGGGTGGGATTTTCAATGAAGCTGTACCGCATCGACAAGCTCGCCAAGCGCGGCGGGGTGGTGATCAAGAAGAAGCATGTCCTCGCCGCGAGCGACGCCCAGGCCGTCCAGCAGGCCGAGGCGAGCGACGACTGCCCGGTCTGCGACGTCAAGCGCGACGGCCAGACAGTCGGGCAGGTCCTCTAGCCAGGAACAGAATCGTCGTAGGGGCGCCCGGCCCATACGCACCGGGCGCCGCGCACGACTTACTGTCCGGCCATCGCCAGATATTGCGCCGGAGTCACCGGGCCGATGACGAAGGTATCGGTGTGCTGGGCGATATATTTGCGCAGCTCGAGCGCCTGGCCCGG
>Ga0070662_100003002_pt1 | contig 10492 bp, 10 predicted proteins | sample KBSC53metaG_FD_65648 | JGI IMG/M metagenome (GOLD analysis project Ga0070662, IMG submission 65648) | Corn rhizosphere microbial communities from Kellogg Biological Station, Michigan, USA - KBS C5-3 metaG | ecosystem: Host-associated > Plants > Roots > Rhizosphere > Soil ...
CAGCGGCTGCCGATAAAACAACCATCTTCAATGATCACTGGAGAAGCTTGCAACGGTTCTAACACACCGCCGATACCAACACCACCGCTTAAATGAACCCCCTTTCCGATCTGCGCACAACTCCCTACCGTTGCCCAGGTATCCACCATTGTACCTTCGTCTACATACGCACCAATGTTTACATACGATGGCATTAACACGACATTTTTTGCAACGTATGCGCCGTATCTTGCCACAGCATGCGGCACCGCACGAACACCTAACTCTTTGTAATTTTTTTTCAATAACATTTTATCATAGAACTCAAATGGTTCTATATTCCATGTCTGCATGGGTTGAATGCCGAAGTACATCAATATGGCCTGCTTTACCCATTCATTCACTGTCCAACCGGCATCAGAAGGCGAAGCAACTCTCAGTCTTCCTTTATCCAATTCTTCGATCACGGTTTTTACTGCATCAAAATATTCACCGTCTTTCAACAATTCCCTTTTATTCCAGGCTTCGATGATCAATTCTTTCATGAAAAATATTTGAGCTGCGAAAATAGTGAAATTGTGAGTGGTGAGTGGTCAATGGTGAGTGGGTGAATTGTCAATCGTGAATCGTCAATCGTGAGTAAATTCACATATCATGCGTCATAGTATTATTGTTGTATAACTCTGTAATCACGGAATCAGCAAAAAACTTGCAGCTTGCGGCTTGTGGTTGTTCGGCAAAAAAGCTCGCAGCTCACAGCTAAAAGTTCACCGCTTTTCGTCACATTTGCAAATCATGAACATTGGCTTCGACGCAAAAAGGGCTTTTCATAATCAAACGGGACTTGGCCATTACAGCCGTACACTGATCCATTCGCTGGCGAAATTTTACCCCGGCTTTCAATATTTCTTATTCAATCCAAAATCATCATCCCTTTTTCAATTTGAAGAAGAAAATATTCATGAGATCCTCCCCGGTCATTTCCCGGCAACTCTGTTTCCCGCAGCCTGGAGAGGCAGTTGGGTGAAAAAGGATCTGAAGAAGCTGAAAATTGATCTTTACCACGGGTTGAGCCACGAGATCCCGATCGGTATTCAGAAAACAAACATCAAATCGGTTGTCACCATTCATGACCTGATCCACGAACGCTATCCCGAACAATATAATCCTGTCGATGTAAAGATCTACAAGAAAAAGTTTCGTTACGCCTGTCAGCATGCCGACAAGATCATTGCCATTAGCGAGCAAACGAAGAACGATATTCTTGAATTTTATAAAATACCCGCGGAAAAGATCAGCGTAACCTGGCAAAGTTGCAATCCTTCATTTGGAGAGTTATTACCAGATGCACAAAAGAAGATCATCCGGTTAAAATATGAATTGCCTTCGAAATTTTTCTTGTATGTAGGCTCCATCACCGAACGAAAAAATCTCCTGAATATATGCAAGGCCGTTTTCATCTTACGCAATGAAGCCGGCGTGCCATTGGTAGTGATCGGTGATGGCGGAAAATATAAACAGCAGGTAAAGGATTTTATAAAACAAAATGACCTCGACAAGAAGGTCATTTTTCTCTCCGAGAGATCTTCAGCGATGTCCTCAAAAACCTTTCAAAAAGGGGATGATCTTCCGGCTATTTACCAGTTGGCGACAGCATTGATATACCCTTCTTTTTTTGAAGGATTTGGAATACCTGTACTGGAGGCTCTATGGAGCAGATTACCGGTGATTACCTCTAACGTTTCATCTTTGCCTGAGGTAGGTGGAGATGCAGTTTATTATGTCAACCCGCAAAGCGCCGAAGAAATTGCAGAAGGAATGAAAAAGATCTGCAATGACCAGCAATTTGCAGAAGACCTGAGACAAAAAGGATTGCAGCAGGTAAAAAAATTTTCACTGCAAAATTGCGCTGCTGCGGTGATGAAGGTTTATGAGGAATTATTTTCTTCCTGACTTTTATTTTTGATTTGAAATTTGAAATTTGAATTTTGAGATTTGAAAATGACATATTGAAGTGCCTGGAGGTTTTAAAAACAGGTGGTATTATTCTTTATCCGACCGACACCATCTGGGGCATTGGTTGTGATGCAACGAATGAGGACGCCGTCAAGAAGATCTATTCATTAAAAAAGAGACCCGATGAAAAATCCATGATCGTTCTCGTTGCGAATGAAAAGGAAGTATTGCGATATGTGACCCAGCCAGATCTTAGTATTTTTGATTACTTAAAGGCAATGGAAAAGCCTACAACGGTTATTTATGAAGGAGCTGTTGGCTTCGCTGATAACTTAATTTCCAAAGATGGAAGCGTCGCCATCCGTGTTTGCAAAGATGAATTTTGCGCAAATCTTATCAGGCGGTTTCGTAAACCAATTGTTTCCACTTCTGCCAATATTTCGGGAGAACAATCGCCAAAAAATTTTTCGGCGGTCACCGAAGAAATTAGAATGAAGGTTGATTATGTTGTTCAATATCGCCAGGATGATGAAGCAAATGCAGAAGCATCTTCATTAATTAAATGGGAAAAAGGGAAAGCGATCATTCTCCGTTCCTGATACCAGAGAGGCTTTATTATCTTTGCTGCAATGCAAATCAATTGTACAGAGAAGGAGTTATTTATTTTTAAAAAGATCGCTCATGCTGCTGAAGAACTGGGCATGGAGACCTATTTGATCGGCGGGTTTGTGCGTGATAAATTTATTGGACGTGACACGAAGGACGCTGATATAGTTTGTGTGGGTGACGGAATTAAACTGGCTAAAGAGGTATCAAAACGTTTTAATCCTGTTCCGCCGGTAAGTGTTTATAAAACATATGGGACTGCTCATATTAAAGCTGAGGAATTTGATCTTGAATTTGTAGGGGCAAGAAAGGAAAGTTACAAATATCATTCACGCAACCCGGATGTGGTGCCCGGTACCCTGGAAGATGATCAGCTGCGTCGTGATTTCACCATCAATGCTCTTGCGATCAGTCTCAATAAAAATGATTATGGAGAACTGGTTGATCCGTTTGAGGGACTTCATGATTTGGAAAAAAAGATCATCAAGACACCCCTTGATCCTTTACAGACTTTCAGCGATGACCCGCTGCGAATGATGAGGGCTATCCGGTTTGCTACGCAACTGGACTTTACAATTGAAGCAAGAACTTTACAGGCGATCAAAGACAACAGCTATCGCATAAGCATTATTTCACAGGAACGGGTCACAGACGAACTGAATAAGATCATAACGAGTCCTGCACCTTCCATCGGGTTCGATCTTCTTTATCAAACAGGTCTATTGCACCTCATTTTTCCACAGATGGTTGATCTCGCCGGTGCAGAATACAAAGACGGAGTTGGTCATAAAGATAATTTTTATCACACTTTGCAGGTAGTTGACAATATCTCAAGGAAAACGGATGACCTGTGGTTGCGGTGGGCAGCAGTATTACATGATATAGCAAAACCTGTCACAAAAAAGTTTGAAGAAGATCATGGCTGGACGTTTCATGGTCATGAGGTAGTAGGAGGGAAGATGGTTCCGAAAATTTTTGCAAAGCTGAAGCTGCCTCAAAATGAAAAAATGCGAATGGTGAGAAGGTTAGTTGAACTTCACTTGAGACCTATTGGTTTAAGTAAGGAGGAGATCACTGATTCCGCCATTCGTCGCTTGTTGTTCGATGCAGGTGAAGATTTTGATGCATTGATGATGTTGTGTGAAGCCGACATTACTTCAAAGAATAAGTATAAGGTTAAAAAATACATGGCAAATTTTCAGTTGGTGCGACAGCGTTGTGAAGAAGTTGAACAAAAGGATCGCATCCGAAACTGGCAACCACCCATTACAGGAGAAATGATCATGGAGATATTTGGCATTCCTCCTTCAAAACCGGTGGGCATTTTAAAAAATCTGATAAAGGATGCCATCCTGGATGGCCACATTGAAAATAATTATGATTCGGCGTATGATTTTATGATAGAAAAAGCAAAAGAGATCGGTATTCATCCCCAAAACTTAAAAATCTTAAATCGCAAATCATAATTCGTAATTCGTAAATTTGACATATGGCTATATTAAAATTCAGGATCTATCTGGAGGAAGACGATAGTGTATATCGTGATATTGCTATCAGGCCCACGCAATCATTTTTTGAACTGCACGAAGCCATTTTAAGAGCTTATGAATTTGACAATAAGCACAAGGCAACTTTTTTTCGCAGTAATGATCACTGGCAGAGGGGTAAAGAAATATCGCTGGAAGTATACGATAAAGAATATAAGGCTGCGCCCTTGCTGATGAAGGATACGATCATTCATTCTGAAATTCGCGACCCCAATCAGAAATTTATTTACCTGTATGACTTTAATAAAAACTGGGGTTTTTTAGTTGAGCTTATCAATGTTGCAAAAGAAGAAAATCCAAGATTGATCTATCCCGCCACCGTTCGTGTAGAAGGAATTGCACCAAGCCAGTATGGTACAAAAGGTTTGTTAGGTGAAAAATTTGCCGATGTAGAAGAGAAATATGATCTTTCACAAGTAGGAGAGGGCTTCACCCAGGAAGGTGAGGAAACGGAGAATGGAGAAGACATCGGCTTGAGCGAAGAAGCAGCAGATGAAGGAACTGAAGAAATTTAAGTTTTAATTTAAGTGAAATAATGAATGCCCCATCCCGCGATCAGCGGGATGGGGTTTTTTAAATGAAACAAATGGCTTTAGCCAAAAACAAAACAGTCCTCATTATAGCGGGACCCACTGCGGCAGGAAAAACCTTTGTTGCCATTGAACTGGCTAAGAAATTTGAAACGGAGATCATTTCAGCAGATAGCCGCCAATGTTTTAAAGAATTAAATATTGGTGTGGCGAGACCTTCTGAAATGGAGTTGCAGACAGTCAAACATTATTTTATCGCCTCACATTCTATTCATGATCCTGTGAATGCAGGAAGCTTTGAACAATATGCGTTGAAAAAAGTGAATGAAATATTCCAGGCGCATAATGTGGCGATCATGGTTGGTGGAACTGGCTTATACATCAAAGCATTTTGTGAAGGAATGGATGAAATGCCAGGTGTACCGGCAGAGGTCCGAAAGTCAATTATGATGAATTATGAAAGAAATGGATTGGAATGGCTACAGCGCGAGACCCAAAAAAAAGATCCCGTTTTTTATAAGACGGGCGAAATTCAAAACCCTCAGCGGCTGATGCGGGCATTGGAAATAGCGGAGGCCACAGGCCAATCCATCCTTGAATTCAGAAAAGGAAAGGCGGTGCAAAGAGATTTCAATATCGTGAAGATCGGGTTGGAATTGCCCAAAGAGGAATTGCATAAAAACATAAACACGAGGGTAGAAAGGATGATCGAAGCAGGGCTAGTGGAGGAAGTAAAAAGGCTATTGCCCAATAAACATTTAAATGCTTTGCAGACCGTAGCCTATTCAGAGATCTTTGATTACCTCGGTGGGAAAACCTCTTTAACTGGTGCTATTGAACTTATAAAGACAAATACAAGACAATATGCAAAGAGACAGGTGACATGGTTTAAGAAAGATAAGGACATAAACTGGATAGATGCCAGGTCAATTGATCTTTCTGTTCTGTCGAGATTTGTTTAGCTCTTTTGGCACAGTGTTTTCACTTACTTACTTAATTTATTAAATCTTTTTGAAGTGAAAAGAAATTTTAAGAGACTACAGGGATCATTGATCGCGATCTTCGCTTCACTGATCGTTTTGTTGTTTGGTTTTTGCAAACAGGAAAGCAAAGCGAAAAGAATGGACAATGTGAATAACGATCAACTAACAATTTCCGGTTATGATCTGAAACACGCCTCTCAAGCATGGAAAATGCCGGAACAATTAAAGGAGATCTCTGGCATTGTAAAGTTGGGCGGCGATAGTTTGCTTGCGATAGAGGACCTTCATGCAAGTTTGTATTTTTTAAAATTACAAAATCCGAATGCCTCGATAATCGCTACTTTACCCTTTGCAACAAATCAAAAGGACAAATTTGATATAGAAGATGTAGCCATGATCGGCGATACTATTTATGCGCTGTGGAGCCATGCCTCAGTTTTTAAAATATGGAACTGGAGATCAAAGATCCAGTCAAAGGAATTTTCGACGTTCCTGGATAAGAAAAATAACACGGAGGGTCTTGCATACGATCCTGTCTCGGGCAACCTTTTGATCGCCTGCAAAAAAGAATCCGGTGATGAAGATGAAAAGAAAACCACCCGGGCAGTGTACGAATTTGATGTAAAAACAGGCGAGCTAAAACCAAACCCCTTCTTGTTGATTGAAAAAAAAGATTTCAAAAAATTTATCGCCGATAAAGTAGAGTTTTTCCCATCCGGGTTAGCGGTACATCCTCTTACTCACGATATCTATATTATTTCCACAAGAGGGAATAAGTGCATTGCCTGTTATAGCCACTCCGGGCAATTGAAATCATTCGAGTATTTGGATAAAGATCTGCTGCCGCAGCCTGAAGGAATTTGTTTTGACGCCTCTGCCAATTTATACATCAGCACAGAAGGAAAGCACGGAGAGACTGCTGTTGTTTATGAATTTGGAAAAACAAAGTGAGAATGAGTTGCACTGTAGAGTACATCTCCCAGGTGTCACTGATCTATTCGTTGTTGAATTTTTCCACGGCCTCACTCAAAAAGTGCATGGAAGATGCGTTTGCTCCTATGCTATATCATATTTCTATGGTACAATAATGGAAACCGGAGCGACATGAGTATTTGGGTTTAAATTAGGAAGAATAATTTTTGATGTTGTTTGATCCTGGTACATATTAGAGTAAAATGAATCGCCATAAGCTGCCAGGTATATCTTATCTCCTGGTTTCCAGTCTGCACAGATAGTTGAACAGGCTAAACAAACATCAAAAGAATTATCTCCGTTTGTAACAGGTAACAAATGTGACCAGTTTGTTTTGGTTTTATCGACGGTATTAATGGAAATGCCAGGTAAATCCTTTTGATACAAAATGCGAATATATTTTTCACCAGATGCATTTGGAGATGAGATATTAGAGGTGAGTCTCAAAGCATCGCCGATGATGGAGGCACTAAAAGAATTTATAGTTACCGTGCTTTTGCTACCCAAACTTTCCGACGCGTTTTCGGTCTGATATGGTGAATTGTTATCTACGTAATAAATTTTATTGCTTGCATCTCTCATGTAATAACGTTTGAAAGTTCCAAACCCGCGTTTTGTGTAGACCAGTGCGAAAGAATGCAGAGACGGATCAAGAGGCAGTGTAAAATTTCCCGAAGAATCAGTGACAGCGCTAATGACAGGACTTGAATTTTCAATACTTACGGTCATCCCGCTTTTACTGGCAAAACCATTCCCTTCATCAAAAAGAAGAACTCCGCCTTTTAACTCTGGCTTTTGTGTCGGTTCAATAGAGGACTTTTTACAGGCAGAAAAAAATATTAAAGCAACCAGTGCAGAACTAAAGAAGATCTTTTTCATAGATATGTATTTAGTTTAAGGACTTAAACAAGATACAAACAAAAAAAGACGCCTTTGATTTTTCTTCCTGGCTGATTTTGTCAAAAAAAACTATATCTTAAATCCTACAGTGAGCAAAACATTGCCCGCGCTTCCCTTAATATTTGCTCCATAATAAGGAGAGTCTTGTAACCTGTAGGGATAGTTTACATCCTTCGTCAAAGTATGTACATAGGTAAGATCAACAAACATACCCTTGTTGCGATAGCCGAGCCCACCACTTAGCTGGAAGCGGCTTCCTTTTGCTCCATTGATGTCTTTATAAGGATTACCATAGTAGGCGCCCCCAAGGCGAACCATCACTGTTGTAAATTTCAGTTCACCTCCCGCACGGAAATTAAAAGCTCCCCTGTAAGCTTTATCGATTGCCTTATTTAATGTTTTCAAATAATCCTTTGTTGATTCATCAGGGTTTTCTCCCTGTGGATGAAAAGAGGAAAATTTATAATTCACATATTCGATATCTGCTGTCAGGAATCCTTTCTGGTTTCTCACATCCTGGACCTCATGCAGCACATACGACGCACTGCCAATGATTCGGTAAGGTGTGAGCAAATTGTATTTAAACTCGGCAGGGGCTGTTGCTCCCACATCGGTCGGTGTTTGTGTCAAGGTGCCCTGGTACAATTCTGTATTGGTCGTATTCGACGCGTTGTATTTATCGGTAAGTCCGTAGTAAGTGGGCGAATGAATGGCAAGACCAAGCCGGATGGACTCGCTGGGTTTGTAGATGGCTCCAATGCGCAAATTGATCCCTGCTCCACTTGTTTGAAGACTCTCACTAAAAGAAGAATAATCAAAATTGTTATTGGGGTTATCAGTAGCATCAGCTTCGAGAAATGTGGATTCGCGTTTGTAAGAAAGGATGGGAATGCCGATGGTAGCCCCTATCAAAAATTTATTATGAAAGTTTGTCGCGCCTGCTAATGCAATTTCTGTTATTCCTCCCTTGCTTTCAATTGCATTTTGCTGCAGCAATCCGGTGGCAACAGGAGCTCGTGTCTGAAATTGAAAATCGCCCGTTGTTCCTCCCGCCACCGTATCTATCCAATATGTATTAAAAGCGAGGCTTGTTCCGAAAGGGAAATTCTGTGCCACTGCATTAGCATCCTTGATATCTCCATTTTTTATTTCCTCAAGGAATTTTTGGGAATAGGAACTCTGGTTATTTTGACCCCGGTATAAAATGTTACTGCCAAAATTTGCGGTGCGGTTTATGGAGATACTATATGCAGACGATTTATCGTTTCTGCTTCCTCCGTCAATCACGAAACCTGTTGTTCCGAAATTGAAATAGTTCTTTTTATCTTTTTCAGTTCTTTCCAGGTAAGTTGATTTATTATTCAAAAAAGCATATGCCGGTGTAAACACAAAATCGCCTGTTTTGTAAAACCCAAGTCCAGCCGGGTTTACAAAGGAGGAAGATATTTCTCCGCCGAGAGAACCCATGGCGCCCCCGATTGCCTGCTGTCTGGCAGTACCCTGTTGTATATACCACGAGTAGCGAAGAGCATCAGCCGGCTCTTGCGAAAAAGAATACAAGGCAGCCAAAAGAATGGTCACTATGAAAATAATGTGCTTCATACAGGAAAATTATATGGTAAATAGAGATAAGAACGTAAAAGAGTGCGACGCAACAGAAGTTGAACAGAGCTACACCGGATGGCTACATAATAATTTTTCACATTTAATGCGTCGCACGAACTTATTTAAAATCTTCTTACAGGTGCAGAGCCTCCGCTACTGCCTCCTGACGAACCTGAACTTCCAGAGCTAGAACTGCTGGAACTTCTGCCGGGGCTATAAGAAGAATTGTTGCTGCTACTATTGTTATTTGAAGAACCGGAGTTGTTAAAAACATTTCTGAGGAAATTACCTGCACCACTACCTGAATTATTATTACTCGGGTTATATCCCACTATCCTCACAGGTTTACTGCTGTAATTGTAACCATTATTGAGGCTACTTCCCTTAGGATTTGTATAGTTGTTATTGGTAAGCTGGGTGCCGTTGTAAGTATTCATGTTAAATACCCGCGGATGGTTGTAAGCAATAACTGTTTTCGGCGTGTAGATAACAGGTGAGCAATAAGGATTGTAATAATAATTCCAGTAAGTAGAAGGACTCCATGGATTGCTCCAGTTATTGTAATAGCTGTAGCTATAGCGTGGGTTATAAAAATAGGGATCATCCAATTCAGACCACATCATCCTGTTATGAACTTTCATACGGAGATACTGGTCATCATAGTAATCATCACCCTGGTAAACGTCATCATTTTCTTTCGCTGTGACATATTTGTCTTGCTGACGTTCTGGTGAAAAATAAACATCATCAGGGGTTTGGCCGGTTTTATAAGCTGAGGTGCAGCTACCTAAAATAGCAGCCGATAAAACGAGAAGTAAAATTGCTGATCTCATGGCAACAAAGTTTAATCGGTTATATAATTGAAGTTACTACTTTTGTGCGACTCTGAAAAGAACACAATCGATTGAGCAACAAATATTCTGCCATCGCATTGTAAAATTGCGTCATCTAACGTTAACTAAATTGTAAAGATTGAACACAAGTTTGACGGATAAAAGAGAAGGAATAAATTTTAACAATACCGGCCATATTGCTTCGATTGAGCTGTTGCTGGTTGCTGGTTATTAGTTACTAGTTATTGGGGAAGAAACTGTTTTATGAGTTACAAGACGAAACGATCGATTATTTAGAAACTCTTTTCAAAACAAAATCACTAAAACATAGTGATGTCTATAATTATCTTCATGCAAAATTGGAAACACTTGGTAAAAAAATAAATCTTTTTATAAAGGGTGTGGATAACACCGACTGGGAGAAATAACCAGTAACCAGAAACGAGCAACCAATAACAAAAACAAACAACCAGTAACGAGCAATAACATGAGTAAGGAAATCACATCAAGGGCACAGGATTATTCACAGTGGTATAATGACCTTGTCATTAAAGGTAGTCTCGCTGATTATTCAGCAGTGA
>Ga0070662_100003006_pt1 | contig 10490 bp, 7 predicted proteins | sample KBSC53metaG_FD_65648 | JGI IMG/M metagenome (GOLD analysis project Ga0070662, IMG submission 65648) | Corn rhizosphere microbial communities from Kellogg Biological Station, Michigan, USA - KBS C5-3 metaG | ecosystem: Host-associated > Plants > Roots > Rhizosphere > Soil ...
GATGAATTAAGAAAACTCTGGGCAAACGTCAGAAAGGAGCCGTGCCTCCTAATGGTGGCCGTGCGGCTGTTCAGGTTTGCCCTTCTTTTTCTTCTCGTGCTGTTGTCCAGTCGGTTTGGCGGGATTCCGTCCCTTTTGCGGATGTTTGCCACCCGTCTGCGGTTGATGCGCAACCGTTTGAGGATGGCCCGACCCTTGATTTGGCCCGTGGCCAGGACCTCCGTGTCCGGTTGTTTTGCCATAGTGCGTTTTGGCTTGGTTTCCCTGAACGTTTCTCTTGTTCCCGTGGTTTTCGGCCCCGTGCTTATTCCCGTGTGCTGCAGCACCGCCCGCCCCTTGAGCATGGCGTTCAGACAGGTTCGCGGGCTTGTTTCCCGCTCTTGCGCCAGCCTCACGTCCCTGTGCGCCCTTGCCGTGCTCCGCGCCCGCGCGCTTATCGAACGACTTGATAGCGTCGGCGTTCGGATTGCCCTTATTTTCTGACGCCTGGAGACTGCGGTCTTTGCTTGCCGCCTCTTGCCTGGCACGCTGTTCGGAGGTTGCCGGCATTTTCCGGGCGTTCTCCGCAGCGGCTTTTTGTTCTGCAGACGGTTCCGCTTTCACTCCGTTGGGCCCATTAAAGCTGGCACGGTTAGCGTTGACCTGTTGATTCACCACCGAGCGATCGACAAAGGTGTTGTGGACGACGGCGGTATTCACGTTTGTCACAGCTGTGTTGTAACGGAACGCGTTTCCTTCCCAGCGGCCGCCCCAGTAACCATTGCCGGAGTAGCCATAACCGTAGTTGACGCCACCGTAAAAACCGACAGTCGGGCCCCAGTAGCCGTCATTAAAAACGTAAACGCCGTTGCGCCAGCCCCACCAGGGCGGAGTCCAGAGAAAACCCACTCGCGGCGGAGCGACCCAAACGCCTGGTACCCAATAATAACCACCGCCACCCCAGCCCCAGTAACCAGGAGTCCAGATATAGCCGGCGACCGGACAGGGCGGTTGCACCACAACCGGCAGAACCGGCGGCGCAAAATTGACGGATATGCCTACTTGGGCGAGCGAGGTCGTCAAAGGTAGTGCTAGGAATAGAAATCCAGCCAAAATAAAGGAACGTAATTTCATCATTTTAATTTTCATATGTAACCACACGCGGATCAATCGGTTTCGCAAAGAAAGCAGGAAATAGGAAAGCAAGAAGTAAAAGTGGGAATTAAGAAGTGCCGGCGCAGCGCTTAGCGTTTCTTGTAGCCGAAGAAACCGCGGCGGCGGATAATCTCAGCAACTTGCGTTGGCACCATCTCGTCCCAGCTTTCGTCCCCGGCGGCGATGCGCTTGAGCACGTCGCGTGAAAATATCGGCAAATATTTGGGATTATAGTTATCGAGCTGCACGAAACTGCCGCGACCGACCAGATAATCGTAGAGCGGTTGCAGGTCAGCTTTCAGTTTCCCCTTCAGATCGTGAATGGTTTGTAATTCATCGGTCGGGCTCCGTTGCACCGGATAGATATAAACCTTCAATTCATTCTTAAAGAGACGTCCGAAGCTCTCAAGAATGCCGCCGGGTAATTGCGTATAATATTTTTCGTCGAACAACTCAAAAATACTTGGCACACCCATGACGATGCCGATACGCTCCCGCGTCCGCCAGGAGAGATAAGCGGCGAGCCGGTAATATTCGAAGTAATCGGAAATGAGCACGGTCATGCCAGAGGCGCCCAGGACCTCCGCGCGCGCGAGGAAATCGCGACGGTCAACCTCCGTGCCGCCCGCCAGCAGGTTACGCATGGTCAGTTCCATGAGAGAGAGAATGGGCTTGTCCACCACGGCGGGGTCTTCTTTAAACTTTGCCAGGGCGCACTCTAACATGTCGATGTTGACGTACGTGACCGGACGAAAACTGCCGCGTTCGACCAGCACGGCCTTCTTATGCAACACGTCGGAAGGCTGTAGCACCTCGCGGTTCGGGCCAAACATCGCAGCGCCGCTCAGTCCCAGCTGCACTAGCCTGAGCGCCATGAGGCGATTGTCCACGTTGCGAAATTCGATTCCGCTGAACTCAAGCATGTCGATCTCAATGCGCCTGGTGGTGAGGTTGTCGAGGAGCGATTCGACGAGTTCCTCCGGCACGTGACTTAAAAAAAACGCCCCGTAGCAAAGATTCACGCCCACAATGCCAAGCGCTTCTTGTTGCGCCGATGCTTCCTCGTCCAGCATGAGCATGTGCATCACGATCTGGCTCGGCTGATCATTGATGCGACTCTGAAACTTGATCCCCATCCAGCCGTGGCTCTCCCTGGTGCCGCGATAGCTCCGTGCCTCCACTGTATCGGCGAAAGCGAAGAACGACGTGCTTTCGCCGCGTTCCTGCCCGAGGCGTTCCACGTCCAGATCAAATTCGCGGTCGAGCATTGCCTGCAGCCGGCTGCGCGAAACATATCGGTCAGCGTGCCCGTAGATGGCGTCGCTCACCTTCATGTCGTAAGCGGACATGCTTTTCGCGATCGTCCCCGCGGCGCCACCGACTCGGAAAAACCAGCGCGCCACTTCCTGCCCTGCGCCGACCTCGGCAAAAGTGCCGTACCAGCGTGGATCGAGATTGATCCTGAGCGCCTTGGAATGGGTATCGATCGTTTCTTCTTTCACGATGTGAGAACAGAGGATCTACTAAACTGCTTGGCGGAGGAAACGCGACAACGATTTTGGCGGTGATGCACCGCCCGATACAGAATTGGCGGCTGACGCAGCCGCCGCTGCAACAACTGATGACAGCGCAGCATGCGCTGTCACTTCATGCGGTCGAAGGTTTTTTGCAGAAGCTCGAGGTCGGAGGCGCCGCCAGTTTTCTCGCGGGTCGTCTCGATCCATTTCTTTTCGAGTGCGTTTTTCGTCGGGCGATTGGTTTCGTAGAATACGCCGAAGACGCCGGGGAATGGGAGCTGGGCGAGTTTGTAGGCGGCGAGCTCGTCGGTGACGTCGTGGCGCAGCTCGTCCTCGGGCGTGTTGTCCCATTTTCTTTCCTGGATCAGTTCGAAGCTGCCGCCTTTCTTCGGATTGGCTGGATCGAATACGTCCGGGAAAAATTCGACGCACTCAGACAAACATTCGATGACGCTGAAGCCTTGGTGATCCATGGCGCGCTCGATCATTTGGATCATGTGAGGTACCTGCGCCGCGTGCGTCCGCGCGATGAACGTCGCGCCCGCGGAGATCAGTTTTTTCATCGGGTTGACCGGCTGATCGATCGCGCCGGTGGGGTCGGTCTTGCTCTTGAACCCGATCGGTGACGTCGGCGAGGTCTGTTTCTTCGTCAGGCCATAGACGAAGTTGTCCATGATGAAATAGGTCATGTTGATATTCTTGCGCGCGCCGTGATCGAGATGGTTGCCGCCGATGGAGAATCCGTCGCCGTCGCCGCCGAACAGGAAGACGTGGAGATCAGGCCGGGCCAGGCTGATGCCGGACGCGAGCGGGACGGCGCGGCCGTGAATGTAATGCGCGCCGTGGCCGTTGACGAAATAGGGAAAGCGCGATGAGCAACCGATGCCTGCGAGGGTGACGATCTTTTCGTGATCGAGCTGTTTTTTTTCGAGAACTTTGTAGAACGCGGCGAGCACCGCGAAATCGCCGCAGCCGGGACACCAGGTCGGGTGGTCCGCGGTGATGGCTTTTTTGGTGAGTTTTTCCCTCGGGGGTTCCGCTATGGCGGTGGCCCCGTCGCCGTTTGGTCCTGTTGTTTCACTCATAAGAACACTCTTAATCACGAAGCCAGGAAACCAGGAAAGTCCGAGCCAGACTTGTATTTGATTTTTCCATTCAGTGGATTCATGGGCTCCAGATTCGTTTCCTATTTTCCTGCTTTCCTCATTCCTTAAATCCAGCCTCAAACTTCAATAAATGTTTACCACAGGACGCAAAAAACGCGAGTTTACAGGCAAAATGAATCCCGACAATCGAGCTTGGCCGGCACGCGGCTGGCTGGGACTGGTCCTGGTGGCGGTTTGCTGGCCGCTGAACTGGATGTTGCCCGGTATCCGGACGGCTTACCTGTTCTTTCCACTTTGGCTTGGATACATTTTGGTGGTCGATGCTCTCGTGCAGCGACGGGCGGGCAATTCGCTCTGGTCGTGTTCACGGAAAAATTTTGTTCTGCTCTTTCTGCTCTCGGCGCCGGTGTGGTGGTTGTTTGAGCTGATCAACGTGCGCACTGCGAACTGGGAATATGTTGGGCGCGAGTTGCCCAATCCGTTTCTGTTCAACCTGCTTTGCACGATTTCGTTTTCGATAGTCATTCCAGCAATCTTCGAAACTGCGGGGCTGATGCACAGCTTCAGTTGGATGGAACGTTTCGCCTCGGGGCCACGCGTCCCAACACCAGGCGCGGTCTTTACGGGCCTGTTTGTTATCGGGCTGGCGATGCTCTCAGCGATGCTGGTCTGGCCACAAATCTTTTACCCATTCATCTGGACTGCGCTGGTGTTCATTTTCGAGCCGATCAATCACTGGACGGGTCGGCCCTTTTTCCTGAACGAACTGCGCGAGGGCGATTGGCGCACGGTGATTTCGCTGTCCATCGCTGCGCTGGTGTGCGGGTTCTTTTGGGAGCTGTGGAACTACTACTCGTTTCCCAAATGGGTTTATCACATCCCGGGACTGGCGTTTTTGCGAATCTTCGAAATGCCGTTGCTGGGGTATGGTGGTTACGTTCCGTTCGCGCTGGAGCTGTACGCGCTCAAGAATTTTGTCTGGCCGAACGGGCCACGGCTGGGGCGAGGCGGATGATTAGAGCAAAGGCGTCTGACACAGACGCTCTACAATTGGACGTTGGAGTTAGACTCGAGCGTTTTGTAATCGCTGGCTGGACGAGAAAACAGGCCGGAAGCCCGTTTGCCGCACAGACTGGAAGCCTATGTTCCGTTTTTCACCCCACGCCCTGCGGCACGACTTCTCTTAGCGATTTCACATTTTCTGCGCCGGTGTCAGTGTGCACGGTCGCCGCGCCGTCGCGTGGAATTGTCCTGGCAAACGGGCGGCCTTTGAATACGCCGTCCAAGATTTCTTTCACCCGGAACGTAAGACCGTCGGTTTTGGTGACGCTCTCGATTTTCGGTTCGCAGTAGCGAGCGCGCAAAATGGTGGCGAGCTGACCGAAGCCATAAAGCCCTTGGTCGTTCATCTCGACGGTCACAATGCGCTTGAATTTCGGCCAGATTTTTTCGAGACCGTTCGGCAACGGATGCAAGTGCCGCAGATGCAGCGCGCCGACTTTTTCGCCCTGTTCTCGCGCCATTGTCACGGCGTCGTGGATTGGACCGTAAGTCGATCCCCAGCCGACGATTAGTGTGTCGCCTTCCTGATCGCCGTAAACTTCCGGCACCGGAATTTCTTCCGCGAGCTTACGCAATTTGTTGCGCCGTTTGGCGGTCATCGCCATGTGCAACTTCGGGCTGCCCGTCGGGTGCCCCATTTCGTCGTGCTCGAGTCCAGCGAGAAGCGGATATTTTCCATCAAGAATGCGCGTGCCGGGCGGCGCGTGTTGCGTGATTTGATCGATGGGATACGGCTTGAACGTCTGGCGTGGTGTCAGATCGGGTTTGGGATCCGCCATCAACTTCGAAAGATCCGGTTCGTCGAACGCTTCGATGCGCGTGGCGAGCGACGTGTCGCTCAGGATGAAGACCGGCGTGCTGTATTTGCGCGCGATCCGGGCCGCTTCCACCGCGATGTAGAAACAATCTTCCACGCTCGCTGCCGCGACCACGACCCGCGGACTATCACCATGACTGCCGTAGATCGCCTGATGCAGATCGCTTTGCTCGACGTTGGTGGGAAGTCCGGTGCTCGGGCCACCGCGTTGGATGTTACAAATGATCAGCGGAATCTCGGCCATCGACGCCCAACCAATCGCTTCGGATTTGAGTGAAATGCCGGGGCCGGCGCTGCCCGTCACGGCAAGGTAACCTGAGTACGAACAACCGAGAGCGATCGATACCGACGCGAGCTCATCCTCGGCCTGGACGAAGATGCCGCCATACTTCGGCAGCTCGCGACGAAGCGTTTCCATCACGGACGACCATGGCGTGATCGGATAACCGGCGCCGTAACGCACGCCGGCCGCGATCAGTCCGTAGGCCAGCGCCTGGTTCCCATCCATGGTGATCTGCGCGCGGCCGCTGGCTCTCGGGATATGGTCGAACCGATAATGTTTAGTCAGGACGTTGCCGACCGGATAGGCGTAACCGGCCTGAAACGCCATGAGCGCGGTGTTAACGATGCTTTGGTCTTTGCCGGAGAATTTTTCGGTGATCAGTCTTTTCAGTTTGTCGGCGTCGAGATTGAAAATTTTCGCGATCAGGCCGAGCACGAAAATGTTTTTCCCTTTATCTTTCGCCGTGCCGCCGAGGGCTTCGACGGTGAGACCGGTGATCGGCACGCCAACATAAACGAAACGTTTGTCGTCGAGATTCGGCTCGACGTTGTCCGAATCGTAGAGCAACACGCCGCCTTCGCGCAGAAAGCTGATGTGATCCTGATAACTGTGTTGATAAAACGCGACCAGGAAGTCGGCTTCATCGCCTGCCGATAGCACTTCGCCGGAACCGATGCGCACCTGGAAAATGGAAGGGCCACCCGAGATCGTCGCCGGAATGGTCATGTAAGTCATGACATCGTGATCGCTACGGCCAGCGAGTCGGGCGAGAAACGCGCCGGCCGTCTGGATGCCGTCCTGCGAATTTCCCGCCAGCCGGATCACGGCGTCCTGAATGTTTTCAGGGCGCAGATCGGCCCGGTCCGAAACGGGAGCGGCCGTCGGGACGCCGTTCGCACCATCGGACCCGGTCATAACTGGGGTTGAAGTATTGTCTGGCAAAACTGGAAAACCTCGGGTGAGCAATCTCAGGCCATGTTGCCGATTTTTCCAGAGGAAAGTCCGAGCTCGCCGCGTTGTAGTGGCGGCTTACTGAGTGGAGGATTGAGATTCTATACGGGAATCGTCGGCTCCCGGAGGACGATCCAGACCGCGGCGTTTTAGCAATGGCTCAATGTAAGGATCGCGGCCGACGAAATTCTTGAACAAGCTCAGTGCATCGGCCGATCCGCCGCGCGAGAGCAGGGTTGCGCGCAAGCGATCGCCGTTTTCGCGCTTCAATCCGCCGTGCTCCTTGATCCAATCGACTGTGTCGGCATCGAGCACTTCGCTCCAGATGTAGGAGTAATAACCCGCGGAATATCCGCCGGCGAACGCGTGCGAGAAATATGGACTGCGGTAACGCGGTGGAACCGGCGGAAAATCCACACCGGCCTTGTGCAAGGCGTCCGCTTCAAAAGCGATCGCGTCCTTCGGCACATCGGCAGGGTTTAACTGATGCCAGGCTTGGTCCAGGAGAGTGGCCGAAAGGTACTCGGTCGTCTTGTAACCTTGATTGAACTTCTCCGCGGCCATCACCTTATCCAGCAACGCCTGCGGCATCGGTTCGCCGGTCTGGTAATGTTTCGCGTAATTCTTGAGCACTTCCGGCCAGGTCGCCCACATCTCGTTCACCTGTGAGGGATACTCGACGAAGTCGCGCGGCACACTCGTTCCGCTGAACCGCGGATATTTTACGTTCGAAAACATTCCATGGAGCGCGTGACCGAACTCATGAAACGCAGTGCGCACTTCGTCATGAGTAAGTAACGTTGGCTCACCTGGTGACGGTTTCGGGATGTTGAGATGGTTCGCGACGACCGGCTTGAAGCCGAACAATTCGCTTTGTTCGACATAAGAATTCATCCACGCACCGCCGCGTTTTGAAGGCCGTGCATAATAATCGGCGATGAAAATCGCGAGCTGCTTGCCGTCGCTATCAAAGACATCGAACACTCGCACGTCCGGGAGATACACCGGCAGATCGTGGCGCTCCTTGAAGGTGAGGCCGTAGAGTTTGCCCGCGGCAAAGAAAACGCCGTCGAGCAGGACGTGATTGAATTCATAATACGGGCGCAGCTGCGATTCATCGAAATCGTATTTCGCTTTGCGCACTTTCTCCGAATAAAAATCCCAATCCCAAGCTGCGATCTGAAATCCGCCCTTCTCTTGATCGACAATCTTCTGCTGCTCGGAGGCTTCACGCCTGGCATTGGCGACGGCGGGGGGCGCGAGATCGCCGAGAAGTTTGTTCACGGTCGGAACGTTCTTCGCCGTCTGCTCTTCGAGTTGATAGGCGGCCCAATTTTCGTATCCGAGCAGCTTCGCCTTCTCGGCGCGCAACTGCGCCGCTCTCAACACGACGTTGCGCGTATCGAACTCGCCGCCGTGACTGTTGCGGGCGAGCGACGTTTGCATGATCCGCTCGCGCAGTGGTCGATTTTGCAACGACTTGAATAACGGCTGCCCGGTCGTGTTTTGCATTTGAATCACAAACTTGCCCTCTTTGTGCTCGGCTTTGGCCGCGTTGATCAGAGTCGCGATTTGGGTGTCGGAAAGACCCTCCAGATCTTCCTTGCGATCGACCACGACCGAGGAAGCGTTCTTTTCTTTGAGAACGTATTGTTCGAACTTCGTCTGCAACGTTGCCAGCTCGGCATTGATCTTCTTCAGCTTCTCCTTGTCGGGCTCCGAAAGTTTCGCACCGGCGCGCACGAAATCTTTGTAATAGCGCTCGAGTAGGTAACTGGATTCCGGATCGAGGCCGAGCTTGTCGCGATTGTCGTAGAGTTGCTGGATGCGCGCGAAAAGTTTGCCGTTGAGATGGATCGCATCGCGGTGCGCGGAGAGCTTTGGCGCCATGTCAGTCTCAATCTTTTGCATCGTCGGATTCGTATTGCACGAATTGAGATTCGAGAACGTGGTTTCCGAGCGATCGAGCAGACGTCCGGTGCGCTCGAGGGCGACTACAGTGTTCTCAAATGTCGGCTTTTCCGAATTGTTCGCGATCGGCTCAATTTCCTTGAGCTGCTCGCGCATGCCGGCTTCGATTGCCGGGGCGAAATGTTCGTCCTTGATTTTGTCGAACGGCGGATAGTGATACGGAAGAGCGCTCTCCACCAGCAGTGGATTGTCGGCAGCATGAGGTGAGGACGGCGCGCTTTTCGCGGACGGTTTCTCGGCGTTGAGAGAGGTAGAGGCTATTTGCATGACTGATAAGATTGCCAGGATGCGGAACAGCTGAGTGATCGCGACTGAATGATGCATAGCGAGAATGTCACTTGTGCACGCGACGACGCGTGAACGCAACTACGGGAACGCTCCCCGGACCTGAATTCGACGACTCGACAGACGCTCACTCCGCCGACGATAATTGGCACCAAAATGAGGTGTCACGTTTTTGCTCTGCTCGTATCTTCGTCAATCAGCGTCGCAGCTGACAACGTTACTCCAAAGTTCGATGCGCATGCCGCAGAGCGATTTGCAAAGCTAGCTCTCGCATGCGTCGGCAAAGAATATCCGAACAAGATCAGTCATGTGCTTAACAGCGACAGCGATGTTGCGCCGCCGCGTAAACTCACACCCGCATTTTATGGCTGCTACGACTGGCATTCATCCGTGCATGGACATTGGCTGCTCCTCAGGCTGATACGGACATTTCCGAACGCGCCGTTTGCCGCGCCGGCGCGCGATGCGCTGCGCAAGAGCCTCACCGCTGGAAATCTGAAACAGGAAACTGCTTATCTTCACGGAGCGGGCCGGACCAGTTTCGAACGTCCATATGGATTGGCGTGGCTCCTTCAATTGTGCGCCGAGCTGCGGGAGTGGGATGACGAGCAAGCGCGCGAGATGTCAGCCAACCTGCGCCCGTTGGAAGAAGCTGCAGTGGAGCGATTGAAAACATGGCTGCCGAAACTCTCGCATCCAGTCCGCATCGGTGAGCATGACCAGACGGCGTTCGGACTTGGGTTAATGTTTGATTATGCCCGGTCGAAAGGTGATGAAGCTTTCACCAAGCTGGTCACCGATTCGGCGAAAAAGTTCTTTCTCGCCGATAAAGATTGCCCGCTCTCTTATGAACCTTCCGGCGAAGATTTCCTCTCACCATGTCTAGCTGAGGCAGACATGATGCGCCGCGTGATTCCTCCCGCGGAATTCGCGACTTGGTTGAAAGAGTTTATGCCGCAGATTCCGACCATTCGAAATGCTGATTGGCTACCGGTCACGGTGTCGCCCGATCGAAGCGATCCAAAGCTTGCGCATCTTGATGGATTGAATTTGAGCCGGGCGTGGATGTTGGAAGGAATTATATCGGCACTGCCTGCGGACGATCCACGCAGGCCGGCGCTTGCTGCCGCGGCCGAGGCTCATCGTCGCGCGGGACTCGCGGCCGTGACCGGTGAACATTACGAAGGCGGACACTGGCTCGGGAGCTTTGCGGTTTATCTAACGACCCAGCGCGGGATCCAAGGCGGCTCCCAGTTGAAATGAAATTCAGGATTTTCTTGGTCGTTACTTCGTGCGTCGTCAGCCTGATCACAGGCTTTGTCATTTCGCGCAGTGGTTCTTCGACCGAAAATATCAGGACGCAC
>Ga0070662_100003008_pt1 | contig 10488 bp, 7 predicted proteins | sample KBSC53metaG_FD_65648 | JGI IMG/M metagenome (GOLD analysis project Ga0070662, IMG submission 65648) | Corn rhizosphere microbial communities from Kellogg Biological Station, Michigan, USA - KBS C5-3 metaG | ecosystem: Host-associated > Plants > Roots > Rhizosphere > Soil ...
AAACCGGAAATCAAGATATTTTTCAATTGCTACCCTGTCGGCAACAATGCGCTCGAAATTCGGGTCTTTTACTGAACTGAACCCCACAGTGTTAAGCCGCTTTTCAAATTCGGCTGTCGATGGGAAATGGCTGAGAATGTTGGCGATCTCGGCATTGATCTCCGCATCGGTTGGAGCGGTTCGCGGAAGGCGTTCGGCCTCAAGAGCGAAAAGTCTTTGGTTTATGAGAGTTTGCAGTGCTTGATTGAGGTCCTGCGAACTCGGCGGATCGATCGGCGTGTTTGGCTGCAGGGCGAGCTGCCACCTCAGGTCAGAAAGTGTTATTAGCTCCGTGCGGACGCCGTCATTTACCGTAGCTATCGATTTATCAACGACCTGCTGCGCAAGAGCTGTTAAAGCCGCCAAACTAAGCCACAAAGCGACCGTGAAAATTGCGACAGAACCGAAATGCCTCTTATACCCTGATTTCATTGCCCTAACCTTTGATTTTTGCGTGAATCCAACTGCATGTCAACAGTGATATTTATCCGTTTAAACGTTGACAAAATGTTTAAAAACGTTTTTAATTGAGATGGACGTGAACGGCACACGTTTTCCGCTAGATATCTCCTCGCCGTAAGACTGTTTCCGCACCCGTTTTAGAGAACTAAAAAATAAAATGCTCGCACCGAGACGACAGAAAAAAGAGCCCCGGTTGGCCAAGGCTGTTAGGCCCGCATCTGACTTGATCGATGAGTTAAAGATCATATCGGACCTTGGCAGAAGCCTGCTTTTTACGGTTCATCCCAAAAAAGTTGCCAGCCGCGTAGCCGAAGCGATTCTCAACGGTGTCGATGCCGAGATGTGTGCATTTGTGGTCGAGGTTGAAAATATCGGCCTGATAAAATCGGCCGTAAACCGCTCCGGCGCAATCCAATCAAAATTTCTGAGCAAGTCCCGATTCGAAAAATGGCTTAAGCTTTTGCCGCCGCAGATGGGGTTTGCCGAAGACCACCCGGACGAGTTTTTCCTGACGGGCAAAACTCACAAGATCGAGTACATTTCTCCCCTGCACATCAACGGGGAGATCAAGGGAGCGGTAATCGTCACGTTTGCCGAGAAACAAGATCTGAACGAGCGAAAAGCACGCCTGATAGACGCAGCGACGCAGATGGCCGCGATGAGCGTAAACCTGTCCGCACATTACGAAAACGCTCTTCACGATTCGATCACAAAGACCAAAGAGGAGCATCGCAAATTTACGGAGGCTATTCTCGATGCTCTCCCGGTTTCGCTCTATGTCGTTGACCGCGATTACCGCATCGTCACCTGGAACCGTCATCGCGAGGTCGGCGTTCAGGGAATACCGCGTGATTCGGCGTTGGGGCGCGACGTTTTTCAGGTGCTGGCTAAATATCCCGAAGGCCGTTTGCGGAAAGAATTTGAGCGGGCATTTGCGACCGGCAGGATCGAACGCATCGAGCAGCAAACGGTTGCCGACGACGGATCGACCCGTCATTGGCTGGTCAGCAAGGTCCCAATGCGTGACGCGGAGTCGGGCGAAGTTTCGCACGTAATAACCGTCGGCGAGGACGTGACCGTTCGGGTCGAAGCGATACATGCCGTCGGCCGCGCAGAAAAACTTGCGGCGGTTGGGCGGCTTGCCGCCGGTGTCGTCCACGAAATAAATAATCCACTTGCAACCATTGCCGCATGTGCCGAGGCACTCGAGCACCGGATCGATGAAGGAGCGTTTGCTTCGTCAGACGCCGAACAGGACCTGACCGAGTATCTTGGCCTCATCAAAAACGAGGCTTTTCGCTGCAAATCGATAACAACCGGCTTGCTCGATTTCAGCCGAGTGCGTGCAGGCAACAGGCACCCGGTCGAGATCGGCGAGATATTAAGATCATCCGCAAATCTCATCACCCACCAAAAACGCGGTGGCAATATCAACATCGAATTGGAAATCGAGGACGGCCTGCCGAAGATCAACGGGGACGGCGGACAGATACAGCAGGCTGTGATCGGTTTGGGTACAAATGCGATCGACGCGATGCCGGACGGCGGAACTCTCACTTTTCGTGTGGTATCGCGTGCAAACAGTGTTGCTATTGAGGTTGAGGATACCGGGACGGGCATCGCTCCGGAAAACCTTTCAAAAGTCTTCGAGCCTTTCTTTACCACCAAGGAAATCGGCAAAGGGACAGGACTCGGCCTTGCAGTGTGTTACGGCATTATCACCGAACACGGCGGACGGCTGAGCGTTCGGTCGAACCTCGGCAAAGGATCGGTGTTTACTATCCTGTTGCCGGTCACCGGAGCATGATCAAATTGGGAAGCTGATTTACTTGAGATTTTTCCTCACTTATAGAGAGAAGAAACGTATGGCAAAACTTTTGGTGGTCGATGACGAAAAAAATCTGCGCCTTGTCGTGCAGAAGGAGCTTACACGGCAAGGGCACGAAGTTGATGTGGCGTCCGACGGTGAAGAAGCTTGGGAAATGCTCGAAAAACAGGATTTTGACGTTCTGCTTTGCGACATAAATATGCCTCGGCTCGACGGTGTCGGGTTGTTGCGCCGAATTTGCGATAAGACCGAAAATCGGCCTGAGGTGATAATGCTCACCGGGCAAGCAACGGTCGAAACCGCGATCGAGGCGATGAAACTCGGGGCGTACGATTATCTAACCAAGCCCTACCGCATCGCGGAGCTTTCGGCCCTCGTAACCCAGGCTGCCGAAAAGCAGCAGCTAAAGATCGATAATCAGCGTATGCGGGCGCAGATACAGCGGACAAACAGCACACTGCCCGAGATCATAGGCGACTCGCGCCAGATGAAAGACATTCTGCGGCTTGTTCAGCGTGTTGCGCCGACCGAAACTTCCGTTCTGATAACCGGCGAATCCGGAACCGGTAAGGAGTTGGTCGCGCAGGCCATACACCGGTTGAGCAAACGTAAGGATAAGGCGTTTGTGGATCTCAACTGCGCCGCGTTGCAGGATACGCTGCTCGAATCGGAACTTTTCGGTTATGAGGCCGGAGCATTCTCGGGCGCGCGGGCGCGCAAACTTGGACTTTTCGAAATTGCCGATGGCGGAACGCTTTTCCTTGACGAGATCATGGAGATGCCCGCGCAGCTTCAATCAAAACTCCTGCGGGCGCTTGAGACGCGTTCGTTTTTCCGCGTTGGCGGCGTGAAAAAAGTTGAGGTTGACGTCCGCGTTGTCGCCGCGACAAACCGTAACAAGGACGAAGCTATTGCGACAGGTGCGTTTCGGGCCGACCTGATGTTCCGCGTCAACAGTTTTGAAATACATATTCCACCGCTTCGCGAACGTCGCGAAGACATCGAACCGCTTGCGCGGCACATCCTGACAAAGATCGCTGGCCCCGGTGCTCCGGAATTAACTCAGGGAGCTATCGATGCTTTGTCCGCATTTGACTGGTCGGGGAACGTTCGCCAACTGCGAAATTGTCTCGAACGAGCAATTTTGCTTGCGGACGGTGAAAAGATAACCACCAAAGAATTTCCGCCCGAGGTCGTTTACCGGACAGAAAGAACAAACGTTTCAGTCAGCTATAACAGTCCGCAGCTAAACGGCACCAGCACGTTTCAAAATGCGTCGCCCGTAAACCTACGCGATTCGGAGAAACAGCAGATCATCAACGCCCTTGAGAAAACGGGATGGCATCGAGGAAAGACGGCCGTAATGCTTGGCATCTCGCCCTCGACGCTGTACAGACGCCTTAGAGAATACGGGCTGGAAACCCGCTAGTAGTCGTGGCGAATATGCTCCTGCAATAAGATAATTTTTCGTTTGCAAAATACGCTGTCGAAATCAGAAAAGAGGCGTATACTGTGCACGTCGTTTTCGCCATTATTAATGGGTGCGAAAACCGACAACGAAAACAAATCAGGAGAAAAAGATGAAAAGGATTATAGGCTGTCTTCTCGCCCTTATAATTGGGGCTTTTTTCCTTGGAGCTGATTTCGGTACCACGTCAGCAATGAACACCGTCTCAAATGCAGATTACGGGCAAAACGCTAATTCGAGCACGACAATGACGATGACGGCGAAGCCAAAACATCATCGTAAACATCATCGAAAGCATCATCGCAAACACCACAAGTAAAACTCCCGAAATAGATGCCAGATTACCGATTTGGCAAACCAATTTATGCAGGTGAGCAAGCCCAAAGCTTGCTCTTTTAATTTAAGATGCGGCCATTTTAGTTAAGCCTCATCGATTCACAATAAAAAGGAATCGCTGTTCTGACAAAGGCATAAGTCTGTCTTCAAACAGCATGCCTTCCTTTTGAAGCGCCTCGCGCAGGCCGTTTCCACCAAAGAGCAGCAGCGTCCGTTTTCCGGACCATTTCACTAAACGCGGCAGTTTCTCCGTAAATCTGTCGAGCGCGCGGCAAGTAACCATCGAAAAATTGCTATCGTCAACCTCTTCGAATTGCCTGTTCACGATCTCGGCCTGCTCTGAAATTCCAAGTTGGGCAGTAGCCGAAACAATAAACTTCGCTTTCTTGATTTTCGATTCGATCAAAACGGCGCTCAGGTCTTTGCGAACCAGCAAACACGGGATCCCCGGCAGCCCTGCGCCGGTCCCCACATCGGCAAATCGGGCGTTTTCGGGAATGTATTCGAGCAATGTAAGCGATTCGAGAATGTGCCGGGTCGCAAATTCCTCTGGCCGACACGGCGCTACGAGGTGCAGAAGCGGATTATGTTTTTGAACCAGCTCGTAATACGCCGCGAGACGATCGATCGCGGTGTCAGACAGGGCAAGCTCAAACGCCGCCTGATGATTCTTGATTGCATCGATAAATTCGGTTTTCACAAAGTTCAGAGTCTGCTTGGGGTTACGTGGGCAGTTTATCCAAGGCGCGCAAACTCGTCCGAAATGTCATGCTCTTCAAATTCGTCCGGTTTCCCGTCTTTGTCCTTATCTTCGGCAAAAAAGATCTTGATGAACGGTGGAGCGACCAGCGTGGTAGCAACAGCCATAAACAGAACGGTTGCAAAGAAATGGGGTTTAATAACACCAAGCCCTAGCCCGATCTGGGCAACGACTATGCCAACCTCGCCACGCGGAACCATTCCGACGCCAATCTGTGCCATATCGCGGCGCGACATTCCCCACGCCCCAAGTCCGCAGCCTATAAATTTTGTAATAACGGCGACAACAGTCATCAATATCGCCAGCACGACCACGGAGGCGTCACCAAACACGCGCAGGTTGAGCTGCATGCCGATATTCACCAGAAAAAACGGCACCAGAAACTCGGTAACGCCGCTTGTTAGCCGGTGCATTTTTTGGTTACCTTCGGTCGCCTCGGCAAGAGCCATGCCCGCTAGAAATGCACCGATTATCGCCGCAACCCCGACGTACATCGCGGCGAATGACAGGCCCAGACACAGTATTAGCCCGAAATTAAAAAAAGGTTGGCCGATCCGCAAACCGTCTATCGCCGGAGCGATCCGCGTCATCAATCTTGCGCCGACGACTGCAACAAAGACCGTAAAAAGCACGGCGAGCCCCGCCGTTTTCGCAAGCTCAAGATAATCGACCGAACCCCCGCTCAGCGATGAGACCATCGACAATATTATCAGCCCGAGTATGTCGTCGATCACCGCCGCGCCAAGTATGATCCGCGAGGTCTCAAGATCAAGCAAACCCATCGAGCCCAGCACTCGCGCGGTTATCCCGACTGAGGTCGCAACCAGCGCCGCACCGATAAACATTGCCTCGACGAACGATCCATCCCACCACAAGGCGATCCAATAACCCGCGACAAACGGGATCGCCACGCCCAGCACCGCAACCGCCGTGGCCCGCGGCCCGACGCGGAAAATATCCTGCGGCTTTGTCTCAAGACCGACGTTGAACAGCAAGAAAATAACACCGACCTCGGCCAGGATCGAGATCAGATCGCTCGGATGCACCCAGCCCAGCAGGCTCGGTCCGATCACTACGCCCGCCAATATTTCGCCAACCACCGCCGGCTGCCTGAGGCGCTCAAAAACCTCTCCCATCAGCTTGGCGGCGGCCAGTATGATGAATAGCGACAGGAAAACTGATGCGTGCTCGACGCTTGCAGCAAGAACGACAGGCATTGATTTCGCGGTCAATAAAGTTGACGCTAAATCATACCAACCCGTGGTATTTATCGGCAAAACCGCCGTTCCGATTTACGTCGCGATCCGCGAAGCCGGATCGCATCATCTTGTAGCCAATTTCCGGCGTGCGCTTGATTTTTCCGGTGTGGAAACTATAATCAAATGTTCAAGGCTGGGTAGCTCAGATGGTTAGAGCGTGGGATTCATAACCCCAAGGTCGGGAGTTCGATCCTCCCCCCCGCCACCAATAAAAATAGGGCACTCTGCGTTATTCCGCTGATGCCCTTTTCTGGTTTTAGCGACTATCGTGTGCCAAAGCTGCAATACAATTAGACGGTTGCGGGTCTGCTCTCTTCATTGAAGTTCTCTGCGGCGACCTCACAATAGACTTTTATTGCGCCCTTTGCATTGGTTAACGTCTCAAAGAGCCGCTCGTAATTTTCAAGACCGCTGACCGGATGTGTCAATAGTCGTAATAACCAATCACCGTATTCTAGAACGGCTTGGGCCATATCTTTTGCGCCGGTTTCGAAATACTCTCGATTTGCGTTGACGGTTCCGACCATTACTTTATTACCGAGCACGAAATCAAGATTGATCTTGTCCGCCGGAATCTCGATCACCTTGTCGCCGCCGGTAACACTTGAAAGGACAAGAACGCCATTTTTAGCCAGCGCTTGCATCGCGTCAAAAACGATCGGCGAAAAGCCGGTAGCCTCAAAAATAATGTCAAAACCACCGTGCTGCTTTGCATAGTCGGGAACAGAGATATTCTCAGTAGAGACATACGCGGCTCCGAGGTCTTCGATCAGGTCAGAATTCAAATAGGGCTTTGGCGTGCGGCCAAAGGTAACGACTTCGATCCCGCGAAGCCGAAAAACGAGTGTTGCCAATAATCCGATAGTGCCGGCGCCCAGGACGGCAGCGCGTTTCGGTTTCCATACGCGCAGACGTCGCTGTATCTCATACGCCTGGGTGATGCCTTTCTGCACGACGGTCATCGGTTCGAGCAGAACGCCAACATCTTTCAGTCCGCGCGGGACCTTAACGATAAACTCGGCGTCATCGACATAATACTCAGACAGATATCCGTGTCGCAAATTTATCCCGCGTTCGAAATAAGTCTCATCCGTCGTCATATCGTTAGTACCGATCACGTCATAAATACTCGTGCCGGGGCGACGGACGGTTGCAACTACATAATCGCCTTTTTTTAGTTCGGTGACGTTCGGACCGACCTCTTCGACAATGCCAAAGCCTTCGTGGCCGATCACAAGAAAATCATCGCCCGCCGGCGCCGCTCCGTATTCCGCATTATTAATTTCCTTATCGGTGCCGTCAACGCCAACCCGAAGGACCTTTACAACAACGCCGCGGCCGTTGGCTATCTCATTGACATTAGGCTTCGGCATTTCTACAAGATTAACGGAGTTTTTAATTCCAGGTTTTACTGCAATGGCTTTCATGATTTTTCTGTTTTTAACGCGAAGTCGCTGTGTTCATGCGGCAATCGAATGCATCCAAGCCGGTTGAATGCCTAAATTTGTTAATGTTCCCAACACTCTCTGCGGTTCGCCGAGGTCGCTCCAGCCAACATCGCCGACGCGCATAACGAGCAGGTGCGCCGATTCATTTTCAAGCACCTCACTTGAAAAATTTGTCTGGTTTACCCACGAATAAATAGATCTGACGACCGCTGCTTCCTGATGTGTGCCAAACAGCTTTTCAGACGCGGAAAACATTCTGTACATGTCGGGCAGTTGCCGAGCGAACATGTCGAGAAACGTCCGCACTTTTCCGATCATCACAAAGCTGTTCCAAAGACAGCCTTTTGCCATCAATTTTTGTGCGACGTTGTATGTCGGTTTCTCCCAAAAGCGGCTGACGCGGCTGACTGATTTTGGAACCTCGCCGAACAGACATTGCACGGGCTCGATCCAGCCGTACGCGGTCTCCGGTTTTTCCGCCTCGATGCCGAGCAGAACGACTGACTCCGGATTCATCCTGACAGTGTCGAATGCAAAATCGACATGTGTCATAAACCCTTCGTCATCAGAAAAATAGTGGTCCGAAGGAAAGAACGCGACCATCGCATCGGGTGAAACCTTTGTCAGCCGCATCAAGCTGTAAAGTATCGCTGGCGCGGTCCCGCAGTTTTCGGGCTGCACGACCAAACGGCTCCTGTGCACACTCCAAAGCGGACGCGAGTAAAAATCTTCGTGCTTTTGCGTGAGACTGAAAAAAGTATTTTCGGGCGCGATGCCAAGTGCGACCCGTTCGCGTGTTGCGTCAAGCAGTGTCCGGTTGTTAATGATCGGGCAAAATTGCTTTGGCCTCTCGTCACCTGTGATCGCCCGTGTCAGCGATTTAAGCCGCGACCCGTCGCCACCCGCCAGAATGACCGCTAGCCGCTCGTGTTTGACGCCCCCAACGCCTACGAAACCAGGAAATTCTTTTTTTGAATTTTGCTGCATAAGTTTTCTCGATCTACCTTGAACCGTCACCTTGCTAAATCAAAGAATCAAAGTGGTTTATTCCCGATCGTTCAAAAATAAAAGGCGGCCGATGACCGCCTTAATATTTCTTCCTAACTCCCGTTTATTCCGGGTTTTATTCACCGCTTTGTTGCAGCAGTTTTGCGACCAGTCCCGTCCAGCCGGTCTGATGGCTGGCTCCGATGCCGGAGCCGTCGTCGCCGTGGAAGTATTCGTAAAACAGGACGTGATCGCGAAAGTGCGGATCCGCCTGGAATTTCCGGTTATCACCGAAAACCGGACGCTGCCCATTTTCATCTTGCAAAAATATCCGCGACAACCGCCGCGAAAGCTCCTGTGAAACTTCCCAAAGGTTCATCATATTTCCGGAACCCGTCGGGCATTCAACCATGAGATCATCGCCATAATAATGATGAAATTTTTGCAGCGATTCGATCAGCAAGTAATTAACCGGGAACCAGATCGGCCCGCGCCAGTTGGAGTTGCCCCCGAACAAGCCGCTTGAAGATTCCGCTGGTTCGTAATCGACGCGATGTACGTCGCCGTTAACGTGTAAAACATAAGGACATTCGCGGTGATAACGAGAGACAGCTCGAATTCCGTAGGGCGACAGAAACTCGGTTTCGTCGAGCATCACTTTTAGCACTCTTTCCAGTCTTTCGCGAAAAGCGACCGCCAGCAACCTGCGTTCGCCCATTCCTGGTGTCCTCATGCATGAAACATTGCCGATGAGATCAGGACGGTTTTGGATAAACCAGTTAAGACGCCGTTTGAAGTTCGGAAGCTTGTCCAGTACATCAGGCTCGATCGAACCAACGGCAAAAAGCGGAATTAGTCCAACCATCGAACGCACTTTCAAAGGAGAACTGCTTTCACCGTGCATGTGCAGGACGTCGTAATAGAATCCGTCCTCGTCGTCCCAAAGCGAGATGCCGTCCTGTCCGAGATTGTTCATCGCCGATGAAATATATAGGAAATGCTCCCAGAATTTGCTCGCGACATCTTCGTAAGTATCGTCTTCGGCGGCCAGCTCGAGCGCGATCGCGAGCATGTTGAGGCAATACATCGCCATCCAGCTCGTGCCGTCGGACTGCGCTAGCTTGCCGCCGGTCGGCAGCGGCCGCGAACGGTCGAAGACGCCAATATTATCAAGGCCCAAGAACCCGCCTTCGAAAACGTTCATGCCTTCGGCGTCCTTGCGGTTGACCCACCACGTAAAATTGAGCATCAGCTTTTGAAAGATACGCGCAAGGAATCTCCGATCACCCTTACCGCGTCGTTTTTTCTCGATCTGATAAACGCGCATCGCCGCCCACGCATGAACAGGCGGATTAACGTCGCCATATGCCCACTCGTACGCCGGGATTTGGCCGTTCGGGTGCATGTACCATTCGCGAAGCATCAGCATTAACTGTTCCTTGGCAAAATCGGGATCGACCAACGCTAGAGGTATGCAATGGAACGCAAGATCCCACGCTGCATACCATGGATATTCCCACTTATCCGGCATTGAGATAACGTCCGAATTATAGAGGTGCGGCCAGTCGCTATTGCGCCCTTGTTTCCGCTCGTCCGGCGGTTTTGGCAGATGCCCGTCACCTTCGAGCCAGTCTTTTACAACATAGTGGTAAAACTGTTTCGACCAGAGCATGCCAGCAAATGCCTGACGCTGGACGTTTTTTGCATCGTCGGATAGATCTTGGGGGATAATGTCGGAGTAAAATTCGTCAGTTTCTTTTTGGCGAGCAGCAAAGATCTCGTCGAAATCTTTGAATGGACTTGAACCACCCGCCACCGCAAGTGGTGCTAACTTTGCGTCTTTGCGAGAAAATTGTTTATCCGAAAGTCTTAAGCGAATCGTTTTTTCCGACCCTGCCGGT
>Ga0070662_100003018_pt1 | contig 10468 bp, 13 predicted proteins | sample KBSC53metaG_FD_65648 | JGI IMG/M metagenome (GOLD analysis project Ga0070662, IMG submission 65648) | Corn rhizosphere microbial communities from Kellogg Biological Station, Michigan, USA - KBS C5-3 metaG | ecosystem: Host-associated > Plants > Roots > Rhizosphere > Soil ...
GAACTGCGGCAGGAACGCCAGGAAGAACAGCGCGACCTTCGGGTTGAGCGCGTTCGTCGCCGCGCCCTGCCACAGCACCTTCATCGGGCTGGACGGCAGCGCCGTGCGCACATCGATGTGCCCAGGGGCGGACGACGCGCGCAGCATTGCCAGTCCGGTCCAGACCAGGTAGGCCGCACCGATCCACTTGACGACCGTGAATGCGGCCGCCGAAGCGGCCAGCAGTGCCGACAGCCCGAGCGCTGCGAGCGCAATGTGCAGCATGCAACCCAGGCCGATGCCGAGCGCCGCGAACACGCCGTCGCGCCGCCCGCGCGCCGCGCTGCTGCCGACCACGAACAACATGTCGGGGCCAGGCGTCAGGTTGACGAGCAGCGCAGCGCTCGCGAACAGCGCCAGATCGTGGATGCCGAGCCCCGCCAGGCTCACGATTTCAACGCACCCAGGAAGTCCATCTTGCCGAGCTCGACGCCGTTGTGGCGCAACAGCGCATACGTCGTCGTCATGTGGAAGTAGAAGTTCGGCAACACGAAGTGCTTGAGGTACGGCTCGCCCTTGATCATCAAGGTGCCGTCGCGCCGCGGCAGCGCGATGTCCTTGTCTTCGGTGCCGTCGATCTGGTCGGCCGGCACCGACTTGATGAACGCGACCGTCTTCGCGATGCGCTCGCGCAACTCGGCGAGGTTGGTTTCGTTGTCCTCGAACTTCGGCGCTTCGACGCCGGCCAGCCGCGCCACCGCGAACTTCGCCGCGTCGCTCGTCATCTGGATCTGGCGCACGAAGGGCAGCATGTCGGGCGCGAGACGCGCAGTGAGGTACACCGAGGGATCGAACTTCTTGGCCTGCGCGTGGGCCTCGGCCTTGTCGAGCCAGGCCGTCATGTTGGCGAACATGCGAATGAACACCGGCACGCTGGCCGAGTGCATCGTGATGGACATGGGGGAGTCTCCGTCGTGGGTTCGAACCAACGATGCTACAGGCCTTCGCGAGCGCGTGCACAATGGCCGCCGGGCTCGCGCCGCAGCCCGCCGCTGCTGCCGCCAATCCTCACGTGAACATCATCATCCTCGACGACTACCAGGACGCCGTGCGCAAGCTGAAATGCGCCAGCGTGATGGAACCGCTCAACGCCAAGGTCTTCACCAACACCGTCAAGGGAATCGGCCAGCTGTCGGTGCGCCTGCGCGACGCCGACGTGCTGGTGCTGATCCGCGAGCGCACCCAGTTTCCGCGCGCCCTGCTCGAGAAACTGCCGAAGCTCAAGCTGATCTCGCAGACGGGGCGGGTCGGCCCGCACATCGACGTCGAGACCTGCACGCGCATGGGCATCGCGGTGGCCGAAGGCGTCGGCTCGCCGACGGCGCCCGCGGAGCTGACCTGGGCACTGATCATGGCAGCGATGCGCCGGCTGCCGCAGTACATCGGCAACCTGAAGCACGGTGCCTGGCAGCAATCCGGGTTGAAAGCCGCATCGATGCCGCCGAACTTCGGCGTCGGCATGCAGCTCCGGGGCCGCACGCTGGGCATCTGGGGCTACGGCAAGATCGGCCAGCTCGTCGCCGGCTACGGCAAGGCGTTCGGAATGAAGGTCTGCGTCTGGGGCAGCGAATCGGCGCGCTCGAAGGCGATCGCCGACGGCTTCGCCGCCGCCGAAAGCTGCGAGGAGTTCTTCGAGACCAGCGACGTGCTCTCGCTGCATCTGCGGCTGCACGACAGCACGCGCGGCATCGTCAAGCTCGACGCGCTGTCGCGCATGAAACCGACCGCGCTGCTCGTCAACACCTCGCGCGCCGAGCTGATCGAGGAAGGCGCGCTGGTCTCGGCGCTGAATCGCGGCCGCCCCGGTCTCGCCGCCGTCGACGTGTTCGAGAGCGAGCCGATCCTGCAAGGCCACCCCCTGCTGCGCCTGGAGAACGCCGTCTGCACGCCGCACATCGGGTACGTCGAGCAGGACAGCTACGAGCTCTACTTCGGGGCTGCATTCGAGAACGTCGTCAACTTCATCAACGGCGCGCCGACCCACATCGTCAATCCGGAAGCGTTGCGGGTGCTGCGGTGAACGCGCTCGGGGCCTCGGCCAGCGAGCCTGTCAGCCGTGATGTTCGAGCCGGCGTTCGCTGGTCGCTGATGTTCGGCAACTTCGTGATCGGCTGCGGCGTGATGAGCGTCGCCGGCACCTTGAACGACATGGCCGAGTCCTTGCGCGTTTCGGTCGCACTGGCCGGCCAGTTGATCGCGATCGCCGCGGCGACCATGTGCTTCGGCGCGCCGCTGCTCGCAGGCTGGGTCGCGGGCTTCGACCGCCGCCGCCTGCTCGCGCTCTCGCTGCTCTGGTATGCGGCCGGCCACGCGATCAGCGCATTGATGCCGAGCTACGCCGCGCTCTGGCCGGTGCGCGCCGTGACGATGCTGGCAGCCGCCGTCTTCACGCCGCAGGCCGCGGCGGCGATCGGATTCATGACGCCGCCCGAGCATCGCGGCCGGGCGATCACGTTCATCTTCCTTGGCTGGTCGGTCGCGTCCGTGCTCGGCCTGCCGCTCTCGCAGTGGATCGGCGAAACCTTCGGCTGGCGCAGCGCGTTCTTCGCGATCGCCGCGCTCGGCACGCTTGCCGCGTTGTGGGTCTTTGCAGTGCTGCCCGATGGCGTGCGCCCGGCCGCCCTCTCGCTGCGCGCCTGGAAGCAGGTGCTGACGCATCCGGTCCTGATGGCGATGGTGATGGTGACGGCCTTGTTCGGCGCCGGGCAGTTCACGCTGTTTTCGTACTTCACGCCGTACTACCGGCTGACGCTGAACGCGAGCACCGAACAGATCACCGCGCTGCTCGCATGTTTCGGCGTGTTCGGCCTGATCGGCAACATCGCGCTGTCGCGCATGATCGATCGCGTCGGGCCGAGCGCCGCCGTCACGTTCACGACCGGCCTGATCGCCGTCTCGATGCTGCTGTGGCCGCTCGGCACGAGCGTGCTGAGCGTCGGCGTGATCCTGATCCCGTGGGCGCTCGGCTGCTTCTCGTCGAACTCGGGCCAGCAGGCCCGGCTGAGCGTCGCTGCGCCGGCGCTCGCCCCCGCGCTGATGGCGCTGAACACGTCGGCGATCTACCTCGGGCAGGCCGCGGGCGCAGCGAGCGGTGGCTGGCTGATCGCGCACGGCGGCTATGCGCCGCTGAACTGGGTCGGCCTCGCGTGGGTGATCGCGGCGATCGCACTGAGCCTGTGGGTCGGGCGCCAGAGGATCGTCATCCCGGCATGAGCGTGCCCGCCTCCTCCGAATCGACCCCGCTGGCCGCGCCAGCCACCCTGCGCGAACTGTTCTTCGCGTTCAACCGGCTCTCGCTGCAAGGCTTCGGCGGCGTGCTGCCGGTCGCGCAGCGCGAACTCGTCGAGCGCAGGCGCTGGCTCGACAAGCAGCAGTTCGTCGAGATGCTCGCCGTCAGCCAGGTCCTGCCGGGGCCGAACGTCGTGAACCTCGCGCTGATGTTCGGCGACCGCTGCTTCGGCCTGCGCGGCGCGATCACCGCGCTCGCCGGCATGATGCTCGCGCCGCTCGTCGTCGTGCTGATGCTGACCGCCCTTTACGGGCAGTACTCCCACCATCCGCTGGTCAGCGGTGCGCTGCGCGGCATGGGCGCGGTGGCCGCCGGGCTCGTGGTCTCGACTGCGCTGAAGCTGCTCGCCACCGTTCGCCACAACCCGATGGGGCGCTGGCTCGCGCTTGGTTTTGCCGCGCTGACGTTTGTCTCGGTCGCACTGTTGCGGTTGCCGCTCGTCTGGGTCGTGATCGGGCTCGGCTCGCTCGCGATGGCGGTCGCATGGTATTGCCTCGGCCGCACCGAGGAGCCGTCGCAGTGACCGGTGCCGAACTGCTCGGCCTGTTCGGCCATTTCCTGCTGCTGAGCCTGCTCGCGGTGGGCGGCGCGATCACCACCGCGCCGGACATGCATCGCTACATGGTGACCGAGCAGCACTGGCTGACCGACGCCCAGTTCACCTCGTCGATCGCGATCGCGCAGGCGGCGCCTGGGCCGAACCTGCTGTTCGTCGCGGTGCTGGGCTGGAACGCGGCCGGCCCGGTCGGCGCGTTCGCCACGACGGCCGGCATCCTGCTGCCGTCGACCGTGTTGTCGCTGTGGGCCACACGCTGGGGATCGCAGCGGCGCGAGACGCGCTTCGTCCGTTCCTTCACGAACGGTCTGACCCCGCTGACGCTCGGGCTGCTGCTCGCGACCGGCTGGATCCTCGCCGAGCCCTACGTGCGCGTTCCTCAGTACCGCTGGGGTGCGCTCGGACTGATCGCGATCACCGTCCTGGTGATGCTGCGCACCAAGGCGAGCCCGATGTGGCTGGTCGCGCTCGGTGCGCTGGCCGGCGTGCTCGGAATAGTCTGAGTCCGCTCAGGAAACCGCGCGGTCGATCAGTTCAGGCAGCAGCGCCAGGTCGGCGACGACACGTTCCGGCACGTCGTGCCACTGATCCGGGACCGCTTCGGCGAGCATGGTCAGCCACACGTCGGCACCGCCGTCGGCGCTTTCGCGCACCTGCAGGCTGAACGGAATCGCGACCCGCGCATTGCTCTCGTCCATCACCACGAGGGTGCCGCCGACCGACGACTCGAACACGATCACCGGGTTGGGCGTCGCCGCGAGCCGGGCCAGCACCGACAGCCCCTGCGAAAGCGCCGCCGCCTCGATGCGCTGAACGGTTTCGGTGACGCCATAGCGGCTGTGACGCAGCACGCGATGGGTTTCGTTCTGCTCGGTTTCGGCGGAGGCTCGCGCGGGCAGCAGCGCCGCCATCACGACCGCGATGCTGCCGGTCATCCACAGTCGGAATTGGCGGCGAACCTGCGGCTTGGACAGCCGGCGCCGATCGGGGCGCGGCGGCTTCTGAGAGGTGGAAAGCTTGGACGTGACCATGACGCGTAGGGTAGAAATTCGATGTGTCTGTCGCAAGTCGGGACGGGTAAACGCGTGTAAAACCGATCGATCGCCGGCGATGAGCGAACGTCGATACGCATGAACCGTGCCGCCGTCGATTCCGAGTGCCGGTGCTATCGTCGACTCGATGCGACGCTACCTTTATGGGCTCAGCGGCCGAGGCGGTTCCTGGCGCGCTTCGTTGCGCCCTGCAACCGATGATTGCCGAGCCGTCGACGCAGCCGACGCCGACAGCCTGGGCACGCTGCTCTGGGAAGCCTATCGCGGCACGATCGACTATTGCGACGAAACCCCAGCCGAGATGAAGACCGAGGCGCACGGGTTCTTCGATGCGAAGTACGGCGCGCCGCTGCTCGACGCGTGCCTGGTGCGCGAGGTCGACGGCCGGCCGATCGCGGCGGCGCTGCTGTGCGACTGGAACGAGCGGGGCGCGGTCGCCAGCGGCCCGCTGGTCGCCTACGCGCTCGTGCATCCGGACTTTCGCGGCCAGGGCCACGGCATCGCCGTCGTCAACGCGGCGCTCTTGCGGCTCGCGGCCGCAACGTGGGGCCGCGTCTATGCCGCCATCACCGAAGGCAATGTGCCGTCGGAGCAGCTGTTCGCGCGCCTGGGCTTCGTACGCCTGCCCTTCTGAGCAGACCGCGCCACCCGCAGTGCGCGGGCTTCACTTCGTGCCGAAGATCTTGTCGCCGGCGTCGCCAAGCCCAGGGATGATGTAGCCGACCTCGTTCAGGTGACTGTCGATCGCGGCCGCCCAGCAGCGCACGTCCGGGTGTGCAGCATGCAGCGCCTTCACGCCCTCCGGCGCCGCGACCAGCACGAGCGCGCGGATGTCCTTGCAGCCGCGCTGCTTGAGCAGCGTCACGGTCGCGATCATCGAGCCGGCGGTCGCGAGCATCGGGTCGATGATCAGAGCGGTGCGTTCGTCGAGCTTGCCGACGAACTTCTCGAAGTAGTTCTCCGGCTGCAGCGTCTCATGGTTGCGGCTCAGGCCGACGACGCTGACCTTCGCGCTCGGGATCATGTCGAGCACGCCGTCGAGCATTCCGAGGCCGGCGCGCAGGATCGGCACGATCGTCACCTTCTTGCCGCTGATCTGCTCGGTCTCGGCCGGCCCGCTCCAGCTCTGCACGATCGTCTTCTCGAGAGGGAAATCGGCGGTCGCTTCGTACGCGAGCAGCCGCGCGAGCTCGTTGGTCAGCTCGCGGAACTTCTTGGTCGAGATTTCGTGGTCGCGCAGCAACCCGATCTTGTGCTTGACCAGCGGATGTTTGACGTCGATCACCGGCATGTCGAACCTCTCTTTCCTGTTTCTCAGCTCGTTGTCTTCATGCGCTGGCGCAGCGCCTCGTACAGGCACACGCCGCTCGCGACCGAAACGTTCAGGCTCTCCACCGCTCCGAGCATCGGCAACCGCACCAGCTCGTCGCAGGTCTTGCCGGTCAGCTGGCGCATGCCGGTGCCTTCGGCGCCGAGCACGATCGCGACCGGCCCGCGCAGGTCGAGGTCGTAGAGCGAGCGTTCGGCCGTATCCGAGGTGCCGATCACGCGGATGTCGCGTTCCTTCAGTTCGTTCAGGGTTCGCGCCAGGTTGGTCACCATGAAGTACGGCACCGTCTCCGCCGCACCGCTCGCCACTTTCGCGACCGTCGCGTTGACGCCCACCGCGTGGTCCTTGGGTGCGATCACCGCGTGCGCGCCGGCGCCGTCGGCCACGCGCAGGCAGGCGCCGAGGTTGTGCGGGTCGGTGATGCCGTCGAGCACGAGCAGCAGCGGCACGCCCTCGACCGCGTCGAGCGTGTCGTCCAGCGAATGACTGTGCGCGACCACGTCGACCCGCGCCGCAACGCCCTGGTGCCGATGCGTGCCGGTGAGCTTGCCGAGCCGGTCGTCGTCGCTGTCGACCAGCCGCACGCCCGCTTCCTTCGCGCGCTCGACGAACTGGCGCATGCGCTGGTCGCGCCGCGTCGCGTCGACATGAACTTCGATCACCGAACGCGGGGCCGCTTTCAGCCGCACGGTGACGGCGTGAAAGCCGAACAGAATCTGGGTCGCCATCGCCCGATGTTATCGGCACTGCCGCGGGTCCGGCCCGCGCGGGCCGAACTCAGTGGCGAGTCAACGCCACCCACGCCATCAGCAACCCGATCAGCACCGGCTGGTGCAGCATGTAGAAGCTCAGGCTCCAGCGGCCGAGCGTCGCCAGGGGCTGCAGCGGGCTGGCCAACGCGCCGGTCGCCCAGGAACGGCGCCGCGCCAGCACCCATTGCCCGGCCGCGAGGCCCCACCACATGATGCCGATCCACGGCAGCAGCGGCACCCAGTCTTCGGTGACCGGCTTGCGCGTGACGAGGCCGATCCAGTTGGTCGCACGGGCGTCGAACCACGGGTTGTGCACGAGCTGGGGCACGGCGAACGCGAGCAGGCCCAGCAGCCACAGCCAGCCGCGCAGCCCGGCTGTCAGCCGCATCACGATCAGCGCGATCGCGATGCAATGCAGCACGCCGAAGCTGATGTAGCTGCGCGGGAACATCCACAGCGAACCGAGCGTGACCAGGACCGCGCAGCCGGCCACCTGGGCCCAGCGGCGCCAGAACGCCGGCGTGAATCGGGATCCGTCGCGGCTCTGGTCGAGCGCGATCGCCTGGCCGAATCCGGCGCAGAACAGGAACATCGAGACGATGCAGGTCCGCTGCACGGTCCAGAACGGATCGAGGTAGAAGTTCTGCTTGATGAAGCCGAAGTGGTTCAGGTCGAAGCAGAAGTGGAACAGCGCCATCCAGACGATCGCCACCCCGCGCAGCGCATCGAGGCGGGGGAAGCGTTCACGAGAGCGTTCACGGGACGGCGCTGCGGCATTCACGCAGCAACGATAGCGTACGAGCGGCGCAGCCCGATGTATTCGAGCTCGGCGAACACCAGCACGGTGACGATGTTCGCGCCGACGAACAGTTCGCCGAGCAGCGTCGGCGCGTACCGGCCGCCGAACAGCACGAGCAGGCAGTCGGCTGCCCAGACGACGTTCAGCACGATCGGAATCCAGACCGCCGCGCGCGGCACCGCGCGGCGCCTCGCAAGCCAGACCAGATAGGCCGCGTAGGGGAACAACGCGAGGCCGGCCGGCACCAGCAGCGTGGCGCCGATCCCGAGCAACGGCTCGAGCAGTGCGGCGCCGAACGCCATCAGTGCACCGCACACGGTGCTGACGGCGGCGTCGGCCAACAGCACGCGACGCAGGAAGACGGAAACGTGCAGGGAAGACAAGGTGGCGATGGCGGACATGCGGATCTCCTTCGTGTCGAGCGCACCGACTCCCGGCGCGTTGGAAGGAATGGTCGGCGCGCGAGGTGGCCGCGTCGATGACCTCCGAGGTCATGGAGCCGGCGTCGACGCTGCGCTATCGTGCCGGCCCATGAACCCATCCGCTTCGTTGCCCGTCGGCATGCTGCTGCGCGAATGGCGCCAGCGCCGCCACCTGAGCCAGCTCGACCTCGCCGGCGACGCCGAGGTCTCGACCCGCCACCTCAGCTACGTCGAGACCGGCCGCGCCTTGCCGAGCCGCGAGATGGTGCTGCGCCTGGCCGACCGCCTGGAGGTTCCCCTGCGCGAACGCAACCGACTGCTCACCGCCGCCGGCTACGCGCCGATGTTCGCCGAGCGCGGGCTCGACGACCCGGCGCTGCAGTCGGCGCGCCAGGCCATCGAACTGGTGCTCAAGGGGCATGAGCCATTCCCTGCGCTGGTCGTCGACCGACACTGGACCCTGGTCTCATACAACCGGGCGATGCTGCCCCTGCTGTCCGGCGACATTGCCCCGGAGTTGCTGCAGCCGCCGCTCAACGTGCTTCGCCTGAGCCTGCACCCACGCGGACTGGCGCCGCGCATCGTGAACTTCGGCCAATGGCGTGCGCATCTGCTGCACCGTCTGCACCACCAGGTCGTCGTCAGTGCCGACCCGGTGCTGGCCGCGCTGCACGACGAACTGCGGGCGCTGCCCGCGCCACCGTCCGGTCACGACAGTCCGGCCGAAACCAGCGTCATCGTGCCGCTCGTGCTGACGACGCAGGCCGGCACGCTGTCGTTCATCAGCACGATCACGGTGTTCGGCACGCCGGTCGAGATCACGCTGTCGGAACTCGCGCTCGAGACCTTCTTCCCGGCCGATGCGAAGACGGGGGAAATCCTGCGCTCGATGGCGTTGGCTTCGAGCGACGCGAGCTGAGCGAACCCTTCATCGACCGGCGCGGCGGTCGGTCTACACCGGCCGGAACGCCGTGCCGTCGTTCTCGGCAAGCCAGCGTTCGGCGAGCTCGCCGCCCTGCTGCTGCGGGTGAAAACTCGGCTTGAAGTAGTCGCGCCACGGGGCAAACGTGTGGCGAACCAGCCCGTGCTCGCCGAAGAAGAAGCTCGCCGCGCTCTTCAGGGTGCGCCAGCGCAGCAGTTCCCCGTCGTGCCACAGATTGCGCACGGTCTGCCGCAGTACGTCGGTCGTGAAGTGCAGGGTCACGAGGCGCATCCAGCGGCGCCGCCACTGCTCGCTGCCGCCCAGCGCGCGATACACGTCGAACGCCACGCTGCGGTGCTCGGCTTCCTCGCAGGCGTGCCACAGCCACATCGTATGCAGGCGCGGCTCGGCCCCTTCGAGCGATTGCGGATGGCTCAGCAGGTGTTCGGCAAGGATCGCGGTGAAGTGCTCGGTCGCCGCCGTCGCGGCGACCGCATGGCGCGGGTCCTTGATCGCGTTCAGGCGGGCGATGCGCTCGCGGGCGCGCGGCTCCCAGGTGTTCGTGTAGCCCTGGCGCGCGAGCTGGTCGTTGAACAGCGAATGGATGCGGCGATGCGTCGCTTCCTGGCCGATGAAGCCTTGCACCTCGGTCTCGAAACTCGCGCGCTGCGCCTCGGGCATCGTCTTCACGCCGCTCTTCAGCGAGTCGATGAAGAACTGCTCGCCGATCGGAAAGCTCATCGACAGCGCGTTGAAGAACGCGGTCCGGAAGGCGTCGCCGCCGTTCCAGCGACGCTCGAACGGGGCCTCGAGATCGATCAGCAGGCGACGGACGACGAGCGAGCTCATGGTGGATCCTTGGTTCGATGCAAGCACGACCTGGTACGAACCAGTACCAGCTTCGCAGAATGTGCCAACGGGCTGTGGTACTGTCAAGTACCATCAAGTACCAATTTGACCGCCAATTCCCACGTCATGCCCCTTGAACACCGCCGCCGTCTGCTCGACGCGATGTCGCACACCGTAGCGATCAAGGGTTACGCCGACACGACGATTGCCGACCTGGCCGCCGAGGCGCGGGTCTCCCGGCGCACCTTCTACGAGCACTTCGACGACAAGGCGCAGTGCCTGATCGCGTTGTACGAGGCCGCGAGCGCGCAGGCGCTCGAGGTGCTGCGCGGCGCGATCGACCCGAAGCGCGACTGGCACGACCAGGTCGAGGCCGCGCTCGGCGCCTACTTCGCAACACTCGCCTGCAACCCGAAGCTGCTGCGCACGCTGTTCATCGAGATCCTCGGCCTGGGCGC
>Ga0070662_100003021_pt1 | contig 10462 bp, 8 predicted proteins | sample KBSC53metaG_FD_65648 | JGI IMG/M metagenome (GOLD analysis project Ga0070662, IMG submission 65648) | Corn rhizosphere microbial communities from Kellogg Biological Station, Michigan, USA - KBS C5-3 metaG | ecosystem: Host-associated > Plants > Roots > Rhizosphere > Soil ...
CGTACTGCGTCGCCGGCAGCAAGTCGCGGATCGAGTTTTCGAGCCCGTGCGGATCGACGCCCGGCTGCAACCACAGGCTCACGGTGTTGACGGCGGTATCGCCCGTCACTCGCACGTAGTCCCCACTGTCGATCACCACAGCGCCGTTCTGATGCTCGTAGTCGCGCCAGATACCGGCGGCGAACGCGTCGACCGGCTGTCCCCGCACGAACAGCACGAATGTCTGGCCGGCGCGGATGCCGTAGAGATCGGCTGCCGCTTCACTGACCCAAGCGCGCACCGCGTCGCCGCGCGATTGCGACTGCGCGGTTTCAATCAGCCACAGCGAGCTCGCAATAGGCATGTGATTCGCGCTGCGCGCGACGAGAGTTATCGGCTGTGAGCCAAGTGCGAGCTGCGCACGCGCAAAGCGGCCGGTTTCGAAGCTCGCGACGCCCGGCAGCGCTGCCAATCGCCGTGCGGTGCTCGCATCGAGGTGCGCCGACTGGTCGACATAGCCGAGCCGTACATAGACGTCGGCCGGCAGGATGCGCTGCGTCCACTGATCGAGCGAAGTGCGGAACGACGTCACCATGATCGCCATCGACACCATGAGACTGAAGCTCACGAGAATTGCGGACACGCTGAGCGTGGCATAGCGCGCAGTGCCGGCGATCTGCGCGATCGCGACCTGATACGGAATCGCACGGGCGAACGGCGCATGGCGCAGCACTACGCGAACGACGGACGGCATCGCGATCACCGCGCCGACCATCAACATTGCAATTGCGATGAAGCCAGGCAACGGCAGGCCAGCGATCGGCGGCAACAACAACACGACCGCGGCGAGAAGTAGCACGACTGTGACGATGCGGCCGTGCGTGCGGAGTTCGCGACTCGTCACGTCTCCAGCCTTCAGTGCGGCAGCCGTTGGCACGCGCGCAGCTTCGATTGCCGGCCGCAAAGCTCCAATGATCGCAACCAGCACACCCAGGACGCAGAACGCCGCGATCTCCCAGCCGTGCACATCGAGTTGAGCTGCGAGCCCGCGAAAGTAGCCGGCGCCAAGGTCACCACCGATCGCACCAAGCCCGACACGCGCCGCGACGAGGCCGAGCATTACGCCTAGCACCGCGCCGCACGTACCGATGATCGCGCTGCCCGCAAGCACGAGCGCGAGCTGCTGTCCGCGAGTGACGCCCAGTGCATGCAACACTGCAAACTCGCGCCGACGCCGCAACGTCGCGAGCGATTGGGTCGAGTAGACGAAGAAGCCGCCCGTGAACAACGCCACCAGCGCGAGGGCCGTGAGATTCGATCGATAAGCGCGGGACAAGCGCAGTGCTTCGTCGCTTGCCTCGCCCGGCGTCGTGACTCTCGCGTCCGGCGGCAACAGCGCAGCGATGGCGGCGCGCACTCGTTCCGCAGGTGCTCCGCTGGCGAGCCGCACATTGATGCGCGATAGCTTGCCGAGTCGACCGAACTTCCACTGCGCAGCGGCGATGTCCATCACGCCCGCGCGATCCTCGAGTCCGGCCTGCGGCAGGACACCGGCGACGCGCAGCACCTGGGCCTGCTCGCCGACCTGGATTTCGAGCGTGTCGCCCGTGTCTCGCTTTAGCTCACGCGCCGCGCTGGCGCTCAGGAACACCGCCTGCGGATCGAATGCGTCGGCACTGGTCGACATGGTTCCAGCGAGGGCTGCGAGCGACGACTGCAGCTGACGCGAGCGGAATGCATCGACGCCGAGCAGAGTGAGCGAGCTGCGGCGATCCGCCAGCTTGCCTTCGACTTCAACGACGGGGCTCGCAACGGCGACGCCAGGCACGGCGGCGACGCGCGGATAGAGATTCTCATCCAGGCCGGCAGCACTCTCGATCGCCAGGTCGGCAAGTCCATAAAGGCTGCGCGCGGCCAGCGACACTTCGTCGGCCGCGGAGCGATTGATCAGGTAGATGGCGAAACCGAGCGCGACGCCCAGTGCGATCGCAACCACGAGCAGCGCATTGCGACCGGGCGAGCGCCGCAGCGGCCCGGTGAGTGCGGCGTCGATGAGCGGCCACGCTTGCATGTCATGCCGCCGGACGCTCGTGCAGTCCGCGTTGCGTCAGACGGAAGACGCGCTGCGCGGTGGCAGCTGCGACGTCGGAGTGCGTGACGAGAATTCCTGCGGCGTTGTCGCGTTCGAGCTGCGCGCGCAGCAGCGCGAGCACTTCAGCTGCGGAATCGGCGTCGAGATTGCCGGTCGGCTCGTCTGCCAGCACCAGGCTCGGCCGATGCGCGAGCGCCCGCGCGATCGCGACTCGCTGCATTTCGCCGCCCGACAGTTGATTGGGCGAATCGTCCTGGCGATCGAGCATGCCGACTGCGGCGAGCATCTCCTCGACACGCGCAGCAATTGCGGTGCTCTCTGCGCCGTTGAGTGCCAGCGGCAATCCGACATTGCGAGCGACCGACAGATGCGGCAGCAGATGGAACGCCTGGAAGATGAATCCCATGCGCGCACGCCGCAAGCGCGTGCGGCCCGCATCGTCGAGCCCAGCCATGTCCTGGCCGGCGACCACGATGCGACCCGAGTCCGGCACGTCGAGGCCGGCGATGAGATTGAGCAGCGTGGATTTGCCGGCGCCGGACTCGCCCATCACGGCGATGTATTCGCCGGCGGCGAGCTGCAGCGACACGTCGTGGAGCACGACGCGCGAGCGTGCGCCGACGAACGATTTACTTACGCGCTCGACCGCCAGCATGCCCTCGGTCAGAACCTCAGAACCCGTACGTCACGCCCAGGTTGGCCGAGTACTGCACGAAGAAGTCGCCCTTCGCCTTGATGCGACACGTCAGTCCGCCCGACGAGACGCAGAAAATGTCGCTCTCGGAGTCCAGCACCGTGCCGAAGACGCGCAAGTCCAGCCGCACGCCGAAGTTCTTGTTGATCGGGATGCGCAGGCCGCCGCCCAGCGTCGCCGCGAACTTGGTCTCGTCATCGAGCCCCGAAGCGTCCGGGCTGAAGCGCGCCGCGCCGACCGTCATGCCGAAGTACGGAATGACGTGGGTGTACTCTGCGTCCGGATAACTGACGGTGCCACCGAACTGCAGATACTCCACGTCCATGTCGAATGGGTCGAAGCCGTCGACCTTCGTGCTCTGACGCACATACAGCATCTCGTAGTGACGCCACCATTCCGCAGCGGCATCGATGATGATTCCGAAGTCGGTGCCGGCATCGAGATCGCGATCGCTGCTGTCGGTGGGATCCTCGAACTCGCCGCCGGCCATGTAGCCGACGAACGGCGTGAACTCGAAGTTGTTGTACTCCTTCGGTTCATCGGCGGCTTGCACGGGCAACGACAGGCACAGCAGCGCCGCGGCTGCGGCAGATCCCGAGAATATCCGCCCCAAGAATTTCGTCTTGCGCATCTCGTATACTCCTCGCCACTCGCCGCTACGTTAACACGATGAGAGCGTCCAGCATTGTCGTCGCAGCCGTTTTCGCGGCGTTGACGTTCGCGCTGTGGGCCTGGCTGAACCGGCCGAGCCCCGAGCCGCCGTGGCCCGCCCACGTGCAGGGCATGGCGTTCTCGCCGTTCGCCTCCGGCCAGGATCCGGTGCCGCAGATTTTGCCCACCCCGGAACAGATTGACGCCGATCTGCGACTGCTCGCCGGCAAAGTCACGGCGGTGCGCACGTACTCGTCGCTCAAGAGCCTCGGGCAGATTGCGGATATCGCCGCGCGGCACCAGCTGAAGGTCGCGCTCGGTGCCTGGGTCGACCGCCAGCTCGCGACCAACGAGACAGAGATCGCCGCCGCGATCGACATCGCCAACCGTCATCCGAATGTCATCCGCCTGGTCATCGGCAATGAAGTCATCCTGCGCAACGATCTGAGCGTCGCCGACCTGTCGCGGCTGCTCGATCGCGTCCGCGCCGCCGTCGAGCAACCGGTGAGCACGGCCGAACCGTGGCACGTCTGGCTCAAGAACCCGCAGCTGGTCGAGCACGTCGACTACATCGCCGTGCACCTGCTGCCTTACTGGGAAGGCATTCCCGTCGAGCAGGCAGTCGACTACCTCGCAATGCGTATCGCGCAACTGGAGCGCGCTTATCCCGACAAGCAGATCGTCATCGCCGAGGTCGGCTGGCCGTCCGACGGACGCACGCGCGAGGCGGCCGTCGCATCGACCAGCAACGAAGCGATGTTCCTGCGACGCTTCCTGCAGCGCGCACGCGCAGAGGGCTACATCTACTACCTCATGGAAGCCTTCGATCAGCCCTGGAAGGCGCGCTATGAAGGTGCGGTCGGCGCGTACTGGGGGATCTACGACGTGGATCGCGAGCCGAAGTTCGCATTCGTCGAGCCGATCGTGCGCATTCCCCAGTGGCAGACGCTCGCCGCGATTTCGGTCGTGCTCGCATCGTTGGTGCTCGCTTTGCTCTACGTGCACAGTCGCACGCTCGACGCGCGCGGACGCAGCCTGCTCGCAATCGTCGTCTATGCAGTGACGGCCGCTGCGGTGTGGATCATCTACGACTACTCGCAGCAATACGTGACGTTGCGCAGTGTGCTGGTTGGTGGGCCGCTGATCCTCGGCATGTTCGTCGTGATCGCCGTACTGATCGCCGAGGCCCACGAATGGGCCGAGGCGCACTGGGCCATTCCGCGCCGGCGGCCGATGACCATCGCCGCCGCGGGCACTTCGTTGCCGAAGGTGTCCATCCACGTCCCCGCGTACAACGAGCCGCCGCAGATGTTGATCGAGACGCTCGACGCGCTCGCGCGGCTCGACTATCCCGACTACGAAGTCATCGTCGTCGACAACAACACGGAGGACGAATCGGTCTGGCGGCCGGTCGAGCAACATTGCGCGCACCTCGGTGCGCGCTTCCGCTTCTTCCACGTCGATCCGTTGCCTGGCTTCAAGTCCGGCGCGCTCAACTTCGCGCTCGCGCGCTGTGCGCCGGATGCTCAGGTCGTCGCCGTGATCGACAGTGACTATCAGGTCGAGCCGGCGTGGCTGCGCGATCTCGTGCCGGGACTCGGCGAGCCGAAGGTCGCGATCGTGCAAGCGCCGCAGGACTATCGCGACGGCGGCGAGAGCGTGTTCAAGGCGATGTGCTACGCCGAGTACCGTGGGTTTTTCCTGATCGGCATGATCACGCGCAACGAGCGCAACGCCATCATTCAGCACGGCACGATGACTCTCGTGCAGAGGCAGGCACTGGTAGCAGCCGGCGGCTGGGCGGAGTGGTGCATTACCGAGGATGCAGAGCTCGGTCTGCGGTTGTTCGAGCATGGCTACGAGGCGCAGTACCTGCCGCGCAGCTACGGGCGCGGCTTGATGCCGGAAAACTTCATGGACTACAAGAAGCAGCGTTTCCGCTGGGCGTACGGCGCGGTGCAGATTCTTCGCGCGCACGCCCGAGCGCTGTTCTCTCATAGCGACCAGCGCCTGACGCGCGGCCAGCGCTATCACTTCGTCGCGGGCTGGCTGCCGTGGCTCGCGGACGGTCTGAACCTCATGTTCACGATTGCAGCGCTCGTCTGGTCGTTCGCGATGATCGCCGCGCCGCACCTGATCGATCCGCCGCTCATAATGTTCTCGGCGCTGCCGCTGGCGCTGTTCACGTTCAAGCTCGTGAAGCTCGCACATCTATATGCAGCGCGTGTCGGTGCCAACATCCGCCAGACGCTGGCTGCGGCGGTCGCCGGCCTCGCGCTGTCGCACACGATCGGCGTCGCGGTGGTGAAGTCGCTCTTCACCCGCAACCAGCCGTTTTTCCGCACGCCCAAGAGCAAGCAGCCGCACGCGCTCGCCGAGGGATTCGCCGCTGCGCGCATCGAGAGCTTGATGTTGATTGCCATGTTGAGCGCGGCGGTGGGCCTGACACGGCTCCCGGAAGAGATGAAAGGCCCGGACGTGTCGGTGTGGGTCGCCGTGCTGCTGATCCAGGCGGTGCCGTACGCAGCAGCGGTGCTGGTTTCGCTTGTCAGCGCCTTGTCATTGCCTGCGCGCTGGCTCGGAGCGCTGCCACGGAGTCGGGCTGAAGCCCGACCTACAGGTCAGCACTTGTAGGTCGGGCTTTAGCCCGACATCACAGCTTCACCATCACGTGCCGCGGCACCGTGTAATCCTCGAGCGCATACATCGAGAGGTCCTTGCCGTAGCCGGAGCGCTTCAGCCCGCCGTGCGGCATCTCGCTCACCAGCATGAAGTGCGTGTTGATCCACGTGCAGCCGTACTGGAGCCGCGCCGCGACGCGCATCGCCTTGCCGACGTCGTTGGTCCACACCGACGAGGCCAGGCCGTAGTCGGAGTCGTTGGCCCATTCGATCGCCTGGTCCGCGTCCTTGAAGCGCGTGACCGAGACGACCGGGCCGAACACTTCGCGCCGCACGATCTCGTCGCTCTGTTTCGCGCCGGCGATTACCGTGGGCTCGAAGAAGAAGCCGCCGCCGCCGCGCGATTTACCGCCGGTCGTAATCTCGATGTGACGGCTCGCGTCCGCGCGCTTGACGAAGCCCGCCACGCGCGAGCGCTGTTTCGCGCTGATCAGCGGGCCCATCTCGACGCCCTCCTCGTCCTGCTTGCCGACTTTGATGGAGGCCGCCGCGCTCGTCAGGTCCGCGACCAGCTTGTCGTAGATCTTCGGCCCGGCGTAGATGCGACACGCGGCCGTGCAGTCCTGGCCCGCGTTGTAGAAACCGAAGGTGCGCACGCCGCTCACCACCGCGTCGCGGTCCGCGTCGTCGAACACGATCACCGGCGCTTTGCCGCCCAGCTCCAGGTGCGTGCGCTTCGCGCCCTTCGCGGCGGCCTGCAACACCTTCTCGCCGGTCGACACGTCGCCAGTGAGCGAGACCATCGCGACCTGCGGCTGCGAGATCAAACCTGCGCCGACCGTCGGGCCTCGGCCGTGCACGATGTTGACGACGCCCGGCGGAAACAGCTCGGCCAGCAGCGTCGCAAGCTTGAGTGTCGTGAGCGGCGTCTGCTCGGACGGCTTGAGCACGATCGTGTTGCCGCCGGCGAGCGCAGGCGACAGCTTCCAGGCAGCCATCATCAACGGGTAATTCCACGGCGCGATCGACGCGACCACGCCGACCGGATCGCGACGAATCATGCTGGTGAACCCGGGCAGGTACTCGCCTGCGACAGCGCCGTGCAGCGTGCGCGCTGCGCCTGCGAAGAAGCGGAATACATCTACGATTGCGGGAATCTCGTCGTTCAGGACCGCCGTGTATGGCTTGCCGCAGTTCTGCGATTCCAGTCGTGCGTAGTCTGCGGCTTCGGACTCGATGCGCTCGGCGATCTTCAGCAACAACGCCGCGCGATCCCTGGGGACGCTCGCACTCCACGCCGGAAAAGCCTTGGCGGCTGCGGAGACGGCACTTTCGATCTGCTCCGGCGACGCTTCGGCGAGCGTCACGAGCGGTTGTCCCGTTGCCGGATCGAGCACGTCTTCCTTGGCGCCTTTGCCGGCGACCAGCTTGCCGTTGATGAGCAACTTCGTATTCATGCGGAACCTCGCCGAGTGAGACGGTACGCCAGCAGGATCGGGATGAAGGTCACGATCATCACCACTACCGCGACCACGTTGGTGATCGGCCGCTCGCGCGGCCGGAACAGCTCGTTGAAGAACCAGATCGGCAGCGTGCGCTCGTGGCCGGCCGTGAACAGAGTGACGATGATTTCATCGAACGACAGCGCGAATGCCAGCATGCCGCCGGCCAGCAGCGCGCTGGCGCTCTGCGGCAGCACGATGTAGCGGAAGGTCTGCCAGCCGTCGGCGCCGAGATCCATCGAGGCCTCGATCCAGCTGTGCGGCATGCGGCGCAGGCGCGCGACCACGTTGTTGTAGACGATGACGACGCAGAACGTCGCGTGACCCGCGACGATCGTCCAGAAGCCGGGATCGATGCGCGCGCTCTTGATCGCGGCCAGCAGCGCGATGCCGGTGATGATGCCGGGAAGCGCAATCGGCAGCACCAGCAGGACGGTGATGCTTTCTTTGCCGCGGAAGGTGCCGCGTGCCATGCCGAGCGCGGTCAACGAGCCGAGAACGATCGCGAGCAGCGTTGCCACAGCGGCAACCGACAGTGACAGCCGCATCGCCTCCCAGATGTCCGCGCGAGCGAACGCGGCCGCGAACCAATGCAGCGTCAGGCCCGGCGGCGGAAACTCGTAAGTGCGATCGGCAGTAGTGAACGCATACAGAATGATGACGAGCACGGGCAGGTGCATGAAAGCGAGGACAGCGTACGCCGCGAGGCGCGCGCCGAGCGACGGCTGATTCCAGCGTCTAAAGCGCATCGAAGGCACCGGCGCGTTTCGCGAGCGTGAGGTAGATCATGATCAGGACGATCGGCACAACGGAGAATGCCGCCGCGAGCGGGATATTCCCTGCGGTGCCCTGCTGCTGATACACCATCATGCCGATGAAGTAGCCCGGCGCACCGACGACGCTCGGAATGATGTAGTCGCCTAGCGTCAGCGAGAACGTGAACACCGAGCCCGCCGCCAGACCCGGCAGCGCAAGCGGCAATGTGACGGTGCGAAACGTCTACGCGGGACGCGCGCCGAGATCCGCGGATGCCTGCAGCAACGATTCCGGCACTTTCTCCAGCGCCGCCGCGAGCGGCAGGATCATGAACGGCAGCCACATGTACACGAATACGATGAACATGCCGAGGTACGACGACGACAGCGACGGCCCGCCGATGCCCGGAATGCGCAGCACCGCATCGAGCGCCGCGCCGAGACCGACCGTATCGAGCAACCAGCTGAGAATGCCTTGCTTGGCGAGGATCAAGCGCCACGCGTAGACCTTCACCAGATAACTCATCCACATCGGCAGCATCACGCCGACGTAGAACAGTGCCCGCGTGCGCGGCGACGCATAACGAACCATGTAATTGGCGATCGGCAGCGCGATAGCGGCACACGCGATCGTCACCGCGATCGCCATCGACAGCGTGCGCAGGATGATGTCGACATTGGCCCGCTGCGTGACGACTTGCTTGTAGGTCGCCAGCGTCGGCTCGTAGACGATTTTCGCGGTGAACTCGTCGATCGAGTAGATGCTCTGCGCGAGCAGGGTGAACAGCGATCCCAGGTACACCGTGCCGAACCACAGCAGCGGCGGAATCAGCAGCAGTGCGACGTACAGCGTCGGCCGCCGGTAGAGGAAGGTCGACAGCGTCGTCACGACGGTTCCGTCGCGGCCAGCGGTACAGCATCGCCGCGCGCCCATTCGAGCCGGACCCGCGCACCGATCCGGAAGTCGCCGTTGGTGCCCGTATCCGGCACGGCCGCCGCAAACACTTCACCGCTTTCCAGCCGCACTTGCCAGCGACTGAGCGCGCCGTGGTACTGCACGTCGGCGACGTCGCCGAGGCAACTCATGGTGTCGCCATTCGCAGCGGCCGCAGGCGCGCGCAACCGAATGTTCTCCGCACGGACGGCAAACGGTTCGGCGCGACCGCTCAGCCGCCGGGCCAGCTCGCCCGTCACGACGTTCGCGCTGCCGACGAAGCGCGCGACGAACGCCGTCGTCGGGCGGGTGTAGAGCACGCGTGGCGTGTCGAGTTGCTCGATCCTGCCGTGATTGAACACGGCGACGCGATCCGCCATCGACAGCGCCTCGCCCTGGTCGTGCGTGACGAACACGAACGTGATGCCGAGCCGCCGCTGCAGATTCTTCAGCTCGATCTGCATTTCTTCGCGCAGCTTCAAGTCGAGCGCGCCGAGCGGCTCATCCAGCAGCAGCACCGGAGGTTGATTGATCAAGGCTCGCGCCAATGAAACGCGCTGGCGCTGACCGCCGGAGAGCTGCGCGGGACGACGCTCGGCGTAAGCACCGAGCTGGACGAGCTCCAGCATTTCGAGCGCACGCTTGCGCCAAGCTTCCTTGCGCTGACCGCGCACGCGCGGCCCGTAGGCCACGTTTTCGAGCACGCTCATGTGTGGAAACAGAGCGTAGTCCTGGAAAACCGTGTTGACAGCGCGCGCGTACGGCGGCTCGTCGGTTACGTCGCGGCCGTCCAGCAGCATGCTGCCGCTGTCGGGCGTCTCGAAACCGGCGATCAGCCGCAGGCACGTCGTCTTGCCCGAGCCGGACGGCCCGAGCATCGCGAAGAACTCGCCAGCCTGCACCGTCAGCGAGACGCGATCGACGGCGCGCACTTCACCGTAGACGCGCGACACATCGCGGAACTCGATGGCGGCAGCGGTCACCGACCGCCCATCACCGCCACGTAGTCAGTTGCCCAGCGGCTGTATGGAATGCACGCATCGTTCTGCGTCGCGCACTTCGCTTCCGGCGTGCGCCAGAACTTGATCTTGTCGAAGTTATCGATGCCGTTGGTCTTGCAGCCTTCGGCGCCGAGCAGCTCGTTGCCGTTGCACGCCGCAGGCACGACCGGCACCGAGCCGAACCACGCCGCGACGTCGCCCTGCACTTTCGGACTGATCGACCATTCGAGCCA
>Ga0070662_100003029_pt1 | contig 10445 bp, 10 predicted proteins | sample KBSC53metaG_FD_65648 | JGI IMG/M metagenome (GOLD analysis project Ga0070662, IMG submission 65648) | Corn rhizosphere microbial communities from Kellogg Biological Station, Michigan, USA - KBS C5-3 metaG | ecosystem: Host-associated > Plants > Roots > Rhizosphere > Soil ...
GATCGCGTTCGCTGCCGAGCTTCGCACCAGGCTCGCCCGCGTTGATGTCGGCAACAATCCGGCGCCGCAACTCCTCACTTGGCGTCGGCACCGGCAGTCCCTCCCCGTCGATTTGGTCCAACCAATTCTAGCCGAGGCTACACTTCGGCAAGCGCCTGGTTGGACTCCGGCAGGATCTGGCCGCCGTCCACGACTAGTGTCTGACCGGTGATGTAACCCGCCTCGTCGGTGGCGAAGAACAGCGCCGCGTTGCCGATGTCGGCGACACTGCCGAGCCGCCTCGCGGGTATCGAGGCGGCCATTTGGTCCATGTATTCCTGACCCATTTCGACGAGGCCCTCGGTGATGATGTTGCCCGGCATCACCGCATTGATGGTGATTTGCTTCGGCGCCAGCTCCATCGCCGCCGTCCGCAGGAACCCCAGCTGGGCTGCCTTGCTGGCCCCGTAATGCGACCAGCCGGGGTAGCCGGTGATCGGGCCGGTGATGGACGACGTGATGATCACGCGGCCGTGGCCGCTGGCGGTCAGCGCGGGCAGCGCGGCCTGAATGACGAAGACGGTGCCCTTGAAGTTGACCGCGAGCACGTGCTCGATGTCGTCGGGCGTGAGCTCTTCGAGCCTGCCCGATGGGAAGATGCCCGCGTTGGCGCAGACGATGTCCAGGCCCCCGTGTCGCTCGACGGCGGTTTCCACGGCGCGGCGGCAATCGTCCGGGTTCGTCACGTCGGTCGCCAAGCCGCTCACTCGACCCGGTTGGTCGGCGAGTCCTGCGACTGTCGCGTCCAGGTCGTTTTGGGTGCGTGCGGTCACGAGTACGTTGACGCCTGCGGCGGCGAGGGTTTCGGCGATGCCCCGGCCGATTCCCTTGCTGCCGCCGGTGACGATAGCCGATCGGCCGTCGAGTGAGCTGAACATGTGAGTCCTTCCGTCAGGCCAGGCGACGGCCGTTTGAACTGAGATAGTGCTCGGCGAGCATGCAACTGCCCTGCGCGTAGGTGATTGCCTTGGTGCGGGATTCCTTGGAATGGCTGTGGGTTCCCATCCACGCCAACAACATCAGCCTGCGCAGGAACACGAACGACGACAGCATGTCTTCGTCGGCGGCGGCGATCGGTCGGCGGGTGCGGTAACCCGCGACCCAGGAGTCCTGCCATTCGGGCAGCGCCGGGTCGTCTTCGATGAACGAGACCGCGGTGCCGAAATCGTAAAAGAACCAACCGAATCCGCAATCGTCGAAGTCGATGACCGTGATCGTGGATCCGTCGACCAGCAGGTTGGCCAGCCGCAGGTCGGCGTGAATCAGCCCGAACCGGTCCGGTCCCGAGCCATAGCTTTCCAAGCGTTCGCGCAGGAGCTGTTCCGCCCGGTCCAGGAGTCTGTGTTCGTCGGCACCGACGCCGTCGGCGTCCTGCCATCTGCCCCACCGAGCCTCGGCGCCCAGGCTGTGCGGCCAATCCCACGCGAACCGGCTGAACCCGGCAGGACGGGACCATGTGTGCGAATGCTCGTGCAGGGCCGCGGTTATCTGCCCCAGCGTGTGGAAGTCGTGGACGGTAACGGTGTCCTCGTCGGGTTCCGCGCCAGGCACCATCGCGAAATGTACGACGTGCCGCTCTGTTCCGTTGACGTTGACCGTCACCACGCGGCGACCGTCCGCAGCGGGCAGCACCGTGGGGACTGTGATGGCGCTCTCGCCACGCAGTGCGTCGAGCCAGTCCAGTTCGGATCCGATCTGGTGCGGCAGGTGATAGTTCTGCCGATGCACGCGCAGGATCGACCGGTGCCCGGTGGCGGCATCCTCCACCGCGTAGGTGGCGTTCTCCGAGAGGTTCAGCAGGTGCAGTGCGGAATTCTCTGCGAGTCCATACTCGGCGAGTGCGCGTTCGGCGACTGCGCGGTCGTCGGCGATCACGCCGTTGGAGTCCTCCATTACTGGTCGCGTCCCTCGATTCCGGCCAGCACCGCGGTGATCCTGTCCCTCGCCGTGGTGACGTCCTTGCTGCTACCGCCGATGTAGAGGCGGCCGGTTGCCCCGATCATCTGCACGTCGACGATAGTGATCGCGGGGGCTGCGCGCTCGGCTTCATTGGCGGCGACGGCCGCGAACAAGGCTGGTGTCATCTCGTAGACCAGCAGCGCCTGCCCGGGCAGGATCATCGAGGCCTGACGGTGCCGGTTGAGGATCACCGCGTGCTGGTCGGTGATGTTTTCGATGATGTCGTGGAACAACACCTGTGGCCGTAGCTGATCGGCAGCCTTGGCCCTGGTGCCCTGCAGAATCGCTTCGCCGGCCCGACGCACCTCCGACAGGTCGCTGGAGTGCACCTCCAGCACGCCGAATTGCCGCTCCACATAGAGGATCCCGGGCGCTACGCCGGGCACCTCGCGCAAGGCGAGGTCGATCACCCGCTCGATCGCGAGGGCCGGGGACACTTCGACGATCAGCGCGTGCTCGCCCTCATACGGCGGATAGCCCCGAGCCCGTGTCGGTGTTCCCAGGTAGGCGGCGAACTGTCGCTGCAGGTCCTCCACCAGAAGATAGACGCGGATGTCGGTGCGCGTCACCGTGTCGGGCTGGGCAGTGGTCGTACTCATTCCGAGACGAACTACTGGGCGGCCACGGCGAAGTGAGTACCGAGCTCGCTGTGCGGGCGGGGGATCACGTGGACACTGATCAGTTCCCCTACCTGCGAAGCGGATTCGGCACCTGCCTCGGTGGCCGCCTTGACGGCGCCGACCTCACCGGTGACGATGACGGCGACCAGTCCGTCGCCGACCTGCTGACGGTCGGCAATGGTGACGTTGGCTGCTTTGACCATCGCATCGGCGGCAGCCAGCGCAGCGACGTAACCCTTGGTCTCGATCATTCCAATCGCGTTGCTGGGCATCGTGTTTCTCCTTCTATGTGGTCGCGGGTGGCGGACTGCTACCCGCTCGAGTTGTCGTCGATGGAACCGATGATGAGCGCGTCCACGGGGGGCGGTGTGCCGGTGAACCAATTCGCGGCAACCGACCCCTGCGCAATCAGCACGCGCTCACCCACACCGCTGCCGAGTACATCGAACGCGATCATGCGCGAACCGGACCCGTCCGCCTCGACCTCGAGGAACGCACCCGCGGGCAGCCCGTCGATGCGGCGCGTCGACCAGACCTGACCGGTGACCTTCGCTGATATCACTTTCGCTCCTTTTGAATCGAGACCCCCAGCGCACGGGCTTTCTCCTGCGCCAACGGGGTGAGTACCGCTTTGCGCCCGAGGATCAGGCCGCCGCCGGACGCGGCAACATCGACGATGTGGCGCTCTGTGACAGCCCCACTGTCGATGCGGCGCGACACGGCCGGTGAGCTTGCGGACGTGCCGGCGAGTCGGAAGCTCAACCGGCCGTTGCGAAGATCGGCACGGGTCTTGGGGTTCTCGAACAGCCGGAGCAGTTGCCGGACAAAAGCATCGAGATCGTTGTCGGTGGCGATCCGCACGGTGTCGACGCGCGTCTTCTCGTCGGCGTTCAATGGTCCGGTCGGCTGAACGCCGTTGTGGTTCGTCACCATTGGCTGGGGGACCAGGTCGGCGACCGCATCACGGACCACTTCCCGCACCAGTGCGCGCAAGTCGGCGTCGTTCAGTGTCACGTTGCGCTCCGTGCCAGCGCATCCTGCGCGGCGGTCGCGGCCTGGCGCACATCCGCCTCGGTTCCAGAGAGGTAGACGCGACCCGTCGCGCCGATCATCCGGTAGTCGACCACCTTGATGTCGGCCGCCTTCTCGGCCTCGTTGGTGGCCAGGATCGCGTACGACGCGGGCTGCACCTCCAGCACGAACAATGATTCACCGGCCAGCACCATCGAGCCGATCTTGTTGCGGTTGATCAGGAATGCGTGCTGTTGGTCCACGCTGGAAATGATGCGTGCGGCCAGGATGGTGGGTCTCACCGCGGAGTCGGCGTCTTTACCGAGCTCCTGCAGCGCTGCGTCGGCCGCGGCCTTGACGGCGCTCGTTTCACCGTGGAACTCGAGATACCCGAATTGCCGTTCCACCACCAGGATTCCGGCCTTCACGTCCGCGTGCTTGAGCGCGATGTCGGTGATGCCCTCGATGTCCAGTCCGGGTGCCACCTCGATGATCTGCGCGGCGCCATCGGCGCGCGGCGGGGTTCCGCGTATCCACGTGCCCAGGTATGACATCGTCTGCGGCTGCAGACGATCGATGAAGATGAAGGAACGTAATTCGGCCACGGCTCACCTCTTGATGAGTTGTGCGAGTTCTTCGACGACGAGTTGACGCAGTTCGGCGCGCAGGGCGTCGAGGCTCGGCTCCGGCGTCCAGCTGGCAACGGGGTGGCCGCTTTGGCGCGGCGGCGGTGGGGTCTCGCCCTCGTTGGATGAGCGTGGGTAGGCCGGCACCGGCCCAGAAGGGGACCGCCACGGTGTGATTCCCGCGAAGTTCGGCATGCTCACTGTTGAATCACTGTTGTAGGCGATTCGGGTCCAGTTCATGAGGTTGTGCGGCTGCAGGTTCTCGCCGAGCGAACTGCGACCGACGAAGCCGGTGCCGAGTGTCATCGACGGCGCCAGGTTGGTCTGCAGCCCGGAGCTGCCGGTGCTGTTGCCGACGTTGACCGACACCCGCAGCACCGGCACCTGGGTCGCGAAATCGGTGATGACTGTTGGGCTTTCACTGTGAATGGCCGCCGAGTGCCCGGCGCCACCGATCCGCACGACGGCACGGGCCGCTCGAATGCCGCGTTCGGCGTCGGCGACGGTCGTCATGCCGAGCACCGGAGACAGCTTCTCGTGGGTCAGCACCTCCTCATCGACGACGTGCTCGAAGGGAGCGATCAGCACCCGCGTCTTCGGGGTTACGCGCATCCCGGCCTGACCGGCGATCCAGGCCGCGTCACGACCGACGACGTCGGTGTTCAGGTGGCCGAACGGAAACATCAACTCCCGCAGGCGCTGAGCATCCTCGGCATCGAGAATGTGCGCACCGTTGCGGGTGAGCGCCGCCCGAAGCTTCTCGGCGATGGATTGTTCTGCGATGAGCACGGATTCGTTCGTGCACAGCACCGAGTTGTCGAACGCCTTGCTTTCGACGATGCTGCGGGCCGCGGCGTTGATGTCGGCGCTGGCATCGACGAAGACCGGAACGTTGCCCGGTCCCACACCGAGAGCGGGATTGCCCGACGAGTGCGCGGCGCGAACCACGCCCGTGCCGCCCGTCGCGACGATGACATCTGTGCGCTCGTCGGCCATCAACGCCTCTACCAGCGGTATGGAGGGGTCCTCGATCACCTGGACGATGCCTTCGGGTGCCCCGGCGGCGACGGCGGCTTCGGCCAGCACCCTGGCGGCGTCGGCCGAACATTGCTTGGCTCGGGGATGCGGCGCAACGACAACGGCGTTGCGGGTCATCAGGGCAAGGATGACCTTGAAGTAGACGGTGGCAACGGGATTGGTGGTCGGCGTGATCGCCAGCACCACTCCGGCGGGACGCGGTATCTCCAGGATCTTGCGGGCGGTGTCGATGCGCGGCGAGATGAAATCCTCGCCGCGATAGTGCTCGACGATGCCCCGCGAACATGCCCGGTTCTTGATGACCTTGTGCGCGGCCACACCCATCTCGGTCTCGGTGACCGTGGCCTCGGCCAACCGTTCGGCTGCGGCGTACCCCGCGTCGGCAGCGGCGGTGACGATCGCAGAGACCGCGGCGTGGTCGTAGTCGGCGTACGCGCGGGCGGCCCATCGGGCGCGTTCGAGCAGATGGCCGGCGTGCGCAGTGCTGGTCATGACTTCTGTTCCTCCCGTCGCTCCGCTCGCCCAGGCCTCCGTTCGGTCGCGGCCTTGCGGGCATGCCGCACGGCGACGTCGAGGCGGTCGAGCACGTCCTCGCACAGGTCGCGGCCCAGCAGGATGCCCGGTTTGAACTGCAGCACACGGGGATCCAGCGTCGAGAAGATCGCCCATACCCCGTTCTCGTAGAGTTCCCGCATCACGAACTTCGCGCCTTCGGGGTGATTGAACTCCAAGCCGATCACGACGCCGTTCTGCCGGATTCCGACGAACCAGTCGGGGTCGTCGGCCTGAATCCGGCGCAGCCCGGCCGAGAACAGATCGGCGATGTAGTGCACCATCGATCGGACCTCGGGACGGCTGGTGATCTCGAGGGTCTTCACTCCCGCGACACAGCCGAGCTCGGCGCCGCCAAACGTCGAGATGTGCGCGAACCCGTCTTCGTTGAGCCATTGGGCCGCACGATCGCTGAGCATCGCCGCCGTGATCGGGTACATCCCGCCTGACAGGCCCTTACCGGTGACGATGATGTCGGGGTCGATACCGTGTTTGGTGATCGCCCACATTTCGCCGGTGCGCATCAGGCCGGTCTGCACCTCGTCGGCGATGTAGAGCGCGCCGTACTTGTCGGCGAGGTCCTTGACGGACTCGAGGTAGCCCGGTGGTGGCAGCGGGAAACCGTATGTCGCGGGGATCGTCTCCATGATCACAGCGGCCACGTCCCTGCCGGAGAGCGCTTGCTCCATCGCGCCGACATCGCCGAACGGAACCTGGACGAAGTCGTCGGGTTGGTCGGACAGAAAGATCTTCGCGAACCGATCGTCCCCTGTGGCCAGCGCCAAGCCGGTGTGACCGTGGTAGGCCTTGACGATCGAGACGATCTTGCGGCGCTGGGCGGCATGACGGGCGCTCTTGATCGCGATATCGATGGCCTCGCCGCCCCCGGACCCAAAGGCCACTTTAGAGATCGACGCAGGCGCCGATTCGACGAGCTTCTGCGCGAGTGCGGTCCGCGCAACCGACGGGAAGTGATGGTTGCCGATGTCGAAGTATTCCGTGGCCTCTGAAATCGCCTGGACCACTTCTGGGTTGCGATGTCCGAGGCTGTAGGTGCCGCCGTTGAGGTGCATGTCGATAAGCCGTCGACCGCTCATGTCCCACAGGTAGTAGCCCTCGCGGCGGTCGATCACCAGATCGACACCTTCGTCGATCCAGAACTGTGTCTTGCCCGGGTTCCAGAACGTCTTCGCCCGGTCCAGCACCTGGGCCTTGGAGTCAAACGAGAATGTGCCGTAGTCGTACATGCGGCTCCTCCGCGGAGTTGAGGCAGCACCCACCATAAAAAGGCTGGACCATTTCTGTCAATGGTTTGTAAAGGGTCTTGCGAACGGAAATTGGTAGTGCCAAACTCCTAACGTTCGTGCTGTGGTGTGCGCCACATGGAAGCCCGTCGACCGCTCGGAAGGCTGCGCATAATGACCGACAAGGTCTTAGATCGCGACGAAAACGAAAACACTGACCAAGTTCAGCGACTGAAACCGAACGCCGTCGGCATCATCGGCGTGCTGTTCATGGCGGTGGCCACCGCCGCCCCCATCACGGCAATGGTCGGCAACGTCCCCATCGCGGTCGGCTTCGGAAATGGTTCGCACGCACCGGCAGGCTACCTCTTCGCCACCGTAGTACTGACGCTGTTCGCCATCGGCTACGCCACCATGGCTAAGCACCTCACCGCCACCGGTGCCTTCTACGGCTACATCGCCCACGGGCTTGGCCGGATCGTCGGCATGGCCAGCGGTCTGTTGATCACCATGGCGTACGTGGTTTTCGAGGGCTCGCTGATCGGGATCTTCTCGTTCTTCTTCCAGAACCTGATGAGCTCTCTGTTCGGCGTCCACGTGCACTGGGTCCTGCCTGCCCTGCTGATGTTGGTGCTGAACTCGGTACTCGCCTTCTACGACATCAACATCGCTGCCAAGGTTCTCGGTGTCTTCCTGCTGACCGAGATCTTCATGCTTTCGTTGGGTGCGCTCGCGGTGTTGTTCCACGGCGGCGGCCCGAATGGGTTTGCAGTGAGCGAGACGATCAACCCGGGTGGGACATTTCAGCCCGCCGCCGGAATCGTGGGGGCCAGCGCCGGACTGGGGCTCTTCTTCGCGTTCTGGTCGTGGGTCGGATTCGAGTCGACGGCGATGTACGGCGAGGAGTCCCGCAACCCCAAGAAGATCATCCCGCGCGCCACCATCCTGAGCGTCGTCGGCATCGGGCTGTTCTACGTCTTCGTGTCGTGGATGGCGATCGCCGGGACCGGCCCACAGCATTCCATCGACCTTGCTCAGGACGCAGGCACCGCAGGCGACATCTTCTTCGGGCCCGTCCGCCAATACTACGGCGAGTGGGCGGTCACGATGTTCAACATCTTGCTATGCACCGGGTCCTTCGCCTGCGGCATGGCGTTCCACAACTGCGCTTCGCGCTACCTCTACGCGCTTGGCCGCGAAGGCCTTTCGAAGAGGCTGCAGAGGACCATCGGCGCGACGCATCCCAAGCACGGCTCACCGCACATCGCGTCGTTCGTGCAGACCGGCATTACATTGGTCCTCATCCTGGCGTTCCTGGCGGCAGGCATGGACCCGTACGTGCACATGTACACGCTGTTGGCGATTCTCGGGACGATGGCGATCCTGATCGTGCAGGCTCTCTGTGCGTTCGCCGTGGTGAGCTACTTCCACATCGGGAAGAACCACCCGACCAGCAAGCATTGGTTCCGGACGCTCGTCGCGCCGCTGCTCGGCGGAATCGGCATGCTGTACGTCGTTCTTCTGTTGTGGCAGCACAAAGAGGCCGCCGCGGGCGCAGCCTCCGGAACGCTTCTGTTCAAATTGACACCATGGATCGTGGTCGGGTTGTTCATCTTCGGCGCGGCCATGGCGATCTACTTCAAGTACCGTGATCCGCAGCGGTATGAATTGATCGGCCGCGTCGTCTACGACGAGACCGCAGTTCGCGAGTAGGAGAACAGTCCACCAGTGCACGCAAGGGATCTCGCGCTCGGGCGGATGCGCGTCCTCGACGCGAAACCGGTGAACCTCGACGGGTTTTCCGTCACCAATCCGGAGCTCGGCCTGGTCGCGATGCGCAGTCCGCACGACCCCGAGCCATCCCTTGTCGTGCACGACGGGGTCGTTGTCGAGCTCGACGGCAAGGCTGGCGAAGACTTTGACGTCATCGACGAGTTCATCGCACGCTACGGATTGGATCTCGAGATCGCGCCGGAGGCCATGGCGCTCGACGATGCGGTACTGGCCCGGATGACTGTGGACGTCAATGTGCCACGGGCGGAGGTGGTGCGCCTGATCGGTGGCACCACGCCCGCCAAACTGGCCCGCGTCGTCGCGCTGCTCACGCCGGTCGAGATGCAGATGGCGATGAGCAAGATGCGCGCCAGGAGAACGCCGGGCAACCAGGCCCACGTCACCAATCAGCTCGACGATCCACTGCTCATCGCCGCCGACGCGGCCAGCGCCGTCGCGTACGGCTTCCGGGAGGTCGAGACGACGGTGCCGGTGCTTGGCGATGCGCCGTCCAATGCGGTCGCCCTGCTGATCGGCAGCCAGGTCGGTGTGCCCGGGGCGATGGCCCAGTGCTCCATCGAGGAGGCGCTCGAGCTGCGGCTCGGCCTGCGTGGACTGACTAGCTACGCCGAGACGATCTCCATATACGGCACCGAGCAGGTGTTCGTCGACGGTGACGACACCCCGTTCTCGAAGGCGATCCTGACCTCCGCGTATGCCTCCCGAGGGCTCAAGATGAGGGTCACCAGCGGCGGTGGGGCCGAGGTGCTGATGGGTGCGGCGGAGAAATGCTCCATCCTCTACCTCGAATCGCGGTGCGTCTCGCTGGCGCGCGCGTTGGGGTCACAGGGTGTGCAGAACGGCGGCATCGACGGCGTCGGCGTGGTGTCCTCGGTGCCAGAGGGAATGAAGGAGCTACTCGCCGAGAACCTGATGGTCATGCTGCGTGATCTCGAATCATGTGCAGGCAACGACAATCTCATCTCCGAGTCCGACATTCGCCGAAGCGCGCACACGCTGCCCGTGTTGCTCGCGGGCGCCGACTTCATCTTCTCGGGCTTCGGGTCGATCCCGCGCTACGACAACGCGTTCGCACTGTCGAATTTCAACGCCGACGATATGGACGACTACCTTGTGCTGCAACGTGACTGGGCGGCGGACGGTGGATTGCGCACAGTGTCGGCCGAGCACCTTGCGCGGGTACGTCGCCGCGCAGCGACCGCGGTACAGGCGGTCTATCGAGATCTCGGCCTTGCCGATTATGACGACGAGCGAGTCGATGAAGTGGTGGTGGCCAACGACTCTCGTGACCTGTCGCCCGGCTATCCGAAGATGGTCGCCGAGGCGGCCGCCGCCATCGAGGCCAAACAACTGACCGTCTTCGACGTGATCGCCTCCTTGAACCGGACCGGCTTCGACGACGAGGCCGAATCGATCATGCGGCTCACTCGTGAACGGCTGGGAGGCGACCAACTGCAGACTTCGGCGATCTTCGACGAGAATTTCCGGGTGCTGTCGAAGCTCACCGATCCGAACGACTATGCCGGACCTGGCACCGGTTACGCGCTCACCGAACAGCGGCG
>Ga0070662_100003037_pt1 | contig 10430 bp, 9 predicted proteins | sample KBSC53metaG_FD_65648 | JGI IMG/M metagenome (GOLD analysis project Ga0070662, IMG submission 65648) | Corn rhizosphere microbial communities from Kellogg Biological Station, Michigan, USA - KBS C5-3 metaG | ecosystem: Host-associated > Plants > Roots > Rhizosphere > Soil ...
GAAAGAATATTAAAGATGAACCCTGACGGAAATGAAAATAAGATCGGGATTGGTATGGCAGACAAAATAGTCTTTGTAAATATTTCAGAAATCTTGTTTTGTGAGGCCCAGGGAAATTACACGACTGTGATGATGAGTGATGGCAGAAAAATCGTTGCTTCAAAAACGCTTGGCGATTTTGAAAGTCAACTTAGTACCCATCGATTTTTCAGGATCCACCATTCCTTTCTGATCAATTTAAACCGGGTAAAAGAATTCCAACGCTATGAGGGCGGCTATGTAGTGATGGATAACAATGCGAGACTCGAGGTTTCGCAAAGGAAAAGAAAAGATTTTTTAGATGTGATCAATAATATTGTAGTATAACCCATATAAAAGTATTACAGCAATATTCCACTCAAAAATAAAAACGCGACGCTGAAATAGATAACAATACCCGTCACATCAACTAATGTAGCAACAAAGGGAGCGGATGAAACAGCAGGATCGGCGCCGAGTTTTTTTAAAATGATCGGTAACATGGAACCGGACAAAGTGCCCCAAAGGACAACTCCAATCAATGATACCCCCACAGTAAACGCTACCAACAACCAATTGGGTCCATAAAGATCCCTGATAACACCATGATGCATTAGCTCATGCCAGAGAGAAATGCGAACAAAGCCAATAAGGCCAAGAATAGTTCCCAATAATAAGCCTGATAAAATTTCTCTCCTCATTACCCGCCACCAGTCAGAGATGTGAACTTCACCGACGGCCATCGCCTGGATAATTAGCGTACTGGCTTGCGATCCACTATTGCCGCCACTACTCATGATAAGAGGAATGAACATAGCAAGCATGGTAGCTTTTGCAATTTCATCATTAAAATAAGCCATCGCAGTGGCGGTGAGAAGCTCACTTAAAAATAAGATGATGAGCCAACCCACTCTCTTTTGTATCAACTTGAAAAAAGGAGTATCAAGATAAGGAGCTTCCAGCGCAGCCGTACCACCGATCTTTTGAATATCCTCACTGAATTCTTCTTCGGCTACCCAGAGAATATCGTCAATAGTGACAATACCCAGCAATTTGTTGCTATTACTTACTACGGGCAGCGCCACACGATTGTTCATTTTAAATACTTCATTTGCCTTTTCCTGGTCGTCGTCTGCCTTCAATGAAATATAGCGTCCATCCATGATCTCCGAAACCTTTTTATCGGGTGGGGCCAATAAAAACTCGCGGATACGTATGTCATCCATCAGTTCGCCGTTTTTATTGATGACGTAGATCACATCAATGGTTTCACTGTCCTTCCCTCTTCTGCGAATGGTTTCTAACACTTCGGCTACTGTATTATGTTCATAGACATACACGTAATCAGGTGTCATTAACCTGCCCACGCTGTTTTCTGGATATCCAAGCAATGACAGGGCAACTTTTCTTTCTTGAGTGTTCAACAGCTTGATAAGCTCACGGACAACATTGCTGGGAAGCTCTTCCAGGAAATCTGTTCTGTCATCGGGAGGAAGTTCATTCAGTAATGCCGCTGTTTTATGCGCTGGCAATTTTTTGATAATGTTTTTTTGATTGGCCAGTTCGAGTATCTTAAAAACGCTGGCGGCACGGTGAACCGACATCGAGGAGATAATAACTAATTCATGTTCCGGTTGCTCATCGATCAGTTCAGCTACGTCGCTGATATTCTGATCATCGAGGAACTCTGAAAGCTTCTGGTTGTCGCCAGTTTGTATAATAGCTTCAAATTCCTCACGAAAATCGCTATGTTCCATTTCCGGGCTCATGCGGCAAATTTAAGAACTCGTGTCAAAGAACATCGATAAGTGAAGCAAAATGATCATTAATTTCAGGTCTGAAAAAAATGATTCTATCCTCTATTTACATTGCAGAAACAAAATTGATGGGGCGTGGTGTGTTTACTTCAGCAAATATTGATGAAGGCACAGTGATCGAAGAATCACCTGTGATCGTAATGAGTGAGGAAGAAAGAAAATTGCTTGACCAAACACTGCTGCATGACTACATTTTTGAATGGGGCGAGAAAAAAGATCAATGTTGTGTGGCACTTGGATATGTCGCCGTTTATAATCATTCTTACCGGTCGAATTGCGAATACGAAATGGATTTTAAGAAAGGAATGATCATTATAAGAACCGTGCATTTTATAAAAGCCGGGGAAGAACTATTTATCAATTATAATGGCGGATGGAATGACACAAAACCGCTTTGGTTTGACGCCAAATGAAGGAATAATCCAAAGTTCAAAAGTCAAAATGAAGGCTTATTTTTTTAATTTTTACATTTGTTCAAAGGACTCCTTCCGAGACCTTCTAATTGCTTATCATGAACCAACCAACTGTTTTACGTAACCGGATCCAATCCATTGATGTTTTAAGAGGGATCGTGATGGTGATCATGGCGCTTGATCATGTACGTGATTTTTTCTTTAAAGCAGATGTATCAGGAGGAGGTGCATCGGTGGCGATGGATCCAACTAATCTTGCCACCACAACGCCCTGGCTTTTTTTCACAAGATGGATCACCCATTTTTGTGCGCCAACATTTGTTTTTCTTGCGGGTACTTCAGTATTCCTGATGGGACAAAAAAAAACAAAATCAGAACTCAGTTCTTTTCTTATAACAAGAGGTTTCTGGCTGGTGCTTGTTGAACTGTTCGTCATAACTTTTGCCTGGACCTATAATCCTTTTTACAATCTTTTCATATTGCAAGTCATCTGGGCCATCGGGATAAGCATGATCCTGTTTGGGCTCGTCATTAGATTGCCGTTCTGGTTCATTTTTTTCCTGGGATTTGTGATTGTATTTGGTCACAATCTTTTGGATTATCCCGATATCAACAAAAACCTTAAAGGCGGATGGTTAGCCGATCTTTTGTACTTCAGCAATTTCTCCATTTTTAGCCTGAGCAAAGATCATTTCTTTTTAATAGTGTATGCTTTTCTACCCTGGTGGGGAGTTATGATGCTTGGGTACTGTTTTGGAAAATTATACGGTAACACCATTGATCCATTATGGCGCCGGAAGATATTGTTGCTGCTTGGTTCAGGCCTGGTATTGCTATTTGTCATCCTCCGCCTGTTAAAAGGCTATGGTGACCCGGTTCCGATGTCGCAGCAGCAAAGGGGGAGCGTTTTTACTTTTTTATCTTTTTTGAATGTAAACAAATATCCTCCTTCGCTGGCCTTTCTGTCGATGACCATTGGTCCGGCTATGATCGTACTTGCATTGTTGGAAAATATACAAAATAAGGTCACCGGCTTTTTCAGGACATATGGTCGTGTACCGATGTTCTACTATATTCTTCATTTTTATATTATCCATACCATAGCGATCATTGTTTTCTTTGCACAGGGTTTTTCAACAAGTGAAATCGTTACAAAAAACAATCCTTTTCTTTTTAAACCACCCGGCTTTGGATTTGGATTGGCGGGAGTATACGCCGTATGGCTGTTTGTTTTTCTTGTGTTATATCCTTTATGCAAAAAATATAACCGGTATAAGAGCACCCATCGGCACTGGTGGCTTAGCTATATATAAAAAAGCAGTCCCGCCTTAGGCGGGACGGCACAGTTTAGTTTCACAGGTTAGAATGAGCTGAAAGCTCAGTTCATAGGGTGATACATTGAATGAAGTTTTCAAAATAGGTACTTAACGATTTGCTCTCACGTTTTCCTAATTCTTTTGTGAGCATGTTTAGGAATTCGTTCAGTGAAGACAAAAATTTATTCGTTGCCGTGCTTAAGTTCAACACCTGTCTTTTGTATACCTGGTTCAATATTTTCTCAGGTATCAATGCCTTCACTTTGTCAGCCGGAATATAAACATCCAGCCTGTTTACTGATCCGGGGTTTTCATAGCGGTGTGCGAAGGGGACATTCGCTACCATTAATTGTATGCTCTCCATGACCGGAGAATAATTTACACTGATATTATTAGCAGACTCAAACTCATATTTGTTATTCCGTAAAACTGTCTGAACAGATAAGATGATTCCACGCTCCTGGGCAGGATCAAAAACAGTGGAGGTTTTAGCCTGAAGGCTCCCCTTCAGAGAAAGGAAGCTTATATCGGGCAAACAATTGTCATAAACCTTTATAAACTCTTGCTGGTCAAGGTGTGCGTCAAAATTTTTTATTTTGATCTTCCCATTTTCGATTGTATAAACCATTTTCAATGTCCGTTCAATTTGGAAGAGCAAAGGTAATTTGTACTAAGTACACATTAGTGCCCCAAAGAGTTCGAATAGTAGTGCTGGAGGACAGTTTATGCTACAAGCTGGCTTGGTAAAAAGCCAAATTCTTTTTTGAAGGCTTTTGAGAAGTTGCTGAGATTGGAAAATCCTATACGGTATGCTGCTTCTTTTATATTGGTTTCCCCGGTTTCGATCCATTTCCTTGCCTTAGACAAACGATTGTGATTATAAAATTCATAGAGTTTCATGCCATAAACCTCTTTGAAACGTTTTTTTAATTTGCTGCTGCTCATGAAGGCAATACGCGAAAGATTATTGATCGATGGGAATTTTTCCAACTCTTTTTCTGACAGGATCGATTCTACTTCCTTTAACCCATCCATATCTTCTTCTTTCAGTTTTTTTGTTTTGGCTATAGGCATTTCGGTGATCAGAAGACGGTTGAGAACCTTTTCGACCAATAGTAAGATACGGTTGTATAAGACGATCTTGCCTAATTCATCATGAATATCAGTTTCAAAAATTTCACGCAGCAAAATATCCTCCTCCTTTACAATGGTTCTTTTGTTACTGTTCTTTAAACGTGATTGAGAATATTCTTTTAAATAATGAAAGACGTCTTTTTTTAAGAATTTTCGGAGCAGCGAATGCTTGAAGTAAATACCGATCAATTTCAACTCAGTGTTCTTTGAATATTGAACCTGTATAGGATAATTGGTAGAAGAAATAAAAACGACTCTTCGTTTTACATTCCCGTTGTATTCTACTTTGTCAAGATCCGTGCTAACCTGGTAAAGACCTTTTGCATCCACCTGGATAAAGTATAAAAGAAGACTGGTTTCGTCAACAGCTTGCCTCTCCAGTATGATCTCATCGTTGAACTTTGCCTTCATTACTAAAAATGACATGGCATCATTGATAGCCTTCCCATAAAAATACCCGTTGCCGACGCTGGAAGGCAGTGAGAGAAAATGATTGTCAGGCTTTATCTTTAAAAACCGTCCCCAATCGTCAATGAATTTTTCAAAATCTCTTACTACATACGTGAAGTGTACCATGAATAAGAATTCTTCGATCAATTTAATCAAAAACCTAATCCAAAAATTAGCGAAGAAGATTTTTTATTTCCTGCAATTTTAATAATGCCTCCACAGGTGTCAGCCGGTTGATGTCGATCCCTTCCAATATTCTTCGTATTTCTTCAAAAGTCTCTGTATGTGCATCGAAAATGGAGAGTTGTAGTTGAGGGAGTGAAATATTTTTTATTTTTTCTTTTTGACTTGTTGATCCCGCACTTGCGGGATTTCCCGTCTCTTGGCCTTCATCCACATGCTGAGTTTCCAGGTGTTTTAATATCTCATTTGCTCTTTCAACGAGTGCGGCCGGCATACCTGCCATCTTTGCTACGTGGATACCAAAACTGTGAGTGCTGCCGCCCCTGGCCAGCTTTCGGAGAAAGATGATCTTGTTGCCTGCTTCTTTATTGGTGATATGATAATTCTTTACTCCCGGAAATTTTTCCTCCAGTTCATTTAACTCATGGTAATGAGTGGCAAATAAAGTCTTTGGCTTATGCGGCGAAGAATGCAAATACTCAGCAATACTCCAGGCAATGGAAATACCATCATAAGTGGATGTTCCTCGTCCAATTTCATCGAGCAGTATGAGGCTGCGGGGCGTCATATTATTAATGATGGAAGCCGTTTCATTCATTTCTACCATAAATGTTGATTCGCCGCCACTCAAATTATCAGAAGCTCCCACTCTTGTAAATATCTTATCTGTCAATGGAACCCTGGCTTCATTCGCGGGAACAAAACTTCCGGCATGGGCCATTAAAGTGACCAGGGCTGTTTGTCGTAGCAAAGCGGACTTACCGCTCATATTAGGCCCCGTGAGTATGATGATCTGCTGTTCTGTTTTGTTGAGCTCAAGGTCATTGGAAATATATGTTTCGCCAACAGGTAAATTCCTTTCGATCACAGGATGACGGCCATCCTTTATGATCAATTCCTCGTCTTCATGCATTTGCGGCTTTTTATATTGATATTGGATCGCATTGTAAGCAAAACAACTGATGCAATCCAGGATGGCCAGGATATTTCCATTGGTTTGAACAGGAGCGAGGTAATCCATCAGTTCATTCATCAATGCCTCATATATCTGCCACTCGATCTCCAGGATCTTTTCCTCAGCGCCTGTTATCTTTTCTTCATAGTCTTTTAGTTCGGGAGTAATGTATCGTTCGGCATTGGCCAGGGTTTGTTTTCGCATCCAGGCTGAAGGCACCTTATTTTTATGTGAATTGGTAACCTCAAGATAATAACCGAACACATTATTGAACCCGATGCGCAATGAAGAAATGCCTGTAGTCTCTGCTTCTTTTTGCTGCAGTTGTGTAAGATAATTTTTGCCGCTATGGGCAATTGCCCTTAATTCATCGAGTTCAGCACTTACGCCATTATTGATCATTCCGCCTTTAATGGCGAGGGCCGGGGGATTTTCAACGATCTCTTTAAAAATTTTATCGGCGATATACTGGCAGGGATTTAATGCATCACCCAACCGTTTCAAATACTCATTGACCGTTGCTGCGCAGACCTGTTTAATTTCCTGGACCTGCTTCAATCCTTTCGCCAGGTGCAATAATTCTCTCGGGTTGATCTTCCTTAAAGGAATTTTTGAGACCAAACGTTCTACATCACCGCATTGTTTAATCGCATGAGTGATCTTATTGCGCAACTCTGTTTGCAGAATAAAAAATTCAACAAGGTCCAGTCGTTCGTTGATCTTCTGAATGTCTTTTAATGGAAATACAAGCCATCTTTTCAACAACCTTGCTCCCATTGGTGAGACGGTATTATCCAATACATCGAGAAGTGCCTGGCTGCCTTCATGATTCCTGGTTACTAATTCTAAATTCCGCGTGGTAAAACGGTCCATCCACAAAAAATCATCGCGGTCAATTCGCTGGATATTTGTGATGTGCTGCAGGTTGGGGTGTTCTGTTTCTCTTAAATAATGAAGAATAGCTCCTGCAGCTGTCAGTCCTCTGTGCAGATCATCTACGCCGAAGCCTTTGAGTGAATGCGTCTGGAAATGTTTCAGTAAAATATTTTCTGCGTATGTTGGATCAAAGATCCATTCATCCAGCGTGTAGATATACATTTTGCCACCAAAATACTCCTTGAATTTTTTTTGCTGGTGACGCTGAAACACAACTTCGGCCGGTTTGAAACTTTGCAATAATTTATCCGCATATTCACGGTCACCTTCTGCTATAAAAAACTCACCGGTTGAAATATCCAGGAAAGCCAGGCCGTATTGATCGTTTTCAGTAAAATAGATCCCGGCTAAAAAATTATTGCTCCGGTGTTCGAGGATCTTGTCATTGATAGCTGTGCCGGGAGTTACCATTTCGGTAACACCTCTTTTTACAATGCCCTTTGCCTGCCTTGGATCTTCAAGCTGGTCACAGATAGCCACCCGGTAACCGGCTTTCACCAGCTTATGCAAATAAGTATCGAGGGCATGGTGAGGAAAACCTGCAAGATCAGCAGAAGCGGCTGCCCCATTATTTCTTTTGGTCAAAGTGATCCCCAGTACCTGTGACGCAATGACGGCATCCTGCCCGAAAGTTTCATAGAAATCTCCCACACGGAAGAGTAAAACAGCATCCGGGTATTTTTGCTTGATAGCGTTGTGCTGCTGCATTAAAGGAGTTTCATCTACTTTGACCTTTGCCATCCTGGTTTTTGATTTGATCAAACAGCAAATATAATTGCTTTAGCTGCTCTCATTTTACGCAACTCCCGAATGTGAATTACTTTTGCGCCATGCGAAAACTTAGTATGGAAGAATTGAACCGGAAATCTGTCGAAGAGTTCAGGCGGTCAGAAAAAATTCCCATTATTGTAGTACTGGAGAATATTCGCAGCGCCTATAATGTAGGCAGTGTTTTTCGTACTTCGGATGCTTTTTTACTGGAATCAATTTATATCTGTGGCTATACCGCTTATCCTCCTCATAAAGAAATAAAAAAAACGGCATTGGGCGCAGAAGAAACGGTGAAATGGAAATATTTCAAAAAAACAAATGAAGCGATCGGAGAACTGAGAAAAGAAAATTACAGGATATACTCCGTAGAGCAGGCGATAAACAGTCACCCGCTCCAGCAGGTAAAATTTGAAGAAAATGAAAAGCTTGCGGTCATCTTTGGAAATGAAGTAACGGGTATTGAACAATCAACCATTGAATTGACAGACGGATGTATTGAAATCCCACAACTGGGAATGAAGCACTCATTGAATATTGCGACAGCAGTGGGAGTAGTGCTGTGGGAAATGATAAGAACCAGGATACCCCCTCAAGGGGAGTTACAGAACAAGACCCAGGATTTAAACGATTCGAAAGGATGAAAAGGAAATATTGGGATAGCTTTGCTTCTTTGCGTTTCTTTGCGTCCCGCGATATCGGGGTTGCGTGATATATTATGTCAACAGTTAAAAATTACCTTTCCCTTATAAAATTTACTCACACCATTTTTGCAATGCCGTTTGCATTGATCGGATTTTTTTTGGGTATATTTTCTTACAGTTTTTCAGTAGTACCCGGATGGCATTCAATTGTATATCCGCCGTTGTTTTGGGAGGATTCAATTATTCGTTTAATTCTCGTCATTCTCTGTATGGTCTTTGCACGCAGTGCAGCGATGGCATTCAATCGTTACCTGGATAGGAGCTTTGATGCAAAAAATCCGAGAACGGCAATCAGGGAAATTCCCGCAGGAATTATTTCGGCAAATAGGGCACTGTCCTTTACGGTTATTTCTTCTTTTCTTTTTATCATCACTTGTTATTTTATAAACAGGCTATGTTTTTTTCTTTCACCTGTGGCTTTATCAGTTGTTCTTGGTTATAGTTATACAAAACGATTTACACCTCTTTGTCATTTGGTGCTTGGCCTCGGATTATCATTGGCGCCAATTGGCGCCTATCTCGCCGTAACAGCTCATTTTTCACTGTTGCCTGTTCTGTTCTCCCTGTCTGTGATCTTTTGGGTCAGCGGGTTTGATATCATTTATGCTTTGCAGGATGAAGAATTTGACAGATCACAACAATTATATTCAATTCCTGCATGGCTGGGGAAAGCAAAAGCATTGAGAGTTTCGGAGTTGCTGCATGTGTTTAGTGCCGCTTGTATCATAGCTGCGGGACTGCTCGCATATTTTGGGTGGTTGTATTGGATCGGTGTGATAATATTTTGCGGAATGCTGGTCTATCAGCATTCGATCGTTAAACCCACGGATCTGAAAAGAGTGAATCTTGCCTTTATGACGGCCAACGGGATTGCCAGCGTTGTTTTTGCATGCTTTGTCATCGCAGATCTGTTTGTTCATTATTGATTAATAATTTTTAAATTGACTATCCGGTTAAATAAACTTGATCCTGTGTTTGACTTTCGTAATGTTCTTTGTGCATACTTCGTGTATTTTGTGGTTTGACTTTTCAACGATGGGTAAATATTGTGGTTACAAAGAACACAACGGTTACACAAAGTTCACAACGTTGTTATACGCAAATAGTAATTATTTTAATTCTCAATCATCCATTGCCCCGCATACTTGCTATAGATTATGGCCTCAAACGAACGGGTCTTGCAGTCACCGATCCGTTGAAAATTATTGCTACAGGATTGACAACGGTCGAATCGAAACAACTTATTTCATTTCTTAAAAATTATTTCAGCAAAGAAGAGGTTGAGCTGATCATAATCGGTGAACCAAAAAACCTGGATGATACCGATACTCATGCCACCCCATTGGTAAAAAAAATAATTAAAGAGTTACAAAGGAATTTTCCTTCCATTCCTGTTCAAACTGTTGACGAACGGTTTACTTCCAAAATGGCAAGCCGGGCCATGATTGAAATGGGATTAAAGAAAAAAAAGCGACGTGACAAAGCGCTCATCGATGAGATCGCCGCTGCAATCATGTTACAGGAATACTTAAAACAATTTTAGGCTCAGCCTGGTATTATGTTAACCATAATAATGTGTATAAATTTTGCCACAGAAAACACAGAGGCAATCAATACATAATTCAGTGTTTCTGTGAATTCAGTGGCAACAAATACCATTCACTCAACACTAGTTTGACCAGGTCTTCTCGTTGACCGAAGTTTCTGAACACGAACAAACAGCGATTGAAATTGCG
>Ga0070662_100003038_pt1 | contig 10430 bp, 1 predicted proteins | sample KBSC53metaG_FD_65648 | JGI IMG/M metagenome (GOLD analysis project Ga0070662, IMG submission 65648) | Corn rhizosphere microbial communities from Kellogg Biological Station, Michigan, USA - KBS C5-3 metaG | ecosystem: Host-associated > Plants > Roots > Rhizosphere > Soil ...
GCGCGACACCAGCTGCGTGGCGAGCAGCGAGTGGCCGCCCAGCAGGAAGAAATCGTCCTCCACGCTCACCCGCTCGGCGCCCAGCACCTGCGCCCACAGCGCGGCCAGCGAGCTCTCGGTCTCCGTGCGCGGAGGGGCGTAGCCGTCCCCGTGCGCGGCGGCGTCGGGCGCGGGAAGGGCGCGGTGGTCGGTCTTGCCGTTGGGGGTGAGCGGGATCGCAGGGAGCGCCACGAAGGCGGTGGGCACCATGTAGTCCGGCAGCCGCCCCGCCAGCGCGTCGCGCAGCTCCGCGGGCGCCGGCGCCGGTCCATCGGCGGGGACCACGTAGGCCACCAGGCGCTTTTCGCCGCCGTCCACGCGAACGATCACGGCGGCCTCGCGGACGCCGGGAAGCGCGCGGAGCGCCATCTCGATCTCGCCGGGCTCGATGCGGAAGCCGCGCACCTTCACCTGCTGGTCGATGCGGCCCAGGAACTCGATGGCCCCGTCCTCCAGCCGCCGCACCCGGTCGCCGGTGCGGTACAGCCGCGCGCCCGGCCTCCCCGAGACGTGGTCCGGGACGAAGCGCTCCGCCGTCATCGCGGGGCGGCGCAGGTAGCCGCGCGCCAGCCCGTCGCCGCCCAGGCACAGCTCGCCCGGCTCGCCCAGGTTGCAGGCGCGCGGCCCGTCCAGCACGTAGGCGGTGGTGTTGGCCAGCGGAAGGCCGACCGGCACCGTGGCCGCGCCCTGGGGGACGGAGCGGACGTGGCGCCAGGTGGCGTAGGTGGTGCTCTCGGTGGGGCCGTACACGTGCAGCAGCCGCCCCGGCCCGCCGGCCTCCAGCACCGCGCGGACCGCCTCCGGGTCGCACGCCTCGCCGCCGAACAGCAGGTGGCGCAGCGGCGCGAACCCGTCCGGCCGCGCGCGCGCCACCTGGTTGAACAGCGCGGTGGTGACGAACGCCGCGGTGATCCGCCGCTCGAGCAGCGCGTCCGCCAGCGCCCGGGGCTGCAGCACCGTGTCGCGCTCGATGCCGACCACCGCGCCGCCGTTCAGCAGCGCGCCCCACACCTCGAAAGTGATCGCGTCGAACGAGGCGTTGGAGATCTGCGCGATCCGCTCGTCCGCGCCGAACGGCACGTAGTTCGTGTTGCGGACCAGCCGGGTGACGCCGCGATGCGGGATCCCGATCCCCTTCGGCGTCCCCGTAGACCCCGAGGTGTAGACGATGTACGCCAGCGCCTCCGCCGGCACGTCCACCGAGACGGGTTCGGCTGCCTCGGCGGCATCATCCACCGGCAGGGAGATGACCGGCCCGCCGAACGCCGCCAGCGCCGCGGGCACGCCGCCGCGGACCACCAGCGCGCCGATCTCCGCGTCCGCCAGCATGAACGCCAGCCGCTCGGCGGGATACGACGGGTCGAGCGGCACGTACGCGGCGCCGGCCTTCAGCGCGCCCAGCATCGCCACCACCAGCTCGGCCGAGCGCTCCATCGACACGCCCACCCGGCCTTCCGCGCCGACGCCGGCGGCGCGCAGCCGGGCCGCCAGCGCGTTCGTCCGTGCGTCCAGCTCCGCGTACGTCAGCCGCGCCGCGCCGAACTCCACCGCCACCGCGTCCGGCGCCCTGGCCGCGCGCGCGGCGAACAGGGCGTGGATCGACGATTCGCGCTCGTACGCCGCCGCCGTCAGGTTCGCGCCGGTGACCACGAAGCCGCGCTCGTCCTCGTCTGCGCAGGGCAAAGAGGACAGAGACACGTCCGGCGACTCGAGCCCCTGTTCGGCGAGCGCGTGGACGTGGCGGACGAGGCGCTCGATCGTGGTCGCGTCGAACAGGTCCGTGGCCCACTCGCACTCCACGCGGATGGAGCCGTCGTCCTCTTCGTAGTGGTCCAGCGTCAGGTCGAACTTGGCGGTGTGGTACTCGGGGGCCAGCGGGGTGATCTCCACGCCGCCGAGGGCGACCGGGTCCATCCGCGCGTTCTGCAGCGTGACCATCGCCTGGAACACGGGGTTGCGGGCGGGGTCGCGCGACAGGTGCAGCTCTTCGACGATGCGGTCGAACGGCAGGTCCTGGTGATTGAAGGCCGCGAGCGCCACCGTCTTCTCGCGCTGCACCAGCGCGCGGAAGCCCTCGCCCGCTTCCACCCGCGCCCGCAGCGGCAGCGTGTTCACGAAGAAGCCGATCAGCCCCTCCAGCTCGCTCCGCTGCCGGTTGGCCACGGGCGTGCCCAGCACCACGTCCCCCTGCCCCGAGTGCCGCGCGAGCACGGCGCGGAACGCCGCCGTCAGCGCGTTGAACAGCGTGGCGCCCTCGGCCTTCGCGAACGCGCGCAGCCGGTTGGCCAGCTCGGGGGCGATGCGCGTCTTGAGCGTGTGCCCGCGGTGGCTCTCCGCGGGCGGCCGGATGCGGTCGGTGGGCAGATCCAGCGCGGGGGGCGCGCCGGCCAGCGCCGCGTGCCAGAAGGCGGTGAGCCGCTCCAGCGTCTCCCCCGCCAGGGCTTCGCGCTGCCACGCGGCGAAGTCGGCGTACTGCACGGGCAGCGGCGGCAGGTGCGGCTCGCGGCCCTCGCCCAGGGCGGCGTACAGCGCGCCCAGCTCGCCCGCGAACACGCCCATGCTCCACCCGTCGCTCACGATGTGGTGCATGCACAGCAGCAGCACGTGCTCGTCCGCGCCCAGCCGCAGCAGCTCCGCGCGCACCAGCGGCCCGTTCACCAGGTCGAAGCCCGTGTTCGCGTCGTCGTCGATCCGCCGGCGGGCCTCCGCCTCGCGCTCGGCGGTGGACAAAAGGGACAGATCGGCGACGGGGAGCGGGCGCGCCTCGGGCGGGTGAATCACCTGCACGGGGCCGCCCTCGCGCTCCAGGAAGGTGGTGCGCAGCGTTTCGTGGCGCGCGCGCAGCGCGTCCAGGGCGCGCGCGAGCGCATCCGCGTCCAGCGGGCCGCGGATGCGCAGGGGGTGCGGCATGTTGTAGGCGGCGCCGCCGGGGTCCATCCGGTCCAGCACCCACAGCCGCGCCTGCGCGTAGCTGAGCGGCGCGGTGCCGTCGGGGCGCTCGCGGCGGCGCAGCTCGGGGCCGGCCGCCTGCGCCTGCTGCAGGCGCAGGCGCATCTCCAGCAGCCTGCGCCGTTCGGGCGAAAGCTCCTGCAGGCGCTGGACGAGGTCCGCCATCCCCTCAGTCCCCCGCCGTGGCGAAGCCGCGCTCGCCGAAGGCGCCCTCGGCCTCCAGCAGCGCGCGCACCTCGTCGTCGCTCAGCGCGTCCAGGTCGTCCAGCAGCGCCGCCATCGCCTGCGCGTTCGCCGCCTCCACCACCTCGGCCAGGCTGGCGACCGTGGGCGCCTCGAAGATCCGCTGCAGCGGCAGGGAGATGCTGAACGCCTCGCGCACCCGCGTGGCCAGCTGCGTGGCCAGGAGCGAGTGGCCGCCCAGGTCGAAGAAGTTGTCGTCCACGAACACCCGCTCCAGCCGCAGCACCTCGGCCCAGATGGCGGCCAGGCGCCGCTCGGTGTCGCTGCGCGGCTCCACGCACGCCTCCTCGCTCCCCAGCCGCTGCGGCTCGGGCGCGGGGAGGGCGCGGCGGTCCACCTTCCCGTTGGGCGTGAGCGGGAAGGCGTCCATCACCACCAGCGCGCTCGGCACCATGTGCTCGGGGAGCTGCTCCTTGAGCCACGCGCGCAGCCGCGGCGCCAGGTCTCGCGCCTGCGCGGCCCACAGTGGGTCGTTCGCGTACTCGCGCACCTCGCGCGGGAGCAGCGGCCGCTCCGGGAACGCCGCGTCGGCGCCGGCCCGGCGGAAGAGCGCGTCCACCCGCGCCGGCGCCTGCGGGCCCGCGGGGCGGATCTCGACGGTGAGCCCGAGCGCATCCCCGATCTCCCACAGCGCCTCGGGGTCGATGGAGGGATCGTCCTCGCGGTCCAGTGCGGCGCGCGCCTCGGCCACCGTCTCGGGGCCGTCCTCCATCTCCAGCAGGCGCACGATCCGCAGCTCGCGCCACACCCGCGCGTTGGGGATCCCCAGCACCGCCAGCGGCTGGTCCGCGTCCGCCGCCAGCCACGCCCGCAGCGCCTCCAGCGTCCACCCGGTGTCCCAGTCCACGGCGGGCGCGGTCTCCACCTCCACCGACGGCCCGACGTGGATCGTCACGTCGTAGCGGTGGCGGGTGAGCTCGTTGTGGTGGCGGCCGCGCTTCACCCGCGCCTCCACCCGCCGGATGCGGGGGATGCGGCGCTCCAGCGCGCGGAAGAAATCGGGCTCCACCACCAGTTCTTCCTCTTCCTCCACGATCCGCCGGCAGCGCTGCCGCAGGTCGACCGTCCGGACCGAGCCGGGCGCCGAATCGAACTCGATGGCGGTGCGGAAGGCGTCCAGCGTCCACAGGTTGCGCACGTCGCCCACGAAGAAGGCGCCGCCGTCCTCCAGCGCGTCCACCGTCTTCTCCACGACGGCCGCGAAGTACTCCGCCGAGGGGAAGTACTGGCAGACGGAGTTGAGGATCGCCGTGTCGTGGCGCCGCGCCTCGATCCCGCCGAAGTCCGCCGCCTCGCGCTGGAGGAGGCGCACGGGGGGAAGCCGCACGCCGGCCGTGCGCAGCCGCTCTTCCAGCCGCGCCAGCACCTGCGCGCTGAAGTCCGTCCCCACGTACTCGGTGGATTCGGGGGCCACGCGGAAGAGGAGAAGCCCCGTCCCCACGCCCAGCTCCAGCACGCGCCGGGGACGCAGCGCCAGGATGCGCTCCACGGTGCGGTCCACCCACTCGCGCATCTCGTCCGGCGGGATCGGCTGGCCGGTGTACGAGCTGTTCCACCCCACGATGTCGAAGGTCTGGTCGCCCGCCTCGGTGCCGCGCGAGCCGGTGTACACGTCGTCGAACAGGCTCTCCCACTGGCTCACCTGCCGCCCCGCCGTCTCGTCCGACGCGGACGCGATCTCGCCGCCCGCGTCCGCGCGCGCGGGAATCAGGTACGCCACCAGCCGCTTGTCGCCGGGCTCGTCCTCGCGCACCTGGACGACGGATCTGGCGACCTGCGGGCTGCGCTCCAGCACCGCCTCGATCTCGCCGGGCTCGATGCGGTAGCCGCGGATCTTCACCTGCTCGTCGATGCGGCCCAGGAACTCGATGGCGCCGTCCGGCCGCCGCCGCACGCGGTCGCCCGTGCGGTACATGCGCGGTCCGGCGGTGGCCGCAAAGGGATCGGGAAGGTAGCGCTCGGCGGTGAGCGCGGGCGCGTTCAGGTAGCCGCGCGCCACCCCGTCGCCGCCCACGAACAGCTCGCCCGGCACGTCGAACGGCACCGGTTGGAGATTCGCGTCCAGCACGTACGCCGTGCTGTTGGCGATCGGCCGGCCGATGGGGATCGACGCACGCTCCACGTCCCCGGGCACGATGGTGCGGCAGCAGGAGAAGGTGGTGTTCTCGGTGGGCGCGGAACCGTTGATAAGAAGCACGTGCGGGAAGGCGTCCAGCACGCGCCGCACGTGGCTCACCGAGAGCACGTCGCCCCCCGCCAGCAGCTGGTGCAGCCCGCCGATCGCGTCGGGGCTCGCATCCACCAGCTGGTGGAAGAGGCCGGCGGTGAGCCAGGCGCTGGTCACCCCGTGCCGGCGGATGAAGTGCCCCAGCTCGGCCGGGTCCACCGCCACGGGGGGATACTGCGCCAGCCGTCCGCCGTTCAGCAGCGGCGCCCACAGCTCCAGCGTGCTGGCGTCGAAGGCCACCGGCGCCAGCTGCAGCCACACCTCGTCCGCCCCGAAGCGCGCGAAGTCGCTGTTCAGCGCCAGCCGCAGCACCGCGCGGTGGGGAACCACCACCCCCTTCGGCCGCCCCGTCGATCCCGACGTGTAGATCACGTACGCGGCCGACTCGGCGGACACCTCCACCGCGGGCGGGTGCGGCGGCTGCGCGGCGATCCGGGCCGCGTCCGCGTCCAGCAGCACCGCCGCCAGCCCGTGCTCCGGGAGCCCCGCCGCGAGCGCCGATTCGGTGACCAGCACCCGCGCGCCGCTGTCCTCCAACATCAGGGCGATGCGGCTGCGCGGATACTTCGGGTTGATGGGGACGTACGCGCCGCCCGCCTTCAGGATCGCCACGATCGCCACCACCAGCTGCGCCGACCGCTCCGCCGCCAGCGCCACCGGCTGCCCCGGACGGACGCCCAGGGCGGCGAGATGATGGGCCAGCCGGTTGGAGCGCACGTCCAGCTCGGCGTAGGTCATCCGCCCGCCCACCCACTCCACGGCGACCGCGTTCGGCGCGGCGAGCGCGCGCTCCTGGAACACCTCGTGGATGCTCCCGTCGCGGGGATACGGACGCGCGGTGGCGTTCCAGTCGCGCACCTGCGCCGCGGCCTGGTCCGGCTCCAGCAGCCGCGCGCGGGAGACGGGCCGCTCGCGGTCTCCGGCCAGCGCCTCCAGCAGGCGCAGGAAGAGCGCGATCATCCGCTCCACCGTGGGGCGCTCCCACAGGTCGGTGGCATACTCCAGGTTGCCGCGGAGGCTGGGGCCGTCTTCCAGCATCTCCAGGAACATGTCGAACTTGCTGGTGCCGCTGTCCACCTCCTCCAGCTTCAGCCGCAGGCCGGGCGCGTCCACCGGCTCCATCCGCACGTTCTGCAGCGCGAACGCCACCTGGAAGAGCGGGTTGTGGCTGAGCGTGCGCTCGGGCTGCAGCTCTTCCACCACCCGCTCGAAGGGGAGGTCCTGGTGCGCGTACGCCTCCAGCGTGGCCTCGCGCACCCGGCCGATCAGCTCCGCCACCGTGGGGTCGCCGGAGAGGTCGGTGCGCAGCGCCATGGTGTTCACGAAGAAGCCGATCAGCCCCTCCACCTCGCGCCGCACCCGCCCCGCGATCGGCGAGCCGACGACGACGTCCTCGCGTCCGGAAAGGCGGTGGATCAGCAGGTCGAAGCCCGCCAGCAGCACCATGAACAGCGTCGCCCCCTCGCGCCGGACGACCTCGCGCAGGCGCGCGGCGAGCGCGGCCGGCACCTCGAACCCGATCACCTCGCCGCGGTACGTCTGCACCGCGGGGCGCGCGTGGTCCGCCGGCAGCTCCAGCACGGCGGGCGCGCCGGCCAGCCGGTTCCGCCAGTACGCCAGCTGGTCTTCCAGCACCTCTTCGCGCAGCCACTCGCGCTGCCACACCGCGTAGTCGGCGTACTGCACCGGCGGCGCGGCGAGCGGAGAGGGGAGGCCGGCCGCGAACGCCTCGTACAGCGCCGCGATCTCGCGGAAGAGCACGCCGACCGACCATCCGTCGCCCGCCACGTGGTGCAGGTTCAGCACGAGCAGGTGCTCGTCGTCGCCGATGCGGACCAGGACGCCGCGCAGCAGCCGGTCGCGCGCCAGGTCGAACGGCGTGCCGGCCTCCGCGCGGGCGATGCGCATCGCCTCGCCGTCGCTGCGCCGGCGCGAGAGGGACGACAGGTCGTGGAGGGGAAGGTCGAAGTCGTCCGGCGCGGGGTGCACCACCTGCGCGGAGCCGTCGGCGCCCGCGAGGAACGTGGTCCGGAGCGCCTCGTGCCGGCGGACGATCTCGCAGAGCGCGCGGCGCAGCGCGGCGGCGTCCAGCGCGCCGGTCAGGCGCACGGCGGCGGGGATGTTGTAGAAGGGGCTCTCCGGCTCCATCTGGTGCAGGAACCAGAGGCGCTGCTGCGCATAGCTGAGCGGCAGGGCACCCTCGCGCAGCACCGGCCGCAGCGGCGGCTGCGGCGCGGCGGGGGCGGTGCGCGCCGCGTCGATGCGCGCGGCCAGCGCGGCCACCGTGGGCGCGTCGAACACCGCGCGCACCGGCAGCTCCACGCCCCACGCCTGGCGCACGCGGCTGAGCACCTGCATCCCCAGCAGCGAGTGCCCGCCCAGCGCGAAGAAGTCGTCGCCGGGCCCCACCCGCGGCGCGCCCAGCACCTCGGCGAAGATCGTGGCCAGCGTCCGCGCGGTCTCGCCGGCGTCCGCCCAGCCGCCCTCCAGCGGCTCCAGCGCGGCGGGGGCGGGAAGGGCGCGGCGGTCCACCTTGCCGTGCGCGGTCAGCGGCAGCGCGTCCAGGGTCAGGATCGCGGACGGCACCATGTACGGCGGAAGGCGGCCCCGCAGCCACCGCCGCAGCTCCGCCGGTTCGGCGGCCTCGTCCTGGCGCGCCACGGCGTACCCCACCAGCCGCGTGCGCCCGGTGCCGTCGTCGCGCGCCACCACGGCCGCGTGCGCGACCAGCGGGTGCGTGGCGAGGACCGACTCCACCTCGCCGGGCTCCACCCGGAAGCCCCCCACCTTCACCTGGTCGTCCAGCCGCCCCAGGAACTCCAGCGCGCCGTCGGCCCGCGCCCGTGCCCGGTCGCCCGTGCGGTACATCCGTGATCCAGCGGTGCCCGCAAAGGGATCGGGGACGAAGCGCTCGGCGGTGAGCGCGGGGCGGCCGAGGTAGCCGCGCGCCACCCCCTCGCCGCCCAGGCACAGCTCGCCCCCGGCGCCATGCTCGACGGGGCGCAGCGCCGGGTCCAGCACGTACGCCCGCGTGTTGGCGATCGCGGCGCCGATCGGCACCTCGCCCGGCAATTCGTCAGTCGATTCCCAATACGTGGCGGTGACGGTGGCCTCGGTGGGGCCGTAGCTGTTGATCCACCGCACCTGGCCCGAGACGATCCGCTCCCATTCCGCCAGCGCGGACACACGGGCCTGCTCGCCGCCCACGATCGCCAGGCGCAGCGCCGGCGGCGGGGTGGCGCCGGCCGCGGCCAGGTCCGCCACCCACGCGTGCCAGAAGGCGGTGGGCAGGTTCACCACGGTGATCGCCTCGTCCGCCATCCAGCGCAGGAACCCGCTCCCGTATCCGGGCACCTCGGCCGGGCGGAAGACCACCGTCCCGCCCGCCGCCCAGGTGGGGAAGATCTCCTCCACCGAGATGTCGAACCCGAGCGACGCGATCTGCGCCACGCGGTCGTCACCCGTCAGCCCGAACAGCGGGACGACGGCGCGGTTGTGCGACACCAGCGCGCGGTGGGTAACGCCCACGCCCTTGGGGCGCCCCGTGCTCCCCGAGGTGTAGATGACGTACGCCAGCGCGCCGGGATCCATCTCCACCGGCCCGAACCAGTCCGCCTCGTCATCCGCGATCGCGGCGACGTCGATGGCGGCCGGGGCGGAGGGAGGCAGCGCATGAGGTCCGCCGGTGAGCACCGCCACCGCGCGCGAGTCGTCCAGCACGTAGGCGATGCGCTCGGCGGGGTAGTCGGGGTCCAGCGGCACCCAGGCGCCGCCGGCCTTCAGCACCCCCAGCAGCGCGGCGGCCAGCTCGAACCCGCGCTCCAGCAGCACCGCCACGCGCGCCTCGGGCCCCACCCCCAGCGCCCCCAGCCGCGCCGCCACCGCGCTGGAGCGGCGGTCCAGCTCGGCATAGCTCCACGTGCGCCCCGCGTGCGCCACCGCGGGCGCGTGCGGGCACTGCGCCGCGCGCGCCTGGAACAGGTGGTGCGCGCAGCCGCCGCCCGCCGGCGGGCGGGGTGCTGCGGAGGTGCCTGCGGGTTCGGCGGGTGCCGGCACGGTCGCTTCCTCTGGCATGGTTGGGACGGCAACGCGGGCACGGGCGGTCCGCGCCTCTACGGCACCTGGTCGGGAACGTGTTGTCGGTGGCCCGATCGGAGCGTGTGGCGCGTGCGCCCCGGCTCCGGCTGCGGTTGAGCCCCGCGTGATTGCGCGTGTGCGATTGCCGCATCGCGCGCCCGGAGGTGGGGTGAACGGCGCGTTCGGGTGCGGCAAAGATCCTAACCGGCCATGGAGAGGAGGAGACATGGAGCAAAACGTCTCGGGCCGCGAGCGACGTCGTTCCGCCCGATGCCTGCGCGCTCGGCGCACCCCCTCTCCATTTCGCGCCGCCAATCTAATGCACGGGGCCACGAAATTGTAGTAGTTTGTCCCGTGACAAAAAATCTGCACATCGTTCACGGAGACGCATTTAGCCCTGCCAGACGCACACTCCGTAGCAGTCCGGCCGCGGAATGTCACCCGCTGCGACGAGGATCGAACAGACACTTCGGACGGGTGCGAAAACATATGCCATCTACGACCGCTCTCAATCAGCCCATCCTGCCCTTGAAACGAGTTTCGTTCGCCGCCGTGCGTAATCCGTCACAAACCTTTGCTTCCACCTCTCCGGCCCGAACACTGATCGCCCCGGCTATCCAAGGACTTGCGTGGTCTTCGGGTGTCGACGCCCGCGCCAGCCTTCGGCCATGTCGGGATACGGATTGTGTCGCTTCGACTCACCTTTCCCGTCCACCCACGCGAAGGTCCAAGGTTCGTCCACAGGAACCGGGGAACGGTGCGCGGGCTCCTCTCCAGGCCACGGCGTTCAGGTTCATCGCGGATCAAGTTGCGGCAGGTCACCTGCTCGCTCGCAGCGATCCCGTCGACGAGTGGCTGCAGGTGGCGCTCGCGCTGAGTATCGAAATTTTTCTGG
>Ga0070662_100003049_pt1 | contig 10412 bp, 8 predicted proteins | sample KBSC53metaG_FD_65648 | JGI IMG/M metagenome (GOLD analysis project Ga0070662, IMG submission 65648) | Corn rhizosphere microbial communities from Kellogg Biological Station, Michigan, USA - KBS C5-3 metaG | ecosystem: Host-associated > Plants > Roots > Rhizosphere > Soil ...
ACCTGAGTCGGCGCGATCCGCGAGCGGATCGAGAACGACGGCTGGAACTGGGTGTCGATCATTCCCAGCGGGCGGAAGATTTTCTCGGCGGCCAGCACGTCCAGCGTCTTGCCACTGATGCGCTCCATCACCAGCTGGAGCAGGATCATGTCCCAATCACTGTAGATCATGCTCGTGCCGGGCGTGTACTCGAGCGGGCGGGCGTTGATCTGGGCGAGGTACTGGTCGCGGCCGCGGGCTGTGGCGTAAATGTTTGCTCCCGCCTCCAGGCCCCCGCTGTGGGTCAACAGCTGCTTGACCGTTATCTGCGCTTTTTCCGGCGAGTTGAATTCGGGAAGGTAGGAAACGACTGTCCGATTGAGATCGAGCTGGCCGTTTTCCTCGAGGATCATCGCCAGCGTCGTCGTGGCAATGACTTTGGTGAGCGACGCAAGGTCGTAGAGTGTGTTGGTGTCAACGACCGGCGAGCCCGGCTGGTTCCAGTCGATGTAGCCGTAACCCTTCATGTACGCGATGCGTCCGTTCCGCCCAACCGCGATTGCGACGCCTGGTGCAACCGCCTCCTCGATCGACGTCTTTACGATTTTGTCGAGCTTGCCGACGAGCGAGGTGTCGAGGCCGGAGTTGTTGAGGCCGAGCTGCGGCTCTACGTACTTGATCGGCGCCGGGGGCAGGGCCACGGACCGGGTCGGGGCCGGCTGCGCGGCGCAGCCTGAAATCGCGACGGAAGAAAGGGCTATGAATGCAATAGGCTTCATTGAACGCGTCAGATCGGGTAAACGCCCGGGTGCAGGACTATACCCGTCTAGACGATTATGGCCCCCGGGGGACAACGCCCTCCTCCCATCTCGGCGTAGAGATCCCGGTGGATCAGTGGCATCCACAGAACGGAAGCGGGGAGCTGATAGCTTTGTCAGCTGAATAGCTCGGAGCTCCCTACCACGCGTACCCATCAGCGGGGAGCTAAGAGCGAGTCTGGAGCTCACGGCTCACGCTGTAACGCGAGTAGTAACGACTCCCCGCTGTAAAGCTGACCTGCTAAGAGCTCCCCGCTTCCGTATTGAACCAAGCCAGATTGTGCCGCGATCTGGGCGCCGAGAGCCGTCCCCGCTTCAGTATTGAACCAAGCCAGATCGCGCCGCGATCCGTACGCCGAGATGTTACCGGCCCGGCGCCCTGATGCAGTTCCGGATCAGATCCCCAGCCGCGACTGAATCCGCGCGGGTGGCCAGACTTGGACATGGAGGCGGTACCGCGCTCGTCAGCGAACGGTGTCCGTTCGAGGCGACCGATCGCACCGCCGCCCAGCCATCATCCAGCTGGTCGGGCAGGAGGAACGAAGTCCCACTCGGGACGGGATAGATCTTTTCGTAAGTCGGGGAGTAAGTGCGTCGGAACAGCACCTCGTAGCCCGTCGCACCGGGAACCGCGTTCCAGGTGATCGACCACTTCGATCCGCCCGACGCCTGATCGCGGCGCGCCAGCGCGACCGGCGGCGCGGGCGCAGCGGCCAGCGATCCGATCACTGATGCATTCTGCCGAGCTACTTTGGCCACGTAGCCGAAGTTGACGTGCGCGAAGTCATCGGTCGGCAGATGCTGGCGCTTGTAATTCTCCAGCCGCTCAGTGAATCTCAGTCCGGCGTCGCCGAGGCTCACGAACGGACTGTGATCGCCACCACGCGAGATGCGATCGAGCCTGAAGACAGGAAGAATCCGGAACGTCGGGTTGTAAATCGTGCCCGTAGCCCACGCGTAGCGGGCGAGCTCTCTGCTCGGACCGTTGTCCGGCTCCGCCCCGAATATTCTCACTGACGTCGAGTCGACACTTCCATCCTCGGCGACGACATTGCCAACGATGTCATCGGTGAATGCGGCGACGACCTTGTAGCCGGCGGCGTGCAGTCGCTGCGCGAGGTGTGTCGATCCGTACAGACCCTGCTCTTCGCCAGAGTAGGCGGCGAATATGATCGTCGCCTCCAGTCCTTTCGGGAACCGCTTTGCGAAGACCCGGGCGAGCTCCACGACGGCTGATGTGCCCGATCCATCATCGTCCGCCCCGGGCGCGTCCTGCGTCGCCTCGAACCGCGCCATTGTGCCGAGATCGGTGCGGGCGCAGACGCAGGAATCGTAATGTCCCCCCATTACGACAACTCTCGATGTATCGCGTCCCGGGAGCCATGCCAGCACGTTCACGATATTGACCGTTGGCCGCTGCGGGTGGCCGCGTATCTCCATCATCGCAGGATCGTACTCGACGCGCAGGCAGCCGCCGCAGTCCCTGCTGTAGCCACTCAGCTTGTTGTACAAATAGCGACGAGCCGCACCGATACCGCGGGTGTTACTGATTGTGTCGCTCATCGCGTGTCGGGTGCCGAAGGACACCAGCGCCGAGTCGGTCTCGCGGATGCGAACCGACGAGATGTCGGCGATCGCCGCGGCCAGCATGGGATCGCGCTTGATTCCCATGGTGACGTTGGCCTGCGCTTCCACGGCGCGTGTCTGTGCGTGTGTCGGCGCGGAAATGAGCAAAACAGTACTCAGTGCAACCAGCAACTCGCAGAACCTGGGTCTCATGGTGACGTCGCGATTAGGGGGAGCAGGCGAAGCCAGAAGAACGGCGAACCTCTACGATCGGGGGAAGGCCAGAACGACTCGCCTATGCGGTTAAGTTATGGGATGATGAACGCTGAACGCTCAGAATACGAGCAGGGTGTGGGCAAGACAAGCGCCGCAGCCGTCGACTGGCAGTGGTCACACTTCAGCGAGCTCGCGCTCGACGATCTCTATGCGGTGGTGCGATTGCGGGAAGCCGTCTTCATCATCGAGCAGAACTGTCCGTATCCGGATGCGGATGGACGAGACCCCAACGCCTGGCACCTATTGGGCTGGCAGTCGGTGGATGGCTCGCGGAGACTGGCCGCCTACGCCCGCGTATTCGAGCCGGGAGTTCGTTACGACTACGCGTCCATCGGGCGGATAGTCACCGCGCCAGAGGTCCGCGGTACCGGCCTCGGAAAAGTGCTGATGGCCGAGGCATTGCGACGTGTTGAGACGCTCGCGCCGCGCCAGCAGGTGAAAATCGCGGCGCAGCGCCGGCTCGAGAACTTTTATCGCGGGTTTGGTTTCAGGGTGATCTCTGAGCCCTACGAGGAAGACGGCATCATTCATATCGACATGATCCGATGATCACGCGGGACCGCTACTATCGCGGCGAGACTTTCGCAGATTTTCTGACTCGTCCAATTCAGAATCACGATCTGTGGGTAACGTTCGCCAGGCGTGTTCAGATCCCAATCGAGCTCTCGGCGCGCGTCGAAGCGTTGCACGGTCACTGGCACCTGCTCGTTCTCAACGAGGACTGGTGCGGTGACTCGATCAACATCGTGCCGATCGTCGCCAGGCTTACCGAGTCGGTGAGCAACATGGACATGCGAATCATCTCGCGCGACGAGAATCTCGACATCATGGACGCTCATCTGACCAACGGACGCTCGCGATCGATTCCGATAGTGATCCTGCTGAATCCCAAATTCCAGGAGTGTGGGTGGTGGGGCCCGCGACCGCGTGAGCTGCAGAAGTGGGTGGTGGAGAAGGGGATGGCACTTCCGAAGGACGAGCGGTACCGGGAGATCCGAACCTTTTACGCCCGTGACAAGGGGCTCACGACGATGACCGAGATTGTGGAGATGCTCGAGGAGTGCTGCGCGAACGGGCCTACGATTCCCGCGGCGACAGCCCCAGCTTCTCCCTGATTCCCGTCTCGGGAAGGCAACCGCCGTCGACTCTGCCTACGCGCTTGCGGTCGATTGTCTCATGATGCGCGGCAGGCTCAACGCAAACGTTGATCCCTGATCCGCCGTACTGGCAGCGGTGAGCTCACCACCCATTGCGGTGGCGAGCCGGCGACTGATTGGAAGGCCGAGACCGGTACCACTCGTAACTGCGTCCTTGCCACGGAGCTGCACAAAAGGCTCGAAGATCGCGTCGAGCTTGTCGGCAGGAATTCCCACTCCGCTGTCAGTCACGCGAATTCTGACTCGCTCGTCTTCACCGTCGCACTCGAGAGCGATGGCGCCGCCTTCAGGTGTGAACTTGATGGCATTCGCAAGCAGGTTGAGGATGACCTGCTGGAGCTTCGCGGAATCGGCACGCGCGACGAGGCCGGTATCCTCGCAGCGGTATTTGTAGGTGAGCTTCTTCGTTTCCAGCTGCGGGCCGACGAATCCTTCCATCGCGGAGAGAACATCGTTTACGATCACAGGCTCGAGCTGGACTTCCAGCCCGTGACCACTCTCGATGCGGGCGAATTCCAGAATCGTGGTGATCAGTCCCAGCAGGTGCTGCTGGCTCTGCTGAATTCTCTTGAGATCGCGCCGCTGCGGCTCGTTGAGCGGGCCGTGGATCTCGCGTTCGAGGAGCTCCGTGTAACCAAAGATGGCTTGAAGCGGAGTGCGAAATTCGTGGCTTAGCAGGGCCAGGAAATCCGATTTCACCCGGTTGGCGATTTCGGCCTCCTCGCGCGCCTTTCGCTCGCTGAAAATGAGCTGGTCCTTCTTCAGGTTCGCGGCGGCGAGTTGTGCTGTACGCGAGGCGACGCGGAGCTCCAGCTCACGATTGAGCTCTCGCAGCGCTTCTTCCGCTTCCCGGCGCGCGGAGATGTCGCGGATTATCCAGCGATATCCGCGAAAGCTATTTGCGCGTCCCGGCGCTCGAGTCACTGCGATCGACACCGCCGTCCGCCGACCGTTGCGGGGCCGCAGCCAGATTTCCCAGTTCTCGATGCGATCGGCGTCGCAAAGGAGATCCAGCTGGCGGCGGTATTCGGCCCGGCTGGACTCCTCGAAGAATGTCTGGATCGGCTTGCCGGATAGAAACTTCGAGTCGACCGCCAACAGCTTTCCCGCGGCGACATTGGCTTCGCGGATAGTCCCGTTCATGTCGGTCGCCAGGTAGGCATCTGGTGCGAAATCGAACAGTTCGCGGTAGCGGGCTCGCTCCGCGTCGAGCGCCTGGCGGCCGGCGGCGAGCTCCTCGTTCTGCGAGCGCAACTCCTCCTCAGCGACGCGCAGCTCCTCGAGTGCGGTGACCAGCTCCGACTCACGCGCATCGGCGGCGCTGGACTCGGAGGAGATTTGATCGTGCGACCGACTTTGCGCACGCTTCGTCGCTTCCCGCACCCTGCGCGAAAAATCGCGCAGATCGCCTGCTGGGGGTTGCTGTTGGGGGTCCATCATTTGCGGCGGGGAAACGGGAACTGGCGATGTGCTACCAGGAAACATTCGATATGCAACTCCAAGGCCGACCGGCCATACAACCTCGACCATGCCGGTCGTAAATCTCGTATGCCCAAAAGAGACATTGTCGTGATTGGCGCTTCCGCCGGAGGGATTGAAGCGCTGTCGGAGCTCGTTGCGAATCTGCCGGCGAATCTCGAGGCCAGCATTTTCGTGGTGGTGCACATTCCGCAGGAAACGACGAGCGCGCTGCCGCGCATCCTCAGTCGGCGCGGACGTCTTCCCGCGGTGCACCCGCGGAATCGCGAGCGCATCGAGCGGCGCAAGATCTACGTCGCGCCGCCAAACTTTCACCTTATGCTCGACGCCGATCGCATTCGACTGATACGCGGTCCGCGCGAGCACGGCGTGCGACCGGCGGTGGACCCTCTGTTCCGATCAGCTGCTCTCGAGCATGGTCCGCGCGTGACCGGAATCATACTCTCCGGTAACCTGGATGACGGCAGCGCCGGTCTCGAGGTGGTAAAGGCGAACGGGGGATCGACGCTGGTGCAGGACCCGGAGGAAGCCCAATACCGGGGAATGATCCGCGCCGCTATAGATAACGGTCTCGCCGACGAAGTCCTTCCAGTGGCGAAGATTGCTCAGCGCCTGGTCGAAAGCGTTGGTGAGGAAGAATCGGAGGAGGTTGCCGCGATGGCAGGTAATGGCGACAAAGTTCGTGAGGAAGAGAAAGAGCTGGCCATCGACGAGCTCGAAATGCAGCAACTTCACAGTGACGATCAGCCGGGCAAGGTGAGCGGTTTCACGTGTCCGGAGTGCAATGGGGCATTGTGGGAGCTTACGGAGTCGGATACGCTGCGCTTTCGATGCAGAGTCGGCCACGCCTACGCCGTCGACAGCCTGCTCGCCAAACAGCAGGACTCGATCGAGGCGGCGTTCTGGATTGCGCTGCGGGCGCTGGAAGAACGTGGCGCGCTGATGCGGCGACTTGCACAGCGAGCCGAAAAAAGTGGTCACAAGTCAGGAATTGCGCGTTATAATGAGGAGGCGAGGGCGATAGCAGAGCGTGCTAAGACCATTCGCGATATCATCCTCAGCGGTATCCTGACAAATGGCTCCGACACGCCAAGCCCTTGAGCTTGTAGCCAGGCACCCCCGCGCGAATGAGTAGCGCGGACACGTCGAAGGAGTTCGAGGGCCTGCTTGATCTCCTCAGGAGAGCGCGCGGGTTCGACTTTGCGGGCTACAAGCGGCCAAGTCTGGTGCGGCGGGTTCGCAAGCGCATGCAGGCCGTCCGTGTCGACACTTACCGCGACTACATGGCGGTGCTCGAGCGTGAGCCGTCGGAGTTCGACCACCTGTTCAATACGGTTCTCATCAACGTCACCTCGTTCTTTCGTGACGAGATCCCGTGGGGCTACCTCGCCGAAGAGATCGTACCGCGAATTCTCGAGGGGAAGGGGCCCGCCGAGTCCATTCGCGTATGGAGCGCGGGGTGTGCGACCGGCCAGGAAGCGTACACTCTGGCGATGGTGCTATGCGAAGCTCTTGGCCTCGACCACTTTCTGCGACGCGTAAAGATCTACGCGACGGATCTGGACGACGAGGCGCTGATTTATGCGCGTCAAGGCTCCTACACCGCGAAGGAGGTGGAGCCCGTTTCCGAGCTGCTCCGAGACAGGTATTTCGAGAGGCAGAACGGCCGCTTTTACTTCAAGAAACCACTGCGGCGGTGCGTAATCTTCGGACGCAACGACCTGGTCAGCGACGCGCCCATCTCGAAGATAGATCTGCTCGTCTGCCGGAACACCTTGATGTATTTCGACTCGCAGACTCAGGCCCGCATCCTCAATCGGTTCCACTTTGCGCTGCGGCCGGGCGGCTTCCTGTTCCTTGGCAAGGCGGAGACTCTCTCCATGTACGCCAACGTCTTCGAGCCTGTCGATCTTCAAAGGCGCGTGTTCTCGAAAGTATCGACTGGACTGCGTCCTCCGCGAATCGAGGTGTTTCGAAACGGCGTCAATGGAGGCAACGAGGTAGAGTTCGAGCGGGATCCGCTCTCGACCGCCGCGTTCGAGAAGGCGCCGCTGGCGCAATTCGTCGTCGACGTGAAGGGAGACCTGGTGCTCGCCAACGATCGGGCGAGGCATTTGTTCAGACTTACGAACCGCGACATCGGGCGGCCGCTGCAGGATCTCGAGCTCTCCTACCGGCCAGTGGAGCTGCGATCGCTCATCGACCAGATCCGCAGCGAAGAGCGAGCAATCAGGCTGGGCGAAGTTGCCTGGCTAATGGACGGGGATGAGCGGTGGTTCGACGTCCAGCTGCTGCCATTGCTGAATTCAGTGCGCGAGCTATTGGGAGTGAGCGTAAGCTTTGACGACATTACTGTTGCCCGCGATCTGAAGCAGGAACTGCAGCGATCGCACGCCGAGCTGGAGACGGCGTACGAGGAGCTACAATCGTCGAACGAAGAGCTCGAGACCACCAACGAGGAGCTGCAGTCGACGGTGGAGGAGCTGGAAACGACGAACGAGGAGCTGCAGTCCACCAACGAAGAACTGGAGACGATGAACGAGGAGCTCCAGTCGACCAACGAGGAACTGGGCTCGATCAACGACCAGCTGCGCAATCGGGGCAGCGAGCTGAACGAATTGAATCTCTTTCTGCGATCGATATTCGCCAGCCTCGGCGGTGGCGTCGCGGTGATCGATCCGGAGCTGCGCGTAAAAGTGTGGAATCACCGCGCCGAGGATCTGTGGGGTGTTCGCGCGGAGGAGGTGATCGATACCAGGTTCACCGACCTCGATATCGGACTTCCGGTAGAGAAGCTGCGTCCGCTCATCACCGACACCTTCAACGGCAGGGACGGCACCGGCGAGCTGGTTCTCGATGCGACCAACCGGCGCGGGCGAGCGATCCAGTGCCGGATCAGGGCGAATCCGCTCATCGAGCCGGACCACAAGACGGCGCAGGGAGTGATCCTCACCATGGAAGAAGTGGCGAGCTGACAGCTATCTCGGCGTCTTGATCGCGGCGCGATCTGGCTTGGTTCAATACTGAAGCGAGGAGCCGGTAGCTTTGTCAGCTTTTTAGCGGGGAGTCGTCACTACTCGCGTTACAGTGTGAGCGGGGAGCTCCAAGCTCGCTCTCAGCTCTACGCTGATGCGTACGTGTGGCAGGGAGCTCCGAGCTATTCAGCTGACAAAGCTAAGAGCTCCCCGCTTCTGTTCTGTGGATGCCAGTCGAAGTCGCCGCGATCCATACGCCGAGAAATAAAAAGAGGCGCGGGTGAACCGCGCCTCTTTCTAACTGTCCCCGGCTACCGCGTCAGCTCGCGCTTTCGGTCGATGCGTTGGAGCGACGACCACCGCGAGACGCTTCACCACCTTTACGTCCCGCGATTCTCGCTTCCTCGCTCGTGAACTCGTGAGCCGTTCCTTTCTGGTGTGCTGCACGTCCGCCCTTGGCGGCAATTGCGCGCTGGGCCTGTGGATCCATGGCCGCGAATCCGCGCGGTGTCTTGCGTGATACCGTGCCGCTACCGCGATTCTCGACTCCGCTGTCGCTTCTGGTGCCGCTTGCTGCTCCGCTCGATCCGCTCAAGCCGCTCGCGCTGCTGCCAGCAACACCGCCGCGTCCGCTCCGCTCGTCCATTCTTCCCTCTTGGTTGTTAGCTTCGTCTGCCATTATCCCATCTCCTGCCGCATTATCGAGTGATTAGAGACGCAGCTTGCCGAGAGACACCAACCTGAGGTGAGTGTTTCGAGCAGGTGCCGCGTAAAAAACGAAGGTTCTGATGCGCAATGGTCAGGCCGCAATTTCCGGGCGAGGAGAATCGCCCGCCAGTACCGGGGTCGATGTGGATTTCTCCATTATTCGCATGTGTGTGAGGGGCCCAGGGACGGCGTGGAGCACTATATGCCTTGGGATGGGAGCGCGCGCGGCCGCGGCTTTGCATAATTTTCCCTACTCGACGCGTCGTCTTACCCGTTAGAGGTCGCGAGTGAACCCAGTCGAACAAGAAACGCTCTCGAAGATCGAAGTTCTCGCCGATCTCGAGCCAGTGGTTGCCGAACTCATGGCCGCGCACGAGGCCAAGCGGGTATTGTGGTTTCCCGCGGAGCTTCTCGAGCCGCCGCCCGGCGAGGATCCCGATCATCATCTTCGCTCGCTGAGAGAGAGAGCGCGCGGCATCAGCGATCCGGCGCGCGTCGCGCTCGCGCTCAACCTGCTCACTGAGGAGGGATTGCCGCATTTTCATCGTCTCCTCGCTGTTTACCTCGGTACCGACAGCATTTGGGCGAAGTGGAACAATCTCTGGACCGCGGAAGAAGACCGGCACGGCGCGATCCTGCACGACTACACGCGCGATGCCGGCATCTTCGATCCCGTAGTAATCGAGAAGATGCAATTCGACTATCTCAAGGCGGGTTTCGAGCCGGAATGGGATCGCGATCCATATCGTGTCTTTGTCTATACATCATTGCAGGAGCGCGCGACCCAGGTGTCCCACGCCAACACCGGCAAGTTCGCGTCCCAGTATGAGCCGACGATCGGTACCGTCTTGCAGAATGTCGCGAAGGAGGAAGCGCGTCATTACACATTTTACCGATCTGTCTTCAAAGCGGTTCTCGAGCGTGACCCAAACCAAAGTCTAGTGGCGGCGGCGAAGATAATGCCGGCGATCGACATGCCCGGCGTGAATATGCCGCACTTCCGCGAGCTCGCCGACGTGGTGCGCCGCGCCGGCATCTATGGTCCGCGCGAATATCTCAAGATCGTCGACGAGCTGATTCGCTTCTGGTCGATCGAATCCATGACCGGCTTGAACGATCTCGGACGCGCGGCGCAGGAGAAAATCATGGGGATTCCTGCCCGCCTCGAGCGCATCGCCGAAGTCATGGAAAAGAAAACGCGCCCGAAGACCTTCGCGTTCGACGTCGTCTTCAATCGCGAATTCGCGATGGAGTGACGTGGTTGTTATAGATCTTCGCCCGGTCAGTCGGGCGAATCTCCTCTACGCCAGCTAGCTGAAGAGGACCCCTCGCCTCGACCCACCCGAGATGTGTAAGAAAGCGCGCTACGTCCCGGCGAGACCGAGGTCGGCTGAGCGCGCCTGCATGGACGCGATGACGAAGGAGATGTGCTCGTCGAGATCCACGCCGAGCTC
>Ga0070662_100003053_pt1 | contig 10409 bp, 7 predicted proteins | sample KBSC53metaG_FD_65648 | JGI IMG/M metagenome (GOLD analysis project Ga0070662, IMG submission 65648) | Corn rhizosphere microbial communities from Kellogg Biological Station, Michigan, USA - KBS C5-3 metaG | ecosystem: Host-associated > Plants > Roots > Rhizosphere > Soil ...
GCTGTTTTTTGCAGACCTTCGGTCAATCTCCCGTAAGCGGTCGCACAACTGATTGCGCCCGCACGAGTGTCGGTCGCCTCGCGGGGGTACTGATCAGCCTCGCTCGCCGGAGATGTAGTGCTCGAGCTGCTCAATCGTGAATCTCTGCTCGGCGATGATGTCCTTCACCAGGTCGCCGATGGAGATGATCCCGAGAAGCCTGCCGTCGTCTATGACCGGCAGGTGGCGCAGCCGGTTTTCGGTCATCAACACCATGCATTCCTCGCTGGTCTGGTCGGGGCGCACGTACATCACCGCCGACGTCATGATCTCCCGCACTGGTGTCTCCTTGGACGACCGCGACATGAGAACGATCTTGCGTGCGTAGTCGCGCTCTGTGATGATGCCGGCGACTCCCTCGCCCTCCATCACCAGCAGCGCGCCGATGTTCTTGTCCGCCATCAGCTTGATGGCGTCGAACACGGAGGCCTCGGGCGTGATGGTGTGAACGGACTGGTGAGCTTTTGACTTGAGAAGGTTGGCGGCTGTCTTCATGGGGTCTCCTTAGCGACGACGACCATAAGACGGCAGGATGTTCAGGCGAGGGTCCTCGCAGTCCCGCCGGTCGTGAAGTGATAGGGCGCCTGGAAACGACCAGCCCGCCCGAGGCTTGCGCCAGGGCGGGCTGTTGGTCATTCGCCGGCAGCGTTGAAGGCGCTAGCGGGCCCTTAAGAGCGAAGGTGAGACCCTATGGCCTAGCGTGTCGTGAACAACGGCACCAGTGTAGGCCTCCGGGACAGTCGCAAGCCTCAAAGCGAGATGCTCGTAGGGGAATGTCGCGAAGAGCACAGTCAACGCCCCTGAAACGCCAGTGTGTGTCGACCTTGATGGAGGGGAGTTCTGTACGGAACGACTGTTCAAGAAAGGGGTTCGACGCGATGTGGCATCGATGAGAAAGCCACGAACGGCATCGAGCTGGCAGGCAGAGATTCCCGCGGTGATGCCTGAGCACAAGGCGGCGAGGGGCTAGCCGCCCTATCCGTCAACTCATTGAAGTCGACTTGCAGGAGCTGTATCCATGAATGCGATCCCCGTCGGAGCCAAGGGGAGTTTTTCGATGGTCGTCGCCCTCGAGCATCTGGCCAGCCGGTTCAAAGATCCGACCTTGCCACCGGTACTCGCAACGCCACTGATGATCCTGTTCATGGAGAACGCCGCGCTGGACGCCATTCGCGAATACCTGCCGCCCGGCGAGTCCGCGCTCGGCACAGTCGTCAACATTAGGCACCTTGCGGCGACGCCGGTAGGGCAGCGGGTCACGGCCGAAGCGGTCGTCACCGGCGTAGAAAACCGGCGAATTGTCTTCACAGTAACTGCACGCGATGAGACACAGGAGATCGGCAGCGGCATTCATGAGCGTGCGTTGGTTGACCTCCGCCGCCTGACTCAGCGCATGGACGACAAGCGCAATCAGAGGACGGGACATCCCTAAGGGTGGCGACCGCGCGATTAAGGAGAGAGCCGCGAAGACAGTGACGAACGTCCGCTCTTGAGCGGGTGTATTGGCGGCTCCGGGTCGGGTGCGTAAGTTCGCCGCCGTGAGCAGCTGGTATTCAACCGGTCTCCGGCGCGGGGCTGCGTCGCTATGGGAGCGCTACGTCTGGAATACGCTGAACCCGGCCGCTGGCCCTCGAACTAACGCGGTGCCTCAATGATCGGTATGTAGCGGCAACCGATCGTTCAGTGTGCCTCTCCAGGTGACGGCATTCGCTGTAGAGCAGTCACCCGATGCGAGGCGTGTCAGCAACGACTGCGCAGAGTCGCGGGGAAGTGCCGCAAACCGTTCGGCCTTTAGCGCTCCCCTGCCGCCCACTCTCGAAGAGCGCTCTGCAAGTCCTGGAAACTCGTTTCTGCATCCTTGCCCGCAGTATTTATCGTCAAGTTCGCCTTGGCATAAAACGCAGACCGTCCATCGAGGATTCGGCGCAGATCGTCCATGGCTTCCGGATTGGCGGACATCGGGCGCATGTCGCCTTGCGCAGCAACGCGTGCCATGTGCTCCTCCGGTAGCGCCTGCAGCCACACGGTCGTGCAGTGCTCGAGAAGGAGGTTGAACGTCGCAGGCTCCGAGACCAGACCGCCGGGGGTGGCAAGAACGACTTCATGTTTCGATTCCAGGATTCGTTCAAGCGCGCTGCGCTCGTAGCGCCGATAAGCGCCAGCGCCGTACAGGTCATAGATCTCGCGAATGGTGTAGCCAGCGATTTCCTCAATCTGGCGACTCAGTTCGACAAATGGAACGCCGAGGCTTTTCGCGAGCATCGTGCCGAGCGTCGACTTGCCCGCACCGCGAAGACCGATCAAGGCAATGCGTCGGCCCTTCAGTGGATCGACCAAGATTCCCAATGACGTAGCAATCGCGACATGGGCTCGGCGCAACTGGTCGTCATCGCGACCGCCAAGAAGTTCGCGTAGCAGGAGCCACTCCGGGGAAGACGCCGTAACGTCTCCCAATAGTTCTGCAAGCGAACACTCCAAGGCGCTTGCAATCTGATGGAGGATGACCAGCGACGGGTTGCCGACGCCGGACTCCAGGATTGCGAGGTAGCGCTCCGATATGCGGGCCGCTCCAGCCAGCACGCGTCGCGTCATGCCACGACGGGCGCGCAGCGTTCTCACGCGCTCGCCGAAGGCGCGCAGCAAGGTCGCCTGCTCCAGGGGCGCTGCGGCGAATGCGATCTTCTGCTCGTCCGTCACGCGTGGATGATCGCTTGAGGCTGGACGAATCATATTGCAGGCCAGCTTTGGGGGTTTACACCAATATGTGATCGGTTGACCCGACGAACGGTCGTGCCCATCATCCGTTCGTCGGCTGGGCCGTGGAGAAGATGAACCATCGTGCATATCCCGGCCGTCTCGGACCGTCGGTACGTCGGGCGGCGTACCGATCCACTCGGACGTGGCTTCCCTGCTGCGGCAAGCGGCTTGCGCTCGGAAGCCTGTTCATCTGCAACCAACGGAGGCTCGGATGTTGAAACTCTCATTGCGCGGATCGAGGCACGCAGGTCGGCTGCTTGCGATCGGCGCAGCTGCGACGATGGTTGTTTGCGGCGCGTCCGATGCGCTCGCGGCAGGCGCACGTGGGGGCATGCAATGCGACTCACGGATGACTCAGCGAGCCTTCGGCCGTGACGATCTCGTCACCGTATTGCTGATCCGGGAGTTCAAGAAGGGTGACGCCCTGATCCTGTCGGGCACGCCGACTGCGAACACGCCCACTGCGCAGAACGACATCTGCCTGGTGAAACTGGTGGTCGGTCCCGGCAACCCCGGGCCAGCCGGTGCGCCGTCGACGTCACCAGGAATCGGCATCGAAGCGTGGCTGCCGACCCCCGAGAACTGGAACAAGCGGGTGCACAACCTCGGCGGGGGCGGCTGGCAAGGTGGTTCGCATACATCCACGACGGCGATCGCGAACACGGCGACCGCAGCCGTCGCAGGCGTGGAGGGCGCGGTCTCCTCCCAAACCGATACCGGGCACTCGATCGGCAATGGTTCCTTCGCCATGAACCCCGATGGCACGATCAACCAGGCCTTGTGGAACGACTTCTCCGACAGATCTCTTCACGAGCAGGCAGAGCGATCGAAGGCGCTTGCCAAGGCGTATTACGGCGAACCGCCGCGCTATTCGTACTGGGAGGGTGGGTCTACGGGCGGGCGACAAGGCCTGAAGCTCATTCAGGCCCATCCTCGAGACTACGATGGGTTGATTGCGAATTACCCGGCGATCAACTGGTCGAAGTTCATCACCGCGGAGCTGTACCCTCAGATCGTCTACCAGCGCGATCTGGGAGGCGTTCCGCTGACGTCGGCCCAGCAGTCTTCGATGGGAAACGCCGCGATTGCCGTGTGCGGCAACGTCGGAGGACAGAACCTAGGCTACATCCTTGACCCGACGACCTGCACCTACGATCCTCGAAAGGATCCGAACGTACTGTGTTCCGGGGTTGCAGGCATCGGCGTCACCGGGACCAACGCCACAACGGCTTGCGTGAACCTCGCCCAGGCCACCGCAATGAACAAGATCTGGTACGGCCAGACCGATGACGGCAGCGCGCCGGACCCGACAGTGGACAACGGTTTTGCGTTGGAACCTACGGGCCTTCAGCGCTGGTACGGCCTCAGTCGTGGAACCAACCCGTCGGGCCTCGCCGGAAATTCGCCGTTCCCGATCGCAACCGACCAGGTGGCACTCGAGCTGCAGAATCCAAGGATAGCCACGCCATCGTTCATCAATGCGACCAGCAATGGCATGAATGAATGGATGTCGCTGAGTTATCTCCAGTTGTCGTCGGCCTTCTACACCGGCATCGCGCTGCAGCCTGAGTTCGCGAACATCAACACCGATGATCCGAACTTGTCGATGTTCGAGCGTGTCGGAGGAAAGGCCATTACATGGCATGGTCTCAACGACACTCTCATTCCCTTTCCCGGGACCATCAACTACTACAACAAGGTCATTCACCAGATGGGTGGCAGCCTCCCCCGGGTGCAGAACTTCTGGAAGCTGTATCTCGTTTCGGGAGCGGGACACGGCACCGCGAATGGAACGTCGAATCCGAATGCCAATCCGCCTGCGGTTGCTGCGGGGCAGCTCTACGCGCTCCTCACGGCTTGGGTAGAGAACGGCGTCGCGCCTGGTCGAATCGATCTGCAGACGCCAGCGGGCATGCCGGCGAAGAGTCGTCCCATCTGCGTCTATCCGCAAAAGGCGCGGTATGTGAGCGGCGACCCGAACGTGTCAGCGAGTTGGACTTGTTCCTAGTCTTCGACCAGGAGTTGCTCGCCTGGCGTCGAGCGGCCTGCTAGTCGAGAACGGTTTTAGCTCTTCATGGCCGGGGTAGTCGTTGGGAACGATTGCCCCGGCCATCCTTTCTCGAGCATGCTCAACTGCCTTGCGAGAACGCGATGCTACTCAGGAGACGAGTAGTGCACGTACGACTCGCGGACCACGCCGTCCTTGTCGAAGAACAGCACCTCGACGACATGGGTGCCCGTGATGCCCTTGTAGTGGATCGCAATGCTGTCGACGCCGCGCAGCACGTCGAGCACGGTGAACTTGATGTGGTCGAATACCTCGAAGCCCTTCTTCACGTAGGCGCGAAGCGCTGCCTTGCCTTGCACGGTGCCGCTGGGGTCGTGGCTCAACCGCGCAACCAGCGGGGAGTGGAAGATCACGTCGTTGGAGTAAAAGGCCAGCACGCGATCGAGGTCCTTCGACTCGAACGCGGCGACCCAGCGCTTCACGTAGTCGGCGGTCTTCTCCGTCGTCAGCATCGGCGTCTCCTCTGGGGCGGATTGCGGCGGCCCGATCCGGGTCGAGCGTCGATCCAGTGTGCCATGCGCCCGCATTCACTGGCGTCGAACCGCTGCCGCTCCCGACGCCCTCAAGCCGTTCGCGCCTCCTGGAGGCCGAGCTCCGCGATCATCGCCTTTCGCATCTCGAACTTCTGCGCCTTCCCGGTCGCCGTCAGCGGAAACTGCTCGACGATGCGGACATAGCGCGGCACCTTGTAGTGGGCGATCTGCCCCTTGCAGAAGTCGCGCACCGCGTCCTCGTCGAGGGCGTGGCCGCGCCGCGGCACGACCCAGGCGCAGACCTCCTCACCGTACTTCGGGTCGGGAACGCCGAACACCTGCGCGTCCTGGATGCCGGGGTGGCGCAGCAGGTACTCCTCGATCTCGCGCGGATAGACGTTCTCGCCGCCACGGATCAGCATGTCCTTGACGCGGCCGACGATGTTCGCGTAGCCCTCGGCGTCGATCGTCGCCAAGTCGCCGCTGTGCATCCAGCCGGCGGCGTCGATCGACTCGCGGGTGCGCTCGTCGTCCTTCCAGTAGCCGCGCATGACCGAGTAGCCGCGCGTGCAGAGCTCGCCCGCGGTGCCGACCGGAACGATGCGGCCGTCGCCGTCGACGATCTTCACCTCGAGGTGCGGCTGGACGCGGCCGACCGTCGCGACGCGCCGCTCGAGCGAATCGTCGAGCCCCGACTGGAACGAGATCGGCGACGTCTCGGTCATGCCGTAGGCGATCGTCACCTGGCGCATGTGCATCCTGGCGATCACCTTCTTCATCGTCTCGATCGGGCACGGCGCGCCGGCCATGATCCCGGTGCGCAGGCTCGCGAGGTCGAAGCGCTCGAACTGGGGATGCTCGAGCATCGCGCCGAACATCGTCGGCACGCCGTGCAGCGCGGTGCAGCGGTTCTTCGCGATCGAGCGCAGGGTGTCGCCGGCATCGAACCCCTCGCCGGGGAACACCATCGTCGCTCCCGACGCCGCACAGCACAGGACGCCGAGCACCATGCCGAAGCAGTGGTAGAGCGGCACCGGAATGCACAGCTTGTCGTCGGGGCCGAGCGCCATCGCCTTGGCGCAGTAGCGCGCGTTGTTGACGATGTTGAAGTGCGACAGCGTCGCCCCCTTCGGCGCGCCGGTCGTCCCGCTCGTGAACTGGATGTTGATCGCGTCGTCGGGGTCGAGCGCGGCCGAGAGCGCATCGAGGCGCGTGCGCTGCGCCGGGCCGGCGAGGGCGAGGAGCCGCCGGTACGAGAGGCAGCGTGGTGGCACCGGCTCGTCGCCGAGGACGACGACGTGCTTCAGCTCGGGCAGCCGGACGCTGTCGAGCACCTCGCTCGCGCCCTGGAGATGGATCTCGGGGGCGATCTCGCCGAGCATGCCGAGATAGTCGCTCGTCCGGTAGCGGCGCGCCAGGACGAGCGCGCGGCAGCCGACCTTCTGCAGCGCGTATTCGAGCTCGCTCGTGCGGTACGCCGGGTTGATGTTGACGAGGACGAGGCCGACGCGCGCCGTCGCGAACTGCGTGATCAGCCACTCGTGCCGGTTCGGCGCCCAGATGCCGACGCGGTTGCCGCGGCGAAGGCCGAGCGCGAGCAGCCCGGCGGCCATCTCGTCGGTGCGCCGCTGGAGGTCGTACCACGACAGCCGCAGGTTCTCGGCGTCGAAGATCGCGGCGTCGCGCGCGCCGTGCCGTCCGACCGTCTTCGCGAGTTGCTGCTGGATGGTGATGAAGCGCAGCGGCTCGTCGGTCGTTCCCGAGACGTACGAGAGCGTTCCCTGCGGCTTCAGCTTGTCGGCGCTGCCGCCGTCGAGCCAGTCGGAGCGAAACGGGTTGGCGCCCACGCTGCTGCTCTCGAGCCCGCTTCGCGTGCCGTCAGAAGTTGCGCCAGTCGCCGAGCTGCTCGAACGCGTGCGCGGCGCGGTAGATCGTCGACTCGTTGTAGTGCGCAGCGATCAGCTGCATGCCGACCGGCAACCCTGCCGACATGCCGCACGGGATGTTCATCGCCGGATGGCCGCTGACGTCGAACGGCGCGGTGTTGGGCAGCATCTCGAACGCGCGCTGGCAGTAGAGCGCGAGCGGCGCGTCCTGCGCCGGGATCGGCGTCGCCTTCATCGGCGTCGTCGGCGTCAGCAGCAGGTCGTGGCGCGTCAGCGCGTCGTTGTACGTCTTGCGCAGCAGCCTGGCGAGGTTCTGCGCCTTCGCGTAGTAGTGGCCGCGGTACTGGCGGATGAAGTACTCGCCGGCGAGCATCGAGATCTTCAGCGTTCGCGACAGCTGGTTCGCGCGCGCGCGCCAGTTGGCGTGCGCATCGAGCAGGCTCGTCGTGTACAGGCCTTCCCAGTTGAAGCCCATGCCGTTGCCGCGCATCATCTGCGCCTGCAGGCCCTCGAGCGCGATCGGCGTCCAGATCGCGAGGCCGTCGACGTGCATCGGGATCGAGACCTCCTCGACGATCGCGCCGAGGCTCTTCAGCCGCTCCGCCGCCTGGCGCACCTTCTGGTTGACGTCGGGCTCGCACGACTCGAACTCGAAGCCTTCGGTGACGACGCCGATGCGAAGGCCCGCGACGCCGCGGCCGAGCGCTGCCGTGTACTTGTCGACGCGGACGTTGTACTGGCGCGGATCGAGCCCGTCGGGGCCGGCGATGACCTCGAGCAGCAGCGCGTTGTCGGCGACCGTCGCGGTCATCGGCCCGGCGTGGTCGATCGTCGCTTCGATCGGCATCACGCCGGTGTACGGGACGAGCCCGTGCGTCGGCTTCATGCCGTAGACGCCCGAAAACGATCCGGGCATCCGGATCGAGCCGCCCTGGTCGCCGCCGATCGCCATCTCGATCTCGCCGGCGCCGACGAGCGCTGCACAACCGCTCGACGAGCCGCCCGCGGCGTAGCCGATCTTGTACGGGTTGTGCACCGGCCCGGATGCCGAGGTGTGGCTGCCGCCCGAGAGGCAGAAGTACTCGCAGTGCGCCTTGCCGACGATCACACCGCCCGCGTCGAGGATGCGCGTGACGAGGGTGGCGTCGACGTCGGGGACGTAGCCCTCGAGCGTCGACGAGCCGTTCATCATCGGCACGCCGGCGAGGCAGATGTTGTCCTTCAGCACGACGCGCTTGCCGGCGAGCGGCCCGTACGGCGCGCCCTTGACCTCCGACTTCACGTACCACGCGCCGAGCGGGTTCTCCGAGGGCGACGGGCGCGTCCCGGGCGTGCGCGGGTAGCGCACCTCGGGCAGGTAGTCGGGCAGCGCGTCGACGCGGTCGTACGCTTGCATCGTGCCTTCGAGGACGTCGAGGTACTCGCCGATCTCGTGGTCCGACATGCTCATGTGCAGCGAGGCGACGATCGTTCGCATCTGCTCGAGCGTGGGGCGCTTGACCATCGTCATGACATCACCTCGGGAAAGTGCCGCGGGCGATGCCGTCGGCTGGGAAGACGTGGGTGCGGCTCGTGCGGCTGTCGTCGACGCGGCGGTCGCGGGCGGCGCGGTCGGACGCGCGGCCGGCGACGAGGTCGCCAACGGTCGCACCGCCGGGCGCACCGACGCAGCGGCGGCGCGCGGTGGCGCGCCGGGGCCGCGCGAGATTCGCATCGCGCCCATGCCGAGCAGCTCCGCGAGGCCGCCGGCCTGCGCTGTTCGCGCGTCGACCTCGCGCTCGATCCGCCCGCGCTCCATGACGACGATGCGGTCGGCGACGTCGAGGACGAGATCGAGGTTCTGCTCGACGACGACGAGCGAGAGCCTGTCGCGCTTGCGCAGGCCGACGAGGATCTCGCCGATCTCCTGCACGATCGACGGCTGGATCCCTTCCGACGGCTCGTCGAGCAGCAGCAGCCACGGCGCGGCGATGAGCGCACGGCCGAGCGCGAGGATCTGCTGCTCGCCGCCCGACAGCGTGCCGCCCTTGCGGTCGAGGAGCGCCGCCAGCCGCGGCAGCGTGCCGGTGACGCGCTCGACCGCGGCGGGCTCCGTGTCGCCCGAGTCGGGAGTCCACGCGAGGCGCAGGTTCTCGAGCGCGGTCAGCCCCGGCAGGATGCCGCGCCCCTGCGGCACGTAGGCGACGCCGAGGCGGCTGCGCTCGTGCGCTTTCATGCGCGTGACGTCGATGCCGTCGATCGCGATGCGGCCGGCGTTCGTGCGGACGAGACCGACGAGCGTCTTCATCAGCGTCGTCTTGCCGACGCCGTTGTGGCCGACGATGCCGATCGCCTCGCCGGCGTGCAGCTGCAGGTTGACGCCGTGGAGGACGGGCACGTGGCCGTAGCCGGCGCGCAGCCCCGCGACCTCGAGGACGACGTCGCTCGCCGCGCGCCCTTCGGCGACCTCGTCGTCGGCGGCGGGAATCGCCGCGCCGGCATCCGTCGCGCGCTCGCTCACTTGGCGCGGCTCCCGATGTAGACCTCGCGCACCTTGGCGTCGGCGAGGACGTCGTCCACCGGCCCTTCGCGCAGCACCGCGCCCTGGTGCATGACGGTGACCCGGCCGCCGAGCATCCGCACGAACTGCATGTCGTGGTCGACGACGACGACCGTCGCTTTCTGGTTCACCTCGTGGATGATCCGCACGAGCTGGTCCGCTTCGGCGCCGGTGATGCCGGCAGCGGGCTCGTCGAGCAGGAGCAGCCACGGCCCTTGCGCGAGCACGAGGCCGATCTCGACGAGCTGGCGCTGGCCGTGCGCGAGCTCGCCGACGAGCCGGCGCGCGATCGGCTCGAGCGACATCCGCTGCAGCACCTCGGCGACCGCGGCCTGCGTCTGCTCGCGGCCCGAAACGCGACGCGCCGACAGCCACAGGTTCTCCTCGACCGTGAGGCCGTTCATCACCGACGGGACCTGCGTCTTGATGCCGACGCCGAGTCGCACGATCTCGTAGGCGCGCCAGCCGGTGACGTCCTGGCCGCGGATGAAGACGCGGCCGTGGCTGTGGTCGAGGCGGATCTGGCCGGTCAGGCACTTGAAGAACGTGCTCTTTCCGGCCCCGTTCGGACCGATCAGGCAGCGCAGCTCGCGGTCGGCGAGCGAGAAGTTGACGTTGTTGACCGCCTGCACGCCGCCGAAGCGCAT
>Ga0070662_100003054_pt1 | contig 10402 bp, 10 predicted proteins | sample KBSC53metaG_FD_65648 | JGI IMG/M metagenome (GOLD analysis project Ga0070662, IMG submission 65648) | Corn rhizosphere microbial communities from Kellogg Biological Station, Michigan, USA - KBS C5-3 metaG | ecosystem: Host-associated > Plants > Roots > Rhizosphere > Soil ...
TCAAACCCAAGCTGACCTTGCAGGATCTGCTCGAGGCCGGATCGCGTGTCGATGGCGCATTGCTGAAATCAGCCTGCGCGCAGACCGAGACGGGTCTCAACGTCATCGCCGCGCCGACGGACATTGTGCCGCTGGAATCGGTCAGCGCCGACCAGATCCTGGATATCATCGAACTGGCGGCGGCCGAGTTCGACACGGTCTATCTTGATCTCCCCGGCAACTGGACCAACTGGTCGCTGTCGCTGGTCGCGCGTTCGGATGCCGTGCTGCTGGTCGTGGAAACGACGATCGCCAGCCTGCGGCAGGCCAAGCGCCAGCTCGCGCTGATGCGCAGCCAGGGCGTCGGCGACGCGCCGATCCAGATCGTGGTGAACCGGGTCGAGAAGAAACTGTTCAAGCCGATCAGCCTGTCCGATGTCGAGCGCGCGCTGGGCCATCCGGCGGCGTTCTCGATCGCCAATGATTTCCACCTGGTCAGCACCGCGCTGGATCAGGGGCTGCTGGTCCAGGATCTGAAGGCCGGGAGCAAAGTCGCCAAGGATATCAGCGAGATTGTGGGCGGTTGCGAAATCTTGTTCGAGCGGAGTAATGCGTGATGTGGCAGATCAAGAAAGCGGGGACGCCGACAAGCTTTCTCGACAGCGTCGGCACAGCCGATCTCAGGACCGACGGTCCGATCACGGCCATCCATGAGGAGGTCGATCGTCACACCGACCTGAAGGTCGAGCTGCACAAGAAGCTGCTGGATCTCATCAATCTCTCCGCGCTGGAATCGATGTCGCGCGCCCAGGTGCAGTCCGAAATTGGCGATCTCGTCCATGAGCAGCTTGCGCAGCAGAAGCATGCGCTGAACCAGAAGGAGCGGATGCAGCTTGTCGAGGACGTGCTCGACGAACTGCTGGGCCTCGGGCCGCTTGAGCCGCTGCTAAAGGACGAGACGATCACCGACATCCTTGTCAATGGCCCCAACCTCGTGTTCGTCGAGCGGAGGGGCAAGCTCGAGGAATCGAAGGTACGCTTTAAGGATGACCGGCATCTCGTCCGCATCATCCAGAAGATCGTTGCGGCGGTCGGGCGCCGCGTGGACGAAAGCTCGCCCTTCGTCGATGCGCGTCTGGCGGATGGCTCGCGCGTCAACGCGATCGTGCCGCCGCTGGCCGTCGATGGCGCGCTGCTTTCCATTCGTAAATTCGCCAAGATCCCGATCAATATGACCAAGCTGGTCGAATATGGGAGCATTCCCGCGCCGGTGGCCGAAGTGCTGAGCGCTGTCGTGCGGGCGCGGCGCAACGTGCTGATCTCGGGAGGCACCGGTTCGGGCAAGACGACGCTGCTCAATGCGATGTCGGCCTATATTGACGGCACCGAACGCATCGTCACGATCGAAGATTCGGCCGAGCTTCAGCTGCAGCAGCGCCATGTCGCCCGGCTCGAGACGCGTCCGCCGAACATCGAGGGCAAGGGCGAAGTCACCCAGCGCGACCTCGTCAAGAACGCGCTGCGCATGCGGCCGGATCGCATCATCGTCGGCGAAGTGCGCGCAGGCGAGGCCTTCGACATGCTCCAGGCGATGAACACCGGCCACGACGGTTCGATGACCACCGTCCACGCCAATACGGCGCGCGACGCTCTTTCCCGTGTCGAACAGATGATCGGCATGAGCGGGATTGAAATCCCGATGCGCTCCGCCCGCGCGCAGATCGCGTCGGCGATCAACGTCGTGCTGCAGGTCACGCGCCTTGCCGACGGCCGCCGCAAGCTGATGAGCCTGTCCGAACTGACCGGCATGGAAGGCGACGTCATCACCATGCAGGAGATCTTCCGCTTCAAGATGGAGGGACGCGACGACAAGGGCCGCGTGCTGGGCCATTTCGAGGCGACGGGCATCCGTCCGAAGTTTATGAGCGAACTGGCCGATCACGGCATCACCTTGCCCGCCGAACTTTTCCGGCCGGACCAGAGGATCGACTGATGCTCGACGCGGCGCTTCGTCTTCTCCTGCTCATCCTGATCTTCGCCTCGGTCCTGCTGACGGTCGAGGGCGTCGCCGGCATGCTTGCCGCGCGGCGTGCGCAGAGCCTGCGCATGAACAAGCGGTTGCAGATGATCGAGGACGGCTCCAGCCGCGACGTCGTCTATTCGCGCCTCCGCCGGCAAACGGGTGAGGGGCTGGCTAATCTGCCGGGTCTGCTGGGCAGGATCGGCGGGAAGGTCGAAAGGACGCTGACGGCGACCGGCCTCGTTTGGTCGGCGCGGAACGTCCTCTCCATTATGGCCGTTTCGGTGCTCGGCATTGTCGGGATTGGCCTCGCGCTCACACTGGCTGGCGGCTTCGTGCTGACCCTGGGCATGGTGGTCGTGATGCTCACTTTCGCGTTCGCGGTCGGTTTCGGCATCCCGATGATGGTGCTCACCCGTAAGGCCGACAAGCGTCGCAAGAAAATGCAGGAACAGTTCCCGGTGGCGCTCGACATATTCGTGCGCGGCCTGCGCGCGGGTCACCCGGTGTCCTCCGCGCTCAATCTGCTGACCGAGGAGATGACCGATCCGATCGGGAGCGAGTTTGGACTTGTCGTCGACGAAGTCACCTACGGCGCTGATCTGCGCGACGCACTTCAGAATCTTGCCGATCGCTGGGGGCTTGAGGACATCCACATGTTCGTGGTGTCGCTCTCGATCCAGGCCGAGACCGGCGGCAATCTTGCCGAGATTCTCGAAAGTCTCGCGCAGGTCATTCGTGAGCGCGCATCGATGATGATGAAGGTGCGCGCGCTAAGCTCCGAAGGGCGGATGACCGCGCTGATCCTTACCGCGCTGCCGGTGTTCGCCTTCGTCGGCCTGTTCCTGCTCAACCCCGGCTTCTATCTCGATGTCGCGCAGGAACGGGCCTTCATGGTTGGCTACACCATATTGCTGGGTATGTACGCGATCGGTTTCTACACGATCCGTCGCATGATCGATCTGAAGGTTTAGCCAATGACCGAGATACTCTCAGATCCTCTCTATCGCGGCCTGTTCCTTGCCGCGCTGTTCCTGGCGATCACGGGCATCGCCTTCGCCATCAGCCGCACCGTCGATCGGGGGATCGCAGTTCGTTCCCGGCTCGATGAAACGCTGGGCGTCCGGGCGATCGAGCAGGGCCGCTCGACGTTGCGCCAGCATTCTACCCGCACGGCCTGGACAAAGCTGGTCGACGGCATCGAGAAGACCGGGCTTTCGCTGGCTGACAGCAAGGGCGACACCCTCCGCAAGAAGATGATCGCAGCGGGCTATACCGCCCCTGAAGCGCCGCGCCTGTTCACGCTTTTCAGGCTGGTGCTGACCCTCGCGCTGCCTTCGCTCTACGTTCTGTTCACTTATATGAGTGGCAGCTCGCCATCGCTGTTCAAGCTCTATCTGTTCGGCTGCGTGCTGGCGTTTCTTGGGCTTTATCTGCCTAACCTGTTCATCACCGCGAAGGCGGATCGCCGTCGCGAGGAACTGGTCAACGGCTTCCCGGATGCGCTCGATCTCATGCTGGTCTGCGTGGAAGCGGGGCTTGGCCTTGAGGCGGCGTTCGACCGTGTCGGGCGCGAGATGAGCCTATCGCACCCGCTGGTAGCGAACATGCTGGGAGCGGTGGTGCTTGAGCTGCGGGCGGGCCGGACGCGTGAGGATGCGCTACGTGGCATGTCTGACCGGGCTGGCGTGGATGAGATCAGGTCGTTTTCGACGCTGCTGATCCAGTCCGACAAGCTCGGCTCCAGCATCGGGCAGACGCTGAGGATCTACGCTGCGGAGATGCGCGAGAAACGGCGCTTGCGGGCCGAGGAGAAGGCGCACCGGCTGCCGGTGCTTCTCTCGATCCCGCTCGTGACCTGCATGCTGCCGGTGATGATCGGCGTGCTGATGCTGCCGGCGGCCATCCGGGTCGTCCGGGATCTCATTCCAGCGATGGCGAGGTGATGATGCGCAAGATCCTGTTCACGGGTGTCATATTGCTGCCGTTCGCGATAGCCAGCTGTTCGACCAAACAGGTCGAGGTGCGCGCGATGCCGCTGCCTGAAAGCGCCCGCAGTGCCGATGCTACATCGATGGCGATGGGCCGCATGCTGTTCGAACGTGGCGAATTTGCGCTGGCGGCCGATGCGTTCCGCAAGGCCGTGCGGGCCGATCCGGACAGCGCGGATGCTTATAATGGGCTGGCCGCAAGCTACGACAATCTTGGCCGCTTCGATCTCAGCCGGCGCTATTATGAGCTGGCCCTGTCGCGCGCGCCGGAAGATGGCCGTATCCTGCGCAATTTCGCGCGATCGATGCTGGGGCAGGGCGACAAGCTCGCCGCGCGAAAGCTTCTGGCGGAGGCGGCAGCGCTGGGCCAGGGGCAGGCGTCCAAGGTTCTCAAGGCTGGGGCAGCGCAACAACTCGCCGAAAGCGCGGCGCCTGAAACGCAGCCATTCCAGTCCGGTCAGGGCGCCGTCACCGTCGCCCTTTCGGACGCGCCCGTCGCGGCAAATTTCGAACTGCTCGCTGCTGAGCCGATCTCACCCGCGCCATCCTTGTTTCATCGCATCGCAGCCACGATCGTGCCGACAATGCGCCCGGAAATAAACGAGGTGAATGTGAAATTCGATCCGCCGGCGGTATCGAAGGTGGTGCGGCCAGCTACGGCGCAGTCGGTTGCGATTCCGGCAGAGACGCCCGTCGCGGGTAGGGCGTCTCGCCTCCACATCATGAACGCGGTCGGCCGGAAGCGGCAGGCGGCACGGATGCGCGCCTATCTCGCCGATAATGGCTGGATGGGAGCTTCGACCGGCGATAGCCGCAGGCGGCTCATCCAGTCGCGTATCCTGTATCCCGCGTCGGGCGAAGCGTCGGCACGCCGCCTTGCCGGTTCGCTTCCGTTCAAGCCGCGCTTGCAGCGGGTGCCGGGCATGCCCGCGATGTTCCTCATGCTTGGTCGGGATTCTGTGCCCTTCGACAGCCAGTTGCGCGCCGCCAAGCAGGGGTGATGTTTCGGCTCGGATCCACCTTTGCTTTGCTGCTGGGCCTGGCTGGAGCCGCCAACGGTGCGGAGCAGTCGTCTGCTAATCCCGTCGCGGCGATCGACCGCGCCATAGCGAGCGATCGGCTGATCCAGGCAGGCGCGATGCTTGATCGAAAGGATCTGGTGCTGCCCGCTCCAGAGCGGGCGCGGCTGGTCGCTTCGCTTCTGCTGGCCCGGCGTAGTGATGCCGAGGCGCTGAAGCTGTTCGAGACATTGCTTGCCGCGCAGCCCGGAGACTGCCGACTTCAGGCGGGCGCGGGGATCGCCGGGCTGCGGATCGGTCGGAATAAGGATGCCGAGCCCAGACTGCGTGCCTCCACGGCGGCATGCCCGGATAATGCGGAGGCGTGGGGCGCGCTGGCGGTGGTGGAAGATAAGGGCGGCCGTTGGGATTTGAGCGCGGCGGCCTAGGCCCGGGCGATTGCGCTGTCGAAGGATGATCCTGCGTTGCTCAATAACGCCGGCGTTTCGCTGATGAGCCAGCGGCGCTATGTCGAAGCGATCCGGCTGTTCCGGCAGGCGCTGTTGATCGATCCGGTCAACGAACATGCCAGGAATAATCTGGACATCGCCCGCGTCGCATCCGGCGAGCGGCCCGCTTTCGAATCCGAGGAAGATAGTGGGCGCCGCGCCGAACGGCTCAACAACGCCGGCTATACCGCGTTGCTCGCCGGAGATACCGCCGCCGCGACCAATTATTTCGATGAAGCGATCAAGGTGAATCCCTTCCGCTTTGATGTCGCCGAAATCAATCTGAGGGGAGCGTCGGAAGACGCAGGGGCCGCGCCTTGAACCAGAATATCCTGATAATTTTCAACCTGCTGCTGATCGGCGCTGCCCTGCAGGACGTGGCGATGCTGAAGATTTCGAATCTCTTCCCGATCGCCCTGATCCTGCTGTTTGGGGTCTGGCTCTATGCCAACGGCATTCCTGGCAATCTGTGGCAAAACGGGGCGATGTTCCTGATCGTCTTTGCCGTCGGCACTGGCTTGTTCGCGATACGCTGGCTCGGCGGCGGGGACGTCAAGCTGCTCGCGGCGACGGCCCTGTGGTTCGATCTGCATGGCGGACTGCTGCTCGTGCCCTACATCACATTCTGTGGCGGACTGCTGAGCCTGCTGCTCATATTCGGCCGCCGGATGATCCCGAGCGGCGTGCGGGAGCGGCTTGCGTGGCCGGGACTCAGGCCAAAAGGGCCTATTCCCTATGGTGTAGCGATCTGCGTCGGGACTTTGTTCGCGCTTGCGCTGAACGGTCCCAACCCGAACGGCAGGCCAAAGCTCCCGGAATTGCAGCTGAAAGCCTTTCCCGAACAACCAATTGGATGATAGCGAGAAAAGGACAGCAATGTCGCGAGAGGCCAACTTAGGCATTTAGTGATAATTGGCGTATAAAGTCGTGTCTTCATCGAGGAATAATGGATGAAATCGCGGGCAGTAAATACAGAGCCAGTCATGGTTCCGCGCCGTGTGCTCGTTACCGGCGGGGCCGGATTTCTCGGTTCATTCCTCTGTGAGCGCTTGCTTGAGCGTGGCGATGAAATACTCTGCGCGGATAATTTCTTCACTGGAACCCGCCATAATATTGAACATCTGATTGGCCATCCGCGTTTCGAATTGATGCGGCATGACGTGACCTTCCCGCTCTATGTCGAGGTCGACGAGATTTATAACCTCGCCTGTCCCGCCTCGCCGATCCATTATCAGCACGATCCCGTCCAGACGACCAAGACCAGCGTGCATGGCGCGATCAACATGCTCGGCCTCGCCAAGCGGCTCCGCGCCCGGATTCTGCAGGCGTCAACCAGCGAGATCTATGGCGATCCCGCTGTCCATCCGCAGACGGAGGACTATTGGGGCAACGTCAATCCCATCGGCTTGCGATCCTGCTATGATGAAGGAAAGCGTTGCGCGGAAACGCTTTTCTTCGATTATAATCGGCAGCACGGGCTAGAGATCAAGGTCGCGCGGATCTTCAATACCTATGGGCCGCGCATGCATCCCAATGACGGTCGCGTGGTATCCAATTTCATCGTCCAAGCGCTCAAGGGCGAGCCGCTCACCATCTATGGCGATGGCAGCCAGACACGGTCGTTCTGCTACGTCAGCGATCTGATCGACGGACTCGTGGCCCTGATGGACAGTCCGTCCGGTTATCTGGGCCCGGTCAATCTGGGCAATCCCAACGAATTCACTGTGAAGGCGCTTGCCGAACGGATCATCGCATTGTCGGGATCAAGTTCGAAGATCGTCGCCCATCCGCTACCCACTGACGACCCCAAGCAGCGCAAGCCGGACATTAGCCGGGCGCGCGACGATCTGGGCTGGGAGCCAACAATCCAGCTTGATGAGGGGCTGACACAGACGATCGCCTATTTCGAACGGCTGTTTTCCGGATCGCGCAAGGCCGTTCCCACCGTGCGGACGCGCGTCGCATGAGCATAGTGCTGGTGGCCGGCGGTGCTGGCTATATCGGTTCGCACAGTTGCAAGGCGCTGCATGCCGCCGGCTATCAGCCGGTCGTTTTCGACAATCTCTCGACCGGGCATGATTGGGCCGTTCGCTGGGGTCCGCTCGAAATTGGCGACATCGGGGACCCGGCGGCGCTGCAGGACGTGATAGCCCGGCATCGGCCGGTCGCGATCGTCCATTTTGCGGCGGATGCGCTGGTCGGCGAGTCCGTGACCGATCCGGCCAAATATTACCGGAACAACACGCTGGGCAGTTTCACGCTGCTGGAAGCCGCGCGCGCCGCCGGCATCCGCAACGTCGTGTTCTCAAGCACATGCGCTTCCTACGGTATCCCCTCGGTGATCCCCATAGCCGAAGATCATCCGCAGTCGCCGATCAATGCCTATGGATCGAGCAAGCTCGCTGTCGAGCATATGCTTGCGCATTACGCGCCGGCTTATGGATTGAGTTCGGTCTCGCTGCGCTATTTCAATGCGGCCGGCGCCTCGCCCGATGGCGATCTTGGCGAGGAGCATGATCCCGAGACGCATCTCATACCGCTGGCGATCGGCGCCGTGCTTGGTACGCGTCCGCCACTCCAGATTTTCGGCACTGATTATGACACCCCCGACGGCACCGCGATCCGGGACTATATCCATGTCTGCGATCTGGCGGAGGCGCATGTGGCGGCGCTACGCTATCTGCTTGCGGGCGGCGAGACTACCCGGCTCAACCTGGGAACGGGTAAAGGGCTGTCGGTCCGTGAGATTATCGCGCTGGTAAGCGAGGTGACGGGGCGTCCTGTCCCCATTCAGGAAGGGCCGCGCCGAGTGGGCGATCCGCCGGTCCTGGTCGCAGACGCCGCACGCGCGGCAAGCCTGCTCGGCTGGCAACCCCGCCTTAACACCCCACGAGATATAGTGGAAAGTGCCTGTCGTTGGCATGGTGAGAGGATGCCTGCAGGCATGCGGCCCTGGCGCGCGGTGGGGTGATGTTGATGACCACCAGCTTGGATCATGACCGCCGCGTGCTCGTCGTTGCGCCCCAACCCTTTTACGAGGATCGCGGAACGCCGATCGCGATCCAGCATGTGCTGGAAGCGCTCAGCGCGTCGGGGCGGCGCGTCGATCTCCTCACCTTCGCCGTCGGGAGTGACATTGAACTGCCGGGGCTGCGGATCATCCGCATCGGCGGTCTCTTCGGCATCAAGCATATCCCGATCGGATTTTCGCTGCGGAAGCTACTGCTCGATATCGTGTTGTGCTTCGCGTTGCTGAGGATGCTCCGGAAGGAGGAGTATTGGTGCGTGCACGCAGTGGAGGAGGCGGTCTTCCCGGCCTTGTTCCTCGGCAGGCTCCGTGGCGTGCCCGTGATCTACGACATGCAGTCCTGCCTCCCGGATCAGCTCCGCGACCATTCCGTGCTGGGGCTTTCGCTGGTTCAGCGTGTTTTGCTCAAATGTGAGCGATGGGCGCTGCGCAATGCCGCTGTCGTGGTCGGAAGCGCAGGGCTTGAGCCATACGTCAAACGGGTTATGCCGACGGCGACAATGCGCGAATGGAATTTCCCCGGCCAGATCAATCTCGCCTCGGACGAGGAGATCGTCAAGCGGCGCGAGGCCTGCGACATCCCGCCCGATGCGCCGGTGATCCTCTATTCGGGCAACTTCGCCCGCTATCAGGGCGTCAACTGGCTGGTGGACGCGATCCCGGCAGTCCTGCGATTGGTCCCGGACGCGGTGTTCGTACTGGTCGGCGCGGAAGAGGGAGGCACGCCGGGCGATCTCAGGGACGCGATCGATCGCGTCCCGAAAAGTGCGCTCAGGATAGTCCCGCGTCAGCCGCGCGATGCGCTTCCGTCCTTCATCGCCATGGCGGACATATTGGTGTCGCCCCGCGCGGGCGGAGACAATCTTCCGCTCAAGGTTTTCGACTATATCGCCGCCGGAAAACCGATCGTCGCAACCGACTTTCCGATCCACAGAACGATCCTCAACGAAGAGCGCGCCATGCTTGTCGCGCCTGATGCTGCCGCAATGGCGGAAGGCATCGTCATGCTGCTGAAAGATCGCGCTCTGGCCGCACGCCTGGCGTCGGCGGCGCGGGATCATTCGGAGTCCTGTTACGGCCTCGCGGCCTTCCGTGCACTGGTCGATGAGGTCTACGAGCGAGCTGGCTATGGACGGCGAACCGAAGTCAGGCGTGTATGATCGACCGCTCCGTTAGCGCCACGCCCGTTAAGGCGGCCGCATTTCCGCGCATCTCAGTGATAATTCCCTGCCGCAACGAGGAAAAGGCGATCGGCGAGGTGATCCGCCTCGTCAAAGCCCAGACCCCGGTAGGGAGCGAACTGGAAATCATCGTCGTCGACGACGGCTCTACCGACCGCACCGCGCAAATTGCCGAGGACGTCGGTGCCATAGTGTTGCATATCCCAGCCAAGGAAGGTGGTGGAAACCCCGCCGCTGGACGCAACAAGGGTGCGGCGATCAGCTCGGGCGACCCGATCATCTTCCTCGATTCCGATTGCACGCCTCACGAAGACTGGCTCGCCAACCTGCTGCGCCACCATGCCGAAGGTGTCGAGGTGGTCGGTGGATCGCTTGGGCTGCCGCCGGGGCTCGGCTGGTCCGCGCGCTGCGATTATTATTGCGGCTGGTATCATGTCCATCCGCGCAGCAGGGCGGCATGGGTGCTCCATCATCCACCCTGCAATCTCAGCGTGCGCCGCGATGTGTTTCTGAGCACGGATGGGTATGTCGAACGCCAGCCGATCGCCTATGCGCATGAAGAGCTCGAGTGGCAGTCCGCCGTGCTCGCCAAGGGTGGGCGTATCTTCTTCGAACCGAAAGCCGCGGTCGATCATCACAACCGGCCGGGTTTCAGCAACCTGCTCCGCCGCAACTACCGCTGGGGCTACAGCGCCA
>Ga0070662_100003068_pt1 | contig 10369 bp, 8 predicted proteins | sample KBSC53metaG_FD_65648 | JGI IMG/M metagenome (GOLD analysis project Ga0070662, IMG submission 65648) | Corn rhizosphere microbial communities from Kellogg Biological Station, Michigan, USA - KBS C5-3 metaG | ecosystem: Host-associated > Plants > Roots > Rhizosphere > Soil ...
TAGTTGCTGAAAGTGTAGTCCTCGTACCCATTGGCACCTGTCAGGGTTAAATGGTACCGGTCTGTCGAAAATTCTGTGTTGATCGTTTTTGAACCGGTATAAAAAAACTTGCCTGCAAAAAGACGAACATTCAATCCTCCTTTCTTCGGATAGTTGAAAAAATAGTTGGAAGTAAAAACGGTTCTTATAAAATCTTTTGCCTGCTCTAATTTTAATTCTCCGAAATAAGGATACAATGCTCTTGAATTTTCAACAACAAATGAAAGTTGATTGATGTAGCTGTTCGCAGGTGTTTTTGTTACCTGGGTGACAATGCCGGGCGGATTGGTCAGTGTGTCTTTTGAAAAACTTAACCCGTCTTCAGTCATCAAAAAGGTTTTCCATTGTATATACCTGTGCATATGAACGCGGGGATCTTTTTCTTTGAAAGTGAAACGAATACCGGGAACGATTTTTCGAAAGCCGAGGTAAGTTTTTTCTCCCGTGGAATCGGCATATTCATCTTCAGTAAAAGTCGAACCATTCAAAAACAGGTCAATACCTCTGAAAATTTTATTGGGATAGAAAGTATAGACAAGCTTCCCTATGCCGGTAAATCTTTGCGAGCCGAAAGCATACATAGGGGCTGCAAAAAATTTGAATTTATTGAACGGCAATTTGAAATTGGTGACAAAAAGCCCGGCCATCAATTTATCGTAACTGTTTACTCCAACGATCGGGCTTATGGTTACAAGATTTTGATAGTGATTGTTAAAAAACCGCTGGAAATATCTTGGCTCCAGGATGAAGCTCAGTTTTGTTCCGCTCCGTTGAAGATTCGGAAGGCTTCCCTTACTATTTAAAACCGCAAATACCGAGTCAAGATCGTTTGCTGAACCTTGTTGTATTGCATTTTTGAAATCTGCCGGTTGCGGATGCTTAAATTGCCAGTTGCGGAAATAATCCTGCATTGCGTTATTAAAATTTTCTTCGCCTACCTGCGATTCCAGCCATTTCATCCATTCGGAAGTTTTAGTATAGGCAACAAGGCTGTAATTTATTTCGCTGAAATTTTGTGACGGGGTTTCGATGGGCTGGTCTACTTTCTCGTCGGCAAAGGTTTCAAGGAGCGTTCTTTCTTCTGCGGAAACATTTTTATAATACTTTTCGGTATATCGGTTTTCATAAAAACTATTGATGCCTTCGTCCATCCAGGGATGATCTCTTTCATTTGTGGCCAGTATTCCATAGAACCAGTTGTGACCAATTTCGTGGGCAATGGTTATATCGAGTTCCCTGCCGGATGCGGCGGGTGAAATGACTGTTATGGTTGGATACTCCATGCCTCCACCGGAACTTTCTGGTCCTTGCGCCACGCTTACTACATTATAGGGATACTCTCCAATCTGAGCCGAATAAAATTGTAATGCCCTCTTAGCGTATAGTGAACTATTCTTCCAGGTTTCTTTCTGCCGGGCTGTATAATAAGTATATATATCGACCACCTTGCCCGAAGAAAGCTGGCAACTGTCATGGTTCACAATAAATCTTTTGTCGGCGAACCACGCAAAGTCATGAATATTATTTTGAACATATTTGAGAGTCTTTGTTTTTGCCGAAGAAGCTGGAAATTTTTGAGTGACCGTTTTTACAGAGCCTGCCTTTGATTTTATTTTTTTCTTCACCGGCACCCAGGAAAAATTATTCCTGGTTAGTAACCATTGTTTTTCTCCTTCATCCTGCAATTCACCTGTTGCGGCTACGACGTAGTTTTCCGGAAGAGTTATCTGCACATCAAAATTTCCAAATTCGCTGTAGAATTCTCCCTGGTCAAGATAAGGCATCGGATGCCAGCCGGACTTGTCATACACAGCAGGTTTCGGATACCATTGTGTGAGCTGGTAGCTCTCTCCATCATGCCCGCCGCGGGAAAAATTATAAGGCAGTTGCTCATGAAAAGGAGTCGTGAGAATAATTTTTTGCCCGGGCGGCAGTGGCCCTGGAAGCACCACCTTTATGACATCAATATACTGTGGGTGGTCTTCAATGGCACAGGTTATATTGTTTATTTTAAAATCAAGTTGATTGATATAACCCCTTTGTTCTTTACCCGAAAAATAAAATTTAGTGTTTCCATTTACCAACAGCTGATCACTAAACGCTGTTCTATCATTTTTGTAAGCGTTAGGCCAGATGTGAAACCAGATAAAATTTAACGTGTCAGGAGAATTGTTAGTGTATTCAATTTTTTCAAACCCGGTCAGGCTGTTGTCCTTATCGTGAAGTGTTACATCGATGACATAATTTACCTGCTGTTGCCAGTAGTGTGGCTGGCAATTGGCGATAAGCAATTGGCAGATGGCCGGAATTAAAAGGAACGATTTTTTCAAAGGCGGTATTTCCAATCAAATGTAAAAGCTAATCCTGATATTTCATAAGCAGAACGGCCGATATCAGAGTTAGGAAAATGAATAACCCCAATTGGGAGGCGCCGGTAACGGCGACAACTGTAAGCTAGGTTGAATAGGATTACCGAACGTACCTGCCTACTGGCAGGCAAGTGAGTGTCCAAAGGACTCCTTCGGAAACACAACAACCGCTTAATGGTGTTACTGTTGCCGGGTACCTAAATCATTTGCCTTTCCCAGAAAAAATAATTCGCAACGTGTGGATCATGATCTTGAAATCGAGAGCGAGAGAAATGTTTTCTATATAAAGAAGATCAAATTTGCTGCGCTCGATCATCTCGTCGATATTTTCAGCATAGCCAAATTGAACCATACCCCAGCTGGTCAGGCCAGGCTTTACTTTTAATAAATATTTGTAGTAAGGAAAACTGGCTATCAGCTGATCGATATAAAACTTTCTTTCCGGTCGTGGGCCGACCAGGCTCATGTCGCCAACTAAAATATTCCATAGCTGTGGTAATTCATCCAGCCTCCATTTGCGCATGATCTTTCCCCATCGTGTGATCCGCGGATCATTGTCGCTGGACAGCAATGGACCATTTTTTTCAGCCTCCATATACATAGAACGAAACTTATACATCGTAAAGGGCTTGCCTTTAAAACCGATCCGTTGCTGACTATAAAGAATAGATCCCCTGGATGAGAGTTTTACGCGCAAGGCAACATACAAAAGTAGCGGTGATAAAAGGATCGTCCCGAAAACAGCGGCTGCCACATCGATCAGTCTTTTGATATTTTGTTGCCACTCGGGCATCAGGGCGGTCCGAAGGTCAATGAGCATGGCGCCCATCACGTTGCTGGTGCGAATCGATCCTGAAAGGATATCGAGCGTATCAGGAAGAATTTTTACTTCGACATCTTTTTCACTAAGCCGGTTGATTATATTTTCAACCATGGCATGCTCTGATTTTTCCATCGCCAGCACCACCTGGTGAATGTTATTGTTGTCGATGATCGACTCTAATGCTTCGATATATCCCAGTGTCGGTAGTTTTTTACTGGTTCCGTTTTTGCCAAATTGCGACAAGGCAACATAACCCGCGTAGTAATAGCCATCACTGCGGAGATTTTTTTCAGTTTGATAAAAAATACGGTTCACATAATCAGAATTGCCAACGATCAATGAATTGAACTGAACGGAACCATTGAGCAGTTGTTGCTTGGCAATATTTAGAAAAATGAATCTCCCGAGAAATGTGAGGGTGAAATGGATGCCTAGTAAACAAAAGAAAGCAATATAGTAATAGGAATAATTATCATTTGTATCGTCGAGGATGAAAACAAAAAAAAGTACGATGCAACCGATCAGCGTGCAAATAAAAGTTGTTGTTAGTTCAAAGAGCCTCGATTTCTTATATAATGAACGATAAGTGCCAACAATTGCATAAAGGACCAGCCAGCCCAGGGGAACAAGGCTTATTCCCACCCAGAACTTATAATCCAGCTGAAAATTTTCTGCGCTTGAAATATTGCTGCTAAGAAGCCATTTCCTGGTAAAATGAAAAATACCCCAGGCCAACGCGGCAGTAAAGACATCCATTACGGCATAAAAGATGATCGGTATTTGGTTATTTTTTTTCTTCATTGCCGCTAATGAACGATGCTGTTGTTGCCAACCTTTTTTAATATCTGGTGAGCCACATCCATGGCCATGAGCCCGTCAATCTCCGATACAATAGTTTTTGTATTATTCATGATCGCACTGCTGAATTCTTCCAGCTCTTTTTTGATAGCGTTTACCTCAGGTACTGTGGGATTAGCAATGGCAAGTGTTTTTTTCCCCTTTGGTGTTTCGATATCAAACGCAAAAACATTTATATCCTTTTCCTCTTTTTGTTTGATGATCTCTGTTTTCTTGTTCAGGAAATCGATCCCGATATATGCATCTTTCTGAAACAACCGCATCTTTCTCATTTTTTTCATGGATATGCGGCTGCTTGTCAGGTTGGCAACACAACCATTATCGAATTCGATCCGCACATTGGCAATATCAGGAGTGTCGGTCATAACAGCGACCCCACTTGCCGAAATATTCTTAACCCCACTTTTTACAATACTTAAAATGATATCGATGTCATGGATCATAAGATCAAGTATGACACTCACTTCTGTCCCCCTTGGATTAAACTGTGCGAGGCGGTGTACCTCAATGAACATCGGGTTTAGCTCAGTGCCCTTCAATGCGAGAAATGCGGGGTTAAATCTTTCCACATGACCCACCTGCAATTTTATATCCGATTCCTGCGCCAATTTTACTAATTGACGGGCCTCGTCCATTGTATTTGCCAGGGGTTTTTCAACAAATACATGTTTGCCCTTGCGGATGGCTTTTTCAGAAAGCTCGAAATGAAAATTAGTGGGAGCTACTATGTCAATAGCATCGGAGGCATCGATCAAACGATCTGCGTCCGTAAAACGGCGGAGTTGATATTTTTCAGAAACTTCCTTTGCTGTTTCATCATCAGGATCGTAGAATCCGGCCAGCTCTGATCCTGCAATTTCCTTCCAATTATTAAGATGAAATTTCCCTAAATGGCCAACACCGAAGACGCCGATTTTTAACATATTCAAATTATCGGTAAAGATAATCACTGAATTCACGGGTAAGCACGGATTTTTTAAACCTTGTCTCAGTGAAAATCTTTGTGATCCGTGATCTTATGAATTCAGCACCGTTGATCTCCGCTGGTAATTCTTATCGGGACTGTAAATAAAAAGACAGGTACTATCTTTTATGGTGTTGATAATGGCTTTGTGCAGCGACTCGGGAATGGCCGGACATCCCCAACTCCTTCCCAGGAATCCCAGGCTTTGAATGGACGATGGATCAACGTAAGGGGCTCCGTGCATTACGATAGAGCGGGCACGGGCATTATCATTAATGTTTTTTTCCAGTCCGTCGAGGCGGAGCGAATATCCATTGTCTCCCATGTACGTGTTGCCGGTGATGTAAAACCCGGGACTGCTTTTTAATGAAGAGATCGAATTTGAAAAAGAGTTGGTCCACAACTTTCCTGAATTTCTTCCGTGAGCTACCAGAGTGTTAAATAATATCTGTTTGCTGATAAGATCAAGAACGTATAATCTTTTTTTATCGCTTGGTTGACTGAAATCAATGATTGTGATAATGCTGTCTTTTTTGATAACGCCTGTGCTGTCCAGTTTTTTTAAACCCTGAAGTGCTGAGTTGAAAACGGTTTGACTCATTCCTGCTTCACTAAGATGCAACTCTGAAAAGAGTACTGTGTTGGTTTCAACGAGCTTGCCTGCCGAAACTACAGCGGGGCGATTCCTGGCAGCCGGCTCTTTTTTAGCAGCGGAGAAAAAAAGGAGGCTTGCTAAAATTGCAACGAACTGGATGGGTAGCTTTTTCATGAGAGGCATTGGCTAAAGGTTTTCGATGGTTAAAGAATGGGTTTCAAATAAAAACTGTCCCGATTCGGGGGACAGTTTTGGATTTTTTCAAGGCACAAAGATACATCTTATTAGCCGGAACAAGCGGCCTCTGCACGTTGATTTTAATCATTTAACGGATGAAAAACATATATGGATTTATATAAATTATAATGGTAAATTCGGTGAGTCTCCATATGTATGATGAAACCATCAGTCGTTATTGAATATTGTCCCAAATGCGGATGGCTTTTGCGCGCAGCCTACATGGCACAGGAAATTCTCACCACTTTTACCGATGATATCAAGTCAGTGACCTTGCAACCGAGTGAAGTCGGAGGTTCTTATAAAATATTTATTGATGAAAAAAAGATCTTTGACCGGAAAGAATACAATGGTTTTCCTGAGATCAAAGAGATTAAGCAGCTTGTTCGTGACCTGGTGAACCCGGGCAAAAGTCTTGGGCACGCAGACAGGAAAATGGATGATGCCCAATCATGATCCCAATAATTCTCGATTTGCAGATAAAAGCAAGTTCTTCACTTTGATCGCAACGATGCGTGACCACTTGCATAGCCCGTAAAATAACATTATATTTAAAGACTACCACTAAGACTTCATTTTATCCGGCATCTATGAAAAAACAAAACCCAAAATCGCTTTTCAATTATTTATCAGATCAGTTTATTGGCAGGTTTACTGGTTTTATAATCGGGCTTTGGGCCAGCCAACTGGTCTCTCATTTTTTTACCACTCGAAGCATTCATAATTTATGGGGGCTTACCGCAAAAAAAACAGTAGTAAGTAAACAAACCTTTGGCAATCTTGAATGGCTTGCTTCTGTTCTCATTGGATACATTGCCTTTGAAATTGTGCTTCGGATTTTCAAAAATAAAGTTGGTCCGCGTTTATCAATACTGCGCTTTCGATTGCTTCGCCGGATGGTAGCGCGGGGATGGAAACTAAAACGACTTCGATTGGGAATGAGGCAGGAAGGTGTTTGAGCCTGTAGTACTGCACATGGGATTATTTTCATGTGCTGTACCTAAAAATGTTTTTCCCAAAAATTCAAAACTCATATCTTTGCCCTCCCTAAATAAAAAGTCATTCCGCAGAAAATAGGAGAGCAAAATAAATTTAGGATCGGTAGTTCAGTTGGTTAGAATGCTGCCCTGTCACGGCAGAGGTCGCGGGTTCGAGTCCCGTCCGGTCCGCCAAAACGCTTCAATTGTTGAAGCGTTTTTTATTTTTATGTCGCGCTTTGTTTCTGAGATAACTTACCTGTCCTCAGAAATAATAGCGCCAAAAGCTGCCAGAAGAATTATTCCCATTATCTTTTTAAAATATCAGTTGGAAATTCGGTCGAGCATTGGCGAGTTATGCGCGGTTTCGCGAGAGTCCCAATCACCTAACTTTTGTAATTTTAAACGTAATCAGAAAAAACGATGCTTAATGTTTACCAGGCGCTAAAGAACTTTCCACCATTTTCACGACAATTGGTTTGCAGGGGCATGTTATTTACCAACTATGACTGCCCGCAGCTGGAAAGTAAAGTGCAACTATATGTTGAGCAAAGCTTCATTCTCTTTGTTCTTAGCGGCCGACGAGTTTATCACTGGCAAGGGAGATCCTGGGAACTCGGACAGGGCGCTTGTGCATTTGTAAAGCCGGGGGGTGTTGTTGCTGAACGACCCAACGCGGAAGAATGGTGCGTAATGGTCTTTTTTGTACCAGACGATTTTTTACTGCAGGTGGTAAGGGAAAATCAAAACTTATTTTGCGATAAATCGTTTTTGTCAGATGAATACAACGACCCACTTATTATGCTTGATGTGAGTGAGATCAGCCAGGCCTGCTTTTCTTCCATGCTACCTTATTTTACACAAAATCCCCCACCGCCGGAAAATCTCGTTGAATTGAAGTTTAAAGAGTTGGTTTTATCGCTCCTGGTGAATCCCGCTAACAGAAATCTCCTCCTTTATCTCAATGCGCTGAATGATAAAACTCAGATCTCTCTTCAACAAGTGATGCATAACAATTTTTCATTTCATCTTAACCTCGAAGATTACGCAAAACTAAGTTGCAAAAGTGTGTCTTCTTTTAAAAGGGAGTTTAAGAAATATTTTAACGACTCGCCCGCACGATGGTTGATGAAAAAACGATTAGAGAAAGCAAGGCATCTACTCCAGGATACTCTACTCCCGGTAACAGACATCAGCTTCGAATGCGGGTTTGAAAACCCGAACCATTTCAGCCGGGTATTTAAGGAGAAAACTGGAGTAAGTCCACTCCAGTTCAGACTAAAGACGAAAGTCGCTGTTTCGTAACCGATATTGAGCCAAACAGGAAGATTTTTGAGCCAAACGGAAAGGAGCTCTTCATTTGTTCATTGCAAATTGCCTCTACATTCTTCATGATTAAAGCAAAAGCATTATGGATAAATTCTTCGAAGCGATCGAGCGCATAGCGCCATTACTTACAAGTAGCATTGAACAGGATGAACAAAATGGCCGGGTATCTGAATCGATCATGACGGTATTGCGGGAAGCTGGACTATCCAAGTTATTTCTTCCAGCCTCGCTTGGTGGTTTTGAGATTGATCCCATCACTGTAGCAAAGCTGGTAGAGCGGGTCGCTCACTACAATGCTGCGGCCGCATGGTCAGTCATGGTCTCAAATACTTCAAATTGGATCAGCAAATTTTTACGTGCAGAAGTAACAGAAGAGATTTACAATCCTTCACAAAAAACATTTTGTGCGGGAAGTTTTGCTGCACCGGTAATGGCTACGAAAACGGAAGGAGGGTATTTAATTAAAGGACAGGTACCTCTTTGCAGTAACGTGCACCAGGCACGATGGATAACTCTGCTATCCATTGTTATGCAAGATGGGCAGCCGTTGATGAACAATGGCATGCCTGAAATGCGGGCTGTCTTTTTGAAAAGCGGGGATTGCCGGATACTTGAAACCTGGCAATCACTGGGAATGAAAGCGACGGATAGCAATGATGTTGCAGTCGAAAATGCTTTTGTACCGCAGAATTATTCGTTTATTTTATCGCCTCACTCTGAAGTGAACAAACATTACAAATCCGCCCTTTATCGGTTTCCTCTTGCCGGGATTCTTTCGTGCTGCCTGATCGTACCTGTTGCGTTAGCCATTGCCACGAATGCGATTGAAGAATTGAAATTATTAACAGGGAAAGTGCCTTCAGGCTCTGCCGCCACGCTCAAGGAAAAAGCAGGCTTTCAACGAAAATTAGGAATCGCGGAAGGTTTGGTGAGTTCTGCAAGGGCCTACCTTCACCAATCTTTGTCTGATTGCTGGAACAAAGTGCAGTCAGGCGAAGAAGCCTCTCTGCAAGACAAGGCAAAATTATTATTAGCCGCTTCACATGTGAATATGTCCTGTACAAACGCAGTTGATCTTGTTTATTCAGCCTCAGGAACAACAGGTGTATACAAACGGAATAATATTTCCAGACATTTTACAGACATGCAGGTAGTTCGCCAACATGGGTTCGCCAATGAAAACAGGTTCGAAACAGCGGCGCAATTGATACTTGGATTGCAGCCTGATTTTTTTCCGGCAATATTATAATGTCAGCTACGTTAAAGGTGTTTTTTTGCAATCGTCAAGATGGGCCTCGCAACAGTAATTCGTTGCTTCCATTGTACGTTTCTTCACTAACCGCCTGCATCGAGCCGGGATTTTTCAGGCAATTTTCTGCCCGTCAGCTTTCCTCTTGGGGAGGAGCCATTTCGAATTCTTTCTTCAGATAAGTTTCGAGATCTTGCCGGAAAGACATGTTGTTGTGGCAAGACTCAAAGAGTGACGCAATATTCCCCTTTAATAACGAGCCCGAGGTAACCAAATCTGTTAATTCAGGATTTGCCTTTGTCCAATTATTGTTCAGTGAATGATCTTTCAGGAAGGAGATCAGGATCTCCGCTTTAAGAAAAGGGGGAATGCTGACCGTTGCTTCGTTGATTAGCTGAATCTCATCAATAATGGACGAGAAATTTACCGGATCAAATTGATCGGTTGAGCGAACAAGATATTTTTTATATTGTTTCATACGTTGATAGAGATATCGTGAACATTGTGCAATTAATCATAAATTGGTTGAAGCAATACGGCGCGCCAATGAGAGTACTTGCTCTCTGTTAAAAACGGCGTGACTTTTAATTCATTGTTTGCAGAAGTTATTGATTAAGATATTCCAATAAAAAAGCAAATACGGAGAGGTGGTTTATTCTTCGGGTGTAACAATGGATCGTAATAACCAGGAGACTGTTACCCCATTCACGTTATTTCATGGAGTATTTGCTATTTCTATTATTGTCTGCGAGGTTGTCTTTATTTAACGAGCAGACTTTTGTTGCGATTGTTAAGCCTCAACAAAAGACGATTCTTGTATTAGCTGTAGTACAAAAAGACAAATGAGGTTCCAACAAAAAAGCCCGCAAGGGCTTTTTGAATTAGATCATTTGAAAGAATTACCACCTTTTATTATCTGCTTTTTTTTC
>Ga0070662_100003070_pt1 | contig 10367 bp, 10 predicted proteins | sample KBSC53metaG_FD_65648 | JGI IMG/M metagenome (GOLD analysis project Ga0070662, IMG submission 65648) | Corn rhizosphere microbial communities from Kellogg Biological Station, Michigan, USA - KBS C5-3 metaG | ecosystem: Host-associated > Plants > Roots > Rhizosphere > Soil ...
CGGCCAGGTCGCGCTCGGGTTCGTCACCGCGCTCGATTATGCCAACCCCTATGTCAGCCCGTTCGAGGAGTTCCAGCGCTGGAAACAGCACCCGGCGATCCGCGCGGTGATCGAGGGCGGCAAGCGGGTGGCCTACGGTGCGCGGGCGATCAACGAGGGCGGCTGGCAGAGTGTGCCCAGGCTGGCGTTCCCCGGCGGCGCGCTGATCGGCTGTGCGGCCGGGTTCGTCAACGTGCCGCGGATCAAGGGCACGCATACCGCAATGAAGAGCGGGATGCTGGCCGCAGAGGCGGTCGCCGCGGCAATCGCCGCGGGGCGCGAGAAGGCCGAACTCTCCGAATACGACGCCGCCGTGCGTTCGAGCTGGATCGCCGACGAACTCTCGCTGGTCAGGAACGCCCAGCCGCTGGTGGCCCGGTTCGGCGGCGCGCTCGGCACGCTGCTGGCTGGCGGCGACATGTGGCTGCGCACATTAAAGATCCGCCTGCCGTTCACCCTGAAGCACCACACCGACGCCGAGGCGACCCGGCGAGCGGACCTGTACCAGCCGATCGCCTATTCCAAACCCGACGGCAAGATCAGCTTCGACCGCCTGTCCTCCGTGTTCCTCTCCGGCACCAACCACGTCGAGGACCAGCCGTGCCATCTCGTGCTCAAGGATCCGACAGTGCCGGAGCGGATCAACCTGCCGCTCTACGCCGGCCCCGAGGCGCGCTATTGCCCGGCCGGCGTTTACGAGTTCGTCGGCGTCGAGGAAGGCAAGCCCCACCTCGTCATCAACGCCCAGAACTGCGTCCACTGCAAGACCTGCGACATCAAGGACCCGACCCAGAACATCGAATGGGTCACGCCCGAAGGCGGCGGCGGGCCCAATTATCCGAACATGTGATGGGGTCGAAGGTGACACCTTGCGAGTGTGCAACGCTCGGTGACTTCGCCGTCGTGAGAATGGGCGATCCCGAAGGGCTGGACGAACGCGTCTTTGCCACCCTTCAGCAGGTCATCAATCATGGTGGTACTCAATGGTGGCTCTACGCATCCGCGTGTTCTGCGTGCGGACAGAACTGGATGATCGCTCAAGAGGAGCGGATTCACGACAATTATTACCTCAAGAGGCTTACCCCGGAGGAACGGAGCGCCATTCTTGAGCAGGGAAGCTGGCCAGCGGACTTCCTGCAGTTCGAAGATGTCATCAGGCTGGGCCCGGCTCACAAACAGGTTTGTCGTTTTTTTGATACCGACGACCTGACTTGCACGGTCAAGGAGCTGATCGAGGCGCGAGAGAACATCTCGGCGAGCGAACTGGCGTACCTCCTTTGTCTGTCCGAAAGCGAAGCCAGGCGGCTCATGGACAGGGCCGGAAAAATGAGCTGGGCGCAACTTCGCCCCTTCGCTTGAGTCCCCTGTGCGCGAAACTGCCTACGCCAAGATCAACCTCGCGCTGCACGTGCGGCGTCGCCGGGAGGATGGGTATCACGAGATCGCAACGCTGTTCGCCTTCGTCGATGCGGGTGACGAGTTGACGGCACGACGCAGTCAGTGCGACGAGTTGACCCTCGCTGGCGAGTTTGCTTCACAACTGGCTGATCCATTTGGAAATCTCGTGTCGGAGGCGTTGACGTCACTGCCGCATTCGGGTGGCTTGGCGATCACGCTGGAGAAGAACCTACCGGTCTCGGCGGGCCTCGGCGGGGGGTCGGCCGACGCCGGGGCGGTGTTCCGCATCGTGCGCGAAGAATACGGCCTGCCGGAGGATTGGCGTCGGCGCGCCAGCCGGCTCGGGGCTGATGTCCCCGCCTGCATCGACAGCATTGCGTGCATTGGGCGCGGGACAGGTGCGGAGCTGGAGCCGGTCCAGCACGATCTCGGAGGTACAGCCGTACTGCTGGTCAATCCGCGCGTGCCCCTGTCGACCGCCGCGGTGTTCGCCGCATGGGATGGCGAGGATCGCGGACCACTGCCGTCGGGACTTGCGTCAAGGATTGCGGCGGAGGGGCGCAACGACCTCGAAAGCCCGGCGATTTCGCTATGCCCCGAGGTGGCCGAGGTGCTCGCGGCGTTACGGCAGACTGACGCCACTCTCGTCCGTATGAGCGGTTCGGGGGCGACGTGTTTTGCGCTTTACCGAAGCACTGACGCCATGCGTGAGGCGGCCGGCAGGTTGGCGAGCGGACATCCGGACTGGTGGCAGATGCAAGGCAACTTGAGATGAAGTGCGAGGAAGCCTTCTGCATCGCGGGTGAGGCCCGGCCGAGAGCCATCCTGATCGTTTCCGACCACGCTTCCAACCGGGTGCCGCCGGACATCGATCTCGGCATCGACCCGGCGCTGCTGAACGAGCATGTCGCGATCGACATCGGCGTCGGCGGCGTGGCACAGCGGATGGTGGAGCGGGCCGGGTTTGCCGCGTTCCTCGCCAACGTCAGCCGCCTGGTGTGCGACTGCAACCGCGATGAAGACGCCCCGGCCGTGATCCCACATTCGAGCGATGGCCACGCGATCCCGGGCAACCTGTTCGACGTCGAGCGGCGTGAGGAGCGATTGGAGCGCTTCTTCCGTCCCTATCATGCCGCTCTGGCCGACTTGCTCGAGCGCGCGCATCCCAAGCTGATCGTCTCGCTGCACAGTTTCACGCCTTCGCTCGCCAGCCGCCCCGAGGAACGGCGGCCGTGGCATTGCGGGGTGCTCTATAACCAGGACGAGCGCGGGGCGCGGCTCGCCATTCCGCTGCTCAAGGCGGAGGGGCTGATCGTCGGCGACCAGCAGCCTTATTCGGGCAAGCTCCTCAACGCGACGATGAACCGCCATGCCGAGGCGCACAGGCGGGCGTATTTCGGCATCGAGATCCGCCAGGACCTGATCGGCGACGACGCGGGCCAGGCCGAGTGGGCCGAAAGGCTCGCGCGGGTCGCCAACAGGGTTGCGCTCGACCTGCCATGAGGGCAGGGCCCTCACGCAATTTATCCCATCATGGAACCCCGATGAGCAATCGTTTCGACAAGTCCCGCCTGCCCAGCCGGCACGTTTCGGTCGGCCCCGAGCGGGCGCCGCATCGCAGCTATTACTACGCGATGGGGATGACCGAGGAAGAGATCGCGCGGCCGTTCGTCGCCATCGCCTCGGCCGGCAACGACAGCGCGCCGTGCAACACCGCGCTGGATCCGCAGGCGAACATTTGCCGCGAGGGCGTGATCGAAGCGGGCGGCACGCCGCGGCGGTTCAACACGATCACGGTGACCGACGGCATCGCCATGGGCCACCAGGGCATGAAAAGCTCGCTCGCCAGCCGGGAGGTCATCGCGGACTCGATCGAGCTGTCGATGCGCGGCCACTGCTACGACGCGCTTGTCGGATTCGCCGGGTGCGACAAGAGCCTGCCGGGAATGATGATGGCGATGCTGCGGCTAAACGTGCCGTCGATCTTCGTTTACGGCGGCTCGATCCTGCCCGGCCGGTTCCATGACAAGGACGTCAGCGTCAAGGACGTGTTCGAAGTGGTCGGCCGCTATGCCGCCGGCGCCTGCCCGCTGAGCGAGCTGATCGCGCTCGAGAAAGTCGCGTGCCCGGGCCACGGCGCTTGCGGCGGGCAATACACCGCCAACACCATGGCCTGCGTCGGCGAAGCGATAGGATTATCGTTACCGAACAGCAATATGGTCCCCGCTCCTTACGAAAGCCGTGAAGCGATCGCGATCGCCGCAGGACGCCAGATCATGACCCTGCTCGAACGCAACATCCGCCCGCGCGACATCTGCACCCGCGATGCGTTCGAGAACGCCGCGCGGATCGTCGCCGCGACCGGCGGCTCGACCAACGGCGCGCTGCACTTGCCGGCGATGGCGCACGAGGGCGGCATCGAATTCGACCTGTTCGACGTCGCCGAGATATTCAAGACCACGCCCTATTGCGCCGACCTGCAGCCCGGCGGGCAGTACCTCGCGCGCGACATGTACGACGCCGGCGGCGTCTACATGCTGATGAAGACGATGCTCGCCGAAGGCCTGCTGCACGGCGATTGCCTGACGGTGACCGGCCAAACCCTCGGCGAGAACATCGACGAGGTCACCTGGAACCCGGATCAGAAGGTTATCTACGACGCGAAGACGCCGATCACGCCGACCGGCGGCGTCGTCGGCCTGCGCGGCTCGCTCGCGCCCGATGGGGCGATCGTCAAGGTCGCCGGGATGCACCGCCTGCAGTTCTCCGGCCCGGCGCGGGTGTTCGATTGCGAGGAGGATACGTTCGCCGCGGTCGAGAACCGCGAGATCCAGGAAGGTGAGGTCATCGTCATCCGCTACGAAGGCCCCAAGGGCGGCCCCGGCATGCGCGAGATGCTCTCGACCACCGCCGCGCTCTACGGCCAGGGGATGGGCGAAAAGGTCGCGCTGATCACCGACGGCCGCTTCTCCGGCGCCACCCGCGGCTTCTGCATCGGCCACGTCGGGCCCGAAGCGGCCGATGGCGGCCCGATCGCGCTGGTCGAGGATGGCGACGTCATTTCGATCGACGCCGAAACCGGCACGATCGAGCTCGAGGTCGATCCCGAAGTGCTCGACAAACGCCGCGCCGACTGGAAGCCGCGCTCCAACGATTACCAGTCGGGCGCGCTGTGGAAGTACGCCCAGCAGGTGGGTCCGGCGCGCATGGGCGCGGTGACGCATCCCGGCGCGGCGGCCGAAACGCATGTCTTTGCGGACATCTGACCCTTTGCCGAGCGATGACGGCGTTCGCTGATCAGATCCTGACTGCGGCGCAAATGCGCGCCGCCGAGGATGCGCTGATCGCCGGCGGCGAGACGATCGACAGCCTGATGCAGACCGCCGGCAAGGGCGCGGCGGACTGGGTCTGGCGGGTCGCCGCGGGCCGTCCGGTGACGGTGCTGTGCGGCCCCGGCAACAACGGCGGCGACGGCTATGTCATCGCCGAGACCTTGCGGCGGCGCGGGCTGGCGGTGACCGTGGTGGCGCCCATCGAGCCAAAGACGGGCGCGGCGCGGCGGGCTCGGGCGACCTATGGAGGAACCTTGGCCGAGAAGGGCAAGGGCGGCGTTTTCGTCGATTGCCTGTTCGGCAGTGGCCTGGCGCGGCCGCTGGGAGCCGAGTTGGCGGGCCTCGTGTGCGAATTGGCCGCCCACCATCACAACTGTATCGCCATCGACTTGCCGAGCGGCGTGGACAGCGACAGTGGCACGCTGCTCGATGAGGGCCTGCCGCATTACGATCTGACCCTCGTGCTCGGCGCATGGAAGTTCGCCCATGGCCTAATGCCGGCGATGGCGACGATGGGTGCGCGGCGGCTGGTGCCCATCGGCGTGGACGCGGTCGAAGGCGCCGCGAGCCTGCTTGCGCGGCCACACTTCACCGCGCCGGCGGCCGACGCGCACAAGTACACGCGCGGGCTGGTGCTGGTGGTCGGCGGAGCGATGGCCGGAGCCTCGATGCTCGCAAGCGAGGGCGCCTTGCGCGCCGGGGCGGGGGCGGTTCGCCTGACCGCAACGCATCCGCATCCTTCGGTCTCGCCCGACGTGGCGTTGAAGGACGAGCCGCTTGAGGAACTGCTCCAGGACAAGCGAACCCATGCCGTGCTGATCGGACCTGGGCTGGGTCGCGATGATGCTGCGAAGAAGCGCCTCACAAGCCTCCTGGCGGCGAATCTGCCGACAGTAGTCGATGCCGATGCTCTGGCGCTGCTGACGCCGAATTCGCTCGAAGGGCGTTCGGCTCCGCTGGTCCTGACACCACACGCAGGAGAGCTGGCCGGGTTGCTGGAAAGCTTCTCCATCGAGGCTGAAGGTAAGCTCGCTCAAGCGAGGACCCTTGCCGAAGCGACGCGCGCGGCGGTCATCGCCAAGGGGCCGGATACCGTTATCGCTGCTCCGGACGGACGCACGGTGCTCGCGCCTTCGCCCTCGAGCTGGTTGGCCGTTGCCGGCACGGGCGATGTCCTCGCCGGCGCCGCGGCGAGCCGGTTGGCCGCTACCCACGATCCATTCGCGGCCGCTTGCGAGGCGGTCTGGCTGCACGGCGAGGCCGCGCGGCTGGCCGGACCCGCCTTCCTCGCTTCCGATCTGGCCAAGAGCATCTCGCGCGCTTACGCCGCCGCGCTGTGAGCCAAACCGAAGAGATTGTCCGCGTCGCCGCCAAGGGCGACGGCGTCACCGCATCGGGGCGGCACGTGCCGCTTTCCGCGCCCGGCGACATCATCGACACCGATGGCGCGTTGCTGCCGGGGCCGCACCACGCCGTTCCGCCGTGCCGCCATTTCGGCACGTGCGGCGGGTGCCAGTTGCAGCATCTCGACGAGGAGACACTGGCGACCTTCGTCCGCGACCGCGTGATCAATGCCGCCGAGGGGCAGGGGCTGGTGCCGGAGACGGTCGCCCCTGTGCACCTCTCGCCGCCCCATGCGCGGCGGCGCGCGACGTTGCACGCGGTCAACGGCGGCGGGCGGCCGCTGATTGGCTTCCGTGAGGCCGGCTCGCACCGGGTCATCGACATGCGCGAGTGCCACGTGCTCGCGCCCGAGCTGTTCGCACTGGTCGAGCCGTTTCGTCGCATGCTCGGCGGACGGCGGGCCAAGTATGCGCTTTCGATCGAACTGGCGCTGGCGGATCAGGGTGTCGATTGCGCGATCGCCGGGCTTGAGGTCGAGGGTCTGGAGCAGACCGAGGCGCTGCTGGACTTCTGCCGCGGGCAGGGCCTGGCGCGGCTCATGCTCGACCAGGGCTTCGGCCCCGAGGCGCTGTGGGAACCGGAGCCCGTGACTGTGACGTTGTCGGGCGTCCCCGTGGCCTTCCCGAGCGGGTCCTTCCTGCAAGCGACGCGCGACGGCGAGGCGGCATTGGTTGGCGCTGCGCGCGAGTGGTTGCCGGGCGCCCAGCGGGTGGCCGACCTGTTCGCCGGCCTCGGCACATTCGCCTTCGCGCTCGAGGCCAGCGTGCTGGCCGCGGAAGCCGCGCGCGACGCGCATCTGGCCTGCCGCCGGGCAGCGGCACGGGCGCGAAGACCGGTCGAGGCTGTCCATCGCGACCTGTTCCGCAACCCGGTACGCGCCGAGAAATTGCGCGGCTTCGACGCCGTCGTGCTCGATCCACCGAGAGCCGGCGCGCGCGAGCAGGTGGCGCAGATCGCGCAAAGCGGCCTGGCGCGGGTGGTCTATATCAGCTGCAACCCTTCGAGCTGGGCGCGCGACGCGGCCATGCTCAAGGAAGCCGGCTATCGCCTGGCTGAGCTCCGCCCGGTGGGGCAGTTCCGCTGGTCGACACACGTCGAGCTGGCGAGCCTATTCGTCCGTTAGCGCTGCAAGAACCTCGTCGACCAGCCACTCGCGCGACCCGTCGTCGGAATAAGCGTGATCGGCACCCGCACAGCGGCGCAGGCGAGGATCGTGCGCATTCCATCCGGCGAGGAAGGCCTGCCCGGTCCGGTCGCGCTCCGCGATGAGGATGCGGACGGGGCCAGCGAAACGGGCGAGGCCCGTCGCCATCGCCCCAGCCAAGCCGCTGGGCGCCGATCTCTTCGTTGCGCTGAAAAGTCCCCGGGCCAGTTTTGCCAGGCTCACCTTGCCAGTGAGCAGCCGCAAGAGCTCGCGCGGGTTCCTGAGCTTGGCGGCGTAGCGCGCACGAATGGCCGAAGGCGGGGGCTGGGCGTCGGCCTGGTCGTCCTCGTAGGTCCACGGATTCGATAGCACGAGGCCTTGGAAGCCGGCGCCGCCCATCAGCATCAGTGCGCTGGCGGCGTCGCAATTGCCGAACGCGACCACGCGCCTGACGCGGGGGCATTGCGCCCGAAACGCGGCGAGCGCGGCGGCGATATCCTCCGCCGAGTGGCGAAAGCCCATGTTCACGCCCTCGCTGTCGCCAACGCCGCGACGGTCGAAACGGAGCACCGGGTGCCCGGTGGCGGCGATGAGCGCGGCGAGGTTGGCCTGGCTCGCGAAGGCGCCGGCGCGGGTTTCGTTGCCGCCGGTGACGATCAGCAGGCCGGCAACGCCGGGTGCGTCATCCAACGTGGCCGCCAGCGTGCTGCCAAGGCAATCGAAAGCGAAGTGGCGCCGGCTCATGCCAGCAGCTCCATTGCCACGATGGCCGCCAGCGCATCCGCCTGCTTCGGATCGTAATCCGGTTCGGCCCGCAGCCAGAGCCCCGCTCCGCCGATGTCGCCCTGGGCGATGTCGCGCTGCTTGGTGCAGGAGGCCAGGTCCGTTTCGGCCAGATCGGATATCATCGCTGCGCCCAGGCGGTATCCGGCCAGCTCGAGACCGTGCTGGCGACCCTCGGCCAGCAGAGCGTCGCGGTCCTCGTCGCGTCCGGCCTCGCGTGCGGCAAGCACGCGGGCGCGCAGCAGCGAACGAAGCTGCGATGTCGCAGCCACCGGCGCGTAGCGCCAGCCGGGGAGGGCGTCCGGCGCTAGCATGGCGCCAGCGCGGATGGCCAGCACGTGGGTCGCGGAGAAATACCAGGCCGCTTCGGCTGCCTCGGCGCGCCAAGTATCAAGCGTTTGTTCGGCGAGCGGCGCCAGGCTCTCGTTGCAGCCGGGGAGATCGGGCAGGAAGCTGTCGATGCCCGCGCCGTTGAGCCGCCGCATCACCTCGGCGGTGAAATGTCGCAGTTTGCTGGCTTCATCGAACCATGCGGGGAGCACCAGCACGCGATGTGGCCGGCTCTTGTCGAAGGCGAGCGCGTATTCTTCGCCCACCGGGCTGGGCCAGGCCGCGATCATCGCTCGCGCGTCAGCCGCGCTTGCCCTGCACGAAGGCGAGCAGCGCGCCGTAAGTCTCCAGCATTTCGCCGTCGACCTCGTCATCGTCGATGACGATGCCCAAGCGGTCCTCGACTTCGGTCAGCAAGCCCGCAACCGCCATGGAATCGAGCTCGGGGAGATCGCCGAACAGCCCCGTTTCCGACGTAAACGCGGCAACGCGCTCGGCGGAAAGTCCCAGCACGTCCTGCAGTACCTGCCGCAGCACCCTATCGGCATGGCCCGTGATCGCGTGGCCGCTCATGCAAATGTCCCCGTCGAAAAGCGCGCGTGCACTAGCCATGCGTTTTGCCGGAGACAAGCGTGCGCAGCCAGGCCCGGGCGATTGCGGGCCAGTTGCGTGGATCGCGCTTGCGCCAGCACTGTAGGCGAAAGCGGGGGCGCGACGCATCCATCCAGTCACGTTTGTAGGCATCATCGCCGGTGCCGAAGTCGACCAGCTTGACGCCGTCGTGATCGATCACCTGCTCGAGCAAGGCGGCGGTCAGCGTGGTGCCCGGGGAGAGCGGCTTGGCGCTTTCGCGGTGGGCGAGCTTGTGAATATAGGCCGTGCCGTCTTCCACCGTCCAGAATTGCGCTGCAACCGCCTCGCCGTCGTGGCGGGCAATGGCGAGGCGAATTCGCCCGGCGGCGCCTTCCGCCTCGGCGAAGGCCCGCAACAGCGCCGGATCGCTTTCTTCCGGTTTCCAGCTTTCGCCGTAGATCGCTTCGTAGGCGGCCCAGATATCGGCATCGAAGGCGTCGACGAGTTCCACCGCGACCTTCTTCGCCTTGCGCTTCAGCGTCGTGCGAAGCGCCCCCGGGCGGCCTTCGAGGTAAGTGCGATAGTCGCGGCCATCCAGATGCAGGATTCGATTGGTGTCGCAAGGGTCCAACCGGACCAGCCACCCGGCCCGTTCGAAGCTGCGCTGCAGTTGCCGGGCTGTGCCGTCCTCGTCCGGCACGCGGTCGAATACGATGTGCGAACTCCGAGCGCTCAGCGCATGCGCCAGCGAGGTCAGCAGGCTGTCGAGCGAGCCGTACGGTGTCGCCAGCGGGCGCCAGGTGAAACCGTACCAGTTAAGCAGCGCTTCGAGCCGTCGACCCTGGCGGCGAAGGGGCAGCACGACCGCGCCGGAGGCATCCTCGGCGACAGCATAGAGCGGCCCGCGCTGCGTGGCTTCGAGGCGTTCGAACCATTCGCGACGGGCAAAGGGCCCAGCGGGCGCAAGCGGCTGCGCTTGCACATCTTTAAGACTGGCGTGATAGCTGATGGCCGTCACCGAAAAGCGTCCCCCTGCGGAGCCATATGTCCCTGCCGCTCGACCCCATGCCGCGTCCACTCGACCATCTCGCCGAACGCGGGCAGGGCGATGACCCGGCGCTCGTGTTGCGCGGACAAGTCCTTAGCTACAAGGCCTTAAGAACCCGTGTCGGCCAGCTGGCCTCGTGGCTCGCGGATCGTGTCCCGGAGCCGGGCGCGCGCCTGGCCAGCTGGGCGGCCAAGGGGGAGCTGAGCTGTCTGCTGCCGCTGGCCGCGGTTCGCGCGGGGTTGGTCCACGTGCCGATCAACCCGCTGCTCAAGCGGGCTCAGGTGGCGCACATCCTGGCCGACTGCGGTGCGAAGCT
>Ga0070662_100003076_pt1 | contig 10354 bp, 4 predicted proteins | sample KBSC53metaG_FD_65648 | JGI IMG/M metagenome (GOLD analysis project Ga0070662, IMG submission 65648) | Corn rhizosphere microbial communities from Kellogg Biological Station, Michigan, USA - KBS C5-3 metaG | ecosystem: Host-associated > Plants > Roots > Rhizosphere > Soil ...
GCAGCGCCCGTGATCATGTTCTTGACGTAGTCGGCGTGCCCGGGGCAGTCGACGTGCGCGTAGTGCCGGTTCTTGGTCTCGTACTCGACGTGCGCCGTGTTGATCGTGATCCCGCGCGCCTTCTCCTCGGGCGCCGCGTCGATCTGGTCGTACGCCTTGGCCTCGCCCCCATAGAGCTTGCTCAGCACCGACGTCAGCGCCGCCGTCAGCGTCGTCTTGCCGTGGTCCACGTGCCCAATCGTGCCCACGTTGACGTGCGGCTTGGTGCGCTCGAATTTGCTCTTTGCCATAACCTTCCTTTAAGGGGTCGCGCCAGCGACCCCGCTTGCCCGTCTTGTTTACTTGCCTCTTGCAGTAATGATCGCGTCGGCGACGTTCTTCGGCGCCTCGCTGTAGTGCTTGAACTCCATCGTGTACGTCGCGCGGCCCTGGCTCATCGAGCGCAGCGTCGTCGAGTAGCCGAACATCTCCGAGAGCGGAACCTCGGCCTTGATGATCTTGCCGCCGCCGGCGATGTCGTCCATCCCCTGGACCATGCCGCGCCGCGACGACAGGTCGCCCATGACGTTGCCGGCGAAGTCCTCCGGCGTCTCGACCTCGACCGCCATCATCGGCTCGAGGATCACCGGCGAGGCCTTCCGGCAGCCGTCCTTGAAGCCGAACGACGCCGCCATCTTGAACGCGTTCTCGTTCGAGTCGACCTCGTGGTACGAGCCGAACGTCAGCGTCACCTTGACGTCGACGACCGGATAGCCGGCGAGGACGCCGTTCGGCAGCGAGTCCTCGACGCCCTTCTTGACCGCCGGGATGAACTCGCGCGGGACGACGCCGCCCTTGATCGCGTCGACGAACTCGAAGCCCTTGCCGTGCTCCTGCGGCTCGATCGTGAAGACCACGTGGCCGTACTGGCCCTTGCCGCCCGACTGGCGGACGAACTTGCCTTCGATGTCGCTGACGGTCTTCCTGATCGTCTCGCGGTACGCGACCTGGGGCTTGCCGACGCTCGCCTCGACGCCGAACTCGCGCTTCATGCGGTCGACGATGATCTCGAGGTGGAGCTCGCCCATGCCGGAGATGATCGTCTGGCCGGATTCCTCGTCGGTCTTGACGCGAAACGAGGGATCCTCCTGGGCGAGACGGCCGAGCGCGATGCCCATCTTCTCCTGGTCGGCCTTGGTCTTGGGCTCGACCGCCTGCGAGATGACCGGCTCCGGGAAGACCATCTTCTCGAGCGTGATGATCGCGTTCGGGTCGCACAGGGTCTCGCCGGTCGTGACGTCGCGCAAGCCGACGCAAGCGGCGATGTCGCCAGCGAGGATCTCCTTGATCTCTTCGCGCTGGTTGGCGTGCATCTGCAGGATCCGGCCGATCCGTTCCTTCTTGCCGCGGATCGGATTGAAGACCGAGTCGCCGGACTTCAGCACGCCCGAGTAGACGCGCACGAACGTCAGCTGGCCGACGTAGGGGTCGGTCATCAGCTTGAACGCGAGCGCCGAGAACTTCTCTTCGTCGGTGCGCTGGCGCACGACCGGCTTGTCGTCCTCGTCGGTGCCGGGCACCGGCGGGATGTCGATCGGCGACGGCATGAAGTCGATCACCGCGTCGAGCATGCGCTGCACGCCCTTGTTCTTGAACGCGCTGCCGCACAGCATCGGATGGATCTCGCCGGCGATCGTGCGCGCGCGGATGCCGGCGATGATCTCGGCCTCCGAGAGCTCGCCCGACTCGAGGTACTTGTTCATCACCTCTTCGTTGGCCTCGGCCGCGGCCTCGACCATCTGCTCGCGCCACTTCTGCGCTTCATCCTGCAGTTCGGCCGGGATCTCGGTGTAGGTGAACTTCATCCCCTGGGTCGCGTCGTCCCAGTAGATCGCCTTCATCTTGATCAGGTCGACGACGCCCTTGAAGTTCTCCTCGGCGCCGATCGGAATCACGATCACGACCGGATTCGCCTTCAGGCGGTCGATCATCATCTGGCGGACGCGGAAGAAATCGGCGCCGACGCGGTCCATCTTGTTGACGAACGCGAGGCGCGGCACCTTGTACTTGTTGGCCTGGCGCCAGACCGTCTCCGACTGCGGCTGCACGCCGCCGACCGAGTCGTAGACCATGACCGCGCCGTCGAGCACGCGCATCGAGCGCTCGACCTCGATCGTGAAGTCGACGTGGCCCGGGGTGTCGATGATGTTGATGCGGTGCTCGGGGAACTTGAGGTCCATCCCCTTCCAGAAGCACGTCGTCGCCGCCGACGTGATCGTGATGCCTCGCTCCTGCTCCTGCTCCATCCAGTCCATCGTCGCGGCGCCGTCGTGGACCTCGCCGATCTTGTGGTTGACGCCGGTGTAATAGAGGATGCGCTCGGTCGTCGTCGTCTTGCCGGCGTCGATGTGGGCCGAGATGCCGATGTTTCGGTAGCGCTCGATCGGGGTCTTGCGGGACATGAAAGGCTCCGGATGCGTCGCGCCCGTGGCGAGCCGCCGCCTCGTGGGCGGCCCGACGGACTGCGGGCGAGGATGACTGCGCTAGGCTCGGCTCAGAAGCGGAAGTGCGAGAAGGCCTTGTTCGCCTCGGCCATGCGGTGCACTTCGTCGCGCTTCTTCATCGCGCCGCCGCGGCCTTCGACGGCCTCGAGCAGCTCGTTCGCGAGCCGCTGCGCCATCGACTTCTCGCCACGCTTGCGCGCCGATTCCTTCAGCCAGCGCATCGCCAGTGCGACGCGGCGCACCGGGCGAACCTCGACCGGCACCTGGTAGTTGGCGCCGCCGACGCGGCGCGACTTCACTTCGACCATCGGCTTGATGTTGTTCAAGGCGACGATGAAGATCTCGAGCGGATCCTTGCCGGACTTCTTCTCGACCTGATCGAGCGCGCCGTAGATGATGCGCTCGGCAACGGCCTTCTTGCCCGACTCCATGATCACGTTCATGAACTTGGAGAGATCGACCGATCCGAACTTGGGATCGGGGAGGATGTCCCGCTTGGGGACTTCGCGACGACGCGGCATGACTGTTCCTTGACGATTTCAGTTGAAGCGGACGATGCGCCCGCTTCGCGAAGGGCCATCGGACCCTTCACTTACTCGACCGGGCTCGCGCCCGGCCTCCCTTGCGCGGCCGTCCCGCGCTACGCCTTCTTCGGGCGCTTGGCTCCGTACTTGGAGCGTGCTTGCTTGCGGTCCTTGACGCCCTGCAGGTCGAGCGAGCCGCGAACGATGTGGTAGCGAACGCCCGGCAGGTCCTTGACGCGGCCGCCGCGGACCAGCACGACGCTGTGCTCCTGCAGGTTGTGGCCTTCGCCGCCGATGTACGAAATGATCTCGAAGCCGTTCGTCAGGCGCACCTTGGCGACCTTGCGGAGCGCCGAGTTCGGCTTCTTCGGCGTCGTCGTGTAGACGCGCGTGCAGACGCCGCGGCGCTGCGGGCCGCCCTGCAGGGCGGGCGACTTCGACTTGATGGTCTCGGTCTGGCGGCCGTGGCGGACGAGCTGGTTGATCGTGGGCATAAGAACTCGTGTTGGTCCAAGCGTCCGGACGTACCAACAGCCGCCTAGGGCGGCAGGGCTCCGGAATGCTTCGCGCCCGGGCCATCGGCTCGGGCGGGGAAAGCCCATGATTGTATGTCGGTAGCCCTCCTCCCGCAAGGTTGCCGCCCTTGCCGGTGCAAGGTCGAGCACCGATGATCGACGAAGGTCGTTCGAGTCCGATGCCGATGCGCTGCGCCCGTTGTCGAGGAGAGAACCCTCTGGGAGCCCGCTTCTGCAGCGCCTGCGGAGCTGCGGTCGGCGGCGCCTGCCACGCCTGCGGCGCGGCCATGGCCGACGGCCAGCGCTTCTGCTCGTCCTGCGGCGCCGCAGCGGCTGCCGGCGCCGCGCCCGGCGACGAGGCCGAGCGGCGCCACGCGACGGTGATGTTTTCCGACCTCTCGGGCTACACGGCGCTCAACGAGGCGCTCGACCCCGAGGAAGTCGAGGCGGTGATGGCGCGGATCAAGACCGAGGCGACGACGATCGTCGAGCGGCTCGGCGGCACCGTCAACCAGTTCGTCGGCGACGAGATCATGGCGCTCTTCGGCGTTCCGCTCGCGCACCAGCACGACGCCCGCAGCGCGGTCACCGCGGCGATCGAGCTGCACCAGGCGGTCGATGCGTTCGTCGCGACGCTCGCCACCGGGCCGGCACGGTCGCTGCGCATGCACACCGGCATCAATTCCGGCCTCGTCGTCGCGCGCCGCAGCGATGCGCGCGCCGGTGACTTCGCGCTCACCGGCGACGCGGTCAACACCGCGGCGCGCCTGCGCGGCTTGGCCGCACCCGGTGAAATCCTCGTCAGCGAGTCGATCTGGCGCCAGGTCGCCGACGCCTTCGAGGGCGAGACCGCGCCACCGACCGAGGTCAAGGGCAAGGAGCAGCCGCTCGCCGCCGTGCGCATCGTCGCTGCCCGCGCTGCGCCCGCCGCAGGTGCGACGCCGCTGGTCGGACGCGACGAGGAGGTGCGCGAGTTCAGCGCCGTCGCCGAGGCGTGCGCCGCGCGCGGGCGCGCCCGCGTCGTCGTCGTTCGCGGCGATCCCGGCGTCGGCAAGTCGCGTCTCGTCGCCGAGTTCGCCGCCGTCGCGGCGTCGCACGGCTTCGCCTGCCATTCGGCGGCGGTGCTCGACTTCGGCTCGGAGACCGGGCGCGATGCCGTCCGCAGCGTCGCGCGCAGCCTTCTCGGCATCGCCGCGCCGGCCGACGACGCGGTGCGGCGAAGCGCGCTCGATCGCTTCGCCGCGACGCGATCGCTCGCCGCCGAGCAACGCCTCTTCCTCCACGACCTCCTCGACATTCCGGCCTCTGCCGAGCTGCGCGCGCTCGCTGCGGCGATGAGCACCGCGGCGCGCGAGCGCGGCTCGATCGACGCGCTCTGCGCGCTCGCAACCGACGCCGCCGCGGCGGCGCCGCTCTTCGTCGCCGTCGAAGACATCCACTGGGCCGACGCATGGGCGCTCGAGCGCGTCGCCGCGATCGCAGCGCTCGCGGCGAAGCTGCCGCTCGTGCTCGTCATGACGACGCGCTTCGCCGGCGACCCGACGGCGACCGCGTGGCGCACATCGCTGCATGGCGCGCCGCTGCTCGGCGTCGACCTCGCGCCGCTCGCCCCCGACGACGCGCGCCGGCTCGCCGAGCTGGCGTCGAAGCTCACGGCCGATCTCGTCGGCAGCTGCGTCGAGCGCGCCGAGGGCAACCCGCTCTTCTTGCTGCAGCTGCTGCTCGACGTCGGCGAAGCGACGCGGGCCAGCCTGCCCGGATCGATCCAGGCGCTCGTCCATTCGCGCATGGACCGGCTCGCCGCCGCCGACAAGGCTGCCCTGCAGGCCGCTTCGGTGCTCGGCCAGCGCTTCCAGCTCGAGGCGCTGCGCCACCTGCTCGAATCGCCCGGCTACGACTGCGCGGTGCTGGTCGAGCACTTCCTCGTCCGTCCCGAGGGCAGCGAGCTGATGTTCTGCCACGCGCTGATTCGCGACGGCGCATACGCGTCGCTGCTGCACGCGCGGCGGCGGCGGCTGCACGCGCGCGCCGCCGAGTGGTTCGCGTCGCGGGACGAGCCGCTCGCGGCGGAGCACTTCGACCGCGCCGACGACCCGCGCGCGGCGTCGGCCTACCTGAGCGCCGCCGACGGCTGCATCGTCCAGTTCCGCTTCCCCGCGGCGCTCGCGCTCATCGAGCGTGGCCTCGCTCTCGCGACCGAGCAGGAGACGCGGTTCTCGCTGGCGATGGCGCGCGGCCGCGTTCTCGTCGAGCTCGGCCGATCGGCCGACGCGATCGAAGCGTGCCGGAGCGCGCTCGACATCGCGGCGACGTCGGCCGAGCGCGCGCGTGCGCTGATCGCGCTCGCATCGGCAATGCGCCTGAACGACCGGGTCGCCGAAGGCCTGGCGCTGCTCGACGAGGCGGAGCCGCTCGCCGCAGACGCGAGGCTCGAGCTCGAGCTCTCGCGTCTGCACCACCTGCGCGGCAACCTGCTCTTTCCGCTCGGCCGCGACGTTGAGTGCCTGCAGTCGCACGAGCGCGCCTTGCTGCACGCCAAGGCGGCTGGCTCGTTCGAGGCCCAGGCCGCGGCGCTCGGCGGGATCGGCGACGGCTACTACATGAAGGGGCTGATGCGATCGGCCAACGAGCAGTTCCGCGCCTGCGTCGACCTCGCGCGTGCGAACGGCTTCGGTCGCCTCGAGGTCGCCAACCTGTCGATGGTCGGCTGGACCGGTAGGTATCTGGCGGAGATAGGGAAGTCGGTCGCCGTCGGCCACGAGGCCATCGAGCTTGCGATGCGAGCATCGCAGCCGCGGGCCGAAGTCCTGGCGCGCTGCCTCGTCCATGCCCTCGAGGGCCTCGTCCGTGATCGCGGCGACGATGCCGAGCGCCATATCGCGCCCGCGCTGCCGCTCATCCGGTCGCTCGGCGCCAAGCGGTTCGAAGCGCAGATGCTCGGGATCGACGCCCGGATCGCGCTGCGCCGCGGCGATCGGCGTGGAGCGCGCGCGCTGGCAGATCAGGCGCTGGCGATCTGCCGCGAGCACGGCATGCAATTCACCGGGCCGTTCGTCTACGGCGTCTGCGCTCTGGTCGAAACCGATCCGACGGCGCGGCTACGGCTGCTCGAAGAAGGCGCCAGGCAGCTCGCGCTCGGCTGCGTCAGCCACAACCACTTGCACCTTCCGGAGCTGGCGATCGAGGTGCTGCTCGAGATCGGCGACTGGGACGGCGTCGACCGGAACTGCGAAAGCATCCGCGCGTACACGGCCGGAGAGCCGTTGCCGTTCTGCGAATTCGTCGTCGCCCGCGGCGCCGCGCTGGCGCGGCTCGGCCGCGGCGACCGCGGCGAGGCGCTGCGCGCGACGCTGATCGAGCTGCACGAGCGCGGCACTCGCCTCGAGCTGAACAGCCTGGTGCCGGCGATCGCAGCAGCGCTCGAAGGGCTGGGCGCACCTGTCACGCCGGCGCTCTGATTGCGCCGCAAACAAAAAAAGGGGCAGCCGACCGGCCGCCCCTTTCGATCACGCCGACGCGCCGCGGCTACTCGGTCGCCGATGCCGCGGTAGCGGCGGCGGCGTCGCTCGCCGCGTCGACCTGCTGCATCTGCACCGCCGCCAGCTCTTCGGCCTCCTGGACTGCAATGGCGCGACGCTCGGCGTCGTCCATCGCTTCCTTGGCCTTGCGCGCTTCGTGGAACGCCATGCCGGTGCCCGCCGGGATCAGTCGGCCGACGATGACGTTTTCCTTCAGCCCGCGCAGCTCGTCGCGCTTGCCCATGATCGCCGCCTCGGTCAGCACGCGCGTCGTCTCCTGGAACGACGCCGCCGAGATGAAGCTGTCGGTCGACAGCGACGCCTTGGTGATGCCGAGCAGGACGTCGGCGTACGTCGCCGGCACCTTGCCGTCGGCGACGAGCTTGTCATTCTTGCCGAGGAGCTCGGAGCGCTCGACCTGCTCGCCGGTGATGTAGCTCGACTCGCCCGGGTTCGTGATCTGCACGCGCCGCAGCATCTGGCGAACGATCACCTCGATGTGCTTGTCGTTGATCTTCACGCCCTGCAGACGGTAGACGTCCTGGACCTCGTCGACGATGTAGCGCGCGAGCTCTTCCATGCCGAGCAGCCGCAGGATGTCCTGCGGGTCGGCCGGACCGTCGACGACGGATTCGCCCTTGTTCACCACCTGTCCTTCGTGGACGACGATGTTCTTCTCCTTCGGGACGAGCTCCTCGTAGACCTTGCCTTCCGGATCGGTAATCTGCAGCCGCACCTTGCCCTTGGTCTCCTTGCCGAACGAGACCGTGCCGGTCATCTCGGCGAGCGTGCCCTTGTCCTTGGGCGTGCGCGCCTCGAACAGCTCCGCCACGCGCGGCAGGCCCCCCGTGATGTCGCGCGTCTTCTGGCCTTCGACCGGGATGCGCGCCATCACCTCGCCGGGGGCGAGGTCCTGGCCGTCGCGGATCTGGATCAGCGCGCCGACCGGGAAGGCGATCGTCACCGAGTGGTCGGTGCCGGGGATCTTCACCTCGTTGCCGTTGCTGTCGAGCAGCTTCACCTGCGGACGGACGACCTTGGTCGCGCCGCGCCGCTTCGGGTCGATGACGACCAGCGTCGAGAGGCCCGTGACCTCGTCGAGCTGCTTGGCCACGGTGACGCCTTCCTCGACGTTCTCGAACTTCGCGCGGCCCGCGAACTCGGTGATGATCGGACGCGTCAGCGGGTCCCAGCTCGCGAGCACGGTGCCGGCCTTGACCTGCTGGTCGGGCCGGATGCCGAGCAACGCGCCGTACGGCACCTTGTGGCGCTCGCGCTCGCGGCCGTGCGGATCCATGATCACGATCTCGCCCGAGCGCGAGATGACGACCAGCTCGCCCTTGCCGTTGGTAACGTAGCGCATCGTCGGGTTGAAGCTCACCGAGCCTTCCGACTTCGCCTCGACGCCCGATGCGACCGCCGCACGCGACGCAGCACCGCCGATGTGGAAGGTGCGCATCGTGAGCTGCGTGCCGGGCTCGCCGATCGACTGCGCCGCGATCACGCCGACCGCTTCGCCGACGTTGACGAGACCGCCGCGGCCGAGGTCGCGGCCGTAGCACTTGGCGCAGATGCCGAAGCGTGTCGCGCACGTCAGCGCGGTGCGCACCTTGACCTCGTCGATCGCCGCCGCCTCGAGCGCGTCGAGCGCGTCCTCGTCGAGCATCTCGCCGGCGGGAACGATCACGGTCTGCGTCTCGGGGTCGAGGACCTCGATCGCGGCGACGCGGCCGAGCGCGCGGTCGCGCAGGCTCTCGATCACCTCGCCGCCCTCGACGAGCGCGCGCATGTTCATGCCGTTCATCGTCGCGCAGTCGTCCTCGATGACGACGAGGTCCTGCGTGACGTCGACGAGGCGGCGCGTGAGATACCCCGAGTTCGCGGTCTTCAGCGCCGTGTCCGCCAGGCCCTTGCGGGCGCCGTGCGTCGAGATGAAGTACTGCAGGACGTTGAGGCCTTCGCGGAAGTTCGCCGTGATCGGCGTCTCGATGATCGAGCCGTCGGGCTTGGCCATCAGGCCGCGCATGCCGGCGAGCTGGCGGATCTGCGCCGCGCTGCCGCGCGCGCCCGAGTCGGCCATCATGTAGATCGAGTTGAACGACTCCTGCTCGACGTCCTTGCCGTTGCGGTCGCTGACCTTCTGCTTCGACAGCTGGGCCATCATGACCTTGCCGACCTCGTCGCCGGTCTTGCCCCAGATGTCGACGACCTTGTTGTAGCGCTCGCCGGCGGTCACGAGACCCGAGACGTACTGCTGCTCGATCTCCTTGACCTCCTTCTCGGCGCGCTCGATCAGGCCGTGCTTCTCCTTCGGCACGAGCATGTCGTCGATCGCGATCGAGATGCCGGCCTTGGTCGCCAGGCGGAAGCCCGACTGCAGCAGCTTGTCGGCGAAGACGACCGTGTCCTTCAGGCCGCAGCGGCGGAACGACGCGTTGATGAGGCGCGAGATCTCCTTCTTCTTGAGCGTCTTGTTGAGGTTCGCGAACGGCAGGCCCTTGGGCAGGATCTCCGAGAGGAGCGCGCGGCCGACCGTCGTCTCGACGAGCCTGGTGACCGGCTCGAAGTCGCCGTTGTCCTTGCTCTTCTCGTACTCGGTCAGGCGAACGCTGATCTTCGCCGTGATCTCGACCTGCTCGCTGTCGAGCGCGCGCTGGACCTCGGCGACGTCGGAGAAGACGATGCCTTCGCCCTTGGCGTTGATGCGCTCGCGCGTCGCGTAATAGAGGCCCAGGACGACGTCCTGCGACGGCACGATCGACGGCTCGCCGTTGGCCGGGAAGAGCACGTTGTTGGTCGCCAGCATCAGCGTGCGGGCTTCCATCTGCGCCTCGATCGAGAGCGGGATGTGCACGGCCATCTGGTCGCCGTCGAAGTCGGCGTTGAACGCCGCGCAGACGAGCGGGTGCAGCTGGATCGCCTTGCCCTCGATCAGGACCGGCTCGAACGCCTGGATGCCGAGGCGGTGCAGCGTCGGTGCGCGGTTGAGCAGCACCGGGTGCTCCTTGATGACCTCCTCGAGGATGTCCCAGACGACCGGTGTCCCGCTCTCGACTTCCTTCTTCGCCGCCTTGATGGTCGTGGCGATTCCCATCGCCTCGAGGCGCGAGAAGATGAACGGCTTGAACAGCTCGAGCGCCATCAGCTTGGGCAGGCCGCACTGGTGGAGCTTCAAGGTCGGGCCGACGACGATAACCGAGCGGCCCGAGTAGTCGACGCGCTTGCCGAGCAGGTTCTGGCGGAACCGTCCGCTCTTGCCCTTGATCATGTCGGCGAGCGACTTCAGGGCGCGCTTGTTCGCGCCCGTCATCGCC
>Ga0070662_100003077_pt1 | contig 10353 bp, 13 predicted proteins | sample KBSC53metaG_FD_65648 | JGI IMG/M metagenome (GOLD analysis project Ga0070662, IMG submission 65648) | Corn rhizosphere microbial communities from Kellogg Biological Station, Michigan, USA - KBS C5-3 metaG | ecosystem: Host-associated > Plants > Roots > Rhizosphere > Soil ...
TTCTCGGGTATCGCGGCCGGCCTTCCGCGTGCCATCGGCGGGCTGTTGGAGCTGGTGAACACGGGCGCAATGAGTGTCCTGGTGGCACTGTTCATCGTCGTGATCGTCGCAGCGGTGACCTTCGCGGTGGTGTTCGTCGAGCGCGGTCAGCGGAAGATCCTGGTCAACTACGCGAAGCGTCAGGTCGGCAACAAGGTCTATGGCGGCCAGTCGTCGCACCTGCCGCTGAAGCTGAACATGTCGGGCGTGATCCCGCCGATCTTCGCGTCGTCGATCATCCTGCTGCCGGCGACGGTGGTGGGCTGGTTCGCCACCGGTGAAGGCATGCGCTGGCTGAAGGACATCTCGAGCGCCCTGTCGCCGGGGCAACCGATCTACGTGCTGCTGTACGCCGCGATGATCGTGTTCTTCTGCTTCTTCTACACGGCGCTCGTGTTCAACAGCCGCGAGACTGCCGACAACCTGAAGAAGAGCGGTGCGTTCATTCCGGGCATCCGGCCGGGCGATCAGACGGCGCGTCACATCGACAAGATCCTGTCGCGCCTGACGCTGGCCGGTGCGGCATACATCACGCTGGTGTGCCTGCTGCCGGAGTTCCTGGTGCTGAAGTACAACGTGCCGTTCTACTTCGGTGGGACTTCGCTGCTGATCATCGTGGTGGTGACGATGGACTTCTGGGCTCAGGTGCAGTCGTACGTGATGAGCCAGCAGTACGAGTCGCTACTGAAAAAGGCGAACTTCAAGGCAGGCTGAGATGGCAAAGGACGACGTCATCCAGATGCAGGGCGAGATCCTGGAGAACTTGCCCAACGCCACCTTCCGGGTGAAGCTGGAAAACGGGCACGTCGTGCTCGGCCACATCTCCGGGAAGATGCGCATGCACTACATCCGCATCCTCCCCGGTGACAAGGTCACCGTGGAGCTCACCCCCTACGATTTGAGTCGCGCTCGCATCGTGTTCCGCGCGAAGTGAACGCATAAGGAGAAGACCATGAAAGTTTCGGCATCGGTCAAGAAGATGTGCCGCAATTGCAAGATCATCCGCCGCAAGGGTGTGGTGCGTGTGATCTGTACCGACCCGCGCCACAAGCAGCGCCAGGGTTGACGAGCAGCACCGCTGGAAGCGAATAGAGGACACCCATGGCACGTATTGCTGGTATCAACATCCCGCCGCACAAGCACACCGAGATCGGCCTGACCGCCATCTACGGCATCGGTCGTACGACCGCGCAGAAGATCTGCGAGAGCTGCGGCATCCCGTTCGACAAGAAGATCAAGGATCTGACCGACAGCGATCTCGAGAAGATCCGCGAAGAGGTCGGCCGCATGACGATCGAGGGTGACCTGCGTCGCGAGATGTCGATCAACATCAAGCGCCTGATGGACCTGGGCTGCTACCGCGGCATGCGGCATCGCCGCGGCCTGCCGGTGCGCGGCCAGCGTACCCGCACGAACGCCCGCACCCGCAAGGGTCCGCGCAAGTCGGGCGCCACGGTCAAGAAGTAATCGCGCGTCGAGCAGATTGAAAGAAGGTCAACATGGCTAAGGCACCACAAAACACCGCCGCGCGTCGCGTCAGCAAGAAGGTTCGCAAGAACATTGCCGACGGCATCGCGCACGTGCACGCGTCGTTCAACAACACCATCATCACGATCACGGACCGTCAGGGCGGCGCGCTGTCGTGGGCCTCGTCAGGCGGCCAGGGCTTCAAGGGCTCGCGCAAGTCGACCCCGTTCGCGGCCCAGGTGGCAGCCGAGGTGGCTGGCCGTGCGGCGCAGGAGCAGGGCATCAAGAACCTCGACGTGCGGATCAAGGGCCCCGGCCCGGGCCGCGAGTCGTCGGTGCGCGCGCTGGCCTCGCTGGGCATCCGCATCAATTCGATCTCCGATGTGACGCCGGTGCCCCACAACGGCTGCCGTCCGCAGAAGCGTCGTCGCATCTGAGGCCCTGAAGGACAGGCGCCTTTGGCGTTTGTCCTACAATTGAGAGTTTTCCGTTCGCCGGCGAGCACTGACGTGCTGCGCCGGCGGTTTGTCTGAAGCCCACCGTCTGAGCGCCTCCAACAATACCCGCCAGACTCGCGCGAAAACACATGTTCGCGTCAGATTGAAACAAGGACACGTCAAGTGGCACGTTATCTCGGACCCAAGGCCAAGCTGGCCCGCCGTGAAGGCACCGACCTCTACCTGAAGAGCGCCCGCCGCGCGATCAGCGACAAGGCCAAGTTCGACAGCAAGCCCGGCCAGCATGGCCGCACCTCCGGTTCCCGCACGTCCGACTTCGGCCTGCAGCTGCGCGAGAAGCAGAAGGTCAAGCGCATGTACGGCGTGCTGGAGCGTCAGTTCCGCCGCTATTTCGCCGAAGCCGAGCGCCGCAAGGGCAACACCGGTGCCAACCTGCTGGCCCTGCTGGAGTCGCGCCTCGACAACGTGGTGTACCGCATGGGCTTTGGCTCGACCCGTGCCGAAGCGCGCCAGCTGGTCTCGCACAAGGGCATCACGGTCAACGGCGAGGTGGTGAACATCGCCTCGTACATGGTCAAGGCCGGCGACGTGGTCGCCGTGCGCGAAAAGGCCAAGAAGCAGCTGCGCGTGACCGAAGCGCTGAAGCTGGCCGAGTCGATCGGCCTGCCGGCCTGGGTCCAGGTCGACGCGGGCAAGCTCGAAGGCACCTTCAAGAAGGTGCCCGACCGCGACGAATTTGGCGCGGAAATCAACGAATCGCTGATCGTCGAGTTGTACTCGCGTTGATCGGTTCGCCGTCGCCCACGCCGGCTGTCATGCGCCGCGTGGGCGCTCGTTTCTTTGCTGCTGCATACCGGGCGCAGCAGCGAGCAGTCTCAAGCCCGGTGGGTCCATCAGCCTTATCGGTGTAACGAGCCGAGGGTATTGACAGGAACATCACTCAATGCAAACCAATCTGCTGAAACCCAAAGCCATCAATGTGGAGCCGCTGGGCGGCCACCGTGCCAAGGTGACGCTCGAGCCTTTCGAGCGCGGCTACGGCCACACGCTCGGCAACGCGCTGCGTCGCGTGCTGCTGTCGTCGATGGTGGGTTACGCGCCGACGGAAGTCACGATCGCAGGGGTGCTGCACGAGTACTCGACGATCGACGGCGTGCAGGAAGACGTCGTCCACATCATGCTGAACCTCAAGGGCGTGGTGTTCCGTCTGCACAACCGCGATGAAGTGACCCTGGTCCTGCGCAAGGAAGGCGAAGGCCCCGTCACCGCCGGCGACATCCAGACGCCGCACGACGTCGAGATCATCAACCCCGACCACGTGATCGCTCACCTGGCCCAGGGTGGCAAGCTCGACATGCAGATCAAGGTCGAAAAGGGCCGCGGCTATGTGCCCGGCAACCTGCGCCGTTATGGCGACGAGCCGACCAAGAGCATCGGCCGCATCGTCCTCGATGCATCGTTCTCGCCGGTCTCGCGCGTCAGCTACACCGTCGAGAGCGCCCGCGTCGAGCAGCGCACCGACCTCGACAAGCTGGTGATGGAGATCGTCACCAACGGCGCGATCAGCCCGGAAGAAGCGATCCGCGCATCGGCCAAGATCCTGGTCGAGCAGCTGGCCGTGTTCGCGCAGCTCGAGGGCAGCGAGATCGCCGCCTTCGACCAGCCGGCCCAGCGCAGCGCGCAGTTCGACCCGATCCTGCTGCGCCCGGTCGACGAGCTCGAGCTCACCGTGCGTTCGGCCAACTGCCTGAAGGCCGAGAACATCTACTACATCGGCGACCTGATCCAGCGCACCGAGACCGAGCTGCTGAAGACACCGAATCTCGGCCGCAAGTCGCTCAACGAGATCAAGGAAGTGCTCGCCTCGCGTGGCCTCACGCTGGGCGCCCGCCTCGAGAACTGGCCGCCCCAAGGCCTGGACAAGCGTTAATTCAACCACCCTGTGTGCACCCCCCGGTACCTGACACGGCCGGGGTTCAATAAGGAAAGGAAAGCACCATGCGTCACCGTCAAGGTCTCCGTAAACTCAATCGCACCAGCGAGCACCGCCTCGCGATGCTGCGCAACATGTGCGTCTCGCTGCTGCAGCACGAAGCGATCAAGACCACGGTCCCCAAGGCCAAGGAACTGCGCCGCGTCGTTGAGCCGCTGATCACGCTGGCCAAGGAGCCGACCGTTGCCAACCGCCGCCTGGCGTTCGACCGCCTGCGCGATCGCGACATCGTGACCAAGCTGTTCAACGAGCTGGGCCCGCGCTACAAGGCGCGTCCGGGCGGCTACACCCGCATCCTGAAGATGGGCTTCCGCGTCGGCGACAACGCGCCGATGGCTTTCGTCGAGCTGGTGGATCGCCCGGAGCTGGCGGCCGAAGCCAACGCTGAAGCCGCTGCCGAGTAAGCTCGCGCAGCGCATCTCCCAAAAGGCCGGCTCTTGCCGGCCTTTTGTTTTGGGATTGCCGAAGATCTCTTTCGAAACAGTTGCGCACGACCGTGCGAGCGATCGCTCACTCTAGCCAAACTACGGGTTCACTCCACTGACGCTCCGCTGACAGCGAGCTAAATTGGCCGCCCCCGGGATGACGTCGTTGAGAGGGCCCCGAGCCCGCACCACCGGTAGTCAACCATCGACGGAGGCACATGTGATCGACGAGCGTTGTACGCAAGACTCATGGCTGCGCGGCTTGAGCAACGCCTGGCAGCAGCATGGCCTCGATGCGGACCGGCTGTTCGCCCAGGCCGAGCTCGACATCGAGACCAGCCACAAGCTCGATCCCGCCGTGTTGTCCGACAAGCTCAGCCGCTTGTGGGAGCTGGCCGTCGAAGTCACCGGGGACCCCATGGTCGGTGCAAAGACCGCTCCGGTGCAGCCCCTGGGCTCGCTCGGGTTGATCGCTCACCTGATCCTCGCGTGTCCCACGATGCACCAGGCGCTGGAGCGTTTGGTGCATTTCGTCGGCTTCGTGCTGCCGACGGCGAGTGCGCGCGTCGAGAGCCTGCCTGAACGCACGCGCGTCGTGCTGCATCTTTCAGGTGGGCAACGAGCGGTGCCGCAGCAGCGCTACGACTTCATCGTCTGCCTCGCGCTGCGCCTGTTCGAATACATGATCGGCCGGCCGCTGTCGCCGCGCGTGACCTACTACAACTTCCCCGAGCCGGTGGACCCGCAGCCGTACGTCCAGGCGTTTCGCTCGCCCGTGCGATTTGGTCAGCCGTTCTGTGCGATGGAGTTCCATCCGAGCGACCTCGATGTACCGCTCCCCACTGCCAATCCGGTGGTGGCCGACTGGTGCGGCCGGCTGGCCGCCGATCTGGTGCAGACGCGCCGCGGCCAGGTCAGCGTGCGCGTGAAGCAGGTGCTGGTCGAGATGCTGCCCAAGGGTGACCCGCGCCGCGACGAAGTGGCCGCTGCGCTGCTGATGAGCGAACGCACGCTGCAGCGCAGGCTCTCGGAGGAGGGCACGCATTTCCAGGAGCTGGTCGACGCGACCCGGCGTGAGCTCGCGCAGCAGTTCCTGTCGGTCGGCCGCCTGTCGCCCAAGGAAATGAGCTTCGAGCTCGGTTTCTCCGACCCGAGCAATTTCTACCGCGCCTGCAAGCGCTGGTTCGGGCAGTCGCCCAAGGACCTTCGGCAGCTCTCCTGAGGGCCTTGCAGGGCCGTTCAACGCCGTTGAATGGGCTTGATCGAGCCGGGGTGCATCGTGGTGATGTGCCCCGGCTTTTTCACTTCCGCCATGCACGACCGATCACGCTGTATCGCCTTGTGACGATTCGGCTGGTGTTTTCCCTTCCTCCCGGATGCGGGGTCTTCAAGGCCATGAGTCTGGCTCCCGGGGCCAGCGCTTCGCACGAGCGTGCGCCATATTCTTCGCAGCGCGCCGCGTCGCACTTCGCACGACAAACCGGCCCGATGGCACGACCTGCCGACGAGCCGAGTGCACCCCACAAGGGATCCAAGACAAGAAGCGTGCTGCGCTGGGGAATCAACTTTTCGTGTTCAGGAGAATGCAATGAAATCCGTCAAGACTCTGGCGCTCGCCGCCGCTCTCGCTTGCACCGCCTTCGCCGCCTCGGCGATGACCACGATGGCCGAAGACGAGCTGAGCGCCGTGAGCGGCCAGGACGGCGTGTCGATCGCCGCCAATCTGAACGTCAACATCGGTTCGTTCAAGTACACCGACACGGACGCCACCGGCGGCTCGGTGAGCTTCAACAACATCACGATGAAGGGCCTGCTGGGTGTCACGATCGACATCATCAACAAGGACACGTTCATCGGTGAAGTCGCCACCGCTGCCGGCGGCCTGCCCACTGCCGCGGTGACCGCCGTGCTGACGACCGGTGGCTTCTACGACGGCACCAGCGACGTCGTGAAGATCGCCTTCCCGAATGTCGGCCTGCCTGCTGCGCTGACCCCGAGCATCGGCGTCGAGTCGATCAAGATGGGCAACAGCAACGCGTCCTTCGGTAGCTTTGCAATGAACAACATCAACATGCAAGGCACCACCGTCTGGATGTGGGCTCACTGATCTGACGCCCTTGACCTGGCGTAGAGCGCGGCAGCCGCGGGCCGACTGCAGCCCTGCCGCCTCTTGCACCAGCACGCCGGGCCGGTCACGGCCGGCCCGGCCTCGCACTGTCGTGCGCAACCACGCCGTTCCGATCTGTGATGAACGCCAAGCTCATGTCCTCCCGCGCGGGCCGCTCGTCGAGCGCTGCCGCGTTCGGCATGTGCGCACTGCTCGCCAGCGCGGGCGTGGCTGCGCAGGGCGTTGCATTGAGCGACGGCGAGCTCTCCGAGGTGACCGGCCAGGCCTTGATGAGCCTGAACAACACCTCGCTCAACGGACTCGACTTCACGCGCATCACGCTGGGCGCCGACATCCAGCTGAATGCGAACTTCAAGAACATCCGCTTCGGTGAGTACACCGACGCGACCCGCAACGCGACCGGCGCCGACATCGACATCCCGCTGCTGCAGTTCGGCCGCAGCGACGGCACTGCGGCGCAGCGCACGGTCAGCATCACCGACCCGTACCTCGAGATCGTCTACCGTGGCGCGGCCGGTTCGCCGACACGCGAGATCGTCGGCATGCGTTTCGGCTTCAATGGCATCGCCGGTGACCTCGGCCTGAAGATCAACACGCTGAGCGGCTCGATGCGCATCGACGCAGGCGCCGAAGGTGTCGTCGACTCGCACACCGATGCCGGCGGCGGGCGCCGCTGGGATGGCAGCTGTGCCGCACCGTGCCTGGCGCTGTCGCAGGTCGGCGGCGTGACGGCCGGCGATGCCGACGGCCCGAGCCGCGACTTCTGGATCTCGGTGCTGAAGAGCGGCGTGCAGTTCCCCACCGGAGGCAACGGCACCCTGCCCGACATCGCGCAGCCCGGCTTCTGGCTCAACTGGCGCGACAAGCTGCAGGGCACCCACATCAACCTGCCGCCACCGCCCAACCTGCCGCCAGCCAGGGGAGGTTGACGCACCATGGCCGCAAACGTGCTGCGCGCAGGCGCGCGCTGGGGAGCTCTTGCCCTGATCGTCGGGGCAAACGTGATCGCGCAGGCGCAAACGCTGATGCCGCTGGACGACCGAGAACTCTCCACCGTGAGCGGCCGTGACGGCGTGAGCTTCGACTTCTCGAACTTCAGCCTCTCGGGCGATGCGCGCATCACCTACACGATGCCCGCACCCGCGACCGCGAGCCTGTGGCTCGGCCACCCGTACATGGCGCGCTCCGACGACGCTAAGCGCGAGTTCACCGACCCCTACCGGCTCGACATCTTCCAGCGCACGGGCCTGGCGGACTACTTCAACATCGCCTTTCCTGCCAACCCCGATGGCACAGCGCGCTGGCAGTTCGCGTTCGACTTCGGCATCAACGCCGACGGGGTGGATTTCCAGGGCGGCACGCTGATCTTCAAGGATCTGGTGTTCTACGGCGGCGGCCTGCAGATGAGCACGCCGGTCGACGGCGACGGCACCGCCTTCGGGCTCGGCCTGCGGCTGGACATCGGCAACCTGCTGCTGCGCCCGCGCGCGCGTGACGACATCGCGGTGGCCGATCCCGCCACCGTGGGCGAGCAGCTGAACCTGCGCGGCATCCACCTCGGCGCGGTCGGTGCCGATGGCGCCTGGCTCAACACGCCCTGGCAGATCGCCGAGGTGACCACGCAGCCCGGCATCTTCAACGCGGTGACCGATGCCAGCGGCAACTCGCGGCTGCACATCGGCATCGGCTGGCCCACCGGGCCCGACGGCGCCCCCTGGGGCGGGCTGGTGGTCGACAACGTGACGTTCAAGAGCGACGTCACCGGCACGCTGGACCTCGGCTCTTCGCGCATCGGCGCGATGCAGATCCAGTTCCTCGACATCAAGCTCAGGCCCTGACCATGCATCTGCTGTGCGCCTTGCTGATCGGCCTGCTGTTGTGCGGCATCGCGCGTGCACAGCCGCGCGCGATGGAAGACACCGAGCTCGCGGAGGTCAGCGGCGGCGACGGTGTCAGCTTCGCGGTGCACCTGGTGATCAACGACCCCGCGCTGCCAAATACTGCAGCTGACAGCCGCATCATCGCCGGCTACACGGTCGACGGCCGCACCACCTACGCAGTGATCAAGAACCTGCGCGGCGTGGTCGACATGTTCTCGGTGAACCTGGCCGTGAAGGAACGGCCTGACGGCGGCGGCAGCTATGTGGCGCTGTCGTTGCCCGGCTACCTGCACTTCGACCACTTCGGCTACGAGCAGCTCGGCGTGCAGACCGATCCGCTCGGCCCGATCAGCGGCGACCTCGGCCGCTTCGAGATCAACGGCAACCTGTCGATGCAGGGCCAGTTTCGCTTCTGGGCGCATTGAGAACGGACACCCCATGTTGATGATGTTGTTGCTCGGCGTCGTCGCCGCGATGATTTCCGGCGAGGCCTTGAAGGTTCAGCATCCGCCGGTTGCGCCGCCGAAGGACCAGTTCGAGCTGCCGATGGCGATGGTCGGCGGCGGCTCGGTGCCTGAAGGCGTGCAGATCACGCCTCAGTCGGAATTCAAGTTCAAGCACATCGTCCGCCAGGCCTACGACTACAGCTGTGGGTCGGCCGCGCTGGTCACGGTGCTGAACTTCCACCTCGGCCTGCCGATCAGCGAGCAGGCCGCGATGGAGGGCATGCTCGAGAAGGGCGAGAAGGAAAAGATCATCGCCCGCCGCGGCTTCTCGCTGCTGGACATGAAGCGCTACGTGGCTTCGCTCGGCGTGCAGAGCAACGGCTTCCGCGCCGAGGTCAAGGACCTGCTGACGCTGGAGCACCCGGCGATCGTGCCGATCGACTACGGCGGCTTCAAGCACTTCGTGGTGTTCCGCGGCGTGCGCGAGGGCAAGGCCTACATCGCCGATCCGTCTGCCGGTCACATCGTGTTCGGCCTCGACGAGTTCGCGAAGCTGTGGGACCGCAACACGCTGTTCCTGATCTATCCGTCCCAGGACCAGCCCGCCGCCCGCCTGCTCGCGCTCAGCGACAAGGAGCTGGGCGTGATGGACATGGACCGCGTCGCCAACAGTGCACTGCTCGCGCCGGTGGACCGCACCGACCAGCTCGGCCGCGCCGCCGAGATGGGCTTCGGCGGCACCTACTTCCGGCGCCACTAGATCACCCCGCTTTCCCGTCGTTCGTTTCAAGAGGTCGTTGCCATGAATTCGCGTTGGACTCTCCCGTTGCTGTGTGCCGTGCTGTGCGCGCCCGTGTACGCACAGCAGAGCACTCAGCCCGCCGAAGCCGAGGCGCGCGATGCGCTCAAGCGCAAGGAAGGCGATGTCGACCAGCAGAGCCTGCTGAAGGAAACCCTCACCGCGGCCGACAAGCAGTATTCGCTGATCAAGCGCGGCAAGTACCAGGTCACCTACGACCTCAACTACACCTACACCGGCCAGCAGAAGATCAACGCCAACTTCGGCAGCAGCGGGCTCACGCTGTTCAACATCGAGAACGACGCGCAGCACACGGTGACCAACACCTTCGCTGCCGACTATGGCGTGCTCGACAACCTGACCGGCACTGTCAGCGTGCCGCTGGTCAGCAAGTACGCCAACACGCCCAGCTTCTCGGGTCTGGCCAACTCGGTGGGCGACGTCAGTGCCGGCGTTCGCTGGCAACCCTTCGGCCTGAGCCGCGACTGGCCCACGCTGACGATGACCGGCAACCTGCGCATGCCCACCGGCCGCAGCCCCTTCAAGACCATCGTCGGGCAGGGCCTGTCCACCGGCAACGGCGTGTGGTCGGCCACCGGCGGCATCAACGTGTCGAAGATCCTCGACCCGGTCGCCGTCTTCGGCTCGGTGAACCTGACGCTGAGCAAGCCTGCCACCGGCCTGAACCAGGCGCGCGACAGCAGCATCCTCACCCGCG
>Ga0070662_100003099_pt1 | contig 10324 bp, 10 predicted proteins | sample KBSC53metaG_FD_65648 | JGI IMG/M metagenome (GOLD analysis project Ga0070662, IMG submission 65648) | Corn rhizosphere microbial communities from Kellogg Biological Station, Michigan, USA - KBS C5-3 metaG | ecosystem: Host-associated > Plants > Roots > Rhizosphere > Soil ...
CGGTCGCCTGCAGCCAGCGGGCAAGTCCGGGCGCTCGCAGGCGACTGGCGCTCACCACCTCCACGGTCAAAGGGGACGATCCGCCGCTATCAGCGGCCATCTCCGGTGCGTCCGGCAGAGAGCGCGTCGTAGGCCTTGACGATTTGCTGTACCAGCTTGTGGCGGACGACGTCGGTGTCATCGAAGTAGATGAAGCCGATGCCTTCGATGTCCTTCACGATCCGCAATGCCTCGACCAGACCGGACGTTCGGGGATTCGGCAGGTCGATCTGCGTGATGTCGCCGGTGACGACCGCCTTCGATCCGAATCCGAGTCGCGTCAGGAACATCTTCATCTGCTCGGACGTCGTGTTCTGTGCCTCATCGAGAATGACGAACGCATCATTCAAGGTGCGGCCGCGCATGAATGCGATCGGCGCGACTTCGATCGTGCCGCGCTCGACCAGCCGCGTCGCACGCTCGGTATCCATCATGTCGTAGAGCGCGTCGTAGAGCGGGCGCAGATACGGATTGACCTTTTCCTGCAGGTCTCCTGGAAGAAAGCCGAGTTTCTCGCCCGCTTCCACGGCCGGCCTTGCGAGGATGATGCGGCTCACCTTCTTGGCCACGAGGTAACTGACCGCCTGTGCCATCGCCAGGTAGGTTTTGCCTGTGCCGGCAGGACCGACACCGAACACGATGTCGTAGCGTTCGATGGCATCCAGATACCGGCGCTGGTTGGTGCTTTTCGGGTTCACGCGTCTGCGCGTGCCCTCGGGTTGCTTCTGACCTTCGCGCAGGAAGTAGTGCCGCAGATCGACGCTCTCGTCGTTGGCCACCAGCCGCACCGCCGTCTTGACGTCGCCGTTCTTCAGTTCGTACCCCTCCGCGATCAAGCTTACCAACTGGTCGAAGATGCGCTCCACTTTCTGTTCGGCAGATCGCTCGCCCTCGACGATGAGCTCGTCGCCCTGCGTGCGAATCTGGACGCCAAGGACCGACTCGATGTGCTTGAGATTGCCATCATGCGCTCCGTAGAGCGTCTCGAGTCCCTCCTGGGGAAGCGCGATCTTTTTCATTCATTCTCCAGCATCGCCGGGTCTTGGGGAACAAGACCCGGCCTACGCTGCGTACGTAGGGCGGGTCCTGTTCTGCGGACCCGCCTCGTCATGATTTACGAATCTGCAGATGCAATTCCCGTAACTGCTTCGGCTCGACCGTCGAGGGAGCGTCCGACATGAGGTCCACTGCCGTCGCTGTCTTGGGGAACGCAATAACCTCACGGATCGAACTTTCGTTGCTGAGAATCGCGGCGATGCGATCCAGCCCCAGAGCGATACCGCCGTGAGGCGGCGTCCCGTATTCCAGAGCCTCCGCGAAGAAGCCGAATCGCAGCTTCGCCTCCTCCTCGCTGATGTTCAGCAGAGAGAAGATCCGCCTCTGTGTGTCGGCATCGTGAATTCGGATGCTGCCGCCGCCGATCTCGCTGCCATTGAGCACCAGGTCATAGGCCTTCGCGCGCACGGAGCCAGGATCGGAATCGAGCCGCGGGAGGTCATCGTCGAGCGGCGACGTGAAGAGGTGGTGAACGGCGACATACCGCTTCTCTTCGGGATCCCACTCGAGCAGCGGGAAGTCGACAACCCACGTAAAGGCAAACGTATCGCCGTCGAGCAAGCCGTCCTTCTTTGCGAGCATGAGTCTGAGCTGCCCGAGCAGCTTGGACGTCGCATCGGGCTCGCCTGCGGCGACGAGAAGCAGGCCGCCCTGCTGAACGCCCGCGATATCGAGCAGCCCGCGCACGGATTCCTCGCCGAGCGCTTTCATGATCGAGCTCGTCACCGTCCCATCGTCGGCGCGGCGCGCCCAGACGAGGCCCGTCGCTCCCATCGCCTTGGCTTGATCGACGATGCCGTCGACTTCGCTGCGCGAGTAGCCACCCGCCTCCGGCACGACGAAGCCGCGAACGGTCCCGCCACTGCCGACGATCTCCTTGAACACGCGGAAGCTGGACTCTCGAAAAAACTCGCGGAAATCCTGAATCGGCATGCCGCAGCGGAGATCCGGCTTGTCCGAGCCGTACGTCGCGATCGCCTCTGCGTACGGCATCCGCCGAAAAGGCGTCTCGATCGTGCGGCCGACGACGGCGAAGATCTCGTGCATCAGCGGCTCGATGATGCTGAAGATCGTGTCCGGTCGTGCAAACGACATCTCGACGTCCACCTGCGTGAATTCGGGCTGGCGGTCCGCGCGAAGGTCTTCATCGCGAAAGCACTTGCAGATCTGGACGTAGCGGTCCATGCCCGAAATCATCAGGATCTGCTTGAAGATCTGCGGCGACTGCGGCAGCGCGAAGAACTCGCCAGGGTGCACGCGGCTCGGCACGAGGTAGTCGCGCGCGCCTTCGGGTGTGGATTTGGTCAGGATGGGAGTCTCGATTTCGAGAAACCCGTTGGCGTCGAAGTACTTCCTGATCGCGGTGGTCAGCCTGTGGCGCAGGATGATGTTGCCCTGCAAGCGTGGCCGGCGCAGATCGAGGTATCGGTATTTGAGCCGGACGTCTTCCGAGACCGGCGAATCATCGGCAATCGGGAACGGCGGCGTCTTTGCCTCGTTGAGCACTCTGAGCTGACGCACGACGACCTCGACCTCGCCCGTCGGGATCTTGGCATTCACCGTGTCCGCGGACCGGCGGCGAACCTGACCGCAGATGCCGATGACGTACTCCGAGCGCAGGCGCTTGGCCTTCGCCATCAGCGCCTCGTCGTCTTTGTCGAAAACCACCTGCGTCACGCCGCCACGATCGCGCACGTCGATGAAGAGCAACCCGCCAAGGTCGCGAACTCGATGTACCCATCCGAGCAGCACGACATCTGCCCCAACGTCGTTGGGCCGGAGCGCGCCACAGGTGTGTGTGCGTGTCAGGTCGCCTAATTGCTCAGCCACGTTGCCTCAGTTCCTCGAGAATGGCGCCGCCCGCGGCGGTTTGATCGTAGGTTGCCTGTGTCTGGGCAGTCAGGTTCTTGACCGTGACCGTCCCCGCCCCGATCTCATTGCCTCCGAGGATCGCGACGAGCGGAATCCCCAGAGAATCAGCGTACTTTATCTGCTTGCCAATCTTGTCGGCATCCGGATAGACCAGGACGCGCAACCCGGACTGCCGTAACAACCCTGCAACTCGAAGGGCATGGGGCGCATCGGCGGCGTCGAAAACGGCAATCATGACGTCGGCCGCCGTCGTCGTGAGGTTGGGCGGAAACATCCCGCGCTCACCCATTACGACAAGAATCCGCTCCAGCCCCAGCGAGAATCCACAGGCCGGGACGCTCTGCCCAAGGAACATGCCTACGAGGTTGTCGTAGCGCCCACCGCCGCCGAGACTCCCCGCGAGATCGGGCACGGCGATCTCCATGATCACGCCTGTGTAATACGACAAGCCTCGAGCGAGGCTCGGATCGAAGCGAAGTCGTTTGCCCGCGCTCGTTTCCTGGGCACAAGCGAGGACGGATTCCAGATTCTCGAATGCCGCGATACCAGCTTCATCAAGCAGTTCGCGGCACCGTTCGCGCTGTTGACTCAGTCCATCGAATAGCTCGAGAAGCTTTTCCCCCGCTGCCGCATCGACGCCGCGCGCCAGCATTTCAGCCTTCACGCCATCAGCACCGATCTTGTCCAGCTTGTCCACGGCAACGAGCGCGGTCCCATGAAGCGGTTCCGCAATCCCTGCCGCGTTCAGAATGGATGTCAACAGCTGCCGGTGATTGACGCGAATCGTGAAGTTGGCGAATCCCAACTCGGTCAGCGCATCGGATACAGCGGCACACACTTCGGTCTCGATCACCGGCGACGTCGATCCGAGCGCGTCCACGTCGCATTGATAGAACTCGCGAAAGCGCCCGCGTGCGGGGCGATCCGCGCGCCAGACGGGCTGGATCTGATAGCGCTTGAACAGCCGTGGCAGCTTGCTCTGATACTGGGCAACGACGCGCGCCAGCGGAACGGTCAGGTCGTAACGCAGTGCCAGGTCTGCCTGTCCGCTGGCCTCGTGCTCCCCGCGCTTGAGGATTTTGAAGATGAGCTGATTGCCTTCCTCGCCGTACTTCCCCATCAGCGTTTCGAGGTTTTCCACAGCCGGCGTTTCAAGCGGCTCGAACCCGTAACGCTCGTACACACGACGAATGACGCCGATGGCGTATTCACGCCGCCGGATGTCCTCCGGGAGAAAGTCGCGCATGCCGCGCGCAGGTTCAGTACGCGGCATCTAGGCAGGATTGCAGTAAAGCGGGCGGCGAGTTCGAACGAAGTCGAGCATCTTCTACTAATTATACGAGGCCCCCGAACGCGGAACGGCGAACCCGAGTCCCGAGTCCCGGATCCCGAGCCCGGACCCAAGTCGCGGGCTATAGCCGCGGCAGCGTCAGCCCCTGCTGCTTCTGATACTTCCCCTTCTTGTCGGCGTAGGACACTTCGCAGGGCTCGTCACTCTGGAAGAACAGCACCTGCGAGATCCCCTCGTTGGCATAGACCTTCGCCGGCAGTGGCGTCGTGTTCGAGATCTCGAGCGTGACGAAGCCTTCCCATTCCGGCTCGAACGGTGTGACGTTCACGATGAGGCCGCACCGCGCGTAAGTCGACTTGCCCACGCAAACCGTCAGGACATCGCGCGGAATGCGGAAGTACTCGACCGTCTTCGCCAGGACAAACGAGTTGGGCGGGATGATGCAGACGTCGGTCTTCATGTCGACGAACGAGCGATCGTCGAAATTCTTCGGGTCCACGACAGTGTTGTTGATGTTCGTGAAGACCTTGAACTCGTCGGCCACGCGGATGTCGTATCCGTACGACGAGAGACCGTACGAAATGACCCCCTGACGCACCTGGCGATCCTCGAACGGCTCGATCATGCCGTGCTCGAGTGCCATGCGCTTGATCCACTTGTCGGCTTTAATCGAGGGCATTCTCTTGTCTCTCGGCTCCGGGCTCTCCCGCCTCGTGCTGTGTTCTGCGATTGGCTACCGTCGTCCCAGCAGCATCATGATCAACGTGAGCACGATGCTGGCAATGATGGACGAGGCGAGCGGGAAATAGAACGTGAAGTTCCCCCTGCGAATCGTGAAGTCACCCGGCAGCCGGCCAATCGGCAACCCGAGCGTCATCAGGACGCCGACACCAGCAACGAGAAGACCCAGGACAATGAGTGTTCGCCCCACGTCACTCTCAAATCAACTCGAGCCCCCGGAAGAAGTATCCCAGCTCGAAGGCTGCTGTTTCAGGAGCGTCGGAACCATGCGTCGCGTTGCGTTCAATGGAGGTGCCGAAATCTTTCCGCAACGTGCCTGCGTCCGCCTTGGCCGGATCGGTTGCACCCATCGTCGCGCGCCACGCTTTGATCGCTTCGGGCGCTTCGAGCGCCAGAACAATGCACGGACCCGATGACATGAAGTCGGTCAATCCACCAAAGAAGGGACGCTCGCGATGAACTGCGTAAAAGCCTTCCGCTTCCTTCTTGGTCAGGTGCTGCAGCCGCATGGCCCGCACGGTAAAACCGGCAGCCTCAATACGCGCGAGGATTTGTCCCGCCTTCTGGCTGGCTACCGCGTCCGGTTTGATGATCGCAAACGTCCGTTCCATATCCCTCTATTCAGAACCAAAACTCTGTCAACTTCCAACTCCCAACGTCTGTCGCTTGCCCAACGCCCAACTTTTTGGGAGTTGGAAGTTGGTGGTTGGGGGTGACGTTTTATAGCCCAAGAGCTTCGCGCATCTTTGCGCCCATATCCGCGGGACTTTTCACCACGTGCACACCAGCTTTCGTCAGGGCGTCCATCTTTTCGGCCGCTGTTCCCTGTCCGCCGGCGATGATGGCGCCAGCGTGACCCATGCGCCGTCCTGGTGGCGCGGTTTGTCCCGCGATGAATCCAACGACAGGCTTCTTGAACTCTCGCGTAATGTAGGCGGCTGCGTCCTGTTCGGCGGTACCACCAATTTCACCGATCATGATGACGGCGTCCGTGTCGTTGTCATCCTTGAACAACTTCAACGCGTCGATGAAGCTGGTGCCGATCAAAGGATCGCCACCGATGCCGATGCAGGTCGTCTGCCCCATGCCCTGTTTGGAGAGCTGATGGATGGCCTCGTACGTGAGCGTTCCGCTTTTCGAGACGATCCCGATTCGGCCTTCGCGACAGATGTGACCTGGGATGATGCCTGCCTTTGCCTGGCCGGCAGTGATGATGCCTGGACAATTCGGTCCGATGAGCCGAGTGCGCTTTCCCTCCATGAAGGTCATCACCTTCAGCATGTCGATGGTAGGAATGCCCTCGGTGATGCAGACGACGAGCGCGACGCCTGCGTCGGTCGCCTCCATGATGGCGTCGGCAGCGAACGGCGGCGGCACGAAAATCACGCTGGCACTCGCGGCCGTCGCGCGAACGGCATCGTGGACGCTGTTGAAGATCGGCCAGCCCTCATGCGTGGTGCCGCCTTTGCCGGGCGTGACCCCGCCGACGACTTTGGTTCCATAGGCTGCCGCCGCTTTGGCGTGGAACGTCCCCTCGCGGCCCGTCAGCCCCTGCACGAGCAGCCTGGAATTCCTGTCGAGTAGGACCGCCACTACTTACCCCCCGCGAGCGACACAACCTTGTCGGCAGCCTCGCCCATCGAATCAACTGTCGTGAAGTTCAGGCCGCTCTCGCGGAGCAGCCGCTTCCCTTCTTCGACGTTGGTGCCCTCCATGCGAATGACAATCGGCACGCGGACACCCAGTTCCTGCACGGCGGCGATGACCCCCTGCGCCAGCACATCGCAGCGCAGGATGCCACCAAAGATGTTGATCAGCACCGCTTTGACGTTGCTGTCGGCCATGAGAATCCGAAACGCGTTCTTGATCTGCTCGGCGTTGGCGCCACCACCGACATCAAGGAAGTTCGCCGGCTCGCCGCCGGCCAGCTTGATGATGTCCATCGTCGCCATGGCCAGACCTGCACCGTTGACCATGCAGCCGATGTTGCCCTCGAGTCGGATGTAATTCAGAGAGAACTTCGAGGCTTCGACCTCGAGCGGATCCTCTTCGCCCAGATCCCGGAGATCGCGCAGATCCGGATGACGATAGAGCGCGTTGTCGTCGAACGACACTTTCGCGTCGAGCGCGAGCAGGTCGCCGCCGTTGGTCAGGATCAGGGGATTGATCTCGATCATCGACGCGTCGGTTTCGATGAACGCCTTGTAGATCGCATCGAGCAGCTTCACCAGCTTGTTCGCCGGGCCCGAGGCGAGCCCCATACCGAAGGCGAGCTTCCGCCCCTGAAACGGGATCACGCCGGTACCGGGATCGATCTGCTCACGCAGGATTTTCTCCGGCTCCTTGGCCGCGACCTCCTCGATATCCATGCCTCCCGACGCGCTGCAGATGATGACGGGGCTCGCGGACGCGCGATCGATGACGATGCTCAGATACAGCTCGCGCTCGATCTGCAGGCCTTCCTCGATCAACACGCGCCCGACCTTGCGGCCTTCCGGGCCCGTTTGATGGGTAACCAGCGTCATGCCGATGATCTGCTTCGCGAGTTGCTCGGCCTCGTCGGCCGATTTCGCGATCTTGACGCCGCCGCCTTTCCCGCGACCTCCCGCGTGAATCTGCGCCTTGACGACGGCGATGTTGCCGCCCAGTCGCCGGGCGATCTCGCCAGCTTCCTGGGAGGAAAATGCGACTTCGCCGCGCGGAACGGCCACGCCGAAGCGCGCCAACACTGACTTGGCTTGATACTCGTGAATTTTCACAGGGGGATCCTGTCTACGGCCGCAAACAACCATCCATCGTAGTCCATCGACGCGGCGCGCGTCCAACCAGCGCTTCGCGAATCTCCAATTACCCACTTCCAATTCCTGAACTGCTCGGTCTTTGCTGCTAGAATGCGCGCCGAAGGAGACAGCATGGCGCGTCTATCGACGGGATCGCTGATGTGTGGTGTGTTCGTCCTGGCCGGCTCGCTTACGTCGTCCGCCGCTCAGGCCCCTCAAGGACAGGCACGAGGCGGCGGGGCTCCGCAGCCACCACCGCAAAACCTGCAGGTGCTGCCGAAAGACATGGCTCGGGCGCAGGTCGTGACAATCATGCAGAACTTCTCCGCCGCGCTGGGCGTGACCTGCAATCATTGCCACGTCTTCAACGGGCCTGGCGACCCGATGAACGATTTCGCGGGAGACACGAAGCCGACGAAGAACACCGCGCGCGCGATGATGCTGATGGTGCGAGAGATCAATCCGACCGTGCAGAAGGCGGTGACGTCGAAAGCCGCCGACCAGGTGGCCCAGGTGGGCTGCGCGACGTGCCATCGCGGCGCCGCGATTCCGGTCGTGGCTCCAGGATCACCTGGCGCGCCACCGCCACCTCGCGGGACAGGTCCGGGAGGAGCGCCGGGCGGCGGGGCGGCACCACCCGCAGGAGCTCCTCCAGCGGGAGCCGGAAAGTAATTTAACTCCCAACTCCACAACTCCCAAGTCCCAAAACTTGGGACTTGGAGGTCTGGAGTTGGGCTGACACCTACATTCCGATAACGTCGACGAGTTCCTTCACCGCTGCCGCTGACTTCTTCAGCGCCGCGTCTTCCTCGGCTGTCAGCTTGATTTCGATAATCTGCTCGACACCTTTGGCTCCCAGCTTCACCGGTACGCCCACGAAGAGATCGCGGACGCCGTACTCGCCCTGCAGGAACACGGAGCACGGCAGAATCTTCTTCTTGTCCTTCAGAATCGCTTCGCACATCTCGGCCGCCGCCTGACCGGGGGCATACCACGCGCTCGTGCCCACGAGCTTGGTGATCTCGGCGCCACCGTCGGCGGTCCGCTTGCAGATGGCATCAATCCGATCTTTCGACAACAACTCGGTGAGCGGAATGCCGGCAACCGTCGAATATCGTGGCAGCGGCACCATTGTGTCGCCGTGACCGCCGAGTACGAATGAGTGAACGTTCTGGACCGAGACGTTGAGCTCCATCGCGACGAAGGTGCTCATCCGCGCCGAGTCGAGCACGCCGGCCATGCCGATGATCCGCTCGCGCGGAAACTTGGTGAGGCGGAACAGCGCCTGCGACATGGCATCGAGCGGGTTGGCAACGGGAACGACGATCGCGTTCGGACAGTGCTGCACCACGTTCGGCGCGATGCTCTTCATGATCTCGAAGTTGTCACGCACGAGATCATCGCGGCTCATGCCAGGCTTCCGTGGTTTCCCTGACGTGATGACGACGATGTCGGACCCGGCGGCGGTACTCCAATCCGCGCCGCCAATGACGCGAGAGTCCGATCCGATTACCGGACACGTCTCATAAATGTCGAGCGCGACGCCTGCGGCTTTCTGCTCGGCAATGTCGATGATGACGACATCGGCCAGTTCTTTTTCTGCAATCGCGCGAGCCACCGTCATGCCGACGTTACCGGCGCCACCTACCACTGTAACTTTGCGATTCATGCGTTCCTCGTCTCGCGCGCGCAGCTTAGGTCAGTGTCCCGCAGCCACGCGTCGAAGTATTCACAGTTTCTGTTGAAAAGTCTGTTGAAAACCCCGTCCGCGACCGCGATCGCGGCGAATGATCCTGAATGTTTTAGCGGTTTGCACCATCGTAGTGCGACTGTTACACGGGACGACGGGCTGTTGGCTGTTGGTTACAGAATTCACGGTTCCAAAACGCCAAGTATAATCTGCGTTTGTCGTTTCGCTTGGACTCGTAGCCCCGGCCTTCAGCCCGCAAGAGATACCCCACGTGAAGATTCTTGTTGCCGACGACCTCCCCGCCTCCGCGATTGAACTGCTGCACAAGGAAGGATGGGACATCGATGCGCGTACCGGCCGAACGCCGGAACAACTTGCCAATGACCTCAAGGATGCCGACGCCATCGTTGTTCGCAGCGCGACGCGTGTGACGTCCGCTCTGATCGACGCTGCGCCCAAGTTGCGTGCCATCGCTCGTGCGGGCACCGGCGTGGACAACGTCGACGTACAGGCGGCGAGTGCCCGAGGCATCGTCGTCATGAATGCGCCCGGTGCAAACAGCGTCAGTGTTGCCGAATTGGCGATGGCGCTCGTGCTCGCGCTCGCCCGCCATATCCCGGGCGCCGATCAGGCAATGAAGCAGGGAAAGTGGGAAAAGAAAAAGTTTCTGGGCGAAGAAGTGCGCGACAAGGTCCTTGGTCTCGTGGGGCTGGGACGCATCGGCCAGGAAGTGGCACGGCGTGCGTCAGCATTCGCCATGACGATCATCGCCCACGATCCCTTCGTGTCCGAGCAGACTGCGGCCCAACTCGACGTGGAGCTGGTCGGCCTCGACGATCTGTTTGCGCGCGCCGA